>Ga0256381_1000011_pt1 | contig 20917 bp, 29 predicted proteins | sample LS1160viralmetaG_FD_189070 | JGI IMG/M metagenome (GOLD analysis project Ga0256381, IMG submission 189070) | Seawater viral communities from deep brine pools at the bottom of the Mediterranean Sea - LS1 1600m | ecosystem: Environmental > Aquatic > Marine > Bathypelagic | place: Mediterranean Sea...
GGGGGGAGAAGGGAATACATTGTTATGTTCTGTAATATATATATATACATTAGATTAGGAGATCGAACGTAACTTCAAGGAAAGCGTTACCAAGAAGAAGAAAACAAGAATGCCAGTTTCAGCTTGGGACAGGAAGCAAAGGCGTGCCAATTCCAAATCCATCCATGAAATTACCTAACAAGAAATACAACATCATTTATGCTGACCCACCGTGGAAGTACAACGATAGAGCAAAGACTCAGCTAGCCGATAGGGGTGCAGAAGGCAAATATAATGTTATGTCTGTAAATGAAATAGCCAACCTACCTGTAAAGACCATTACCGCTAATGATTGTGTTTTATTTTTGTGGATTACCTTTCCATTCTTAAATGAATTTACAAAGGTAATAGATAAATGGGGTTTTGAATATAAGACAGTTGCGTTTACATGGGTAAAGACTAACGCTAGCGACAGTAGCGTTGTGTACACTGATAAATCTTTTTTTAAAGGCATGGGTAACTGGACACGATCAAACGCTGAAATATGCCTACTTGGCACAAAGGGGAAGCCACAAAGAGTATCTAAAGGGATATCACAAATACTTGTTAGCCATCGAGGGGAACATTCAGCAAAACCCTTAGTAGTAAGGGATAAGATTGTGGAATTATGTGGGGACCTACCTCGAATAGAGTTGTTTAGCAGGCACATAGTTGACGGGTGGGATAATTGGGGCAGTGAAACCCATATAAAGGGACAGAAATTACTATTCTAATTTCAAAAAGCATTTTTCAAAACTATCCTATTATAAAAGCCCTGTTAGAGATAGCAGGGTTTTTTTGTTTAATACATAATTGGAGCGATATGAAAACAATAGCTTGTGCAATGGAGCATCATAACGTATGTTCTTCGCAGGTGGTCAAATGGACTGGAAAGTTGGCAGGTCAGGGTGAGAGGTTTCTGGATGACTGCCTTTGCGAATGCCACAAAAATATTATAGAACGCAAACGATTGAGAACAACCGATATCGGGTACTGGAACGAGGATAGAAGCCTCTATCTGAAGAAGAAGAAACCACAGCCAGAACCCATTGAAAAACCAGAACAATATGAACAAGGAACTTTATTATGAAATTTTTAGCAATAGATGGAGGTACGGCTGAATCCGCTTGTCTGCTGATGAAAGATGACGCACATGAGGTGATGAAAGTCGAGTACCACGCAATACTGCCTAATGACGCAGTAATACGCATTATAGAAGAACACTGGAAGCTGTTAGTGATTGAGGAGGTCGCACACATGGGAATGCCTGTAGGCAGGGATGTATTTGAAACGGTCAGATGGTGCGGTAGGTTCGAGCAGGTCGCAAGAAGCAAAGGCGGTGACGTCGTATACATACCTCGCAACCGCATCAAGATCAACCTCTGCGGTAATGCAAGGGCAAAAGACCCACACATACGACAGGCGTTAATCGACAGGTACGGTGGAAACGACAAAGCAATAGGTGGAAAGAAATGCCCTGACTGCACAGGCAAAGGTTGGAGAGGAAGATCACATGAGCCATGCAATGAGTGCAATGGGTCAGGGTGGAAATCGAAGAAAGGTGCGTTGTACGGAATAACTTCACATTCATGGTCTGCCCTCGCCGTTGCAGTTACTTATTTAGATGAAATCAGGACTCCTGCGTAATGCGCGCATACACGCGAGGGGATCAACAGGTGAAACAGTAGGAAACAGGAGAAACAAATAACGTGCAAAAACTTATACATAACGGCAATAAGCATCTGATCTATTTGGACAGAATTATGGAAGCCCAAAAGAAAGGTGATTTCATACACACTGGAAACCTAATCAATGAAGCCAGAGAAAACGGCGTGAAGCTGAACCAGTTGGCTGTATCCCTTGACGTATCAGTTCCTGCACTGTCGCACCTGTCAGTGGTGGCAAGCCGATCCACGAAAGAGATGCAACGGTGGGCGAGCCAGAACAAATTAGGACTTAAGGCGTTGCGAGAGATAGTGCGGATGCCAGAGAAGTATCGCAACGAAGTGGCTGAACGCTTTGTCAGGGGCGAGGTTACAACGTGGGTCATTGACGATCTGAAGCACATTATAAACAACGCACACAAAGCAGGGGAAGAAATTAACATTCGGGATATTATAAGAGAAATAGTAAGCAAGAGAACTGGGATAGAATCGAAATCAGTGAAGCCAGAAAAAAAAGTTAGGAGGCATTTCAGGGTCGTGGCATCGCCAACATATGAATATAATATATCGGATATAAGGGATGCCATGCAGAGGCTCATGGAGTTATTGGTAGGCGTTCCCCCTGACCTTTCTGAATGGGAAAGAGTTGGGTTGAAAACTAGCACCAGACCATTGAAACGAATGTTAAATGACCTGTCAAATAAAATAGAAAAATAAAATCTATATAATATATATACAAATGGACTGCCCGAAATGTAATAGTAATTCTGTCAGGGTTCTTTATGACGAACCCAACTGCCTGACCTGCGGATGGATAGGTCACAAGGTTATGAACAAGGACAAAGCACGAAAAGAGGTGGAGAGGGAAGCAAGGAAAATAAGACAGATGATGGGGAAGAAGCAAAATTATGTGTATTAAAACCCATCCTGTTCAGTACGGACACGAGCAACACAAGGGCGATACAGCCCATTCTAAAGACAAAGTAATACCAAACTACATAAATCTTTCTACTATGCCCTCTATGTCGGTGACGTAAATGCAAAATATGAAGATTATATATAAGAATGTCGATGCTCTTGTTCCTTATGCGAACAATCCCCGAACCCATAGTCCTGCACAGATCGCACAGATTGCATCAAGTATAAAGGAATTTGGATGGACTAATCCTGTTCTATTAGACGGAGACAATGGGGTTATAGCAGGGCATGGCAGACTGGAAGCATCAAGAATATTAGGGATCGAATCAGTACCCACAATAGAACTCAAACATTTAACAGAGGCACAGAAAAAAGCGTATATTATCGCAGACAACCAACTTGCACAGAATGCAGGATGGGATGATGATTTGTTAGGCATTGAAATTGGTGCGTTGCAGGACATAGGTTTCGATATATCCCTGCTAGGTTTTGATGACAAGGATATAGCCCGATTAACTTTTTCTTCTGGTGATGGGTTAACTGATCCAGATGAAGTGCCAGATGTAGAGGAAAGCATATGCAAGACAGGCGATATCTGGCTACTTGGTGAGCATAGGCTTCTATGTGGTGATGCAACAAAGAAAGAAGATGTAGATAAATTAATGGATGGCAACAAGGCTGACATGGTGTTTACGGATCCGCCTTATAATGTGGATTATGAAGGATATACAAAGGACAAGTTAACAATTAAATCTGATGCTATGTCTGAAGATGATTACATAAAGTTCTTATCTGATGTATTTGGAAATTATAAAGATAGTATCAAGGGGGGGGGATCATTGTATATATGCCATGCTTCCTTTTGGCAAATGGAAACAGAGAAGGCAATAAATAGTCATGATATTGAGGTTAGAACTCAAATTATATGGGGCAAGAATACATTTGCATGGGGTTTCGGAAGATATAAATTTCAACATGATAATATATTTTATTGCCATATCAAAGGTAAGTCAGATAATTGGTATGGCGATAAGACCCAATCAACATTATGGCTTGAGAATAAACCAGTTGCAAATAAGTTACACCCAACAATGAAGCCAGTAGAGATAGTGTTAAGGGCAACTGATAATTCATCAAAAGAGGGTGATTTGGTATTAGACTTATTTCTTGGTTCAGGCTCAACACTAATAGCCTGTGAAAAGACAGGAAGAAAGTGTTATGGCATGGAAATCGATCCGCATTATTGTGACGTTATCATAAACAGGTGGCAGAATTTTACTGGAAAAAAAGCGATAAAAGGAGGGGTGATGGTTGGCGTATAGAAGATCAGAACAAGACAAAAAAACAGTTACGGCTATGGTTGCGTATGGTATTCCACTTCGAGAGATTGCCGATGTTATTGGCATAAATAAAGATACAGTACGAAAGTACTATGAAGAAGAAATCAAGACTGCGACGGCAAAGGCAAATGCAAAGGTAGCGGAAACACTTTACGGTAAAGCCACAGGAGGGTCGATCAGGGCTATGACGTTCTGGTTGGAAAAGCGAGGTGGTGAATCATGGAAGCCACGCCAGACAATAGAACACGAACAGGATTTTGGTGGGAAATTTACAATAAAGCTTGGCGGTGAAGAAGAAATGCCAAACTTTATTGAGCAAATGAATGACCACAATAACAACTGACACGATAACACGAACATATAACCGCCCCTTTTTATATAAGCAACAAAAGGAAGCGATCTTTGATCCTGCCCGATATGTAATCATTGAAGCGTCTACGAAGTCTGGTAAGACAGCAGGATGTATGGCTTGGATAATAGAACAGGCACTTATAAACGGCAGGGTAGGTCGGAATTATTGGTGGGTTGCCCCTGTGTTCAGTCAGGCAAAGATGGTTCACCGAAGATTAAAAAGGGCGATACCCAGAGTTATCAATCAATATCCATTATATAAAGCTAACGAAGCAGAGCTGTCGATTACGCTTGACAACGGTGCAGTCATTGTCTGCAAGTCTGGTGATAATCCTGATTCGCTGTATGGTGAAGATGTTTATGGTGCAGTCATAGATGAAGCGACAAGGTGCAGGGAAGAAGCATGGTATGCGTTAAGAACTACGCTTACGAGTACAGGGGGAAGCATAAGGATTATCGGCAACGTTAAAGGTCGCAGGAACTGGGCTTATCAGATGGCACGCAAAGCCGAATCAGGACAACCCGATTGGCATTATGCAAGGATCACAGCATACGACGCAATCAAAGCAGGTCTGATCCCAAATTCAGAGGTGGATGATGCAAGGAAAGCGTTACCTCAAAATATCTTTCAGGAATTATATGAAGCCATACCGTCTGATGATGGTGGGAATCCTTTCGGTCTTGATGCGATAAGGGATTGCATTGGCGGTATATCAAACGAACCACCTACGCACTGGGGTTGGGATTTAGCCAGAAGCGAGGATTATACATGGGGCATTGCTCTCGATTCACAGATGAGGGTTTGCAGGAATGTAAGATTTCAAAAGTCATGGACAGAAACGATTAGGGATATTACCAATCTGGTTGGTGACACCCCTGCTCTGGCAGACGCAACTGGGGTAGGGGATGCCGTTGTAGAGGACTTACAGCGAAACCTCCCACGCATGGAGGGATTTAAATTCACTGCCCAGTCAAAGCAGAACTTAATGGAACGGTTGTCAATTGCGATAGCAGGGAGGGAAATCAGATACCCCGATGGGATGTTGGTTTCAGAACTCGAATCATTTGAATACGAGTATACAAGGACAGGGGTGAAATATTCTGCCCCTACAGGATTACATGATGACGGAGTAATGGCGTTGGCTCTAGCAGTCTATCACGCAACACACGCACCGACGATAGGAGTTTGGTAAATGGGCTTATTCGATCTGATTTTTAACAGGAAACAATATGAAGCAAATGAAGCGTCTATCACCCTAACGACACAGGGTACTGGATTCGCTGAATTGCCTGACGTTAATTACAGCAATTATGCGAAGGAGGGCTACGAAAAGAACGAACTCGTCTTTGCTTGTATCAGGGAAATATCAACGTCTGCGTCTGAAGCACCTGCCGTTGCAGTGAAGCAGGACAGCAACCCACCAGAATTTGTGGAAAGCGGTTTGTTATTTGACCTGTTGGAACGACCCAACAATTATCAGACCAGATATGAATTGATTGAATCGATCATTACGTATTTGCAAATCACAGGGAACGCTTATCTTTTCAAGGAACGGTCTGGCAGTGGGCTGAATGGGATATACTGCTTGCGACCTGACAGGATCAAAATAGTGCCGAATAAATATTATGAATATGAGATTGACGGCAAAGTATATAATATACCTTTGGAAGATATAGGGCATATCAAGTTCCCAAATCCAACAGATGACCATTATGGACTTTCACCATTACAGCCACTGGCACGAATTGTCAACCTAGACCTAGACGCTACCGATTTCACAAGGACATTTTACAGGAACGCAGGTGTGCCGTCTGGTCTGTTAAAACTCAAAAGAAAAATTGCAAACAAGGATGAAGCCAACAGGATCAGGACAGCATGGCGATCACAGTTTCAGGGCATAAGGAACTGGCACAGGGTGGCGATACTGGATGATGATGCGAGTTACGAGGCGATGGGGTCGAATATGGCAGACATGGAAATGGACAGCGTCAGGGATTTGGCTGAAAGCAGGATTTGTTCTGCGTTGGGTGTTCCTCCTATACTGGTCGGTGCAAAAGTAGGTTTGAAAACCGCTACATATTCAAATTATGCACAGGCTAAAGAATCATTTTGGGAAGAAACATTATTACCTCTTTACCGCAGGATTGAGGATTCTTTGAACAGGATTATTCTGGAGGAAATGCCAAGCATCCAGAACAGCGAGAGAATCATGTTCGACTTCAGGGATGTCAGGGCTTTGCAGGATGACGAGACTGCTGTCTGGAATCGAAACTTAACAAAGGCGAAAATGGCACAGGTGCTTGTCCTTTCAGGTTACGACCCACAGCAATCGCTTGTTCTTTCAGGGCTTGAAGAAATAGAGCATCTCGGCATTCCACCGACATCATTACAGCAGGAAAGCGGTGGAGGACTGTTAGCGTTGACAGGGGGAAGCGTAAAGGCACTTCCCGAATCGAAGCAGGATGTGCCGTCGCTTGACAAGGTAAGGCTGACCCAACTTGCTCGGCGTATAGCATCAGAGCAAAATAAATTAGGGGAGAAATTCATCAAGGAAATCGAGCCAGATATCAATGCTTATTTTACGAGGTTATTAAATAAAGCTGATTCTGTTATCGGCAGAACTTTGTCGGATGACAATTCGGAAACGAAATCACCGACTCCACCATTCAATGCTGACAACCTTATCCCAATGTCCGCAGACGTAGAAATCCAGACGATGTTCAGACCTTTGCATATGAGGATTATCCAGTCAACTTTCAACGTGGTCAATTCTGAAATGGGTGCGGTAAATGCCCTTGCGTTTGAAGAAACACTGCCGTCTGTACAGCACTTCTTGGTACAGGGGTCAACGAGGGTTACAAAGATAAATGCGACTACCAGAAATAAGATTACAGAAGTAATAACAGAGGGAGTCAACAGGGGGTACGACTATAACCAGATCGCCAGAGGTGTTAAAGGGGAAAATTATAATGGAGTCAGGTCTGTCGTTAAGGAGACTTATAAAAACAGGGCTAGGGCAATTGCTAGGGCTGAAGTTGGATACAGCCAAAACAATGCCTCTTATGTGAGATACCAGAGTGCAGGAATTGAAAAAGTTTATATAACAGATGCAAGGCGAGGAACAGATCACGATGACATATGCTTGGAGGTTGCGGATACAGTTCAGCCATTGAGTTGGTTCTCAACTAATATGCTACAGCATCCTAATTGTTCACGAACCTCTGCACCAGTAGTGGAGACATAACCATGCAAAGAAAAACATATATATCAGAATCAAAGATCATCAATGAAAGCGAGGGGCTTGTAGAAGCGTTTGTCAATTCGATGGGCAAAGTGGACTTGGATGAAGAAGTAATCGACATCAAAGCGTTTGACAAGTCCATTGAAGATGGCAGTGTGTCCGTTGCATGGTTTCACAACCAAGCCGAACCAATAGGGAAAGTCATAAGTGCCAGTTCGGTGTTTGAGGGCAAGGATGAAGATACAGGGATGGATGCAGGAAAACTAAAGGCAGTTATGCAGTTTAATTTAGAAACCCAACGAGGCAGAGAGGCATTTTCGGATGTCAAGTTTGGCTCGGTGAGTGAATGGTCAGTTGGCTTTCGGGCTACAGACCATGATTTGGAGGACTTGGCTGACGGTACGAAAAAGAGGGTCATACGTGATCTTGACTGGGTGGAAGTTTCACCTGTCATGCGTGGTGCATCACCCGAAACAGAAACCGTTGGAGTAAAGGCTGTTCCCGACTCGGAAGAAAAATCTGACTTGGATACGGTAGAAGTTGAACGAATTGAAACAGAAATCGAAATATTAAAACTTCAACAGGAGTTAAATAAAAATGGGTAAAGTAAAAGAACTTCGTGACGAAGTACGCACCCAAATAAACGAAGCCGACAGGTTAGTTAAAGAGGGTGATCTTGAGGGATCAAAGCGTGCTATAGAAGATGCGAAGTTAAAGGCAGTTGAAGCTACCGATTTAGAAAATGCAGAGACTCAAATCAAAGCATTGAAAGGTGAGTTCAACAAGCCAACAAATGCTGTTCCAGTAACAACGGAAGAAGCAAAGACATACAACCCTGAAGATAAAGGTAAGGAATATAAAACTTCTTACCGACCTGCAACTTGGGTAAAAGGAATGCCATCGGCAGTTCAGCCAAAGTGGGTCAGGGATCAGATGGGCGATAACGAAAAGGCAGAAGAACGTCTTTACAAAGAGGCGTTTGTAAAATGGTTGCGTGACCCAAGTCCTAACGCAGGACACTTTTGGACAAAGGCATCTGCTGATGAAATCAAAGCCATGCAAGAGGGTACTGATTCAGAGGGTGGATTCTTCGTTCCAGAAGATTTCAGGGCAACAACCGTTCACGATCCGGGTACTCCGGGCGGTGTTCACCGACCACTGTGTACGCAAATAACGACTACACTCAAAGACGGATATCTTCCGACTATGGGTTCTTCGTCTGTTGCTGTCATTGCGGAAGAAGCGTCTTACGGCGATACAACTCCGACAGTTGGTCAGGTATCTTTCACAATAAGAAAGGTCGGAACATCAACAAAGGTTTCACAGGAACTTCTTGAAGATTCTGCTGTTAACCTACCTGCGTTGCTTTCGCAGATATTCTCTGAAGCATTCGGAAGATATGAAGATGAGCAGATAATCAATGGTGACGGTACATCAGAAATTCAGGGATTGCGTGCAGTTGTAACAGACGGTACGGATTCAGATTCAACGACTGCTGTTTCCATAAGTGATATTCTTACGTGGTACTTTGATGTACCTGCACAATTCAGAGCCAATGCAACATGGTCAACGACCAGTTCATTCCTGAACCAAGCACACGCGTTGGATGTTACTTCTAACAAGGGTGCATTATTCTCGCCACCAGTCGAACAGTTGCTTGGGAAACCTATTGTAACGTTTGATGGAACTGGTTGGGATGATGCAACAGCGATAGCCACTAACGAAGAAATCGGTGCGTTATATGATTTTAGAAACTACTACTTGATTGACAGAATTGGAATGTCCGTTAAACGTGACGACTCAATTTATGTTGCAAATGACCAAGTAGGTTTCTTTGCTCGTAGGCGTGGCGATGGTCGAGTCGGACTTGCTAACGCAGGTCGGATTATGAAAATCCAATAGGAGTTAGTTATGCCGAAATTTAGTGACTTAACCGACAGGATTACTACAGTGGTTGCACTTGCACCGACAAGTACAGGTGCAGGAACTTCAACGACTGACGGTGTTGACCTTAACGGTTTCACCGCTTGTGTATTGGAAGTCCAATTAGGTGCGATGGGCAGTAGCAGTACGGTTGACGTAAAAGCACAATCTTCAGCAACGTCTGGTGGAACTTACGCCGACATTACTGATGGAGCGATTCCACAATTAACACAGGCAGGTGGTTCAGCGGGGGACAATAAGAAAATTAAAGTTACTCCTGTACTAGGTCAGAACTTTGTACGCGCTCACATTACTGTGGGAACTGCGGCTTCGACAATAGGCGTTAACATACTAAAAGACTTGGATGCCAGAACCTAATAAAAGGTTGAATGACGGGCGGGGTTAACTCTTTCTCCCCGCCCAGATTTCAGAAAGGAATAATATATATGGGGAGCGTAAATGTAAAAGTGAAGTGTGTAATATCCAGACGGATTGCGGATACTGATTATCAATTAAATCAAACGTACACGATGACGAAAGAACAGTTTGAAAAATATGCTGACTGCTTTACTGTCATTAAAGAAGTACAGCCGAAACAGTCTGCGAAAAAAACAGAGACAAAGAGAGTGGCAAAAACTGAAGATAAATCAGGATAATAAATGGCAACAATATATCATACTTACGCTGATACGAATTTATTTAGAGAGTACCTTGCAGGATCAGGTCATGTCGCTGACTGGACTGAAGATGCAACGGTTATCAGGATTCTGCTTGAATCCGTATCACAACGTATTAATCAGTTCGTAGGGAATAGAAGTTTTGGGGTATCTACAGCTACTCATTCTTTTGACATCGGAACTGGTGCTTTACGTAATGACTCAATTGAAAGGACTGGCAATGAAGTTGCTCGCCCTGATTACTGGGCAAGCCTTTCATCGGGTGCAGGTCGCATACCGTTGGATGACTGGCTTCTTTCACCGACAACGGTAACAGCATATGATGGGTCAGCAAGGGGTTCTTCTGAAACGCTTACAGAGGGAATATCAAACGATTTTCTGCTAGAGCCATATAACAGAAGCCCAAAGAATTTATTAAAATTAAGCGAAGAAACATCAAAGAGTTTTAGCGGTGGACAGCAGACATTAACCATTCTCGGATCATGGGGTTGGCAGGATGAGAAGTCAACTGCGATAAGTACATTTGATGCTATAGGTAGCACAACAACCACTAGCTTATCTGTTGCTTCTGGTGCATCAACGTATGCAGGATATACAGTGTTGGTCGATACAGAACAGATGTATGTTGAATCAGTATCAAGTAACACATTGACTGTTGTCAGGGGGGTAAACGGCACTACATCAGCCACGCACAGTGGTGGTGCTTCATATTATAGATATTTATATCCATCGGATGTGGTGGACACTTGTTTGGAAATAGCACGTAACAGATGGCGATCAAGGGAAGTGGGAACGACGCAGTTAATCGGGTCGGGAGATAACCAGATGACAAGACCGCAGGAGAGTGAAAGAACCCTGCTCAAACGGTTGAACTACTACGTCGCAGAGATGGATCAGGCAGGGGTGTTTTTCTAATGCCTGTACAGTCACGACATAAGTCAAATGCACAGATCGGCATTGACGTAAAAATGGAGGGGCAATTAATGTTGGGCGTGCCGAAGCAATTAATGCTTAAAACAGCAAACGACATTATAAAGCAAATATCTCTTTTTGGAGAAGCTGATGTTAAGAATCAGTTATATCCGGGTCATGGTTACAGGTATGGAAATTTACAACGTTCCATTCGGGGTCATTTAGTAAAGGACTTGCATGGGCAGATAGACCCCCACAAGGTTCACTATGCCGTATATGTGGAGCATGGCAATGGCAGGGGGTTCAAGGGATATCATATGTTTGCAAATACGCAGAAAAAAATCAACAAGAAGAATTGGCGTAGAGTAGTGGACAAGGCAATCAAGAGGAATTTGGAATGAGTAGGTCTGGTGCTTTGTCTACCATAGAAACAATTTTAAAGGCGAATAGTGATCCTGACTTCGACATCGTTTTGAGACATGAACCTTTGTCGATTGCGTCGGGTGACAGGGTAGCGTGTTTTTTCTTTTCGGGAGAAAGTGAAAAATCAATGACACTGGGCAATGTAATGGTGACGCAGGACTTTATGGTTCGGTGTTACTTCAGGGTTCAAAGTTCGATACAGGGTCGTAATGCAACGGAACTGGAACTGTGGAACGCTTGCAGGAGTGTCCAGACAGGGCTTCGTGCAGACTCGCAATTAAGCGGTAACTGTAGCGACATGACAATAGGCGATGCGGAAATAGGATGGACTGATATCGGGGGGAATACATTTAGAACATTATCACTTCCACTTGGATTGGTAGAATTAGAAGCAGAAGCAATTGCACCATAGGAGAGCAACATCATGGCAAAGAAAACAGGACTAGGACATAATTTCTTTATAAGTGGATATGACCTTTCGGGAGATGTTTCGGCGATAGACAACTGGTCAACACCTGTCGAGTCTGTTGATGTTACAAGCATCAGCAAATCAGGAATTGAACGGTTGCAGGGCAGGGTTGATTTAGATGCCTCGTTCAGTTCGTTTTTCAACGACGCTTCAGGGCAGGAGCATATTGCATTAAGGAATTATCCTGCAACAGATCGAAATGTCTCATGGACTTTCGGAAGTGCAGTTGGCGACGTAGCGGTGGGTGCAGTAGCCAAACAGGTGGATTACCCCATGACAAGGGGAGCAGACGGCTCTCTGACCACCACAGTTCCAATGTCAGGCAATGGTGTAATAGCTGAGTGGGGCAATTTATTATCGGCAGGAAAGATCACCCATTCGTCTGCCACCACCGTAGCGTCAAAAGATGATAGTGCGTCAACATCAGCAGGAGCAAGTGCAATGATTCAATCTATGTCTTTATCATCAGGAACGGCAACCGTGAAAATTCAACATTCTGCTAATGATTCCTCTTGGGCAGATTTAATAACATTTACCAATGTAGCGTCAGCATCTGATAGTGGAAGAACATCGGAACGAAAAACAGTTTCAGGTACGGTAAACAGATATCTTCGGATAATAACATCAGGAACATTTAGTGCTTTGGTTTTTGTAATTCATTACAGGCGAGGAACAGCCCAAGATAGGGTTGCTTATTAACACATGAAAAATATACTTCGTCAGAATATTAGTACGGCAAATAATTTTAGTGCTTCCAGACCTCTTACAACCCATTGGAGAGAAGCGTCGTGTAAAGAGGTGGACTGTCCGCATTATCTTTTAGGTTGGGAAACTAAAGTGGATGTTTCTACACCTTTGGGAAAACAGCAGTATGAGTACATACTTCACATGAGTGGAAGAAAAGGAAACGGAAAGAAAGACGGAGATATTATTACGTTTAAATTTTCACCAGAACAGAAATGCTTCAGGTCGCATAAATTACCCATTGAAAGAGAACCTATATTATCGATTCAGAATGGTTATGACAGACGCATTACAAAAACAGGCGAATGGCATGACGAGATGAATGAAGCCATACACAAGCGTCAACAGGATGTTGGCAGATAAGGAGTATTATATATGGCAAAAGAAACTGGAATTGGATTAGCAGTCGCATTTGACGACAGCGGTGGTTCTGCGAGAACCATATCCAATGATATAACCAACTTGGACTTTAGCATTCCAAGAACCACGCAGGACACGACAGGTCTTGACAAGACAGGGATGGAACGATTGTTATTGTTAGCAGATTTCAGCACCACGATCAATGGTGTTTTTAATGATGCTTCTAATATGTCTCACGACGTATTCAAGACAGTTGCTTCAACATCTGTGGCTAGGACTTTGACGATTACCGTTAGCGGTCAGACATTACCTAATGAGGTATTTGCGACTGATTACGCTTTGACAAGATCAGCAACTGGGGAATTAACTTATTCCGTTCCTGCTGTTCTTCAGAGTGGTACAGTACCGACTTGGGCATAGGCATGAGTTGGAAACCAAAGGACACCAAAGAAACCCTTGAATTTAAAGACGGTTCGGCAGAGGGTCTGACAATTCATTTCACAAAGAAGATGTCTATAAGGGAACTCAATAAAATTCAGAAATTGAATGCCCAAGACAATACTTCCGAAACAATGAAACTGTTGTGCCAGATCATTTCGTCAAAGATTATCGCTTGGAATTATGATGGAGTAAAACCCACCGCTGACAATCTGATGGATATGCCTTACGATGTAGTCTCTGAAATCACTTCACAAATGATGGAAGCAATCGTAGGAAAGACTGACGAAAATTTAGCCGTACCGTCACCGAATGGATTGAATTTAGGGGAAGCGTCAGGAGTGACGGTTCAACCGTAGAATTACCGTCTGATATTGCGACGGACATAACGGTAGACGCTATGGCGAAAAGGTATGGTGTGTTACCTACTACCATCGCAGATAGTGATGTGGAAAATATAAGGGTATTTAATATAGCAACGGAAGTTGAAACGAAAGTAATGGAAAAAGAACGTGGCTAACCAAGTCAACATAGTCATCAATGCACAGGATAAGGCATCCCAAGCATTAGGTCGTGTCAGCGACAAAGCTACGGCAATGCGTGGTACATTTACGAAAATGGCTGTTGCAGGTGGTGCAATTGTTGGTGCGTTGGGCATGGTCACGAAATCAGCGTTGGATCAGGAAATAGGAATCAACAAACTTGATTCGGCATTAAAGAATGTTAATACTTCATACGCTCAACAGGCAGAAGCAATTGAAAAGACCATCAGGGCTTTACAGGATAAAACGAATTTCGGAGATGAACAACAACGAGAAGCACTCACAACTTTAGTTCGACTGACAGGTGATTATGAAACGTCTTTGCAAGCGTTGCCTGTCGTTATGGATTTGGCAGAGGGTGCAAGCATGGACTTTAAAGGTGCGACTGTCCTGATGGGAAAAGCGTTGACAGGTGAAGTTTCTTCCCTTTCACGCTACGGCATAAAACTAGAAAGTACAGCGACAGCCACAGAAGTCCTTACTAAATTAACAGACCAATTTGGTGGATCAGCAGAATCAGCACGCGATCCTCTTGTTGGATTACAGATGGAAATGGGTGACTTGGGGCAGGAAATTGGCGATGTTTTATTGCCAGTGATCAAACAGGTATTGGAAACGCTTATCCCAGTAATAAAGGGAGTCGTTGAATGGTCAGATAGGAATCCCGGATTAATGAAAACGATAGTTCTGGTCACAAGTGCCATTGGTGGCTTGTTGTTAGTGTTTGGGATATTGGGATTGGCTTTGCCACCAATCATTGCAGGGTTCGGTATGTTAACGACAGCGACAGGTGCTTTAACTATCGCTATGTCTTTAAACCCTGTTGGTGCTGTACTTGTAGGATTATCTGCTTTGGCATTATTAATTCCAGTTATCATCAGGCATTGGGATGGGTTCAAGGATTTGATGATAAGCAGTATAAATAAAATCATTGGTGTTTTTGAACTTTGGTTTAAATGGTTTAACCCGATTATTGGTAGTATCAATGCTTTAATCACAGCATGGAATTACTTTAATCCTGACAATAAATTAAAAACTATAGAAGTAAAATTGCCAAGAATAAATACCGAACTCGATTATATGGTTGAAGTAACTGACAAAGTTACAAAATCACAATCCACATTAAATGACACCATGTCAGCAGGATTTGATGATATGGAAGAAAGTGTCGGTGCTGTAACGACAAGCGTTGGAAAATTGAATGACGCAGTTAAAGGAGTCGGGAAAACATCAGAAGAAGTGTTACATGAATCTAATATGGGGTTCGTTAAATGGGGCATCAGCATGGTTGGTACTTATGGCGAAAATATAAATCATTTCTATGATGAATTAATGTCGGCAGATGATCGGCGTATGGAGGGCATAAAAAGACGCAGGGCAAATGACCTTGATGAAGAAGTCGAACTTCTTGATGAAAAACTTGAAGTTAATGAAAAGTATGTGGCTGAATATTTTGATATGTATGAAGAAATGGCAAATAAAGTAGCAGATGTTGTTAATAAAGCACATGAAGAAATGGTGCATGATACAGTCAATCTACACGAACTGATAGGCATGGATGAAAATGTACTTCCGGGTGCAGGTAAAGGATTGCCAACGCTTGGAACAGGTGGCAGGGGATATACGATCCCTGTCGGGGGATTATTTAATAGAGACAGAACCAAACGATTAACACAGGCAGGGCTTCAAATGTGGGAAGCATTGGGAACAAAGGACAAATTTGGAAATCCGTTGGGCATGAATCCAAGTGAAATTTATCAGGACAAGTTTGCAGGAAAGTATTTCCAGAACGTTATAGTTTCACAGGATTTGGCAGGGGTTATAAATGTCCAACAAGTAGGAAAAACAATAGCGGAAAAACGTGGCGACGCAACAACTTTTTCAGGCACAGAGGAATACAACCTTTAAGGAATAAATTATGGCAACAGGAGCATCAGATTATCCAACCAGTTTAGACACTACTTCAAATCAGCCAGTGGCGAGTACGCTTGTATCTATTGAATTAGACGGTGACGGTACAGCCAACAATGTTCACTCAAATGTTCATGGGGTTCATTCTACGGCTATTGTACAACTCGAAACGAAGATAGGTACTGGAGCATCTACGGCAACGGCAAATAAAGTATTACGTGCAACAGGAACTGGAACATCTGCTTGGGCGCAAGTTGGATTAACTACAGATGTAACAGGAATATTACCTGTAGCAAATGGAGGTTCAGGTGCATCATCCCTAACTGATGGTGGAGTTTTATTAGGTTCAGGTACAGGCGCAGTAACAGCGATGGCAGTTTTGAGTGATGGAGAAATGATAGTAGGAGATGGAACAACAGATCCAGTTGCTGAAAGCGGTGCAACATTAAGAACGTCAATTGGTTTGGGTTCTGTTGCTACAAGAGACACAGGGATCAGTAATAATAATATTCCTATCTATACATCGGGGGTTGCCGATAATGATTTTTTACGAATTGACGGAACAACAGTAGAGGGCAGAAGTGCATCTGAAGTCCTATCTGATATTGGTGCAGGAGCAGTCGCAGGAAGTAGTAGCATTGCGACTGTTGGAACTGTTACTACAGGAACATGGCAAGCAACAGATGTTGGAGTTGCTTATGGGGGAACTGGAGCAAGTACGGCTACGGCAGGATTTGATGCTTTATCCCCAATGACGGCAGAAGGAGATATATTATATGGAGGTACATCTGGGACTGTAACAAAATTAGCCAAGGGTTCTGATGATGAAGTTTTAACTCTTGCGTCAGGAGTGCCAAGTTGGGCGGCGGCAGGTGGTGGTGGAATAACCCATGCGTCAAGATGGTTATATGGAACAGCAACAGCAAATGCGGCAGGTTGGGCGCAATTAACGGGCACATGGACAGAGTGTAATTCATATGCAAGTGGTGGTGGAATAATAGGTGCTTCAATGTCGGTATCTTCAGGAAAATGGACATTCCCTGCTACAGGAATATGGTACGTTGCTCTCACATATGTCGGTTATGGTAATAGCGCAAGTTTTGGGGGAGGTGGTAACGGCATTTATATTTTGGATACCAATGACGATTGGGGTGCAGGTGAAGGAGTTTATCATTCCAAAGGCAAACAGTATTATCCGTCAGGATCTTATCCTACTCAAACGTCTACAATATCCTTGCTTTTTGACGTCACAAATGTTTCGAACAATGAAGTAATGTTTGCGACGTATGCAGGAGGGACAACTACTGTATCAGATGAAAATGGAACAAACGCGGTATTTATAAGATTAGGAGATACATAGAATGACATTCCCAGACCCACCGACTTTCCCCCATGATGTAATGGAGGAATATCAACTTAATCGTCTTAAAGAATATCCGTCAACAGGAGCGCAACTTGATATGATTTTTTGGGATCAGGTTAATGGAACAACTACGTTCAAAGATTTTATACAAGCGATAAAAGACAGACATCCGAAACCATAGGAAAGAGAATATATCATGGAAATTAACAATAATGGAATTATGCCAAATCTGGAAACACAAATTCAGATCACCGAAAACGATGTGCAGGGAGTAATGAATGAGCATCCGTTATTTAAAGTGATGGTTGAAAATAAAGCATTGCGAAGGATCATAGAAAATCAATCTCAACGCCTGAAAGATGTGCAAATCGAATTGGAAAAATTCCAAGACCCAAAAAAACAAATTATCCCACCATTCTTGGAAGACATTCCAAAGTCGAAAGTAGAGAAGAATGGCTAGGGGATACGATGCTTCGTTATCATGGGATTACAATATACTCTACGATGGAGTTGGAGCAGGGTTTGCATCTTATGGTGTTTTGGTGGATTGGAATAATGATGGGGATTTTAGCGACGCTAATGAAAATATAACCGATGACGTTCTTTCCATTTCGACGGCACAGGGCAGATCATTGGCGTCACAGATTACAGGAAATGCCATAGCAGGATTATGTGAAATCCAATTAAAAAACAACACAGGAAAATATTCTTCATTTAATACCTCGTCTGCTTTATCAGGGAATATCCTGCCAAATAGAGCGGTTAAAATCACCACAGATACACCATCCACTGAAACGATATTTTATGGATTCCTTGAAAGCATAGTTCCGTCTGTTGATCCAATGGGAATAACGACTGCCAAGTTGATTGCGTTGGGTTCATTAAAAAGATTTGCAACGACTAATGTTTCAGTACCCATGACAACATCATCAAGGACAGGCGTTGTGGTAGGTGCGATTTTAGATGCTGTTGGTTGGGGAGCAGGAGACAGGACTATCGCCACAGGACAGACAACGATAAACAGATTTTATGCCGATAATACAAATGCCTTAAAAGTGTTGCGAGAAGTGGAAGCAACCGAAGCAGGATTTATAAGAGAGGGCAAAGATGGGAAGATAATATTTGAAGATCGGCAACACAGATATACCGCAACAAAATCAATAACAAGTCAAGCAACATACAGCGATGCTTCAGGAGCATCACTTTCTTATACAGGGATAATCCAACGTGATCCATTGGATTTAATATTTAATAGATTTATTGGTTCAGTAAAAACAGAAGCGGTTGGTTCACTTGCCACGCTATGGACTCATCCTGTTGCGAATACATCAGGCGACGCACCGAAAATAAAAACAGGTGAAGCGGTAACGATAATTGCCGAATACCCAAATGAAATAACTGCCAATGATCAGACTTCGGTTAATGCTTGGACTACATCTGCGGCAACGACAGATTATCTTACGAACACAGCCCAAAATGGTACAGGCACAAACACGACTGGAAGCATGACGGTGGCGGTAGTAAAAGCATCAAAGACGATGGAGATCAAAATAACGAATGGTCATACTGCTGACGTTTATTTAACAAAATTACAGGCAAGGGGAACTCCTGTCACTGCATCAAATACCGTCAAGGTTTTAGCAGAAGATTCAACAAGCCAGACTTCTTATGGATTAAGGGAATATCCATCTGGTTCTGAAGCGAAATGGATACCCGATCAGGAAGAAGCGAATGACTGGTCACGCTACCACCTTTCAGCACATAAAGACCCGACAGCAACAATCACCATACACATCAATGCAAACGAAAGTACGGCAGGAATGCAGAAAGCATTGGAGTTAGACGTTAGTGACAGAATAACGGTTACGGCTTCAAATAACGTCAAATTAGGGCTTTCAAGGGATTTCTTTATAGAAACCATCAGGCATCGGATTTCAGCAGGTGGAAAACACAACCTCCAGTTAGACCTGTCGGACACTTCAGGATATGCAGGATTTTGGGTTGTTGGCACTTCCAAATTAGGACTGGAAACGAGGTTGGCATACTAATGGGATATAACACTTACGACACTCTGGTAACTGGCGATATGGTGAATGCCACTTACATGACCAAGCTGAAAGACAATCTCACTTTTTGGGGAACTCATGCCCATGACGGAACGACAGGTGCAGGAGTCTCGGCTTTTGATGCCCCGACCACGATAACATTTACGGACATTTCTGACCCGACTGCTCCTGCCAGTGGGAAACTTATACTTTATTCAAGTAGTGGTTTGTTGAAGTTCCGTCAATCAGGGGGAACTGTCAAGGTATTGAGTACAACAGATCATACGCATTAGGAGATTTAAATGGCTTGGACAACACCTGCAACATGGACAGATGGTGAAATACCTGACGCAGATAAGCTGAATGCACAGATTAAGAACAATCATACGTTCTTATCTACGCATACCCATTCGGGGGCTTCGGGCGACGGTTCTGCTTCGTTAGCACCAACATCATTTACTTATCCAAATACAGTAAGTGACCCAGATGCTCCGGGAAGTGGTAAATTAATTACATATGAGCAGGGCGATTTACTGAAAAGCAGGGCAGGTGCTTCAGGTGCGGAAAAGGTTTATTCAACCACAGACCATACGCATACGATACAAAGTCAGGCGGTAGCAGGTGGTCCTGCGAATGCAACTTATAGTTCACAATCAAATACTAACGCCACGACTTCTTATGTTGAACTGGTTACGTTTGATTACACTCCCGCAACTTCAGCATCAGGCGTTGGACTGGTCGGATTTGCAGGAGGGCATATTTCAACAAGCGGATCAAATTTACCGACCACAATTACAATCCAAATTCAGATAGACGGAAGTGCGGTAGCGACAAGTTCAGGCATAGCGGTAGGAACTGCCAGTCATTTTTGGAATTTAATTGTTCAGTTTGCCAGTATAGGTTTGTCCGCTTCATCGCATACTTATTCATTAGACTTCAAAGGTACGACAGCAAATACGGTATCAGTTCAGACGGGGAACGCAGGATTGGGATTAGTAGATTTTGACAGCGGATAAAAAAGATGAACCCAAAAAAGATGAACCCAAGAAGAAAAAGAATGGGAGAGATGTAACATTATCAGGAACAGAACTAATTATTCTCCTCGCATTTCTGCCCCTCGTTTTAACATGGTTGGCTCTAGGAGCAAGAATTATCTACTCTGCTACATCGAACCCAGAAGTTCTGGATTCTATTGAGGGTCTGCTAACAGCAATAAGTATCATGACTATTGTAGTTTCACAGGGGTTCAACGAGATATTCAAACGGTATTCATCTTTAGATAAGGACAAAGATAATGAAAATTGAAATTAAGGGCAAGACGTTTAGACTACCGAATTTGCCCATGCCAAAAGTAAGATTTGAAATGGGGTTGCCGAGACTTCCATTTAATATACCCATCCCGAAAATCCCAAATGTTAAAATATCGGGGAAGAAGATGGTTGGTATCGCAATATCTGCTTCTTTTGGTGTGGTGGCAATTGCAATTATTACTGCGGTAGTTTCCACCAGAGAAGCACCACCTCAATATCCAGAATATGGAGTATATGAATTAAGTGCGTCAGATGCAGAAATGAGGT
>Ga0256381_1000012_pt1 | contig 20452 bp, 44 predicted proteins | sample LS1160viralmetaG_FD_189070 | JGI IMG/M metagenome (GOLD analysis project Ga0256381, IMG submission 189070) | Seawater viral communities from deep brine pools at the bottom of the Mediterranean Sea - LS1 1600m | ecosystem: Environmental > Aquatic > Marine > Bathypelagic | place: Mediterranean Sea...
AAAATACTTCTTTAAGAACTATTAGGGATTGGTTAGGATATTATAAAGGTGGTCAGGTAAGACCTATGTACGATGGTGGTCTAGTCTGATCTTAGTAAAGGATGAGGAGTAAGAAGAATGAAGAAATCCCTATATATTAAAGTAGCGATCATCATAACACTTGTGGTCATTGCAGTGGTTGGAATTATCTTGATGACAAATAACATGAGATGCGTCCCTCCCTGTGTCTAGATGAAGGACGATTTAACCGCCCACGAAAAGGCTACGATGACATGGCGATGGACGGCTTTGATAATATATCTGCTGATATGTTTTTATGATTTTATGTTTGTACCTATATGGTACGGCCTTAACAGACCAGATATAAGTCTGTTCATGGAGATAATAAATAGTACTGAAGAACCAATGGTTCAGATGGAACTGATGAAAAAGTTGACAGGACAACACAATCCTTTCACTCTTATGGGTGGAGGACTATTCCATCTAGCCTTTGGAGCTATCCTAACGGGATCCGCCTTTGCTTCTAAGAAGTAATTAGTCTGATCTTAGTAAAGGAGGTAGTGTCTTTAAGTCAGCTTCTAGCTTTTCTACTTTATTTAAGGTATACACTAAAAACTTATGAATTACATCTCTATTCTCATAATCAGGGTATGACTTATCAATTATATTTAGCCAGTCGTTAGGATGTAGGAACGACTTTTGAAGTTCTAAATGACCATCTACATTTAAAACAATTCCAAACTTAACTAAGGTAGCTTCTGATCGTAGGCTACCTTTTTTTATTTTAGTTTTCTTCACCCACCATCATCCTCAAGCCTGTTCAATTCAGGTACATTAAGTAGACTCTGTGCATTTTGAACTTGACTACCATATTCTTCTAACTCTTTAATTCTTACATTTAAATACTCCAACACATTCTTACGTTGGACACGGTGATAACTACCTAAATTCTCATTCAGATATTCTAGCTCCATCTCCAGTCCTTCTCGATGTTTTTGTATCTCTGCTCTATCAACCATTCTTCTCTCCTATTAGTTCCTTGATTCTAATGTATGCCTTCTGAAGCTGTTGCTGCAAAAGGTATACATTCTCTCTTAGAATATCAACCTCGTTATCACTCTTCTCTGGCTGCATCTTTTTGCATTGAATCTATTTGAGTGTAAGGCTTGTCACCAATCAAATCTTGAACAGCTTGATTACCATATTTACCAAGTCGATAAAATACAACCTTTGGTAGACTAGCTCTCATAACACACTTGAGCGCACTATCAAGTGATCCAAAAGCATACACTCTACCACTTGAAGATACCCAATAGCCTTCTTCAGTGTACATACCACTCTCTAACTGACATGTCTTAGGCCACTCTACAACACCCATACTTGCTAGTGCTGGCCTCATAGCAATACTTCCTACCGCAAGCAGAGCTATACACGCTGTTAGAATTACATATTTCTTCATAATAATATTCTCCTTAATTAATTATATCTACTATTTCACATACATCGCCTGTACAATTTAATGTTTGACTACCTAAGGTTGTATCTCCTTTTTCATAGTCAGCTAAATTTTCCCAGTTAATTTCTTTAGGCATTTCATTTAATAATTTAATGTACTCTTCTTCAGTTATATCCTGATAGGGAGCTTGCTTATAACTGTGCTCAGTCAGAGGCAAGAAACTTATACCAGACATAACATCAAAGTTATCATAAACAAAGTTAGCAACTCTTAACCACTCATGTTCCTTAACACTTACTGTTATAGAAGGCTTATGTTCGCACCAATATTCTGCGTATATCTTCCATAATTCTAAATGCTCTATGGCTGTCATAGTATGGCGTGTAATAGCACTCTTTGGAGAGTGCATAGGGAATGAGAATACAGCCATAGAATTAGGTTTATCTATTGAGTCTTCACAAGGAAAGCCAGATTCAACCATGAACTGTGTTAGTGGATCTTTCTTATCAGCCCGTACTGTTCTAATATAATATTCATTATGTCTTGGATGAATACCACTCGCTGCATTAACAAGCTGACTCACTGTACCTGAAGGCTTCACACAAGTAATTGCTGTTGAAGCTTCAATATCTAGCTTATCTGCCCAATGTCGATTAACTGCAACTGCATGGAGTCTAAGATTAGACAACAGAGCAGGAAGACTTTCCTTTGTTGTATTAGACAGTAAAGCATTATCAAGTATACCAGTTAAGGATACACCAAGCAACCTTTCTTCTTCTGTATTCTTTGTCCACTGTCTTCCAATACCTTTGAAGTTAGTAAAGGTAGACTGTATAGTACCAAGGATCGTTGCCATCTCTACCTTTTCTTGTAGAGTTTCAGGAGTATCAGTAGCTCTTACAACAACTTCTGATAGATTACAGAACTGTTTAGGTCTAAGAATAATTTCACAACAAGGATTAGTACCATAGTCGATAGAGGGGTCACGCCTTTCATACTTAGCAGCTTGTGCTTGTGCTGCCTTACGATTAAAGATACCTCTTTCTCCTGACTTACTTTCATAAAGAGCAGTCCACTCTCTCATAAAGGTTCCTATATCAGGAAGATGTTCAGTATAACATACACTATTGTTTGATAGTGCTCTCTGAGGCTCCAAGTCCCACCAGTTACCGCTTTTGCAGTGACGCATACGATCATCACTAAGATTGCTTAATGAGATAAGGGCAGACCTGCGAACACCACCTACTACAACTACATCTGCAATCTTGCACATCAGATCGTGACATTCAAGACTATTCAGTTTTCTACCTAGCGACTTCTTAAAGGTATCAACTGTAAACCTAAACAATTCATCCAATGGTTCAGGTCCACTCGAACGACCACCAAAAGTTTTTAGTCTAGCTCCTGCTGGACGTAGTCTAGATAGATCCCACTTAGGAACCCTACCTGCATAAAGGATGTTGATAAGTTCTTTGTATCCTCTGTGCCATCCTTCCTTACTATCCTGTACAATGATAGTTGTTTCACTATCCTCAAACTCTTCAGGAACTTTAGGAAGATCATTAATATATTGACGTTCTACAGAGAAGCCTACTCCTGTACCATGCATAAGGATATATAGACATTCATCAAATGACCTTGGACTATCAACAGGAAGATAAGAACAGTTATAAGCAGCAATATGGTTCTTCTCTAGTGCAGGTCCAGCAGTCATCAGTGCTCTCATGGAAGGCATGACATCCATATTAAGTATGGAATTAGTAAGCCTCTTATTAATATCTTCTGATATTACAACATTATAATTGTCTTTAATATATTTTGTGTAGAAAGAGATTAAACGATTAACAGTCTCATCCCATGTTTCTCTTCGTTGTGTTTCTTCTTGCCATCTAGAATACCTAGATTGATGAATGAAATGTTGGTAGTCAGTTAATATCATTCACCAGTACCTCTTTCATCTTCATTCTTCATTAAATTAAGTTCTGTTTGTTTTTTATTTTCATCTTCATTCATTTTAACTTCTTGCATTATCTTGGATATTAAAGGATTGGCTTCCTTAAAAGGTCTCTCTGAAATATAATTTAGTATCTCATTTACAAGATCTGCTGTCAAGAATATCTTCATTTATATCTCCTCTTGTTTAATTTCTTTTCTTTGTGCTGTTATATTAGCCGATAGAGAGCGTCTTTCTCCTTCTCCTGAGAAAGGGAATACCATATGTTGTAACCAAGAAGGAAAAATATACATTTCTCCTACTCTTGGTTTGATAAGAGTAGAAGAAGGTGGCTTTAATCTTTCATAATCTAATTGACTATCTATACCATAATTAAAAACAAGATGTCCATCCTGAACTCCCGATGAATCAAATAGATTAGAAGTTACATCTGTATCTGAAATTTGTTTAGGTATTTTTAAATATAGGATACATGACAACCCCATAATAGAAGGAACACCATGATCATGTAGAGGATTATAGTCTCCTTCATACGCATGAACAGACCACATTTCATATACCTGTATCTGTCTGTCACTTAAAGCTGTTTGATTATGACGTTGAAAGAAAGCTTCTATATATTGTTTGGCACACATACAAAGTACAGAAGAAAGTTCTTTTATATCTTCATGTGTATGATCAACAGTTAATTGTTCCCCATTTTTAATTTGTCCTACAAGAGTACCAGCCTGTGACTTTCTTTTATCTTCTTTCAGTAAATTATCAAGGTACTTATTAATATCTTCCACCATATCTGAAGGAACCTGCGTCTTCATAAACCATACGGCAGGAAGAGGGACTATTGCGCCTTTCATTGTTCTTTCCAAAACCACTACACCAAATCCTGTAGATTAGGCTCTTCGTATAACTCTGATTTTAAGATCTTTCCATCCTTTCTATATATAGGATCACCGTTCTTATCTAACTTTGACATATTAGATTGATGGACTTTATTAAAAGCTACATCAAAGTCCCATCCATATGTATCAGCAAAACCAATACAAACATAAACTAGATCACACAATTCTTTTAAAATATCTTCCTTATTTTTATTTTCATTGATAGCCAATGTAAGTTCTTCATATTCTTCTCTTATTAATCGTATTCTTAAACTTTTCTTATGATCAAAACCAACTAATAAGTATGGCTCATCTATTGGATGTCGAAAAGAAGTATGAAATTTTCGTAACTTATTCTGCAAAGTTTCATATCTCATTTTTTACCTTCTTCAGTACTGGTTTTAATATCCCATTGATTTTCTAATTCTTTTATTAATCTTTTGAAATACCATCTAGCTTTGTACAAGTCATTCAAGGGTTCATTTTTATAGTTATATCTAGATAAGTATTTGATTATGTTACCTTTTAGATAACCCTCAAGTTCTTTAGGTGTTATAGAACCTTTAATTAAATCTATAGTTTCTATTGATCCTTGATTATAATGTGATGGTTTTTGTATCTTGTCAAACTCTTCCATATTATTATCGTGGGGTAAAAGGAACTACATTGTCTCCTATATATTGAATAGGAGAAGAGTTATTTTGTTTGTTAACAGCTAATGCATACCTTCCCAATGAACGAATTGAGTCTAGTTTACTTTCATCTTGCAGCATAGATAAAACTCCATAAGCTATTTCTTTAATTAAAGTTTCTTGTTTTGTATCATCTGAAATATCAAATACTCTAACAGTGAATTCATTTTCTTTATCACCTTCTTCAATTGATATTATAACTTTATCTTTTTTAGGGTTGCCTATCTTCTCCTTATAATTAGGAATACCAAGCAAAGTTTCTAGAATATCAGAATGAACAATATATTCAGTGTCATCAGTCATACTTTTTTATTATCCTTTCAACTTGTTGTTTGATGAAGTGTTTTGTTTTAGGACAGTGTTCTTCAAGCTCTCCTATCGCATTCATCATAAGCTCTGGAGATATCACAAGTATACTTTGTGTCTTTAAGATGTCTTCAATTTTTGTTAAATCTTCCTTTACCTTAATACAGTTTTCTTCATATGTTAAATCTGACCAATGAGTTGTTAAGGATTTTTTTATTCTTAAATTTAAGATATTACTTTTAATAACTTCGTCTCTCTCAGAGATAGGATATAGATACCATACATTCGGATTCATTACCAAGTCTTTTTCATGAATACGAATTTGTAAAACTATTGGCATGTCTCTACCCTTATAGGTCTATAGAATTTTCCACCTACAAAATTGTTATAGAAAGCTGGTTCGTCTGTTCCTTCGATAACCTTAGTAAGAACACCTAGTTTCATTTGGTAAAAACACTCATAGTATTTTAGACTTCTCTTATTCTCATACTCTCCAATAATATTAAACGTGAAATGTTTCTTACCAACTTTCTCTATATCTTCATTCAAGTATGTTGATGAGCCTGTATATGTTTGCCATCCAGAGGAACGCTTACGTTTCTTACGTCCAATAAAATACTGCTTACATCCTATGTATGCCTTCTTGGTTTTCTTGTTAGTTATAATATATACGAAACCAAATTTATTATCAACATCAGGAACAAAAACTTTTCGTTTATATTTCCAATGCATTATTTCAATTCTTCAAACTCTTCGTGAACTTCAGTTAAACGTCCTGTTGATAAGCTATATATTACTTTACAAGCTGGCCCTGTCAATCCAGAGAACCTATTCTTGATAACTCGTACTGTTGTTGTATGTCTCTCTATCTCATCTTCATGTTGACCATTTCTTTCCAGTCCAACAACGATGTCTGATAGCTGTCCTATACTGGCTGATCCTCTTAGCTGAGAGAGAGACGTTACAGCACCCTCTTCATGACCAGTAGACATAGGCCTACGAAGGTGAGATACGATAAGCAAGGCAATATCAAGCTCCTGTACAACAGTACGCATCTTGGTCATGATTTCGTCCAAGGCTCGTCTTTCGTCTGTATTATTCTGATCAGAAACTATAATGCTTATATGATCGAGTACCACATACTTACAATTAAGAGCTTTAGCAAAGTACCTTATCCTGTTTAGGATTGAATCAATAGAGTTGGAACCAAAGTGATCGTAGAAGAAGAGTCTTCCTGTTCCTAACGTATTGTCAAAATACTTCTTTAGATCTTCATCATTAACAGAACCAAATTCTGAGGGTAGGTGTAAACATTTGTTAGCTTCGAGACTCATAAAGGCAAGCCCACTTCTCTTTACGGACTCTTCCATGAACATCATACCAACATTGTCTTCAGTGTTCTTAAAGATATGATAGATCAACTCTCTAATAAACTGTGACTTGCCTAGACCAGAACCTGCTGTGACAGTAACAAGTTCTCCCATTCGTATACCATAAGTTAGTTCCTGTAGACCCTGGAAAGGATAGTTGATAGCAGCCTCTGTAGCTCCTTCAACAATAGTATCCCACATATCTTGACCAGATACAATACCTTCAGGAGTATAGCTTTTAGCATCCCACCAGTCTTGTACAAAGTCTTTGTTCTTGTTCTTTGTAAGATAGTCATTAGCATCTTTGTATTTAAGGTTCATCACCTTTGCTTTAGGTGACAACATCTCCGCTACTCTAATAGCTGCTTTCTTTCCAGCATCGTCATTATCAAAACAAATAACTACTGTATCAAATGATGTTAGAAAATCATAGTTATCTGATACATCTTTAAGTGCTGATGCTGCACCATTACGAATAGAAACTACAGGCCACTTACTACCTAGTAGTTGATAGGCACTCATAGCATCTACTTCACCTTCACATAAGGTTACATACTTGCCACCCTCTGGAAAGATGTTCTGTCCAAACAACATAGCACCTTTAATATCGCCTTCAGAAAAGAACGTCTTGTTCTCAATGTTCCTTACCTTGTTGGCTACGTGTTCGCCTTCTTTGTTGTAGTAGGGATAAAAGTGTTTAGTACCATTAAGCATGGTTCCGTATCGCCTACATGTATCTTCTTGAATTTTCCTATCTGGAATAGGTCCAATATTTCCTATACTCACTTTCGTATTAGAGATAGCAGGTTCCATATAGTATTCCTTATTGTTTGATGAAATATAATAATTGCAATCGGGAGTAAAGCATTTTTTGTGACCGTCTTTATATACACCTACATTATCTTTACTACCACATTTAGGACAAGACTCATGTTTGAGAAACGACATCTGTTTCTTTTACCTCATTAGTTATCTCAACAACTTGCGGTTCTCTATCTATATTTGTAAAGTATCTCCTTCCATCTCCATATTTAAATACTCTCATATCAGGGAAGCATGTCCACTTATAAGGACAGTATCCACAATCTCTATTGAGTTTCATATTGCCTGACTTACCATCTGCTACAGGTACATAGCACAAATCAGGCATGGTATCACTACTAATAATCTTCTTCAGGTCATTTATACGTTGACCAGCATTGATAAGAGATAACTCATCTATCTCTACTAGACACATCTCTCCAGTGACTTTATTAAGTCCTAGAAGATACCCTATATCCTTACCTTCTCCTTCAACGTATCCACTTATTTGTCCAATGTATCCAAAGGGATCATCATATTCAATACTCCTCGATGTAAATTTACGAAAAGCAAAATCACTGGCAGACTTTATATCAACAACTTCATCATCAATGGTGCAGTCTATATGACCAACTATACCATTAACTTTTGTTTTCTTCTGTAAGTTATCTACTTTGTGTCCTGCTTCTTTAGCTAAGAAGATTACAAGTTCCTCGATGATGGAACCATAGAGAAACTTTATTAACGTAGCCCCTGAGTAACTCTTTTTAATCTTTGGACCACGAATTTCCATCCAGATTTTACGGTCTGGCTTACCGATTGAAGACATTCGCAAAGTTTTTTCACCACTATCTCCTCTCTTTTCTTCCATCTGTTTGATGACAGCATCACGAATACCCTCCAAGAGGGCATCCAAGTTATCCTTGGATACCTTCTTGTTGGATGTAATACGATCATAGATATCTGGAATTAATTTTATAATGTGCATAGTTGCCCTCACCCTCGCCTACTATGCGTCTTGATCATACGAGAACATAGTCTCTCATCACAAGCCCTGATACTCATGCTACTAAGCTAACTCATCATCATCATCAAAGTCTGTGTCTTGCCTAAATTCTATTAGGTTAACAACTTGAACTTTATTAAGATACAAGGATGTTCCGTTCTGGTCAACAAATCCATGAGTCTTATTAAAGGCTACTTTCGCTTTGACTTCACTACCATTACCGATAAGAGTTTCCTGATCTACAGGTCTTTTATCAGAGTCAATGATAGGTACAATATACTTTGATCGTGCCGTAACATACTCTCCACGATCATCTTCCTTATTCTTTAGATTAACACCATGAGAAGAAAGTAGATCTTTACTCTTCTCAGAAAGTTCACCAATGTCCATTTGATACTTTTCAGAATACTCATCCTTACGGTTGAGCTTAGTCCAAAAAGCTTTACCTGATATAACGGCAGTCTCTCTTGCTGTGCTAGTCATAATAATTATCTCCTTAATACTATTTCATGATATATTATATTATACTTACGCTTTGTTGTCAATAGAAATATTTATTATCCTCCTTTCAAACAGTTAACTTTACTTTCTTAATAGACTCTACAGGAATTGAATAGAATTGTTCTCCTTCTCTAACATATCTATTAGGGACTTCAACGACGACACCTTTTTCCTTGATAATATAATCAGGAATAATCCACATTTCTTTACAGTCTTTTCTAAATATATAAAATGTTAAATCACTTTCAATTGAATCTAGTAATTTCTTTTTACGATACGGTATCCTTACATCTTTCCAGGAGGTAGGCCATTCACCTTCCCAAGAAAGTTTAATTTCAACCTCACTAAATGTAACAATACCTCTACTAGATATACTTTTTACATCACACTTATACTCTTCTTTACTATCATGTACGATATGATTTTTACTACGCAAATACTTTTTAATTTTTCTCTTAGCTTTGCCATCAGTTTGATCATATAACTTTCTATCGAATGGTTTTGTTAGTGTGTTTGTGCCCATGTTACTCCAATTTTTGCATCTGCATTCAAAGGAACTTTCATACTGAAGTAAGGTGATACTCTTGCAATACAAGGATCAGCTAAACTAACAAGTTCGTCAGCATCATCTTTGTGTACTTCGTATTGTTGTTCATCATGAATTGTATTAACTAAATAAGCTCTTAACTTTCTATTTCTAATCTCTTCATCTAAAAAGATTGCCCATTGTTTACAACAGATAGCACCACCACCTTGAAGTAAAGTATTAAGAGCAGCATGAGGATGTCTAATCATCATTCGTCTACCGTCAATGCCTCTAATGTATCCTCTTGTTGCAAGTTTCTGTACATTCTTAACAAGACTATCAAGTTTAGGAATACTTGTCAAGAACTTTTCTCTTAACCTTTTTCCCTGCTCTGCTGAACCATTAATAATGGAGCCTATCTTCCTATCTCCTGCACCATAAATAAAAGCATATATAAAAGTCTTGGCTGCTGTTCTGGTAGGAAGTCCAGCTAACTTTTGATTATAAGTATGAGGATCACCTTCTACAACTTCATAGATATATGATTCATCATTCATATAATTAGCTAACATTCTTAGTTCGAGACCTTTAGCATCCATACCTACAAGAACATATTCATTATTAGAAACAGTCCAGCATGATCTACACTCTTCGCCGTAAGGTTTATTGTTAGCTATTATATTAGCCATGTTAGGTTCAGAATGCACCATACGTCCTGTTACCGCACCCATTGTGATAACACGGCCATGCACTCTATTATCTTTATCAACTACACTGATCCAGCTTTCGATAGTCTTGGCTCTGGTCTTTAACATCTTCCATTCTGCTAGTCTCTTAATCTCTTCTGGTGCTGAAGAGGATATTGTTTGTAGATTCTTCTCACTTATCTTAGGTGATCCTTTAGGAGTAAACTCTACAGGCTTCCAACCATATTGATTTAATCTCTCAATAATTTGCTTTGGTGATGCAAGATTAAATTTCTCAAACTCGATTGCACAAAAATCACCAACAATAAGATTGGTATCATACTTCTTTAATCCTACATTAGATCGTGTGCCATCTTTCTTGATCTTTATCTTAACCTCTTTAATGAACTTTACTCTCAAAGGAACTTTACTCAAGATATTATCTTCTATGTTCTTAGCTTCTGTTACTACTTCCATCATTAACTTATGTGCTTTTTCTACATCAAGATAGAAGCCATGTCGTTCTTGTTTGTTCAGAACATGTCTGATTTTATGTTCTAACCTGATAGATTTGTCAGAGAAATCTCTTCTCTCTATGTCCATCAGGTAATGATATAGCTTATAAGTAATTTCAACATCGTTAATGCAATACTTTAACATCTCACTATTAAACTCTGAGAAGTCTAAGTATTCTATCTTTTCTAAATCGAGTCTCTTACCCCAAGCAGCAAGAGAATGCTTACCTTCTCTATCAGGATTGAATAAAGAAGATAACAAAAAGGTGTCTACTATTTTTGATATAGGAATACAAGAGTTCCATAGCCTGTTCAGAACTGGTGCATCAAAGGATACGATATTGTGTCCTACAAGTATGTCATAATTCAAGATGAACTTATTGAAGATACTAGCTTTAGTAAAATAATTTAATTTTTCTGTCTGTCCATCTTTGCATACTACGACATGTATCTTTTCTGCATCTAATTTATCTGTCTCTATATCGAGAAATAATATCTTCAGCATTTCTCTCTGCTTCTTCTTCAGTTTCACCAGTCGCTATAATTGTCCACTTAAAAGGAAATTGAAAATATGAATTTTTCTTTTTGTGGTATGTCTTCCAGTTTTTCTTTTCCCATTTATCCAAGATAGACAAGTGTATCTCAGCCCATGTTCTATAAAGGCTGTCTATTCCTTTTCTTATTTCTACTTTGTCTATAAGATTCATCAAACTTGTCCTTCTTTTTTTTGTAATATTTACTTTTTAATAATCTATTCCACTTCCATTCTTTCTTACTCCTCTTAGGAAATGATAGGTTTTCTTCCGTATTCCTCATCGTCTATTTCCTTTTCTTTATTAGCCCAGATAAACTGTATACTACAACTACTAGTAACTTCCTGTAATAAGGTTGAATGATCTATGATAAGTTTATTTACTAAATTTATAAAAGGATCTGATACATTAATATTCTTTTTAGAGTTTAACATACTAACTAATCTTCTATATTCACTACTCGTTAAATTAAAATAAACAATAGGAGTATCCATAATACTTTAGTATCCTTCTAACTTGAAAATAACTTTTCATATTTTTCATGGCTTTGTTTAAGTTTATTCCACTGTGACATTCTTATTCGTGAACGAGTTACAAAAGTTTCAATAGGATCTCCTGGATGATACGATAAGTGTGCCCATTTGCGTCCTTCTTTAACATATACCTTTCTTATTCCTGATCCTATTCTTGATACTTCATTATTAAAATGAATTCTATAAGGTTTACCATACTTCTTTTGTTTAATCAAGTCCCATTCTTCATACTTTTTTCGTGTATCTTCTAAGTAATTTATCTTATGTATTTTCCTAGGTCTACCACGTTTCTTATATCTTTTAAGAAAGTCTGGTATAGCTAATAGATCATGCATGTTCTTCAAGATACTCTTCTAGTTCTTCTCTATCGTATCCCATTTCGATAAAGTTATTGATTAAAACATTAAAACTAATTTCACCATACTCATACATTTGGATATACCCATTAACTTTTCCTAACCATGTATCTAACTTATATTTTCTCCAATGTTCTTCAAACTGTATGATGTTATCCATGTTGTATTCCTTTTATTTAATACAATAGTATTACACACTAGTATAGTTCGTACTTCCCTTCACCCGCATCGGTACTATAGAAGGTTCGTTTGATGCCAACCTCCTGTATCAACTTGGCACAGACATCGCATGGCTTACTAAGAGCCAGAGTATTATTCTTTAGCACCCTTGCGATGTACAAGTCAAGTCCTTCACAGTTATCAACACCCGCTCTAATGATTGCGTGTTGTTCCGCATGAAGGTACGGCCACGCTGTTCTCTGATTCATAAGAGGGTGTGTTTTGTAGCTGTTAGTTCCAACTGACACGATACTATTCTTGTTAACCAGCACTGCACCTAGTCTAAATTTGCTTCTCATGCCAACCCCAGTGCCTGTCATTGCTACTGCATGAGCAGCAGTAATAAATTTTTTCTTCATTATAATTATTTAAATATACCCTTACGACACTGGGTAATAAGCATGAGAGCTAAAGGATCTAAAGATATCATCTTGTATGGATCTTCTACTCCATTCTGTGTTAAATATTTCATTTCAAGATTATATGCGTCTTTCTCGATATATCCATCACAAGGGTAACTTACATCATTAATATTCTGAATGTGATGCACGAGTTCGTGAATGAGTATACTTTTAAAAAGTAAAGTGTCTAGTTTTAAGTCATGTGGAAGATATATTGTATAATTTTCTGGTATGTATGCAGCCTGTATTATAAATACTGTATTCTCTTTGAGATCTTTTTTTGTAACTATAAAATGTATCTCTTCTTGAGATATAAATGTAATGACTGGTAAAGGATACTCATTAGGATTAGTAATTTCAAAAGATGAATTTTGACTAATCCAAATGAGAAGAGTTATTAATATTTCTTTCAATTTTCTTCCCTTCTCTACGATTGTAAGGTTTCCTGCCTTTCTTGCTAGGAACAATTCTTTTTCTGAATAACTTCCATTCTCTTATCTTGGAGTAAGGACTTTTTCTAGGTGGATTAGTCATTTCAAGTAACCTAACGTACAACATCCCTATCATATAATATCTCTTATGTTATTTTAGACATCCACAAATTGTCTGAACTACAGCCGTAGTTATTATGAATAGTATGTATAAAGACAAGCTTGTAACGATTATAGTTATTAATAAATAATCAAGTACCTGTATAAGTTTATTTATTTTCTTTTTCATTACATGCTTTACATTGCTGTCTTAATCCTTTATCAATCCAGGCTTTAGCACTTGATGCTTCATCAAACCTCTCTTTGCAGGTTTCACACAGCCATCCTTTCTTTTGTTGGGAAGCAGGAACATACTCTTGTGCTCCTGCTATCCCAGTCCCTTCATTGAGTTTCATGATGCCAAGATCGAAGCCACCTTCTATCAGTATCTGACCTAGAACTTAACCAATGAGAGACATCTTCATAGGTTGTCTCGTTGTGAAACTTTCTATAACTAGGATGACCACCACTTCCTGCATGGATAGTATCTAGCTTTCCTCGTCTAGCTGCACCATGCAAAACATTCAGAGAAATACCAGTTGATTCTACAATTTCCTTGAAGGTTACATATTCATTCATACTACTATATTCCTTATAGAGAAATAGGTTTATCAGTTAACTCTTTTAATACAATTAGATCCTCAGATACATGTGGAGAGGTAGAAGTATTGCACTTCGTACATCTATCATCTACTTGACAATCATACTCATCTACCCACTCGTGTTCACACTTGCTGCACTGATAGTAATTTCTAAATCTCATGTAATATCTCCTCTTTAAGATAGATTTTATTGATAACCTCATCGAATGCCCTAGAATCGTACCCTCCAACATTCCATCTCGTTATAGCTTCTACTTTTCCTTTGCCTGTATATGCTGCACCATTCTTCCAATTATAAATAGTGAACACTACATTGTCAACTTCATCTCTCTCTTCAACAAAATGCCACTCTACATCAGTCTTATTATCAAACCTAGTGTCAAATGGTGCTGTTCTTTTAACGTGTGGCTCTCCAAATATCTTAATCAGTTTATTATAAGAAATTTCTAGACTTCCTTGTAAGCTAGTGCCTGTTATATCTGTTATTGGTGTCATTATCTATTCCTTATTAAAATACACTCTATTGAATTAGGGTAGTCAGCTTCAGCTTGTTCCTTACTCTCATATTCCTCCTCACATATCCATTCACCAGTACCATTACACGACTCACATTGTACTTCAAGGATAGAATAGTCTTTACCTTCAGAATTATCTACTACTCTCTGAGAATAAATTGTACCACTACCTGCCTCACCACTTTCGTATTCTTTTGTGGTGGAACATTCTGGACAAGGTAAGATTATCTCAATGAGATACATCTGTTCATCTCCATGTATTGGTTTCATTTTTTTCTAGTCTTTCTCTAAATCTATAATTCGATTGGTTAGCCACCTCATTATAATTTTATATTCTATATCATCCTTATCTGTTCTACATAACTCAAGTATTTCTATCTCTTGTTTCAATACAGAGATCTTATTAAATACAGTACTATGCATTAGTTTCTACGACACTGTATATTTCCCAATCCCCACTCTGAGGAATTTCGGTAAAATAACTACCATCCGTATTACGTGCTATCTTTTCAGCTTCCTCAAGGTTTTTTGCTTTGATTTCTATTGTCAGTCCTGTGGTCATTCTAGCTACTACTTTATAGTTTTTCATCTCTTTACTCCTTCATCTCTTCAATGTCCTCAAGAGTCCAGTCACTCTCCCAGCATTCTTCAGGTTCACGCTGCCATTGTGGATCAGGCCCAACATCTCCTCTAGCTATCGCCCACGCTTGCTCTTCATCTTCAGCGTCAATAAAAGCAAACATAGGCATATCTTGTGTCGCAGTAACTCTAAATCTTGGCATGTCTACTCTCTTTCCAAAAACTTTCTAATTGTTTGTTGCAAATCTTCCAATGAGCTTCCTTCCTTCAATGTCAACCATTCATCACGATTAGTCAACCAAGAAATACTATCCTCTAAGTCTCTGAGTAGTGAAATAGCTTCAAGGTATCTGTCTTCTACGACTATCTGTCGTTCCCAATCTCTTGACATCTTGTATTCTCCTCTAAATGGCGACCCCAACAGGACTCGAACCTGCGACCTGCGGATTAGAAATCCGCTGCTCTAATCCAACTGAGCTACGGGGCCAATAGGCATCATTACTTTCTCATAATCAAATTTCGTTTTGAACGTATCTTTGATGTGGATTAAGTCATCATCAAAACCAAGCACATCTCCATTATAGGTATAAGCTGTTTTAGGTATGGTAGTTATACCACATGCGAAAGAGTATCCCTTATCTGTTACACGCCACCATCCAGAATGTTTACTGCCACTGTCATCTGATGTCTGACGTTCGCACAAGCCCCACCATCTAGTTGTAGGTAGCTGATTGCTACGAACAATTTCTCTTGGGGCCATATTAGGTACGTCACACCAATCGTTCTGTTTTGCAAGCCACATTAAAGATCGTGCCATCGTGTTATTAAAATGACGAGGATAAATTTTTCCCCATCTATCACAACATGGGCAATGACCACCATCTTCTCTTATGGTTTGTTTCCATTTAACTCGTGCTTCTGCTAATGTTTTAGTCATTATACTTATATTTTCTCCTATAAAATAAAAGCAAAGGCGATGAGGATTAACCCCATCGCCCATGCAAAGCCTAATAGGAAGTCATGCATATCTATGCTGCCAACCTCACAAACTCTTCGTTCTCTACCCAATTTGCTACCTCAAACTCACGCTTGAGCATAGTCTGTGCTGTATGATCACTGGCAGTCTTACGAATAGCAAAGCCATTATCCGTATGACTACTGTAGTTCGTAAAGGCAGAGTATAAAGCCCAGAGATTAGAACCCCTAGTTGTGGCCTCTTGCTCATAGATATTGATCAACTTCATCTTGCTTCGCTTTGCTACAGGTAGAGCTTCTACTACAGTTTGGGCATTCTGGAATGTGATATCCCTGTTAGCCCATGCTTGATACTTTCTTACTGTAAGATGAAACTCCTCTACCGACTTCTCAATCTCATAGATGAATTGTCTCATATCAAAGTTCTTTGTATTCTTCTTTCGTACTACATCATACTGACCTGTAATCATACCATTACTACAGAAGAAATCTATCGCACCAAACAGAGCATTGTTACTAGCACTCCCATCAACAGAATGCCATGACACATTTCTAAGACTTACTTCTGTCTTATGTTTTCTATTTTCGATAGGGAACCTGACATTAGGAAAAGTAATATCTTGTAAAGCCCAAGCTCCACCTCTAGATACTTGATACTTTGTAGAAGCATTTTCTAAATGTCCAAAAGGAAACTTCCTTGCTAACATTTTTTGTTGTTGAAGAAAGAAATTCTTATGAGTATTAAGAGGATAGCTATCTCCCACAATACCCAGTCCTGTTATAATTTCTCCTTCCTCATCTACTTTGTAGATACCTTTCTTATTTCTAAAATGTTCCAATATTTCTTCTTTCATCTCAAAGTCTACTACTGATCCTTTTAATCCAAAATCAATAGCCTGATTGTTGTCAAAGTTTACTACGTTCATCTTAGTTCTCCTTCTCTCCATGATCTTTCATTAGTATCTCTAATTCATAAGGATTAGAACATTCACAATAGTAATATATCATCTCTTCATAAGCAAACTCTTTAAGGTCTGTTGACGTACACTTATCAACATAATTTTTAACAACTTTTTCTATTTGTTCATCTGTATAGATAGGTGAATCTGCATCACTCATCTTAGCTCTCCTTATCTATTGAGATATTACAAAGTCTCTATCGTGTTTCTGCAACCACCTCCATTCACCAGTTTTTAATGATTTAATAGGTGTTTCATGCCTGTTATAATTATATATACTTATAATACCTACATCTTCTAAAGACAATACCTTCCACATTTCACCGTGTTCACGAATACGATTACGTCCACGACCTGTAATACCTTTTAATAATATTACATCACCTACTACAAACATTCTACTCTCCTTACTAAGCGTACTTAGCACCATTGCCATGCGCTACTATAGCGATAGACTTGGCCGCTATCATCGATCCTGCACATAATCCACAGTTATCACAACTCGTTCGATAGTTTGCTTCCTTACTAGCAGGGCATACGATCTCTTTGCCCTTAACTAATTCGTTGAGATCCTTTATCACTCTGAAGGTGCGCTGTTTCTTAGCCCATGCTTGCTCTGCCTCTTGCAGAGTATCCGCAGATACCATCACTATACTCTCATCGAATGAACTTGTGGATATGTTTTGTTGATGACTGTACCCAGTATGACCACTAGCTTTGGACAGCAAACTTTCCCACACATAAGCAGGTACAGCGGCAGGATCACCATAGGAACCTAGCCGTACCTTACGACTCTCACCTAGTGCAGCGATAGCATCATGCCCCTTAGCGTGAGCATACTTACCCTTCTGGTATGTCTTCCAGATATTCAATGGTGCTTGATATATCTTGACATAACATGTTCGCTCTTTGGCGAGTGCTTTGTCTGGATCATCATGGGCAATGCCACGATGTTTACAGCCACCACATATTCCGTAGTCCACTCCCGACTTATTGGCTACTCGTGGGTCCATGCCCTTCAATAATATCCATGTCTGTAACATGTCTCCCGTCTTAGGATTATTGGACGATGTTTTGTGGCCTGTTACCACTACAACTATAGGTTGTCCATCCAATAAAGATGGTCCTTCAAATATGATCATGAGAAACTATCCAATTTTCACTACGGCCCAATCGCCACAATCGTGGCACTTGATTTTTGTGTGGCAGTTAGTATCTTTGCCACCCTTTGTGAGATAAGTTTTGTTTGTATAACGATACATCCAGCACTTCGCACACAGATATATGATGCTGCTAGTCATTGTGCGCCTCTCGCTTCTGTTTCTCCTCCAAACGGACGATCTTGTCCCTCAACTTGAGCCTGATCTTCAGCACCTTGATCGTTGCCTCCAGCACCTTGATCGTCACCCTGAGTTCTTTGATCTTGTTCACCAGTTCTTCTTCACGAACACTAGACACCATGTCTTTCCTTCCTTCCTTAACTAGGCACATTGCCTAGCTTATGGGTACACTGTAGATTCACTCTCCTGATAGTGAAAGGCAATGTTTATGTATTTTACTACGTCTCTCACTGGGACATAGCCAATAACATTATCGTGCTTGTTCCCCCATACCTGCTTAGTTCGCCAATCAAGGTCGTCGTCGTCATCGACCTCCTTCTCAATGTAACACGCAATCTCTACTGAGATAGGTGTACCATCCTTTCTTCTTTTGGCATAAGCACCCTCATGCCACACAACACTTACTGTTAGACCATTGGGAAGATTAGTACGAAAACTTTGAAGTTCTAAAGGCCAGTTATTATCCATCGTCTTTCCTTTCCTATGGTAAACGAGGAATACCTATATTCATGTATTTGATGCGTTCCCTTTCCACCTTGCATAGTTCTTCAGTCAGTTTTTGTAACTTCTTTGTGGCTGCCAAGATTTCTTTCCGTATATCGATTTCCTTTATCAGTAGAATATTCAATTCAGAATTGATACTCGCCATGGCGTCATCATCAAGCATACCCTCAATGATATGATATTCCTCAGCAAGCCACTTTGCGATGCTGTCACCCTGAGTGTTCTTCTTCGCCATCGTCTTTCCTTTCTAGCTTAGATGATTTTCCACATTCTGGGGTCTAAGCTTTAAGCAATTCCGCCGCTCTGTTCAGTTCTTCAACGTCAGCGGCATCCAACCTCACACAAAAATCTCCCTTAGACATGAACGCTATATCTTTAGCTTCGTTTTCAGTCATATGATAGTGTGTCGTCAAGTACACTACCATATGACGGCCCGTCAATTCCTTTGTGAACTTCGATCCTTCAACCTCAAGTATTGCCATCGTCTTTCCCTTCTATCTTATGGACACACTGTATCCACTTCCGATTCACTCACTACGAATCCTCCCCGCCTGGTACGATTGAAACACATCTTAGAACCACCGCTTGTAATTTTTCAGTCAGTTCCCAAAGGGTTGTCAGTTGGTCGTGTAAATCGTAAGCCCCGCTTTCGTTGTCTCTGTCCAAGGCGTCTAATACTATAACCTTAGCTTTTACAGAACTAGTTAGAGCTTCAAGACTTGATAGAACCTCTAGTTTCATTTCGTTGTTGGTAAAATTCGTTAGCTTTGCTTCGAGGTCTTCCACTTATCTTCCTTCCTTCCTTACTAGGCACCATTGCCTACTTCACAGATTTTATCTTTCCTCTTTCCATAGTAACTTGAGCAAAGAATTCCCGACCTCCGCCTTGTAGGTGTGGCCGTCTAGCCACATAGACCACACCATCGTCTTTGTATTCTGCCCCGAACATAGATGTCTCGGAGAACTTGAGCGGCTTCCCGATTGAAGCTGCCAAGTCTTTCTTTGTAGGATAATGTGCGAGCATCATGATTTTCCTTCCTTCCTTACTTCGTTGGGAATAGTACGGGCGGCTTCCTTACTTTTCCAGGATTTATGATAATCTTAAATCCCTTAACAGTTTTATAACAAACGCCGGAGCCGTTCGCTCTGTCGTCAATGTTCGTTGATGGCCTTGGCTTATAGAGCAAGTCGTACTCATGGAGTGGTATTGAATAGTGTGTTGTTTTCGCCATTATTTTCCTTGCTTCCCTAATAAAATTTTGAACTTGAACACGATACAAACAAAAGGCCGCTGATGGCTGTTAACCATCAGCGACCTAATGTTATCTACTTGTCGTAGGTGATACTGAACTGTGCGGGAGAAAGCGCAACCTGTAGTTGGTTCACACTTTCTTTGTCCATCGTCTTGGCCTTGATTTTCACAATCTCAGCGTCGACCTTAGCCTTGTCGTCGGTCGACATTGAATTGTAAATGGCGACCTGTTTGGCGATGGCCCTAATTTTCGAGGCTTCCGATTTCGGCATGATCAGGTTGGCCAGAGCGCCGTAGCTCTTTATCGGCTTTCCATCCACTCCCATTATTTTCGGAAGATATGCGAGCTTCTCGTCAACCGTTTCAGCCTCACCGAAATCAAGCTTAGCCAGCTTGATGGTTCCCTCGTTGCCGGGGTTGGTGAACCTAGCGGTCCACTTGGATGTAGTTTCGTTGCAAGCTT
>Ga0256381_1000013_pt1 | contig 19767 bp, 20 predicted proteins | sample LS1160viralmetaG_FD_189070 | JGI IMG/M metagenome (GOLD analysis project Ga0256381, IMG submission 189070) | Seawater viral communities from deep brine pools at the bottom of the Mediterranean Sea - LS1 1600m | ecosystem: Environmental > Aquatic > Marine > Bathypelagic | place: Mediterranean Sea...
AGGAGGGAAACAATACGTTCATCATGGATGCTGAGGAACAGCGACTCTGTGAGTCACGTTCCACTGACCACCAACCTTTCACCACGGACGAAGACTTCATGGTGTCAGCAGTAGAGGCTCTGAACTCCCTGTATGTGCAAGGCATAATGACCCACAACGGAGAGTGGGTGTAAATGAAGAGCCCGTACCTGGGGGATAGGGTTGCCATCAGCCCGTCTCCGCCGTGGACCTAACCTTACCACGGTTCCTCCATTCAACTTGGAACGCGTCATTCTTCCCTCCGCGCAATCCGAGTTGATAAAGGCTGGGCGTCGGGGGATGGTGCTTAACCCGACACTTTTTTAAACCTCCACAGAAGGAAAGGAACGGAAACTATGGCGCTCACACAACAACATAAGGACCGGATATCCGCCGGGAGAAAAAGGTATGAGAGAATCAGACGTGACCAGAAAAAGCTAACCTCAACACCTCCAATGATTCCTACAGCTCAGACTGACAACGCTACCAAGACTCCCCCTTCACTCACAATCACCCTCCCCTCAAATCCTCACCGTATTGAGAGAATAATAACTCTCGGTACAATAATTGATAATATGTTTCCCAAAACGAGAGTGTCCAAGATAACAGAGATTCTACATTCCGTTAAGAGGATTGTAGAAAGGGGAGCATAAAAGCAAGTGTCGTCATACGACACTTAAAAGGGAGATGAACATGATCATAGCAAACGTCCAAACTTCCGGCGGATGGATTGCCGGAGTGGAGTTTCCCAGATTTGATTCCCCTGATAAACTATGGAGGAATTTAATAAACGATATACAAAGTGTCACGATGGAGAGGAGTGGTCCACGAAAAACAAAACTTAGAATCTACATCCGAAGTGTAGACTCAATGGAAGTCCATAGCGTGAGCCCAGTGGAGGTAGGAGAGGACACTCCTACTCAGACTTCTATATCTGGAGAGGATGTCTACACCACCAACGATGGACCTACTCAGACAACCTTTCTAGAACAGGAGAAGGAGTGGGAAGCACTAGAAAACAATGAAGGAGAGGATGATGAACAAGAGTCTAAGTAATAAGGGAGATATAGCCTACTATTTTTGGATGCCCCACGATCTTCATGTGAAGGTCAAGGTGGTGTCTGCCAACGAAGGGAGGAGTATGAAACAGCTCCTCATTGACGCCTGCACACTGTACTTCGAGGCGAAGGAGGCAAATGGTAATGCCCATAATGTTCCGGGAAAAAGTAAAGACGATGACTGATGATGAGCTTGCTACTGAGCTCGCCAGTATATCCAAGATGAGAGGACCAAACAAGACAAAGCGTAAAGAATCAGACAGCCTCCTCAAGGGACTCAGCAATAGCCTGAAGAATATGTCTCTTGAAGAGTTGGAAGCGTTCAAAAAGGAAATGGCAGGAGGAGAAGAATGAAGACAACGATGGAGATGATAAAGGAACAGGAAGAAAGTATCGCTGTATTCTACGTACCGGAGGGGGGCCGGTTGAAGCAGTGTACTTTCTCGCGCCTCAAGATCAGCCTGTCAAATCTCATGACCTGGATATCAGGATGGGGGATGAGATACTCAGGCAGGATTTTTGTCGGGAACGTCCCTCGCAAATTTGGTGAGGAAAATCCAGCAGTAAAAAGGGAGGCAAAAAATGAGTGAGTTATCCAGTGTGTTTTGTGGGATGCTAGAGAATGGTCTAGTGATTCCCATAACATACAATGAGAACACAACACTCATGTTGTACCAACCAGATGGACAGGTATTCTCTCCAGACCAATGGAGCCGCATCGCCGAAGCCGAAATAAGGAGACTCGAAAATGAATCTAAAACAGGCTCGAAAACTCTACCAGAAGACGAGCCCTCTTCCTCTGCCGACTAAGTTCAGTCAGAGTAAGATAACAACATTACAGAGGTGTCCGCGCAAGTATTATGAGACGTACATACAAATGCTTGCACCACTCGGAAAGGCCGCACCTCTTGAGGCTGGTAGTTTCGTCCATAGATTCCTCTCGTCACGTTACCAAGAGGAGTCTATGGATACGAGGAAGGGAAACAAGATCACCGGACTGGCTGAATTCATCATCAACACTCCAGATGATGTAAAGGGAAGAAAGCAACAGGATCACATTGAAGTTCCAAAGTACCTGGCGGCGCCTATCAAGGCCGCCCTCCAAGACCTTGACATCGAATCAATAAGCGGTGATGAGCACAGGAATCTGAAGAATCTCCTTCGGATTCTTGTAGACTATGACAGAGAGTACCCACTTGACAGAGAGGACTTCAAGATAGTTGCCTCGGAGGTAGAGTTCGCCCGCGAGTTCCGTGAGGACATTGTCCTACATGGGTGGTTTGACCTCGTAATTGAGTGGGCGCGCGGGTTGTGGATCATGGACCACAAAACTACCCGAGCCGTTGGAGATGGAAGCTTCTTACGTATAGGTATGCGCCCAAACTTCCAAGTCTCCACGTTCATATGGGGTGCGAGGGAGTCCTTCGAGACCTGCAAAGGTCTTCGCTTCAACTGGATACAAATATCCTCTGCCAACAGAAACTACCTCCGAGACTGTACTACTCGAACCTCGAAGGAAATGAAGAGCTACGAAATAACGCTTGAGAATACCATCAAGTGGGTATGGAGTATGTATGCTGATATGAAACACCCACTGGACCCAGACCCCTGGACACAACACTTCCATGAGTGTACATCATATGGAGAATGTATCTTCAGGAAGATTTGCAACAGTAGTAAGGAGGAGCTTGTAAGGAGCCATGACTTCGTAGAGGATGAAAGGAGGTTAGCAGATGGACAACAAGGATAAGAAAATAGAGGAGCTTGAAAATGAGCTAAATATTGAAAGGCAGAAAGTTTCAAAGTTGCTGGATACGAACATAACCCTCATGATGAAAGGACTGGCGGTAAGTAATGAATGGGAGAATTGGCCCATAACCCCAACACAGGCGATGTATACGTTCATATGTTTAAACTCTGCAGTAATCTCAATACTCCAGTTGTATCATGGAGGAAGCGTTGAAATACCCACAAAGCTGTTAGAAAAAACCCGTGCAGAGTCTCATCTAGGAGCAATTCCCTGCGTAAGTGAGGAAAACCCCCACATCGTCACACTAAAAGTTGTTGACGTTGTAAAGGAGTATGAAGATGCCCAAGGGTACGAAGAAGAAGGTGAATAACAAAACAGAACCCGCCATGCCTCAGGATGAAGTACGCGAGGAAGAATTTGAGTCCGATGATTGGTCCTATGATCCAAAGGGAAGTTCCGCGGGGTGTGTATTCGGCGTCCCTGGATGTGGAAAGACTTATCTGTTGGGGCTGGCTCTGAAGCATAATTTAATAGAGACAGCCTTCGTCATTGACACCGACCGAGGGCTGAAACCTCTCAAACAAATGGGAGTCTTAGACCGTGTAGAGTTTAAATTCTACAGAGACTTTGACTACCAAAAGCCTGTTGCATATACAGAAATGTTCAATGACCTCGCTGACTTTGCGGACGGAAAATTTGAGCACGGTATTGTCCGCGGGACTTGGGTTGGGAGTGAGGTGAAAAAGGGAGCGATTCCATCCCTAATCTGTATGGACTCCCTAAGTGGGACATCTCGAATCACAATGAACCAAGTTCTATCAGACAGAAAAGGGATCAAACAAAAGAAGGATGCTTATCACCCCACGGACGCAGAGTTTGCTTCCCTTCCAGACTATGGACTCTTCGCTACAAGAATGGAAGAGCTCCTAGATATTATCACAGGTCTGGAAGTTCTTTTTTATTGTACTGCTCATGAACAGCCCATGTCGGAAAGGGAAGGACATGAGGATTCTACAAAAGTTCCACAAATAGTGGGCTCCATTCGTAGGAATCTATTTCGTTACTTCGATGAAGTATGGAGACTAAAGGCCGAGCGAAGTAAAGATGGAGGTCTTTATCGTGAGGCACAGACAAGAGCAGACAACTTTGCCATGTGCCGAACACGAGACAATGCGATGCCTGAATACATCGAAAACCCCACGTTGAAGGAGATGTTGTTTCGATGAATCAGGGAGAAAAGAAAGGAGGCTAACTTATAAGAGCGAAGCACCTCGCAACTCACAATGTATCACACACTAACGGAGAACAATCATGCCAAGAATTCCAAAGAAAGCCTCAGATTACGATGCACGAAAAGTTGTTGATCATGGTGACTACGATCCTGTAAGGATTGCAGACTCCAAGATTATAAAGACGTCCGCCGGAGCTGCTATGGTGATGTGGACCCTCACTATCACCGAGGATGGTCCCTTCAAGGATGAAAACCTCTTCATGAGGCACGGACTGGAGGTGTTCAAGAAAGAGAAAGATAGTTCTGGGAGTGACGTTTATGTCACTAATAAGGATGGAAAGAATGTTGTTGATGAGAAGAAGACGGAGAAAGCCATAGGGTTCCTCAAGCGTTTCTACATGACAGCTATGGGGATTCCTCTTACCGAGGAAGAAAGAGTCCCAGATGATTGGGCTACCGAGGATTGCCATGGTCGCAACGTTGCTGTAACCGTGACCATTAAGGAGTACCAAGGTATTCCTGGGAATGAAATCACCTCCGTTCGTATCTCAGAACATAACGAGAATGGTGGAGGTGGAAGAAGGAGAAGGAAATAAGAGTTAGCCAATAACCTGCGTGGCCCGCCGAGGGGGGAGCCGCCATCACCAAAAGGGCCTGGGGAGGCACCTGGGGCCATGATCCTCTCGGTGGGTCATAAGGAAGAAGAATATATTATAACGTGGGCGAGTAAGATGCTTGTCCTTATGGTAGAAGGATGGACACCAGTAAATGTGTACAAGATAGGGTCTAGGTCACATGCCGACACCATAATAATGAGGAGGAAAGTTTATGAACCCAAACAAGATAAAGGTTCCAGAAAGATTACGAACTGAGCTTGGTCCTATCAGTGAGCTTGCCACATCCATAAAACATCTTGGGATGATTCAACCAATCATCGTAGACACAGAAAACAACCTAGTATGTGGAGAGCGTCGTCTAAGAGCGGCTTTGGAACTTGGTATGGCAGACGTCCCCATCAAACGGTCCAACAAGGTGGACGACCTTGACAAGCTATTGATGGAGTTTGAGGAGAACAATAACAGACTTGACTTCACATGGCAGGAACGTGCCTTGGCGAAAAAGAAAATCCACGACATGTTTCTATTAGCTCACGGTATGAGTAATGAACGTAAGACCTGGATGGAGGGGATGACAGGAGCGGCGGCCGCACAGCAACCCTGGACACAAAAAAAGACTGCTCAAGTTATAGGTGACACGCGCACACGAACAGTTGAAGACCTCGTTCTCGTCTCTTTCATGGATGAGATTCCAAAACTTCAGTCTGTATCTTCCGCCCGTGAGGGACTGAGGATTATAAAAAGATACAAAGAGTTCTGCATCCTCAATGAAATGGCAAAGAGGAAGAGAGTCCCCACTTTAGTTAAACTATATCATGGAGACTCAGCTAAGCTCATAGATAAACTGAAGCCTGAGAGTGTGGCGATGGTGTTACTTGATCCACCTTGGGGGGCGGCGGCTGGTTTGGAGAGCATTGGGATGAGGCGTGCCTTGGCCCTGTCCACAGAGGGGGCTATGGTAAACGACCAAAGTAGTGCGAGTCAACTCCTTGACAATATATCCAAGGGTCTTCTGAAGGCTCTTGTTCCGGATTGTCATATCTATATGTTCTTCGATCAGCTGTCTATATCGAGGTGTGTAAAGTTCCTGGAGGATATGGGGTTTCGTGTTCAAATTCCATCCTGTATTTGGATCAAAGAACATCACACTATGACAGACTTCCAAAACTCCTATGCAGGGAAGTATGAATCCTTCCTGTTTGCATCTCGAGGTAAACGATCCTTGAACTTCTTTCGGAACAACATATTTGAATATGGTCGCCCGGACGTGAAAGGAACACACCATCCTACTGAGAAGCCAGAGGACTTAATTGAAGAGCTTATAAAGAACTCTACTCAGGAAGGTGAGTTAGTTCTCGATCCATTCTGTGGTAGTGGAAGTACACTACGCGCAGCACTGAAGTGCAACAGACGATCCGTAGGATTCGAGCTGGAAGAGCGGTGGTATCAATACGCCAAAGCTAAAGTAGGAATAAAATGACCAAGTATACTAACGGAACCTATCCTCCACCTAATGGAATTGTTATCGTTGGTGAGGCTCCTGGAGAATATGAGCTAAAGTCTGGCAAGGCATTTATGGGTCCGTCTGGATACAGACTAAAGGGCTCCCTTGCCAATGTAGGTCTGACGTTTGATGAATGTTACATGACAAACTTCTGGAAGCATAAACCTCCAAGTAATATAAAGGACTTAACAAGTGCCCAAAGGACTCAGGCACAAAAAGAGCTACAAGAAGAACTCACTGAAATATGTGATGATATACGGGTTATCGTTCCTGTTGGCAATATCGCTCTCGGAGCTTTTACTGATTATAATGATAGTATTACTCTCCGCCGTGGCTCTATCTATCCATGTTCTTGGATGGATAAGTGGGTCATACCAACCGTACATCCCGCCTTTGTTATCCGAACCATGCGAGCACAATACGGATACGGGTCCACAAAGTCAAAGTCATTCCTCCCACTATTCGAGGCAGACTTAGTACGAATAAGAGACTTCGACCCTATTACATTTAAGTATCCTGAACGAGAAATTATAACAAACCCCAACGTAGATGAGGTGGAGACGTTCATTGAAGAGCTTCTATCCTGTAATGAGCCTGTTGCATTAGATATTGAGACGCTCATGCCAGGACCTCGAGTGGACTGTCTTGGCATTGGTACAAGTACAAAGGCGATGTGTATTGTATTCGAGCTCTCAGATGGATCATCCAGGTTCCCACTCCACGAAGAAATCCAAGTGCTCCGTAAGCTGGATATCCTTTTTAGAAGTAAGAATGTAGATTTATGTGCTCATAACTTTCCTTATGATGGTTTCATCCTTGGCTTTATGGGTTTTGAGTTTGACCTTAATTTTGATACCATCGTGGCACAACACTGTGCTTATCCTGAACTTGCGCGTACTCTCCATACCGTCACGTCCATATACGACACGGTCCCATACTACAAGGAAGAGGGAAAGAATCAACCGCCCGGCCCCCAACGGTGGAAATATAACTGTAAGGATATTCACACAACTGCTCACTGTGTTACCGAGCTAAGAAAAGAATTGAAGGAACTAGGCAAACTAGATTACTACTACAACTTCCATCTAAAGCTCACGAAGGATTATCTCCACAACCTAAACATGCGTGGTATAAGGATAAACCTCAAGAAGCGAATAAACCTTCTAGCAAATTACCGAACCCAAATGGTAGACGTCAGTAAAAAGGTACATGAGGGACTAAAAGATGTGATTGGAGATGAGTATAGCTCAACCATAAATCTAAGTTCTTCTACTCAAATCAGACATATCCTGTATGACATAATGAAACTTCCAGTACAGAAAGACAAGAAGACAGGCAAGCCATCTTCAGGAAAGGTTGTCCTCGAAGCATTAGCGGCAAGCGGAAACGTTCCGTGGCTCTCAGACCTGTTAGAATATAGACGCATTGAAAAGATGACAACTACATATCTTGGAGGAGCCAAAAAGGGAACTGCTACTGATCCAGATGGTTACTTTAGAACTGAGTATGCCCTCATTCCTGAGACTGATAGGCTATCTTCCAAAGGGTGTGCGTTTAAGACAGGCGGGAACCACCAGAATTTACCCGTAAGACACAAAGACTCCAAAGTAATACGTACAATCTTTATACCTGAACGAGGAAAGGTTCTCATATCTATGGACTTGGTTCAGGTAGAGGCTCACATTGTGATGTTTGCCGCCAAAGATGAAACAGGAATGGCATTCTTCCAAAAGAATCTAGATATACACAGCGCCACAGCATCAGCAATATATGGTTTAAAGTACGAGGAAGTTGGTAAGCACTCTAAGGAAAGGTATGATGCTAAGAGATGTGTTCATGCTCTTAACTATGACATGGGAAGAGATACATTTGCTAAGACCGCAGACATACCTATCAATCACGCAACCTACCTCAGACATGTATACTTCGACACCTTGTATAAAGGTCTTCGCGGAGAGTATTTTCCGTGGATACAAGAGTGTCTCCATAAGAATGGATCAATTACCAACGCTTGGGGATGGGAGCGAGACTTCTATGGAGACCTTAAAGGAAGCCCGCAAAGTGTATATCGTGAAGGGTACGGACACTATGCACAATCTACAGCGGGAACCCTTCTGAGTAAGATATATATGCGGGCAGTGGACGTTGGTCTAGATGTATGTATGCTCATCCATGATCAGATAGTCTGTGTTGTTGACCCAAACGATCTGAAAGAAGCTAAGAGAACGCTTCTTGACTGTAATGAGACTGTTCCTGTACGTGGAGAGGACATACTTATAGGTATGGACTTCTCTGCCGGTGATAACTTTGGTGAGCTGGAGGATTTGTAGATGAATGTTAAAGGATTGCACCAAACCCAAGAGGAGGTTGGAAGGTGGGCAGACAAAAACTTTGGTATCATGAGGCCCGCATATCGTCCCTTATTAGGGGCGGGCGAGGAAGTTGGACAGCTATTTCGTGCTCATCTCAAGTGGGAACAGGGTATCAAGGGTATGGACGAAATGAAGTATCGTGAGGAAGCAAAAGATGCCTTGGGAGATATCCTCATATACTTGTTAGATTATTGTGATATTTCTGGTCTTAATCTTGAACAGGCTCTGCATGCAACTTGGGAAAAGGTTAAGGAGAGAGACTGGAAGAAGAATCCCGAAACAGGAGAAGCAGAAAGATACCAAAAGCCTATCAAGCATGTAACGGGGTGATCCGATCATGAAGCATAACTCCAAAGATATAGAAGCCATGTTTCGTCGTGCTCCCACCATCCGTGAAGGCGCACGTCAGCTTGGGATGTGTCACGAAACTTACCGCCGACGGCTTATCGAAATGAACCTCCACAAACCGAAGAAGAATCCTCGACTTAACATAATAGCATGGCGTGCCATCATGCTATCAGTAACACACAAAGTTCCAGCCTCTCCAGTATACATTCTCTATGAGTTACGAACCCAATTCAAACAACTCAATGCAGCAAGTGCTTCATTGGGCATCTCAGCGAGTCACCTCAGTCAGCTGTATATAACATACGGCAAGAGTTGGAAAGGGTTCAAACTCACCAATGAAGAAAAGAAAATCGTGGATCGCGCGTTACGTAAAATACACCCAAAACGTGGAAACCCCAGAAAACGCAAGGCTGTGGACGGGGATAACACTTCTGGGTAGTCTCTTGCGTCGTCAGGTTTGGCTGGAGTATGCGTACCAAAAACTCTTTCCAAACCTGTATACGTTCATAATAGGTCCATCTGGTGAGGGCAAGAAGTCTACCGTCGTCGAGATAGGTTTGGAAATTATTAAAGACGTAGACTCAATAACTCTAGTCCAGCAGAAGATAACTGCAGAAGCACTCCTCACCGCCTTGAATCACTATGACAAAAGACTTCTCGCCAAAGGGAGATTTGTAAGCGATGGATCGGTGTTGATATTCTCTCCTGAGCTGAAAGTATTTCTTGGAGCTCCCAAGAATGCTCAAACGATGGTAGCCGTCCTTACAGAAATGTATGGATGTCAGGAGAAGTTTCCCTATATAACAAAAGAGCATGGGAGTTTCCATATAGCAAATGTATGTCCCACATGGCTCGCATGCTCCACGCCAGACTGGCTAAGTTCCGTTCCTGCAGATGCAATAGATGGTGGGTTTATGGCAAGGATACTTATCATCCATGTCCCAAAGAGACAGAAGTTTATTGCTTGGCCTGTAAGGGAGAAAGAACATTTCGCTTTACGAAAGACTCTAATAGAAGATGCAGACTATATATCCCATATTGAGGGAGAGTTCTCCGTCAGTGATGGTGCCAGAGACTATTTTACAAAGTGGTATGAACAAGAGTGGGGACCAAAGATGCCAGAGGATGAGAAACTAATCCCCTTTCACAACAGAGCACATGTATATGCTCTAAAGTTAGCCATGATTCTAACTGTGGATGTAGGGGATGACCTTACCATCACCGAGGCAGCTTTAAGAAAGTCAGTGGATATGATTATGGACCTACAGGAGGGTACACGGACCGCGCTGTCATACGTGGGAACGGAAAATATAGGTGGCAGGGATCAGAAGAGAATTGTAGAGTATCTCCAAAAAGCTGGTGGTAAATTGGATCATTCCAGCTTACTACGCAAAGTTAGATGGAGAGGTATAACCCCCGAAGTATTGTTCAGCCATATGAGGCATCTGGATGAGCTTGGTGTCATAGACTTAGACTATGGTCCACCAAAAATCTACACAATCAAATTATCTGATGAAGACATAAAAGACCTCCTCGGATAACTTTAAGTGTCGCAGTACGACACTTATCAATAAAGGCAAGCTAACGCGGTGGCCTTGAAGGAAGGTCAAACAAGTTCATAAGCGTATCATTCACATGCTGACGAAAAGGAAGGGGTGTGCGCTGTCTAAGGAATCCCACGGACTCCCTCAAAAAACGCTCAACCACTCCTGTTTTAGGAGGATCAACAAGCCCAACACTTGTTGCAATACGCCAGATGCGAAGAGCTGTCCCAGCAGTTGGGCCACCTAGGAACTCAATGCCACCTACCGTTGGATCGCGGAAAGCTATAGAGGATATTATATCTGTATACAAGCCAGCCCCGCCCCAAGCGAAAAAGTTGTCCATCGCACGATCCACCATACTCCACGAGCCACCGGATAACTTGAGTCCTAGCATTTCCCCAACACGTTGAAACTGTCCTGTAACAGCCTCGGAGACCTTCCTTGTAGGCTCATCTGCACGCGTCCTCTTTCCTTCAAGGACACCCACTGGATCGCGGGCCATCATTTTTATATCGTTTACAATCTCCCCAGTTAGTTGCATCTGAACAATTGCCGCAGCAAAAGGTCTGAAGTTCCCCTTCTTCATTTCAGATACAATATGATCCTTCATGAATCTCATATGCTGAAACGCAAACGTTTTGAACTGTGTTAGGACTCTTCCATAACGAGAGGACCAGAACAGAGGAATATCTTCTGGAAAAGCCAGAAATTGTGTAGTACTCGCTACCTTATTCATAGCTACGAGTCGTTCCAAATCAGTGAGAGGGCTTTGACCAGATACAATCTCATCTATACGTTTGTCACTGAGTCCAAACTTTTGGAGATCTCGTCTCCAAACACCAGTCATCTTCTTCGTGGTCCCTTTAGCAAGAGCGGCAAATCCATTCTCCATATGGACTATAGCGGAACGCGCGGCCACTTTCCTCAGCATGTCATCCATCCCAAGCATACCTGTGCCTCGAAGGAATCCTTGTGCCATTCGACCAGTACCTCCTGTCATAATGGCAACGTGGTCACGCAAAACCGACTTAATCACTCCTGAATCTACCACTAACTGTGCAATTTCTTTCCGACTGAACCCACTCAACTCATTTGTCAGCCCAGACTTTTGGGCGAGGCTAGTATACAATGCCTTCAGACTTGTCGCACTAGCAATATGACCCGTCTGACCTATCTGTAAGATTTGTGCTTGCCCAAGGAGGGGGATGTTTATATCCTTCATCACACGAAGGAATCTATTACCCAATGTATTATTAAAATCTACCCCCATCATCCTATCAAACATTGTCCCGACCAACTTACCAAAGTCAGCACCCGCTTTCTCTTCAACAGCATCAATGAAGGCCCCCACGATAGGAAGTTGTTTCCCAACAGCAGCAGGAGCTCCAAAAGCAAGTTGCCACTGATTCGTTTCCGAACCGCGCAGGAAGTAAGTCAGGAGCGCATCATATGTGTCACGTCGATTTCCATCCTGTCCTTTGAATGGAATCATCTTATCTTCCAGCTTACTTCTACTACGAGTGAGACTGTGAAACTCCCTTGGTCCGTGGCGTTTCATGTACGTATCAAATATCTGCTCCGCTTGGGCTACTGGAATGTTGTGTTCTTTTGCGGCGGCTATAATAGCTCTACTACGTGCCGCGCTGTCAAATATGATACTTGAGTCTTTCGCGATATGTGGGAAGTAGTTCCTTATATATCCAATAGGACTCAGCCTATTAGCTTGATGCCAAACAGTATCCATAAGCCCCTGTAGTTTTGCTCCAACTCCTCGAAGTTTAGATATGTCTGTAATTCCAAGTTTGAGAAGTTGATCGTCCGTTATCTCTCCTTCCATTACTTTAACAAGTTGGCCTATTTCTTTATCCGACAAAGTGTCCAAAGAATCTTTGGCCGCTCGCCACAGGGTACCAAACTGAACAGAAGACATGACTCTTACTTGACTCACCTTATCTGCCATGACCTTACCCATGGGACCAAAGTTCCGAAGGTATTTATCCATAGAGGCAAATAGATGTGGTGTAACTGTCCACATCTTGTGAGCCTTCGTTGGATCAACTTCAAGACCCTTGGGAATCTTAGCAATCACATGTTTTCCAAATAGTTTGGAGGCTATATCTTCAGCATCTAATTTCTCTGTCAAGAAGAATACCTCATCCCTACCAAGCAACCCCGTTCTCTTTCCGTACACAAGGTTTGACATATCATCCAGATTATCCATATTGACACCACGTCTTCCAGCAGCGGCTAGAAGCCTACGGAAAGCAGAGGTAGAAGCTTTAGCTACTCCTGTACCTGCACCAAGAGGGGGAAGGTGATCTAAAGGAACTCCCAAAGCACTCTCAGGAACACGTTGTTTTAGTGTAGAAGGAGCGCCCTTCCGGAAACCTCTTAGATTAGATTCCAGCAGTTGTATATTCTTAGTATAGCGACTGTTGAGGTCTACAACAGCGGCCACTATCTGCTGTTTGTTTCTTAATGGAGGTACAAGATTCTTCGTTATGTTCTCTAACTCAAACTCATACAACTCACGCGCTTTTGTAATACGATCTTCCAGTGTCGCTACAGTCTTACCTATAGGAGTTGTTATCCTCTCCTTTACACGTTTAAAGAGTTGTTGAATAGCAGGACGTTTAGCTAATTCTTTGATGCTAATCTTCGTTCCGGCCTCACGAAGCTCATTACGTAAAGCGTTAAGGAACTCCTTCTCCCCTTCTAGATGTTGTCCAGTCACACGGGATACAATACCCACAGCTTTTGCAGCTGAGATACTTCCCTTACCGATAAGCTGAACAGTGTGTTTAACACCTGAGATAACAGGTTTTGCTACAAGAGGAATAGCTGCACCAAACGCCCCTCGAAATAATACATCCCCGGCTCCTACCTTCCTTTCGGAAAATGCCCACTCAAGACCTCCCTCAACAAGTCCTGTGGTTGCTCCTGCTTTAGAGAGTGTCCCCTTTGTAGCAATACTTAAAGCCGTCTTGGTTCCTTTTGTCCCCGTGAGGGCTCTTAATGTCTTCCCAAATATAGTCGCCCCAACTACCAACTGACCCAGTGTTTTGGCTATAAATTCACCTGTATTTTTATCTTCTTCTGGGGTAGCTCCTATAGCACCGCCGAGGAAAGCTCCACCATATCTTAATGGCCCAGTTACCCAACCCGGTTCCACGATTGCTTCTTCTTCCCCAATTCTCTTTTCTAGGTCTGGGTCTAGAGTCATTAGACCTGCTGGTATAAGCTGTGTAACCTTGTCTCGGAAGCCCTCTTGTCCCGCGCTAAGGATGGGAACTTGAGCCTGTGGATTATCCACGAGTTTAGGCAACATCACCATAAAGTCTCTGGAGGCTCCAAATGCCTCCATTACATCTAGAGGATCAAGTCCAGGCTGGCCTTTTCCACTAGGCTTAAGGAGGTCATATGCACCATTACGAATCCGCACAAGAGACTCATGCAGGGTAAGTCCAATAGCAGCTTGCCTATCCAGTATGGATTGTGCCCACGGAGAAGTAAGATGTTCACGGAGAAGAGTAGGAGTTCCTGATTCCAATACTGCTGTAGATTGAGGGATATCCTCAGTTACTACCTCTCCAATTCTATCTGCTATTTCTACCATGTTAGTATCCTAGTTTGGGGTTAGTCATCTTCGCCTGGAGGGACGGGGGGCTGCGTCATTTTATTATATGCGCGGTTGAACACTTTATGCATATCAACAGCACCTTCGGTAGGTGTTGCCCCACCCCCAGGTGTAGTTACACCGCCAACGTCTGGCTCATTAAATAAGAAATTCGCGATCCTTTTAAATAGAGGCAGCTTTGTATCATTTAGATTGACGCCTGCGTTGATAGCCGCGGCATCAACAAGTTTATCGACCTGGTCTCTATATTGTGCCCTCCCAGCGAGGGCTACCAAGCTATTCAGAAGGGTACGTTTGTTCTCGTTGCGATCATTGATAAGGACTCTAATACTAGCTTGAATTTGTTCACTTCCTGTTTTGCCTGCCCTGATGATAAGCGGATTGACTCCTGATCGTTCCAACATAGCTTCATTTTTTACAAAGAAGTTTGTGACCTCTTTTCCCTTTTGGGTTGCAAGGTAACTCTTCAATAGCTGCGAGCCAACATCTTTTATACTGAGTACTACATCCTTCTGTGTACCATTGGGCTGTGTAACCTTCATACTCACATATCGATTCGCGGCCATCTGCTCCAGGTCTTCGGGACTTTTATTTTGGAAAAATCCCATACTCTTTAGAACACCAAGTCCCTCTATAAATGCTTCCGGAGTGTCGGCCTTGAAGAGAGCTTCTACCCCTTTCAGTTGTGCTACAACAGATTTAGGCGAAACTGCAGCTAGGACCAGAAAATTAGATTCTATTTTGGTTATCTTCTCACCGTTCACATCTATTTTTAGTCCCTCACCCTTACCGCCCATAATTGACCTAACAGCAGTGGCCTTTCCAAGGAGCGTATCCCGCGCTATTGCTCTCGGCAGTACTACTTTTGCGGCGAAATCAGGATCATTAACAAGAGTCTGAACTGATACACTATGTACCACACCTTTATTGTCCTTAAATTCTACCATCTTTGAGAGCGGTTTGAATATCGCTGCATACTTTTCGGTCAACTCCTTCTGCGTCACACCCTCGGGGATTAGATGTTTCTGATAACGAAATATATTTCCCGCCTTAATTTTAGCCGCAAGTTCAGATTTGTGATTAGCAAGAAGGGAGTTCACCAATTTATCTGTACTTTTTGTAACATTATCACCCAGTGCAAAAGCCTTGGTAAGTTGTTCTATCGTAAGCCAGGTTGTGTGTCCATCTGCAGTTGTAAACTTAGTGCGCCCAGTATTGAGGAGGTTCTTGTACTCCTCGCTGCCTTTATCCATCTTAGGCACAAGACGTGCTAATGCATTTGCTCGAATCACAGGATTGTCGCTCTTTAGACTAGTAACCATCCACTCCTGATCTTGTTTTTCCGTATCTAGTTTCAGCCTGTCTTGTTCAACTACAAGTCTTCCTGCCTTAACACCGGTCTCTGCTATGCTGACAGCCAAGTCCTCTCGATGCTTTAATGCCTTGAATTGCAATACATTATTGGCCTGTTCAGCTGCAATCTCAGCCGCTTGAATTTTAGCCGCATTTGCGCTTCGTTGCGCCAGAACCGCACCAAGAAGCTGTAACATTTGTGGGGCTGTTGCCATTTCATTCTCCTCCTAGAAATCGATCATCATAATATGAATTGAGGCTGTGTGTCAAACCCGCGCACCGCACCTCCGTATCACTTCCACTGACCAATCCCTGAGGTGCTAAATAATGAAGAGGATGAAGGACTGTCTATGCCCACCGAGTCGATGAAGTCCATTGGGTTCATTGTCACCCCTTTTCCTGCTCCAGGTGTTGGTGGTGTCCCTGGAGCGGTGAGCCCCATAGTGGCTATGGCCGCACCACTAATAAGTGCATCAGTCGTCTTTTGTTGCTTCGCCATTTCCTGCTGAGCCTGCTGCCCACTTCTCTGTGCATCAATACTACCCTGAGTAACATCAAGCTGTGTTTGTGCTTGGAGTTGTCCGCCATACAAACCGGCTAACTGTGCTGCTGTTTGTAAACCTACTCCAGTCTCAAATTGGAAGGCCGATTGAGCCATCTGTGGAGCCTGTGTTACAAGGCTGGCCACATCCAAAGGAACGCCCGTTAATGCAGAAGCCACCTGAAACTGCACCGCCTGATCCTGCTGTCTATACTGATTCTGGAGTATCTTCTGATTATATTCAGCATCGGCCTCAGCTTTATCTGCCGCTATGGACGCACTGGTCAGCAGCTTATTGTGCTCTGTATCTATCAGAGCCCGAAGCGCCTCTTGCCGACCACCCCTACCTGTACTCCTCTCTGCAAGTTCCTCTAGAGCCTGTGCCTTCCTTCGATTGGCCTCTTCAAAACGAGGCCCAAATATCTCACCTGTATCAAGCAACGGAGCTATTAATCCAAGAGGCTGAATACCCGCCATTCGCTCCGCCCCTTCACCCCTTGCTCTAATAAGTCCAGGTGTAACACCAGCGGCGGCCTGACGAATATCAAAGGTAGGCTCTAGTATCTCCCTCCTTACAAAGTCCGATATTCCTTGAGCCCCAGCTCCAGCATCTTGTAGTGCCCTTCGGGACTGATCAAGCAAAGTAGGGTCCACAACTTCTCCGCCCGCACCTCGCACATTTGTACGCGCGATACTAGGAGTTCCTTTACCCATTCATCATCTCCTTGGTAAGATACGATGTCACACTTCCTGTGTCGGCATCAATACCATACGGAATCTCTTCCTTTATGATGTGAAACCCTAAACGCTTCCGTACAAAATTTATTGCGAGTTTGTTATCCGCGGGTGTCACACCAATCATGACCCTTACACCAGGAACCTGGAAGACATATTTCAGAGAGAGTATACTTCCTTCTTGAGGAATCCTAGTCCCCCAATACTTCTTTCTGAACATAAAGTTAGGCCACGCCGTAGGAAGATTTACATTAAACCAACTGATCCCAGCAAAATCTACAGGATTAGTATTTGTAATAATGGTTATCAAGATACGCTCTGGATGCAACGTCTTATCAAAGTAACGAAAGAATTCTGACCAATCCAAAAATCCATCACGAAAGGCAAGTTTATAGGAGGGGTCGCATGACACCCACTTAAAGAGTCTCCCCATAAACATCTCGTCGTGGATATGTGGGCTGAAGGGAATTATTCTCGTCAGCTTCCCCTCAAACTCTATGTCAGCTCTTCCTTCTTGACCGTTCCCCGAAAGTTCACTACTAGGTAGTACTTTACGTTCGCTGTGTCCTTCCACAGAACTATCTCGTCCTCGTTCGGGGTAGGTTCGGCGTCGTCCTCTACGTATCGTGTCTTCAACCATCCTCTTTGTCCTTGTATCTGATCCAGCCTAGTTTCAATAGCGAGGAACATATTTATAAGTTCCTCTCGGGCTTCTTCTGGTAGCCCTTCTCCTATGAAAAAAGGAATTCCTTGTGGGTCTCCTCCGTCAACCAAACTTTATTTCTCCTAACTCATATAGTATCGTGAGTCCATAAAGAGAAAAATCTGTACCAGATGTTCCTGTAAACTTAGCCCTAATCCTTATTCCACGAGCGTCATTTGGGGGGTCTAAAGTTTCCTTAGTTCTACTACTGGTGCTGAGCGTATACGTTTTAATACTTGTTCCATCCCCTATGATATCAAGGGTCATATTAGTGCCACCAGTCTCGTAATCTATAAGAATCTTGACAATCCTCTTAACTCTAAATAAGGTGAGGGGATCGTTAGTATCTCGTAAGTCTCCAGTTTGCGCTTGATAAGACTGGTTCGACCCGTTAGCTTGAAAGCCTGTCTCCTGATGTACTTTCCCAGATCGATCTCCAAAGGTAAGAACATCAGCAATAGGCTCGTGATAGATAGACTCAGCATCCCAATCTAGCTGCGTCGCTTGCTCTTGTAACATGTGGAAACGGATCACTTTGTCATTGTTCGTCCCTGTACCAGAGGGATACGATAAGTATACAAAGTCCCCATATGATGCCATCCGACACTTAGAGATTTGTTCCAGGTTCAGAGGAGCCACACTATTTACTGTTTCGTTCCTAAAAAGAGGACGTAAGGATTCATATATAGGAACAGTTCTAATTCCATCAAATACATACAGGCCATCCAATCCCAGGAACATTATCCCACCCGGTGTCATAGCCCAAGCACGATATGCCGCTAACCCTCGATGTGCCCTTGTATTCACAATGTTAAATGTACTCGTGGTTGTCCCAGACAATCTATACCAACTCTCAGCGCACGGAATTATGAGAGTTCCAAATGCAGTAATGAGATCAACAATAGTATCCTCAAGCGAACCTACTTCAAGTTCGAATAGGGCAGGCCAACATTCTCCTCTGGACTTACCATCCTCATAAGGCTTACTCCACCGAAGAAGATTACCCACGAGACCTGCCGCAAAAAGTCTATTGAACACCGGACCCGTAAGAATAGTAAACGCGCCTGGAACATTATTATCTATCTCAATGGCATCTCCCAAGGCTGTTACAGCGATGTTATCAGTATATGTTGTAGCTGAATCAGCAATCTCAGCTACAAAATTCCATGTGCTTATAGTAAGATCAGTTCTATATATCCTTTTCTTATCTACTTGAGCATCACTACTTGCAGTCATTCCAGAGATGTCTATATTCTTACTTGAGACTGCAAGATCAGAGGTTACAGGCGAGGGGTTACTCTCATGCCCTGTGACAGAACTCTTATATGTAATTTTGTAGCTGTTTGTGGAACTTATATTTCCTGCTCCACCATCTGCAATAGAAGCTGTAAATGTAGGCGCGGCTATCCCAAAGTTTCTAAGATTAGTTCCATCATCTTTGAGCTCATCCCCTCCACCAACGATAAATGTCCAATCATTAGCCTTTCCATCTCCATAGTTTACAAGGGAAAGTCTATTACCATTGAGCCCCGTTTTTATAGCTGTTCCAAATCCCCTATAGAACTCGCTCCCTGCCCCCTGATAACGTGTCGCTCCCCGACGTATAAGGCTATGCACGCTTGTCTGACTCAAAGCTGACCCACTCAACTGAGTATAACCAGGAGCTAAGGATATAGTTCCAGAGATTTTATCCAAAATGACATTCTCTGCGAAGCGCAAATCCCCTGGAGCTAACTTATCACTTGGCTTAATGAGCCTAAGCGTTCCATTAAACTCCGAAATTGTAAGAAACCCTAACTCACCAGCCACGTCATACTCCCAAAGATATCATCATGTCTCGGATATGATCCAATGCTTCTTGATCTGTGATTTGCGATTTTGTCTTCCCCTGCCATGTTGTAGGAGGAGACGGGGGAGCTTCTGGAGGTATAAACTTCTTCCCTTTATAAGTGTGTCTTTCTGTTACATCAGCCTCTATATCTACCCATTTTAGCTCGGGAGCTACAGGAAACTCTTTGCCCTCCTCAACTATCATAGCGACGCGACTACCATCACTACCTACCAATGCCTTTCTCATCAGTACCACTCCTCTATAACAACCACACCGGCAGCTCCAGCACCACCACTTCCTGAGCTGTGCGTTGCTCCACCCCCACCACCACCGTACACGTCACCAGCGGAGCCACTACCAGTCGAGGCAGATCCTCTGCCAGCACCGCCGCCACCCAGGTAAGATGAACCACCAGTTCCCCCAAACATATTTGACCCCGCGGCGTGACTTGCGGTTACGCCACTACCCCCATATGAATTAAGATCGCCAGAGGCACCTACACCACCCCTTCCACCTTCCGGACCC
>Ga0256381_1000014_pt1 | contig 19503 bp, 39 predicted proteins | sample LS1160viralmetaG_FD_189070 | JGI IMG/M metagenome (GOLD analysis project Ga0256381, IMG submission 189070) | Seawater viral communities from deep brine pools at the bottom of the Mediterranean Sea - LS1 1600m | ecosystem: Environmental > Aquatic > Marine > Bathypelagic | place: Mediterranean Sea...
CGATGGACCTCGGCTGTTATTGCAGCTGCAATCTGCCCTTGGTCCTTTGCCTCCTCTCGGAGGTCGTGGAGAGTCCCTAAATGGCTCTCCAGAGAAATAGCATCTCTTTCCGAGGCTGCTATTTCCAAGTCTATGAGATAGTTTCGTACGAGTGGGTTATGATTGAGTAGAACACTGCCTTGGGTCTTAGCACCCTTGCGGTCTTTAGTGTAGCCCGCTTTGATAGCGGAGTCCGTAGCGGTTTGTCCCTTTAAATATTCTCGACAAAACTTCTTTTGTTTTGAGTTGAGTGGTTGCCAAGTCTTACCCTTGTCGTCCAGGTAGGCGTTACCGTCCTCCGTCGGAACAAGTGGAGTATAAGTCAGCTCTCTCATAAGCGTCTCCCATTTCTAATAGAATTATTACAATACTAATAGAATTTAAAGAAATTATATACTTTTTCTCATGCCCTCTAGGAGATCTTACCATAGTTTCTAATAGACTAATAGAATTCTATTAGTTTTGAGAAACACCACAATCCAATGACCAAGAGCCTTTCAGCTCCATTCTATTAGTTTATTAGAGTTATTAGTAGTTTTGCGAAAGTTTTTTCAAAAACTTTTTTAATTTTCAGATAAACAATACAATAACAAAAAACCCCCAACTATCGCAACAATCGGGGGTCTTTGGTTCCTTTCTTATATTTGGTTAACTTTATAAATGTAACAGGCACAATGGCTGTCTGCGTGTATTCCAGTCATTCGTAGACTTCCTTCGTAGTTATAAATAACTATAAAATCTTGGTCTGGTTCGCCAGCCCCCTCCATGATACATAATACGGGAATTTCGCCTTTATCGTAATCCCCTAACTCGTGTTGTATGTCTGAGATTACTGCGTTATACTCCGCAATAAATTGCTCCTTCTCGTCATACTTTCCGTATGTATCACACGCGTCGTGTGCTGCGGCTAACTCTTTAACGAATCTTTCACTTACTTTTCTAACGGAAGTCGTATAGTTATAATTAGCTAATGCTTCACTCCTATTAGTTGTGATCTCTGTATCAAATAATAAAAGTCCGCTTTTGGCGTATTCTACCGCGTTTAAGTTTAATTTTCTTTCCATTTCTTTCTCCTTTCTAGTTATTTAAAATTCTAAATGAAATCGAATTATTGGTATCTTCCGCTAAAACGTTCTCTTCCCAATCAATCACCAAGTAAGTATATTTCCCGTCTTTCGACTTACCTCCCAATACGTCTAACGTATCGTTTAATGGGAAATAGTAATACTTACCCGTTTTCGCTAAATGTATTAACTCTGCATCTTCTGCCGTGTTTCGGGGACTCCAGCAGAACTTCTGGTAGTCTATACTATTAGTTAATTTTATCCAATCTGTCATTTCTTTCTCCTTTCTTTGGTTTAAAAATCCTAGCCTTTAGCTAGGGGGTTATTATACTTAGGATTTACGACCCAAAGTAAAACACCGCCCCACGATAAATATAATAAAAAAACCCACCAATCTATCCGACTGGTGGGTTCTTCTTGGGAGAGACTCTTTAATATCCGTCGTGGTCCGCGTTATGCAGATCTTCCTCTAACAGTTTAGTGGCAGTGTACTTCACGTATTTCGGTGCCTGTTCAAATGCCCTTCTTTGTAGATTATTCGGGCTACCTAACTTATACACTCGGTCGAGTGGTCGACGCGGGTCTAAGTACCAAGTAATCTTATCGCATGGATAAGATGCTTGTTGTTTTTCGGGTACCTCCACGCCTATCAATCCTGCGTACTCGATGTATTTCTGTGGTGCGTCATCATCGTTCGGATCTATGCCCGCCTCCACCGCTAAATGTTTAGGTATGCGTACTTCCCAGTATCTATTTAAAACGCTCATATTGTTTCCTCCTCGTACGGCTCCCAGTTATCGATATAATAGAAGTTTTCCCCCGAGTCCACGTCCGTGGCTATTATTTCCGCCGCCTCCCAATTTTGTAGGATAGGGTCGTCGGTAGAGTCATCTGCCCCCCGTCCGCCGACCTCGATTATTATGCTAAATAACTCCGAGTAGAGTTTCACAATGGCTTCCATCTGGGCGGGTGGTCCCGTGTATAAGTGCCACGACTCGCCCGTCCCCGCTTCGGGGTTCGCGTGTAGTCGTACGTTGTAGATTGTTACCATTACTCCTCCTCCTCCACAACTTTATCTAACCTTATAACCACTCCCAGATGCGTCGGGGCAGTGTGTGAGTCGCCACAAAATACTTGGTTCAAGATATAAGTATAGTTGTCGTCAATGTAAGTTAGTGTTTCCAACCCGTCTTGCCAATGAGGGAAGGTTCCGTCTTTCACCATAGTCGACTTATCCAGTAGGTCTTTGTCCTCCCAAAAGGGCGAGTCTTCATGAAACTCCTCCCCTAAATAAGCTACCGAATGGTATGGATCAATTCTTTTGAATTGTGTTTCGTAAATATTTTCCATTTTCTCTCTCCTTTCTAGTTAAAATCTAGCTATTTAGCTATAGGTATATTATAAAGCCGAAAAGTACGAATTTAAAGCAGCCTTGGACGCCGCACACGAGCCGTTAGCCATTATTCCCTCGTATCTCTTGAATAAAATCCTGGACACTCTCTCGCATATCGCAAAATTTACCCCACGTTTCGGAGGGGGTTTTACTCCACTCGTCTTCCTCTTTCTTAGAGTGTTTCTCGACCAACTCCACGAGGTCGTCGGTTAGTTCTATCCATTCGTCATTAGTTAAAAAATCTTTTTCCTCAGCCATTGTCTTCTTCCTCGTAATAATAAGAATCTTCGCCTAAATCCTCTAGGTCACATTCCTTGCATATATGATGATACATTCCAGTTACTTCCTCATTGTTCCTATCTTCATGAACAATACCAGTCGGGTAGTAGTGTCTAACACGATCCCAACCATCTCCATCTATTTCTTCAGCAAAGCCTTCAACCTTGATTTCTTTACCGCAGTTATCACAAAAACATTTAATACTCATTACTTATCCCCCGTACTCCCAAATCCGCCCGTGCCACGCTCTGTGACGTGGCTAAACTCTAACACCGATGAGAACATCACGTGTTCCACTGGCATAAATACTAATTGTGCTATCCGATCGCCGTTTTGTACCAAAAACTCGTTATTGCTGTGGTTTTTAAGGTAGACCATCAATTCCCCTTGGTAGTCCGAGTCGATCAAACCGAGTACATTCGCGGGCAAAATGCCCTTAACCCCTAGTCCTGATCTAGGCATAATAAATCCAGCGAGCGTGTGGTCTCCTATATAGAGTGCGTAACCCATGGGAAACTGTACGGTCTCTCCAGGATAAATCATCGCGTTATCGCAGGAGCGCAGGTCCAGTCCCGCCGCTCCCACGCTCCCGTATTCGGGTACGCCACGCCCCTCGGCGCGCGGGTCATTAAAGATGATCTCAATCTTTTTCATTTTCCTCCATAAGATTCTTCCACAAACTCTTGGATAGATTCTATTAAATCTTCTTTAGTATAATCACTTTCTATAAACCACATTAAAGTATCTATAGCTTCTCTGTAGTTCTCCGCCCACAGTTCCATATCTCCTCTAGTTATTTTTTTCTTGCTTTCTTCTTTTAGTGTTTCACTCATCAGCTTTGTCCTCTATTATAGAAGCATAAGGATAGGGATTAGGTTTGTCCTCTGGAACTAAATCATCAACTTCTAATCCGTCTGTTAAATAAGAGCAATCAACTTTATATGAAGTATAAATAATCGTTTTCCCGTTCTTATCCTTGAGTTCGTTTCCGTCATCATCAAGTCTGTAAAAGGTTACATCCCATACAGATATATTTTTATATTCACTATTGATAACATCTTCTTTTGGTTTATTCATTTCCTGACCCTCCACACATAGAGCATGTTTGCCCTCCAGGTAAATGGGCGGGCAGTCCTAGAAAACCGTGTCCGTTACAATTGGGGCATGGTCCTTTCACACTCGCTCCTCCAACCGTCTGCCGTACTCGTCGTGCGGCTCGGTAGGTGCTTCCTGCGTAGCTAGAAATTCGCGTACGGCTAAGTGGATCCATTCCTCTTTAAACTTACGCGGTGCGCCCCCGTCAAAGACCATTTCGTAAACGAAATCACAAGCGTCTGCACGCTCCTCATCGCTGTAGGCAAACATAAGTTGGTCGACCCCTGCCTTAATGACGTCATTAAGCGTTTCAGTTGGGGCGGACATCTATAGTTTCCTCCGCGTGGTCGATAATATTGTTACGTGCTTCCAGTAACGCGATGCGTTGGTCTTGTTGCTCTAACAATTTTTGTTGTTGCTCTAGGTGTTTTGCCATCTGTTGGACGGCGTTCGCTACTTTTTGCAGTAGTTCGAGGTTTTCCATATCTTTCTCCTTTCTAGTTTAAAATGTTTGTTTAACAATCAGTTCTACAAGAGGCGTCTGTGCGTCGGATGTTCACCACCCGCCAGGAATGACTTGATTTGGGCTTCCTGGATCGTCCTGTCGTTAATTCGGTCGGACACTTTTTCCCAAACCTCTCGTAAAACCTTATATAAATTATAGTTACCAAAACCGCGAAAGTAAAGCACTTTAAACAACCCCTGACCGTGCGAGACGTTTAGCGGCAAGATAGGTAGCACGACCGCACTTCGGGTCCAGAAATATCCGTGGGTCGCGGATCTCTTTGCCGTCGTGGTCTTTGCCTACCTGTTGCACGTGCTTCGCGTCACTCCAGTCTACGCCGCCGTTTTTCAACATCCTGCGTATTTGTTTAGCTTTCTTGCCGTTCATGTTCTACTCCTTTTACCTTTGGTTAAAAACTCGTGCATTTTGTACCCCTTTAATACTAGGTCGTACAGTTCTTCTGTTTCTTCTTTGCTTAATTTCTTGTGAATGTCGTGCCGTAAACGAATACCGCTTTCCTCTTTTCCACTTGCGGTTCTATGAGCAAGGTAGTCTCCTTCAAAGAAAACTTTGTCTAGTAGTTCACTCATGACGGCATCTTCAGCTTAGGTTCTTCTTCCTGTACGGGTTCTTCCTTTTCCCACACCGTGTCTTCACGCCAAGAGTCATTAGGTTCTTCTTCCTCTACTACTTCAGCTTTAGGCTTAGTTTCTACCATACCTAAACTGTTTTTGGTGAAAAACATTATCAATCCAGCAACTGTTCCAAACAGTCCAAGTCCTGTTACTGTTGACTTTACTATGGCTTCAGCAGTGCTGGCTGCACCGCCTATCTCAAACGTCAATGCTCCATAAGCCAACATGGGCGTTGCAATCGCCAATAGCTTAAGCGCGTCTTTTCTTCTTTCTCTCATAAATACTCCTTAAATATTCCCATACATATAAAACCAGGAAGAAGGGGAGCAAAAGCAACCCCAATAGCAAAAATTTTGCCACTTCCCACCATCTACTAAACACTGGTACTTCCATTACATCTCTGCGTTGTCGTCATCAAAAAACAAAATTGCATAAGCGGGTAAGCCAATGCAAATAAGTGTGCCAATAAAGTAGGCAAGTTCTATCCAAAAGTCTTCCATTATCCCTGTCCCCTGTATTTTGATTTGCCACGCATCCTGCGCTTGTGTTTATTCATCAGCTATCTTCTTGATTGTTTAGGTATGTATCAAACTCACTTCCTGTTGGTTTTATTTCACTTGTTGTTGTGAAATCCCACTCGGTATATTCTATGCCTTCCTTATCTCCTAACCAATCCTTTACGAATTGTAGTTCAGCTTCATCTTTAGCTTGTTGCTGGTTTATGGCTTCTACCTTGTATGTTCTATGGTAAGCTTCGGTTACCTTAACTATAAATTCTTCACTCATAACTTTCTCCTTTCTTGAATCAATTTCGCAATCTTTACTTGGTTTTGGTTTATTCATGATAATACCTTCTCCTTTTTAGCTTGAGGATCATAGATAAATTTCTGTCCCGTTTGCTTAAATCCAAAACTGCCCGTAATCTTAAAAGTGACCCCGCTGGTTTCATCGTCCCATAAAACAAAGGTCAGTTTTTTGATCGCTTCCAACATCGTTTTGCCTAACGCTTCTAGTTCTTCTTCGTTTAGGGTTGACGTAATGGGGATAGCGACGGTGTCTGAATCCCGATAATAACTGTGCTCGATTTGCTGGCGTAAATGGTCGGCTTCGTGTTCGACATAAACTCGATTGGCTTTTTTGTTCATAACTTTCTCCTTTCTGGTTAAGTACCCCTATATTTTAAGTACCATTTTAAACAAAGTAAAGCAGTGCCTGAGAGACCAACCATAGGCATCTTGGAGGTGCCTCGACTCCGATCTCTTAGGCTTTGTGCTACCCGTCTGCTCCGCACAGGTATTTGTTAGGAGTCGTATAAAACTCATGCGATCTCGATTCTTCCTTCCCTGATATTGTCCGCGTCCCAATTTTCCAACTCCTCTTTTAAGGGTTTAAATTCTGTGTGGTAGTGTACCATCTTATCAAAACCGTCAGGGGTTTCTACCGCTTGACTGTAAGCGATCCACCACTGGTCGTCACGCCAAAGGTAGATAAACTCAATAAATAGAGTATCTACATTCCAACTCATATAATTCCCTAAAGACTTATAGGTTTCGGGTTTATCCGTATTTACTCTGTTCTCATCAATTTCTTGGCGCGTTTGGTATAGTGAACTGGCGTAGCCACTATCCACTAAGGCTCGAGCGTCTTCCTCGCTGTTATAGTGTTCCAACAGTATGCGCCCGTTATGATCTAAGTAGCCGTCGTAATGACAATACATAACAACCACTCTTTCGTCTTCCTTCAGATAGGCTATGTTGCTCCGTGTACCCATTAGTAATACCCCGCCATTTCCATTCCAGGTTCGTCGTAGAACGCGGTAATACTTAAGTCTGGATATTTTTCACGTAAGGCTTCGATCACTTTTATGGGCGGTCCCCAAGCCGTCTGGAATTCATATTCTATACGGTCTTCGTCTTCACTAAGAGTAGCACCCGAACTGTTCCATTTAGTGTCCCAATTATCACAACACCAATCGTACCAGTTATCGTGTCCGTGTTGTTTGCGTAAGCGTTTCGCTTCAAACGAATCGGACTTCTGATGAGGTGCATTACCCTCTAACTCTTTAGGCATGGGCACTATATTATTAAAATCAAAGCAAGTTTTCTTGCCCGCTAATGTCGTCTTGACTTCTTTTATCTGGTCTGGACCATCTCCGTAAATTTCGACCCTGTTGTTACACCAATTTGGCATAGCTTTCTCCTTTCTAGTTATTCATTAAATCCATGCGTTTAGGTATTACTATACCCGTATTGCACTCGTCACAACACCTGCCGTCAGCCACGGGTTCCGCGTTGTTCCCTTTGGTCCAATAGATTTCTCCACTGGGTTTTTTATGCGGCTCGATTGAGCCTCCACAAATAATACATTTCATAATTTTCTCCTTTCTCGTTTAACTTACCCCTATATTTTAGGTACGAATAATTGGAAAGTAAAGCACCTTAACGACCACCCCAAAGGTGTCGTAAAGTTTCCCAAAAAGAATCTTTCTGGTAGTCTTTAGGGAATTCCCAGGTCTCTTTACCGTGATCTTCATACCGAGTACGCTCGTCATTAAACTTAGTAATAATGACGCCGTCCGCGGCGTCCATATATAAATACTTAGCTTGAGTAGACCATTCAGCAAAGGCTGCTTCTTCTCTAGCTTTATCCACTAGGTGGGTAAATTCAGTCATCACCACCCCCCATTAAATTTTCCACCGCGTCAAATACGGTGTTAATAATCTCGGGGTTATTAATTTGCCCCGTGTCAAGTTCTCCTTTTTCCATAAAAACAACGTTCTGATCAAGGATAATGAACTTTTCTTTTAATTCAATAGAAATTTGGCGAGCGAGTGCGGTAACGTTCGTTTTATGCACGGTGCCGTCCCCTTTAATAATATGCAATTCGTTCATGCATTCCTCCGTTTTTGGTTATTGTACTATGAATGACGAGAGTGACTACCTACCCCGAATTTAATCTAGGCTTTTTAATGTAGTCACCCCCTAATCATTACACCTTAGAAAAGTAACCTTCTGCTATCAGACGTTTGATGTAGAACCTAAAGATTCTAAGTGGATCTTGTCTGGTAGATAGGAACCCTTCTTTTACTGCTAAGGCAACACAGTCTTGAGCCGTAAAGCTGGAACTATCTAAGTCAGCTTTCTTGGCTTCTTTAACCGTGTCAATCAAGGCAAGCATCTGAGCCGTAGTTTTATCCACGTTCTCAGGGTACTGTCCGCTATATGCGTACAAAGTACGAGCAGACCCTTTCCCCGTAGTCGTAGGCTTAGGGATTGAAGTCCCAGTTGCCCTCGCCTTGCCGTTAGATGCTACCTTCTTAACAGGAGGTTTCGTGGTAGCTTTCTGGCTACCGACAGATACTGCTTGTACCATGTCTTTCTCCTTTCTTCTTTCAACACACGCACCTCTCGGTGCAACCTTGCTCTACCTGTAGCAGAACATACTAAGTAGTTTACTTACGAAACTTACGAAAGTAAAGCACTAAAACGAGTACCTCAATCCTGGTCAACATAAGCAGGGGTTGCCCCACTTAGTTGATCTTTTAGATCGTCAATCTCTTGTTTTAGCTTAACGATCTCCGCTTCCAGTTCTTTGATGTACACTTCCGCATTCAATCTTTTCTCCATATCCTTACTCCTGAGATTTCGTTCTCTAAACGGTAACGCAGGATGAAGTGCCATTCGGGAGTTTGTTTTTTCCCATACGTCCGAGTGGCTTGAGACAAGCGGTTTTTCATACGCTTGGCGTTATCCCCTTCTTTGAGCGGGAGGAACAAAGAGTCCCCCACCTCCATATGTTGAAAAGGATATTTCGCAGAAGATCGAGTGTCCTCAGGGAAGGGTACGTCTTTATCAATAATGAACTCCCCTTCGTCCGAATGGATAATATCTATTGCTTCTACGTCCATGTCAATATTTAATTTTTCTTCCATTAGTTCAACTCCTTATCTGGTGGTCTGAAGGTCAATATATTATTGTCCTCCATGTAGTTTTTCCAAAACATCAGGATAAGGGAGCTATCCGTAACTCCCGCTAATTCCTGACAACCCTGTTCAATCATGGTGTCGGAGAGCAGTCGAGCCAACTCATCGTTAGCTGACTCGAATAAAGCTGCCCAAATGACACCCGCAACTTCAGCATCTAGCTGATACGTTTTTGGGTCTTTTGCCATTATGCCACCTTCGCGTACTCTACGGCTAATTGTAGGGCTTTTGCCTTACGATTAGCTGCTGCACCAAACCACGCACTGTGTAACGCGTTGCCTTCCTGCTGAGACTCACGTAAGTGATCCTCTACATAAGTAACCGCGTTCAACGCACCCCACCAAGTTCCCTTAGCTGAAGCCAAATTGGCTCCTGGTTGACGCTCGAGAGCTTCTACCGCTAATTTAGGGTAATTATTAAATTGATCGATTAAAGGGATCTCCTCACCAATCTTTTTACCTTGGGCTTTGAGTTCTAGGTTACGTCTACGCTCTGCGATGATCGCAGGTTGGTAAACTTCACCAATAAACTCAAGTACGTTAGCGTGTTTAGCTTTCTTCTTAGAAAGTAGCGTTGCCGCTTCTCGGAACTCAGTCATGCGTTCTGCCGAGAGACCTAAAGCCTCTGCTGCAGCTTCCATAACCTCGTTACCGAATTCTCTAACGTGGGGCATACGGAAAGACGCTGTTCCACCATGCTGTAATGCGAATGTGAGGGTATTGTTACATACCACTCTTATAGGCGTTAGCTTGATAGTAAGCGAGCGACCGACAATATGCGGTTGGTTAATTAAAAGATAACCTTTAATAAGGTCGTCGCCAGCAAGCTCAAAGTCTTCAGCTATTTTGGCTAAACCCCATATTTCTCTACCATCCTTTAAACTACCTGCCGTTTCCATGGTCATGTGACCCGCTTCGGTAAAGCGTTTAAAGAATTTAAAGATGTCCTCATTCTGGATAGGAATGTAATCCCTACCACAGTGGGAGAGGACTTGGTTATCATTATCACGAACAATGTGGAAAGTATTTTCCGCTTGGATAATACCTACACCTTCGTGCCATTCAGGGGCATCCAAAGTATAACTAGGACGTTTGCTAACCGTCCAGTTTAACTTGGCTGCTTCCTGCATTTGTAATGGCGTTAGATTAGCGGGAACTTGAACACCCAGTCCGTGCCAAGGCTCCTCGCCCGTCCATGCCATTGTTTCTATTTCATGTGCCATAATTTCTCCTTTCTATTGCACTTGTTAATGATCGTAGCGTTAAGCTACCCCCCTATTAAATAGTACAGCCTTACGAAAGTAAAGCACTACTTAGAACCTCCCATGCGTAGGGAATAGTTAAAGTAACCAGAGCATCGGATTTAAAGCCACCCTTAACTAATTCCTGAGCCCCTTCCAAACCGTCCACGTGGAACAGTTTAATCACATCATTTTTCCGAGCAAGAACAAAGACTTGCCCACCATGCATAGCGCGTTTCGCCAACCAGGAAACTTGCATAGGGCGTAGAGTGAGTGAGTTGCCCGAGTGAATTTCTTTTAGTTCGACCCAGAATTCTTTGCCCTTCTTACAGCCGTTAACGTCAGGTACTCCCGAACCCGTCATCCCCGTTTCAATACGTTGAAAATGAAAGTCGAGTAGATTGTCTCTAAGTAGAGCCCATAGATTGCTTTCTTTTGGCATTCGCCATGACCTCCGAGAATGATTTCCCACTTTTGGTACGCATAGGGGTGATGGTAGCAAACCCCTTTGTATGTTTTTGTATTTGGTAGTTCTTTTCTTTAATAGAGACCACTTTCTTTTTCCCGTCGTGATGGTCCCTAAGTTGTTGCTCTAAATTAGAGTATCGCATACTCGGTAGCTTGGGTAATCCTGCGTCTTCCCTGCGTCTGTTTTCTATGGTTTTAACTGACCAATACAGTTTACCGCTTTCTCTGGGAGATCTAATATCTTTTCTATACCGTGAGGGTTGTACTATATTTTCTTCCATGATGATTTGGTTTATTTCATCCAAGTCTTCTTTTATGCCCCCAGCTCCATCAATATCGGCGTTACAATCCACGTAGAGTTCCGCTTGGGCTAATATTTCTGGCGGTACACGATGCGTAGGCATCACATTGGGTTCGTAGGGGAGTAATGAAGCCCTTTCCCCTGTTCCGTGAGTGCTAAACGGATTTTTTAAATTGGCGTACTGTTGTTCTTTTCTACAGTCTTTTGAACAATAGGTGGCTACCCCATATGGCAGAGTATTTTTACAGACAATACAGTTTCTTTTTACACTGTAGTCGTTGGTAACTCTTCTGCGCTCTGCTGCGGCTACTCTACATTCTTTTGAACAATATTTAAGCTGTGTTATTTTGGTGAATTCTTTTTTACAAAGGGCACATGTTTGTATTTTTGGGTTGAGCCTGCGGTTTTGTAGCCAATAAACGTTATGGCATTCAGTAGAGCAGAATTTTCTTCTTTTTGGTTCTTTTATAGTTAGTTTGCACTGCTTACATATTTTCGATTTATATTGTTTACGGTGAGGGTGGATTTGCACCACCCCCATAACGGGAAGGAGTTCTAAAAACTTAACAAACCCCTGCGCCGTAGTCATTTATCATCTCCAATCCCACCCCGTGTGTGGTGCAACCGTTTGGTTGTTCATAATGAGTTTAATATCCTTATTTTCTAACCATTCATTGAACGCACGACGGGTTTGTTCTTTATCGTTGTAGAGTGCGTGGAGTTCTGACCATTTATTCCGAGCCATTTGCGTGCCGTAATAATAGTCCCCCTCGCCCAGTTTACAACGAGTAATAATCTGCCACATGCGTTGCTTAGTGAGGTCGTGTTGCTTACCTAATTCCTCTAAGGTTAGTGCTTTACTCATCCACTTATCATACATGGTTCTGTATCTAAGTGCATTTTCTTTTGCCTTTTCTTGTGAGATTCCTCTCATGTTAGTTCCTCCGTTTCGCCCCAGGATCGTCCGAGTTCTATGTCCACCACGAGAGGAACAGCCAGCTCTATACAGTTTTCCATTATTCTTGCCACTTTTCGAGCTTGGTCTGTGTTCTCTATGGATACATCAACTTCGTCGTGCACTTGTAAGTGAGGAACTATTCCTTCCTCCCATAAACCCAACATAGCCAACTTGGTCATGTCTGCCGCTGAGCCTTGTATCAAACGATTGAGAGCCTTATATGTATAAGACCGTTTTAAATTATCTCCATACTTTTCCTTTGCTTCTTCCAAAGGTAGAGGGACGCTGTCTTCAAACCGATGTTCCCAGTGGTCAAAACGACACCGCCTCCCTGCAATAGTTCGTATGTATCCCCTATCCAGAGCCACACGAGCACATTGATCTTGTAGTCCCCTAATAAAGGGAACCTTATTGTGATATTGAGTGAAAAGTTCCTCCGCCTCATTATCATCTAGTCCGAGTTCTTTAATTAGTTTTTGCTTACCCATTCCATAGCTAAGTCCTAGATTTATTGTTTTAGCCTGTTTACGCGGTATATTAGCCATGTCAGCTACTATCTGGTGGAAGTCCGCGCTCTTTTCCGTATAGTCCGCTACGGCGTCCTTAACCCCCGTTAGATGCATCTGATTAGCGTAGTGTACGGTTAGTCTAGGTTCTTGTTGGGAGTAATCGAAAATACCCCATTGGCAACCGTCCTCTGGAATAAATAGAGAACGAATCAGTCCTCCTATTTCAGGGTCTCGTGCAGGTACTTGTTGTAGATTGGGGTTGCTGTAACTAAAACGACCACTCACCGTGCCTCCCCTATGACTGCGTAAAGGGTGAGCCTCTGCGTGTATTCTGCCGTTATAAGAGTGTTCCATAATCATCTTGTCGATGAAAGTGGTTCGGGCTTTATTTAATTTTCTGGCTCTTACAATTAGTTGTGGCAGTTCGTGTTCGTGTCCCTCTAGCCATTGGCGTTGGAAACTTGCCAGACCTGTCGGGCTTTTGGGGTACCACAGATTATTATTATCAAATATCTTTTGTAACGAGGCATTTGCCCAGAGCTGTACTTCATTACCGTACTTGCGTTTGATCTCTACCTGGATCTTCTGTTCCTCTTTAGAAAGAGTTTCTCCTATCTCCTCCGCTTTAGTTTCATCTACCCTAACACCCCTCCAACGCATCTCTAAAAGTAAAGGGATTAGTTTGCATTCCATCTCGAAGATAGACTCGCTATTATGTTCTCTAAGTTCAACTTTTAATTTTTCCCAAAGTCTTAATGTCAAAGCCGCGTCTTGCTCCCCATACGGTCCAACGTATTTGGAGGGTAGCTTGTACATTTCTGCCTTGGGATTAATGCCCCAAGCTAAGGCAGCGTCTTGCAGCAGTGATTCATCCTTCTTTTCTCCACAGTATGTTTGCCCGAGAGAATCGAGCGAGTAGGAATGTCGATTTTCATCGACCAGAGGAGCGGCGAAGATAGTGTCTAGGATTTTGCCCTGGACCTCTACGCCTTCCCTCCTTAACCAACCCACGTCATAGAGTGAATTATGAAAGATAACTTCACGCTTGGTAGAAGAAAGCGTCTTCTTCAACCATCGCAAGACTACCGCCTCATCGAGGTTCCCACCGCCTTCATGACGAATGGGAAAATAACCTTTCCAACTCTCCGTTGCTACACCCACACCTACTATATATCCTCGACCTGTTGCCCATCCTGGACCACTGGTCAGGAGATGAGGATCATAGGTCTCGAGATCCACGGCGATGCGTTCCGTCTCAGTAAACTGAGGGAACACGTCTGGTATAGACCAGTCGCTTTCTGGAGTAAACAACGGTTCTTGTTGCATTGGTTACTTTTTCTTTTTAACTCGCGTTACTTTAGCCTTGGGCTTAGGAGATTTTCCCCCTTCCCACGCTTCATTAACGTCTGGGGTAGACTTATCGTCTCCTTTATAACGTCCTTTAACCGTTCTAGCACGTTTAGGCTTTCCTTTAGGCTTAGCTTTTTCAGGTTCAAACTTTTCTAAAGTAATTTCTGAATCCTTTTCAGCTTTTGCTCTAAGTTCATCAGCGGCTTTTTGTTTTCCAATAATTTCTTTAGCTTGTTCGTAAGGACTTTTGCCCTCTTGATCAGCAACTATTGGTCGTTTTCTTCTTCTTCGGAACCAGTCGAGTAATCCCATTCTTCTTCCTCCTTATTATTATCAGTTTGAAGGACAAAATCCTCCACTAAAATTAAATACCTTCGTAAGTCTCGAATATCATCGAGTAAGCCAGTTTCACCTTTAAAGGCTTCACCTGCTCCGAATATATCCCACCCGTGTTTTTCACACTGGTGTTCTATTCGGTCAAACTTACGAGCCAACATCATAAAAGCACCGACTCCACCTCGACGCCTCCACGAATTTCCGTAGGATTCTTCTGCCCTTTTCAGAGCGTCTAAATCCTTTTGTGCGATGGCTAGCATCGCTTCCCATTTATTAACCATGAGTTTTCTCCTGTTTTGTTAAACTCCACAACGTGTCGCGCTTACGAATCCAATCGAAACACGCTGTCATCCAATCGGTGGGCAATATTTTCATTACCTCCCGATAAGAATTCAAATAATCTCTTTCTTTATGTAATCTAAAAGTCTTTACCATCGGCACGGCTATATCTTTAAAGGCTGGATTGACCCAATTAAATTTATCTAATCTTGGGTAGTTTGCATCCGATATAATAATCTGAGTTAGTAGCTCAAAAAATTCTTCTAATTCTGAATGAAACCTTTTTAAATCTGTAATTAAAGGAACGTGCTGAGAATTTTCTAGCACATCGTAAGGGTTTCGAGCATGTATTCTAAAGGTTAACGGATCAATTTCTAAGTGTTTCATACGCTCCCAAACCTCGTTGTGATAGACGTGAAAACTGTCACTAATTTGGTAATAGGTTCCTATTTCTACTCCAATCGCTTCAGCCATATACTCTTGTAACATTGACATATGCACCGCGTTGGCTCCGTAGGTGCCCCAGAGCATGTCGTTAGAACGACAACAGACCGTCATCTGTAGTGCTTCGTCGCGTATCTTAAAATAAATATTGGTATTACAAGGAAGATCTTTACCCTCTCGCCCTAAGTCTTTATTAGCGTCCCACATCTGTAGTACGCAACGTCTGTCATCAGGGTCAGTTTTTAACATGTTGGTGATTAAATCTAATTGATCCTTATGGAAATATTTTCGCCACCTTTGACCGTAGGCTCCCCATAGGGTCTCACCGTCATCGGAAAAGTCTTCCATAGTCTTAACAAAATGAGCTAGGGGGGCTAGGTCTTTACGTCCCTGCAACATCCAAAGTCCTTCAATGAAATGAAAGAAAGGGTTAGCGTCTCGTCTCTTGAGTAAACAAACTCGTTCCCATGGTTTTTCATAGACTGTGGTGACAGGCTCTAAGGCTTCGTACGTGATTCCGTTACGACTCTCTTGCGTCCTAAAGTTGCGGGGGTCTTGGAATAAGTCTAACCCCAACAGCAGTGCGTCGTTGACGTTTCTAGCTCGAATTACTTTCATTCCATCCTCGTGCGAGTTCATGTGCTCTAGCAATAGCCGTTTCTCCACTAAGAGTTACTATTGAACCCTCTTCCACTATCTCATTGGTTTCAGTATCTGTTACTTTCAATTTCCATCTCGGTTTTTTGTTCTCTATTCCGTTTCGTCCTGCCGTTCCTCTGTATCGTTTCATATATTGTCATGGTACGCCGAGGTGATTTCACTGATCAAAAAACTAAGTTCTTGCTCTGTTAGGTTAGGTATCTTCTTTTTAAGGAATGCTAATACCATAGGGTAACTCGCAGGTACCTTCAAAAAGAAGGAAACTTCTAAAAATTGGGTGTAATAGATATCTACTAAATCCCCATACTCTTCTAACAAATTAATTGCTTTTTCTTTCATACCGCCCATATGCTTTCTCCGTTAATTGTGTCTTCCACCATAGGAAGTTCTTTGTTGTATTTATAAATAGAACGAGTTCTTCCCTCGCCCTTTAGGATTCTGGAATACTTATCGAATTCACAAAGTCCCCCCTCTATTTCTCGCATTTCAAACTTAAGTGGAATGTGATAAGGAAACACATAGTTTCGATCTAATCGAGCATCAGCAAGACATAGTAAATCAAACATCTCATCTTGCCACGGATGCCGTGTACTCGTAAATTTTAAAGGTCTCCCTGTTAGTCGATTAAGTCCTCGCATGGCTCCTGGACCTGCATTAGCCCATTTATCTATATCCGTTGCGTCTTCTAAGAGATAGGTGTGGCGTAAGTCTGTAACCACCTCATAGGACATAAAGGGACCCATGTAGGGATAGTCCCTAAACCAATTCCAAGCACTCTCTAAAGAACTTTTGTGGTCATGTCGTTCTTTTTCTAAAATCTCGATAAGATAATGCCTATCTTTCCACATGTGGGTAATACATTCAGCTACCCCTGTTACTTTATCCATACGGTTTGGAGTTTTAATAATGTAGGAACCTGTTATCCATTTAGGTTGTTTAGTGATTTCTTCAATAGCTTTTTTCCTGTCCCATTCCAAATATAAGTTGTGTTCTAGTAAAGTTCTACCCGTCTCAATTAAGTTAAACCAACGAAAAATAATCGTAGCCATCAGAACTTCTGGTTTATCCTGTAACGGGTCTCGCATATGCGTTCTAAACCACCGTGTGGTACGGTCATCTTCTCGAAAGACTTGGCAGAACTTAAACTCTTGAAGAATGGGGTCCTGTGTCCAAGGTGGGTGGTCTCTCCGTTCTTCTTTACGAATACGAATAGTCTCTCGCTCATGGAGCCAGTAAAAATAGCGGTCTAGTTCTTCGGGAATAAATTCTGTCATTCTTTCCTTAATACCCATGCACAGTTATTAGCAAACTGTGGGTAAGGGGTTGCCAATACCATTCTTGCAAATTGCTTTCCGAAACGTTCTTGTAACATAAGCACCTGTTGGTCTGTCCAAGCCTGTGGGAATTGTCTACTGCTGGTACTTAAATCTTGGTTATAAACTCGACGTTTTTGCATAGTTCTAGCCCTTCTTTTTCGCTGTGCTTTATGAAAATTAGGCATTTGAATGAACGTACCCACGACCGATTCAATCGTGAAATGTTTTTCTAGTTCGTCTTTTAATTCATCAAAGCCCCATTCATAGACGTGGTCTGCGGGTAACTTATCATTAGAACCCTCATGATTAGGAGTAGATACATAAGCTAACCCTCCTGGACGTAGGCAACGAGCCGCGTCTTCCAGCCAAGGGTTGATAAATTCTTTTCCCATGTGTTCGATCACTTCGGTTGTCCAGAAAAAGTCTATGCTTTCGTTAGGTAGGTTAAACGTGGGGTGGGTGGTAACGTCTTGAACTTCTAAAACTGCGTTAAAATTCTTAAGCCACGTTGAATTCTCTATGGGTTCTCCACCATTAGACCAGAAGGGGTTCTCCGTTAGAATAGCGGGATCAATATCCACGCCGTAATAGGATTGAATAATGTCTGACTTCTTAACGGTGTACGCCTTATAGATATTTCTTAATACCCAGAGTTCTCCACACCCTACTTCAAAAGCATCGACGGGTCGGTCTAGGTTCTTAGCTTCTTGAATACAAAGCGAGGCTATTTTATCGTAACGACTGATATGAGTTAGCTCGTCAGGTCGCCAGTTACCTAGCACTCCTGCCGTAGCAATATCCATACGAGTATTCTTGCTATCGTTTTCATTAACTTTTAATTTTCTTCTTATGGAAGACATAGTTCTCCTTTCTAAAATACTACCCGTTATTATCCTTTACTTTTAGGTACAAAGTAAAGAACTTTATAACTGAAAGCAGCGTGTTGTTTTAGGCTCAATTAAATATAAATTCTCTTTTGTTCTCGTGAGTCCTACATAGAAGACTCGGTTTTCATCATCAGGGTTGCTCTGGTAGTTTTTATAAACTCTATTAGTAATGTCAGTTAATAAAACTACGTTGGTTGCTTCCCCACCTTTCGCAGCGTGGATGGTCGACAGACGAATCCTGGGCTTCTTAGTAATTCTTTCTCCTCTACGCAGCATGGCACGGATGTAACTTATCTCTTTTGCGCTTAATAAATTAAATACATCGTACCAATATCCGTTAGGGAGGTCTGGAAAGTGCTTTTTAAGTACCTCGTGCGTGATCATTACGTCAAGGTCTAAAATATCTAGGGACTTAGGGTTACGCACCTTTATGAATTTTAATAGGTTTGCACAATCGGTGACCGTTATGTCCAACCCTTGGTGCAATCGTTCCCAATTAAGTACCGCTCGGACTTTAGTTTCTGAAATACTGGGTCTGCCTTTCACTTCAAAGAACCAACCTTGGTTTCTACAATACTCATCTATCTCCTCTAGTAGGTAATTGGTGCGGGCTAAGACCAACCAATCCCCTTCTTCCATGTTAATTAAATCAATCGTAGGTTCCCAACGCACTAACCCCTGCTCTTTGCGTGGGCTCCAAGTTTTATGAATACGGGAACGTACTTGTCCGATACATTGACTAGCTACTTCATGCACGGCAGCAGGAACGCGGTGAGACTGGTGTAATATCATTGCGCCCTTAGAATTTTGTATAAGGTAATCGACATCGGCTCCTGCCCATTTATAAATGGCTTGGTCATCGTCGCCCGCCACATAGATTCTGTCAGCGTGGTCAGCTAGTTTACGCACCACTGCCCACTGTAAGGGAGAAAGGTCTTGGGCTTCGTCTACGAACATGGCATCTAATTTTGGAACGTCTCCTTTTTCTAAAAAGAGTTGGAGCATGTCGGTGTAGTCTACTAAGAGTCTGTCCTCTTTAAATAGTTTTAGTCCTCTGGCAAAACGTTCTAGTTCAAACCAACCTACGGCGTCGTCCACCTCGTGCCATTGTTGCTCTAATGGAATGCTGCGCATACGCGCAAGGTTTTCAATAAACGCTAGGCGATCATCGTGGGTCATGCCAAATAGATGACCGTCATCGGAGGTGGTTCTACCGCTAAGTCGTAAGTTAAGTTTCTCATTAAGGTCTAGGATATCTCCCCTATCCATGACACTTTCTCGAGTCAGTCCTAACTGCCTAAAGGCTAGGGAGTGTAGCGTACGGAAAAAGGGCAAGTCACGGTTAGATAAATCAAATCGATCCACTGCCCTTTCCTTACCCTCATTAACTGCCTTCTTGGTAAATGTAAAAAATCCAATACGATCAGGAGCCGTACCTTTTTCTAGTTCGTCCTCAATAAGTCCTAATAAGGTACTGGTTTTTCCTGTTCCTGGGGGTCCAAGAATAATTTGGGTGTGGCTAGGTAATGTCATAGCCCTGTCCTGAAGGTTAAATTAGTTCGTTCCTCTGCTTTGGGGAAAGGTAAAATGGCGTGGGTACTAAACATCTGAGACATTCCATCAAATAATAAAGCGTCACCGTGTTCTAAAACATATAGTTTCTCTGACCGTGGTTGTCTACCCCAGATAGCTAAACGACTGGTGTCGCTACCCTCTTTAACCGCCGTCCAATACGTTCGCCACTCCATAATACGCGGTGCCC
>Ga0256381_1000015_pt1 | contig 19452 bp, 18 predicted proteins | sample LS1160viralmetaG_FD_189070 | JGI IMG/M metagenome (GOLD analysis project Ga0256381, IMG submission 189070) | Seawater viral communities from deep brine pools at the bottom of the Mediterranean Sea - LS1 1600m | ecosystem: Environmental > Aquatic > Marine > Bathypelagic | place: Mediterranean Sea...
ACCGGCAACATCAAATTGAAGAATTGCGCCAAGTAGAGACAGGTGTTGCGCCGGCAACAATTATCGTGTTGGTGGTCGCCGCCAGGCGTCCGTGAACGACACGATGAAATCACCTTCCTCCTGACCGATATACGCGACCTGCTGGCAGAAATCCGAGATTCCTTGCAGCGGTAGACGTTCGGGTCAGTCGTTCGGTAGTATTGCAATGTGCAAGACTACTTGAACGCGCTGATTACGTTCGTGAAGGCGGACGGACCGGTCGCCGCCATTGCTTCAACCCGCGTATACGGAATCGAACTACCCGAATCTATCGCCAACGGCGACGCGCAGGATTGCATTACCATAACGCCTGCGGGCGGAATTGAAACGGCGCGAACCGACCGACTGGTCAAGGCGCGCCTCGACGTCCGGTCGTACTCCGATACGCCGTTTAACGCAATGACGCTTGACCGCGCCTTATGGGACGCGCTTGAAGCGTTGCAACGTTCCGCGAATAATTCTACGCTAATGCACGCCGTATGGATGGCGGGGTCGCCGTTCGCGCTGAAGGACCCGGACATTCATTGGCCGTTCATGTTACGCCCGATAACGCTGGTCGTGTCGGGACAATCTACATAGGAGGCGAATCTAATGGCAGATTCGGACCCGTTTGAAATCATAATGGCACCCTTTGACGTCTACCGTGGACCGATAGGCGAAGCGTTGCCAGATAACGACGAAGCGCCCGCTGGTAACTGGGATAAGATTGGGTCCAACGGATACCGTGATTACTCCGAAGCAGGCGTTACGGTTCGGCACCAGCAAACGTTGAACTTTCACTATACGCTTGGTTCTACGGGACCGCGCAAGGTGAAACGGACCCGCGAAATGCTGGTCGTTGAATTCGAGCTTGAAGACTTTTCGTTGGAGGAACTGACCTTGCTCCTGAACAACGAAACGGTCACGGACACGGCGGCGGCGTCCGGAACGCCTGGACATCGATCAATACCGTTGGGTCATGGTCCAGACGTTACGACCCATGCATTTCTTTTGCGCGGAACGTTCAGTCCATACTCTGACGCCTCGAACGCCTATACGTCGCAATACGAAATACTGGTCGGCGTTTTTTCTGGGAACGTAGAACCCGTGTTCGGGAAGGGCGAGGACGCGTCAAAGTTTCTTGCGCAGATAACCGTTCTCGAATCAGAAACGATTACCGCCGCAAATGGGCGGTTCGGTACGCTGCGTCTACAGGACGCGGTTTCAGGGTAAGGATTGAATTTATGTCGAACGGTAACGGAAACAAACCGGGAAACCTGGTTCTCGAACTAAGCACCAACATAACAGTCCCGACGGTCCAGATTGACGAAGAATTCTACCCAATGAACATTGACATGGGCATGGGTCAGGTGATCGCGATTCAGGAATCGTCCAATCGTATCAACGAATTGATGAACCTAAAGAAACGAACGCCTGAACAAATCGCCGAAATGGAGCAACGTCTACTCGATTTGATCGAACAGATACTACCGGAGGCGTCGCGCGAACATTTCCAGAAACTCAATGTGTTGTCGCAATTCCAAATCGTGTTAGTGTTCAACAAACAAGTCGAGGCGTATCTCCCAAACGTGCAAAGGGAGTCTGGTCCTCAATCACAAGACTCCAACGATTCTACGGCGGTTCCTTCGCGGAGTGGGCCGAAACGCCTTACTGGGTAACGCGCCTATACCTTGACCAGTTGTCCGCGCTGGCGGCAGAGGAATCATTGTCAAACGTAGCGGAAATGGCGTATGCGTTCGGCACTATGGACGAACAGAACCAGCGACGACAACTGCAACGCTGGCAACGACTGGCAGAGGCGGGCGGCGTTCGCAATAAATGGAAACCTGACGAAAAGGCGCGACGCGCGGCGTTGGCGACCATGGGAATTGTAGTCGACGACCGCCGCACCAAAAAGGATTGACGTATGTCTGATTCGTTAGGGTCCGCAGTCCTAAACCTTTCCACGAAAGATACCGGGTTCGTCAAAGGCGTCGACGCCGCCCACGGGCGCGCGCAAAGACTAGAAAAGCAATTCCAGCAGACGACCGCGCAGTTAGGGCGCATGGGTCGAAGTATGACCATGTTCGTCACGGGACCGCTCGCCGCAATGACGGCTGGTATGATCAAGGCGGCGTCGGACGCGGAAGAGGCGACCAGCAAATTTGAAACTGTTTTCGGCGATACCCTGAACAACGCCAACAACACAATCAAAATGCTGTCGTCGAATTTCCTAATGTCGGCGCGGTCGGCGCGCGTTTTCGTTGGCGACATCGGCGACGTGTTGACCGGAATGGGAGCGACGCAAGACGTCGCGCTCGACTTGTCCGAACAGATCGTCGGACTTGGCGCGGACCTGGCGTCGTTTACGAACATCGAAGGCGGAACGGAGCGCGCGGTTCGGGCGTTGCAGTCGGCGGTACTTGGCGTCAACAAACCGCTCGAACTACTCGGCATCAAATTGAGCGACGCCCGCATCAAAGCGGAAATGGCGCGAATGGCGTTGCAGGGTTTGAAGTTCGACACCGACCTACTGGCGCGAGCGCAGGCGGTTCTGAACCTGGCAATGCAGCAGTCGCCGAATGCGATTGGCGATGTCGCCCGGACGGCGGACCAGTTCGCAAATCAATTCCGGTTCATGAAAGAGTTGATCGGCGATGTCGCGGCGTCTTTCGGCGAGATCCTTTTACCGGCAGCAACCGAGGTCGTGACCGGGTTCAACGAATTCTTGAAACGTTTGTCGAGTCTGGACCCGGAAGTCCGCAAGTCGATTCTATTGTTCGCAGGACTGGCGGCGGCGATTGGTCCGGTATTGATCGGACTGGTTGCAATCACGAAGGTAATCATGTTCCTCGGACCAGCTCTGAAACTACTTATGAACCCGTGGGTTCTTTTGGCGGCGGCGATTGCGGCGGTCGTCGTAATCATGATTTCCGGTTGGGACGACGTGGTACTTGCGTTCCATACGTTCGTCGACGCCTTCACAGACGAATTCACGGCGTACTACGATCTTGTTACCGGACTGGCGAACGCCGTCTACTTAATCATCAAACACTGGCTGGTCGACAAGGTGGCCGGCCTGGCGGGTATCGTGGTACCTGCGGTCAACAACATCGCGAACAGTTTGATCGGCGCGTTGAACGGAATGATTCAAGGAATAGGGAATATCGCCATTCCGTTCACGGGCGGAAAAACGGTCAAGGAAATACTCGGCGGTCAGTGGCAGGGTATCGGAGAAATTGACATTCCGAACCCGTTTGGCGGTCAGGAGGACACGCGCGCGCAACTGGATCGCAGCGTCGAGTTATGGACCAGCACGATTAATCAGTACGGACAAGCGATTGAAACCGCAAACCAGAAATATGCCGCCGCCTGGAAGTCGTTCAGTAAACCGTTTGTCGAAGTCGGGAAAAGCGCGGTCGGGTTCTTTGATAATCTGATTGGCGGGTTCAAGGACCTAGTAGGCGTCGGCGGCGACTTAAAGACGTTCGACAGACTGGTCAAGGAAGTTACCGCAAGTCTGGACGACATGGCAGACTACGTACCATTTGCGGGCGGCGCAACATTCCTCGGCGGCGGAGGCGGCGCAGTATCGCCCCCACCAGTCACGGGAAAAAAGGCGCTGGCAAAGGGTAAACTTGAAGGCGTTACGGGTGGCGGAGAAGTCGGCGCTATGTTATCGGGAATTAACCCGTGGGTTGTTTTGGCGGCGGCGATTCTTGGCGCGGCGAACAACGTTGAAGTCCTCAACAAAGTACTGAACCCGTTTACGACGACATTTGAACGTATGTTCGAGGTCCTTGAACCCGCGCTCAACGAAGTACTCGGTCCGCTGGTGAAAGGATTAAGGGACATAGGTACGGCGCTTGGCGCGGTCCTGCTGCCGATCATTCGACTACTGCAACCCAACCTTGAAATACTTGGCGCGACGTTGACGGTTATCGCTCAAATCGTGACCGCTCTTATGAACGCGATCATATGGGTCGTCAATCTTGTCCTTCCCAAGAAAAGGGAAATCGACTACGTACCATTACCGGGCGACCCGCAGATGGGCGGAACGACCTACGGAAGCGCAGGCGGCGGAAACAATATCACAATCAGCGGGTCCGTCTTTACCCGTGAAGAAATCGAGGCGTTGCTCGCATAATGGCGCTCAAAAAACTCGACAAAGATTGGCAATACGAACTACGTGACGGGTTTCCGCACGATGTCCGGACATATATCGACTTTCGGCAAAGGGCGTACCCGGCACTGACGCCCGACACCGGACTGGACACCTATTCAAGGATTGGCGACGTAGAAGACGGGCGCATCGCCTACTGGCCTATGAACGAAGGGTTCGGCGATGTCGCGCATAACGACACAACCAAAGATCTTTCCAGCAGCGGAAATGACATGGAGTTGGAAGGTGGCGGCGACGGTCCGCAGTGGGTAACAGGATACAAGCAGAAATGGGCGATTGAATTGGAAAGTGCCAATTCAGAATACTTGACCGCAGGCGCGGATGTCCTTGACATCGAACGAACGGACAAGAGGTCGATTTCCGGAGTATTCAACCTTACGTCCAATAACGTTGTCATCATTTCCAAGCGCGACGATTCGTCACCAAATAGTGGTTGGGAGGTCGCTGTTGATTCGTCTGGTAGGGTCGTTTTCTCTTTGGTCAATACGGTAACGACCAACCACCTTGAAGCTCGGACCGACGACGCATTCAATGACGGATTCGACCATTGGTTCACCATCACCTACGACGGGTCGTCTTCAAGCGCCGGCGTTGCACTTCTAATTGACGGACAGAACCGGTCGGCATCGACCGTTTTGAATACGCTATCGGCGACCACGGTCAATAGTATCAATCTTCACATAGGAACCCGGAATGCTCAAGGATTGTATTTCAACGGCAACATCCAACAACTTCAAATACACAATCGCGTACTGACATTCTACGAAGTGCGTATACTTCACGGACACTTGGACGCTGGCGTTGTCGGCAACTGGCGATTAGATGAATCGACCGGAGTGACGGCGGAAGACGATTCGGTCGAATCCAACGACGGGACCCTGACCGGCGGTCCGTCGTGGATTGCCGGTGCTTCTTCGGTGGTTCCACGCGTTCTGTCGTTCGATGGAATCGACGATTATGTCACCATGGGAAACTTTTTGTCGTTCGAACGAACTGCCATATTTTCCATTCGCGCAAAGATCAAAACTACCGATACTGGCAATACGGTAATAGCATCAAAGCAGGATTCCGCCGCACCATTCAGAGGGTACCGGTTTACTGTCAACAATGGTGCACTGACTTTCAATCTGGCGAACGATAATTCACCATCAAACGAACTCGAAGTTCACGCGGCAACATCGGTCAATGACGGAACAGAACACGATGTCGTTGTGACCTATGCCGGAGGATCGGTTCCAGGGTCGGTTTTTTTTTATGTTGACGGTGCAGCACAAACAACTGTAACCGACACCAACACATTGTCGGCAACTACGATTACGACCGCACCACTGCAAGTAGGAGCACGCAATGGCGTCGATCTGTTCTTTGACGGAACCATTCGTCATGTTCAGATCTGGTCGCATGTTTTGACCGTTGGCGATGTCAAGAATCTGTACAACGGTGTTGAACCCGCGAACCGTCCGGGTTCGCATGGACTGACGGGAGGGTACATCGAAAACCTGGTTTCGTTGCCGTCTACGTTTACGATGCGAATTGTCTTTCAGGCGTTATTTCGATACGACTACGCGCCTGGTTGGGACCCAATGATTTTTTATTGGAATTACGACGGCGACCAGTATTTCTATCTGTACTACTCGGCCTATCACGCCAAGTTCACGATTCAATACAACGACGGCGGCGCCGGCGCTTTCTTGCGAAGCGCGCAACTGGACGACGGAACGACGTACCAGAATTTCAACGGCACGCTATGGGTCATGGACCTAACCATGGACTTGACGACGGGCGACACAACCGGGTCAACGATGTACCTGCAACGGGCGTCAGCTGCGACCGCCTGGTCTGCTGCCAGCAGTGTCAAGTCGACCGACTTTCCGGTCATGAACATTCGTCGCGATATCGGTGGCAATCTTGGCGAGTTTGCGATCTATCAAATCAGACTATTCCCGAACTTCGTGGCGACTGCCGCGCAAGTCGCCGCCGATTACAAGGACGTTCTTAACGAGGAAATTGTCTGGAATTTCAACGGACACGGTACCGCGTTTACCCGTTGCAACGTGTCGAACGACGTCGATGCCAACGGGTTCAGTCTGCGCCGCCAGCACTCCGGCATCCGGGAACCATACGGCGTCAACGAAGCGCATTTCAAATTGCAGTCCGATAGTGGCGAGTACGCGGACGACCAGTACGCCGCGTTCGATGCGCCAAACCAGGTATACAACGGAACCGTTGACCAGGCGTATATGAAGCAACGCCCGCGGGTAGAAATCGAAACCTGGCGAGCGAACACCTTTGAACCAATATTCACGGGTCGGGTCGACGGTGGACGGTTCGCTCGTAAGTCGTGGATCGATGACATTTCCATGGTTGAAGTAGTAGCGGTTGACGTTACGGCGGAAATCCGGGCGCGGACCGCGAAGCAATCGCAGACGTTCGAGGACTATAAATTGTCGGACCCGTTCACGCCTGCAACGTCGCTCCTGCATGCACTGGTCAAAGAGGGTACGCAGGGTCGATTGACCAACATGATACCTGATTCCAGTTTTGAAAACGCGGGCGCTATATCCTTGAACTGGACCCTTTCTGGAGCGGGCGCATCGTTGGCGAAGGTTGCAGACACGAAAGTTCACGGCGCGCAGGTTGCCGAGATGACGTCTGGCGGCGGAGCGGCGTGTCATATAATTTGCGATATCCTGTTTACCGGTCGTCGAAAGTTGAACGTCGGAAAGTCGTACACCTTCGTTGTCCTTTACGAACAACAGGTTTCAGGGTCGCAGCAAAACATTGTTATTTACGAACGCGACGCCAGCGGCGTTAATGCTACGGCGACAACGCAAGTGGGCGGAAACAACCCGCCGTCAAAAGGGTACGCCGCCTTTTCGGTTTCGCACACAATCAAAGACAGGGATTCCGATCGGTTGCGCCTCGAACTTCGACTTGACCAGTCAAGTCAAACCGTCCGGTACGACCTGGTTGCATTGGTCGAAGGTGATTTCGGCACCCAATGGGAGCAACCCTGGCATACGGTTAACAGCGACGACGGCGCGGCGGGCGCTTACAGTGTCGACAACGCGGACGAAGGCACCTTTGACAAGGTTGGGTTCGATGCCGATTACGTCAACATCACTCACCCATGGTATGACCTGGCGGGCGGTGAGGACGTATGGCGGTCAATCAAGTCGCTGGCGGACGCTACCATTGCGCGGTACGTCGGCGCAGGCGCGGCGGGCGAATTCAGGTTCTATGCGCGCCTCGCCGCAGGGTACGGTGACCCGCTCAAAATGTTGACCTTAAAGGAAACCGAGTCGGCGAATCGTAAACTGGAATCCAAAATAGAGGAGCGCGCAGGAAACATGGTCCTGGTGCAAGGTGTCCGGATCACAAAGCAATCAGTTGAACAGTTGTTGTGGTCGGGCGGTCGGTCGGGAACATGGGATATGGAAGACACAACGACGTTCAAGGAAACAATTGCTAATGGCGCCGCCTTCCCGGACCTGACCGACTTTCCGCAGTTTTGGGCTGAGTTTGATCTTGAAGTCCGCGAAGCAACCGACGCCCGAACCATTGACCGTACCTTGCGCGCTCGCACGTACTACGGTCACCGGACCTATGTGACCAACCGGGAATTCACTATACCCGGACGACCCGCGTTGAACCTTGATTTCAAACACAAGTCCTATGAAGTGATAGGCGTCAAAAGCCCGCGCCTCGCCTGGAACGCTACGGGCGGAACCCTGACCCAAGAAACGTTTGATGTGACAACCCGCGGCGGCGCGGCGCATATCGTCTTGCGGAATTCGTCGGGCGGAAACGTCGACATTTGGAGTCTTGACGTCTTCGGTTTACCGGTCGTCCAGATTTCAGGAAAGGACGGGTTCGTCCATGACGACTTTCGCGACGAGGACCATATTGCGGCGAACGGAGAACAGTTAATCGCGGTCGGAAATGACATGGTAGTGACGGCGGCGCAGGTTGGCGACATCGCCGACTTCTTATGGAAGGATAGCGGGCGTTCTGGTAAACACGTTCGCAAGGGAATTTGGGAAGGTCTGTTCTTTTTTCTTGAGGCGTCCGAATGGATCGGCGTTGACATCGGCGCGGCTGGTACGCAGGAGAACATAGACGAAACCGCGTCGGTTCTACGAATCACGTTCGAAGTGAACAACAACGTCGGACGTACCATGGTAACTACACTTGAGGAGGAAGAGAACTGGAAACCAGATTCGAGCGCGGCTGTCCGGTTCCTGGTGTCTGGCGGTCAAACTCGTACACCGATACCTGATACCATTATCGTTGCGCCGTCGACGTGGGCGGGTATTGCCAATCAGTATTGTGACGGAACGGCGGACGACGTACAAATCAACGCGGCGCTACAAATGGCGTCGGACCGCTACTCAGGAGGAACGGTTCAGGTGGTACCCGGAACCTATTACCTGGCGGCGACCGTTACCATGCAAAGCAACGTAAGCCTGGTCGGTTCTGGTCCCGTAACCATTTTTGAGAAGAATGGAAATTTCGCTTCGATAACCATTTCGGGAAAGAACAGCACGACAATTGAAAGGATCCGATTTACCAGGGATTCAGGCGACACGAATTCGACGGCGTATATTTCAGGTGAAAGCTCCTGCAACGACCTGGTGATTGTTGATTGTCGCTTCGATGATTCGTACTGGAACGCCGTTGACATCGACACTTGCACAGAAGTTCGCGTCGAGGGTTGCACCTTCGTTCAACCGAGAGATCGCGGCATTGAACTGACGTCTTGTTCGGGTCAGGTGATTAAAAACATCATCAAAGGTGACGGTTCCACAGAAGGAGCCGCAACGTTGTACGGCATAAGACTTGTTACTTGTCCAAAGGTAAGGGTTGAATTGAATCAAATTATCGATTTGAAGGCGACCGCACTTACCGGAATAATTATTCAAAGTTCATCGGACCGGGCGACGGTTGTCAATAATACGATACGGAACCTGCGGGCGATCAATCAACGATGCTACGGAATACAGATTGCTGCCGGATGCGACCAGGTGGAAGTTCGCGACAACGTAATCGAGGACGTCGGCGGATGGCCTACCAGCGGAACCGACCCGCATGGAATAGCGATTTCGGTAAGTTCTGCCGACGACGTTTTCATTGCAAATAATCGAATGTTGAATTGCTTTCAGGGTATTTTTGTTGCTCTGGCGGCGACCATTTCCCGAACCAGGATAAACAACAACTACGGTATCAACAACGGTCAACTAATTGACAACGGTCAATGCGAGACAACCACGGCACCGATGTTGACACCGGAAACTACACCGGATTCCTCGCATGTCACATTCGCAAGGGATAGTGATCAGGCGTATGAAGGTACTTACGGGTTCAAAGCAACCAAGTCAATCGCGGCGGGTACCGCCGGATATGTTCGGTTGAACGACAATCACACGAACACCGATTTACATGGACTGATCGCAGGTACCGACTATCGCCTGGAGTTGCGATTATATATTCCGAGTGGCGGCATTCTTAATACAGAAATCACGATTGAAATAGAGCATTACGCTTCCGGGTCATGGAGCGGGTCAACTGTGCAACCAGCGGCTATGTATGATTCCTTCCAGGAATTGGTATTGACTCATACAATAGTGGCGGGCGCAACGGGGGCGTCGATTAACATCGACCTTGCATCGGCGGCGGAATTGAATGAACATTTATGGGTCGACGTTCTTAGGTTTCGAGTCAACGGCATTACTTCACCACATAACCATCAAATCATTGACTACGGAACCAATACCGTAGTCAATATCAATTCCTGGCAGTAGGAGCGTATAATTCGCAGGATCTTGTAGGCAGAATTACGGCGACCAGTCGGTCGGCGCGCCCGCGTCTTGCGTCTTCGCGGTATAATTACGCATGGAAGAATTAACGGTTCAACTACTCGACGAATTGGTTTCGTCACAAACGGTTTGGGCGCTGGCGCGCACCTTCCTCGGATTGCTACTGGTCGCCGTTGCGTCGCTTCAACTTCGCAAGATTACGTATTGGATTTCGGCGCGCTTATCATCGGCGGTCAAGATTCACGATGTTATTGAGTTGCGCGACCAGCAAAGATACAAAGTCACAAGACTTACCCTGCGCGGCGTCTTTCTTCACGGTCAAGACCAATCACGAATCAAGGTGATTCCGTTGTCCGAGTGGGTCAAAATAGAGAAAACAATAATCGTTCAACAGTTGTCGTCCGATACTGTGCATAGGAGGACAACCCCAAAATGATTCAGGAGGAACACTATCTATCCTTTCAAAATTGACAGCGATTACCTGTTAACCGGTCCCAACGTTCACCAGGAACGTATACCGGACGGCGGCGGTATCACTTCGAACACTTATGGTCATATGGACAACTGGCAGACGTTGAACCTGCTGGTGATTCATTATACGGCGGGTCCGTACCAGGAAGGCGTCAACTGGCATCTTTCGCCCGATTCGAAGTCGTCGGCGCATCTGTTCATTGCGCGGTCGGGACTGGTCGGTCAATTGTTACCGTTCGACTGCGCGGCGTGGTCTTGCGGCGTTTCATCCTACGGGTCGTTGACAAAGGGAATGGGTCGCCCGTCCGTGAACGCCTTCTCAGTGAACATAGAACTTGAAAACTACGGCGCGTTGAATGTCCGCAAAGGCGTTCTCGAATCATGGCGCGGTCAGGTTGCGCTTGACGCCGACGAACTTATGACCGCCCGACACGTCGGCGACCGATACCAGAAAATGCGCCTATGGCAGACGTACACTGACATTCAAGTCGAGCGGGTAGTCGAAATCGGTCGGGCGATTCAGGACGTAACCGCAAGGGGTTTCAAGGACGTCGTAGGTCATGAAATGGTATCGCCGTGGGCGCTGCGGTCGATGTATAGCGGAACCGAAAAACTGGACCCTGGACCCGCCTTTCCAATGGGACAAGTACGGCGCGATATTTTGAGCGATTACCTACCACTTTGACCGCAGGAGGACAACATATGGACATTACTAAGAAAGAAATAGTCGGCGCGATTGCCGACGAAATCAACAAACGGGTCGACCTGCCGATTATCGGCGAAGTCGGCGAACGTGAAATCATAGTCTGGTTCGTCAGGCGCATTGTCGCCGAACTTGACGACCTGCTACCCGACTGGTTGAAGAACGTTATCGCGGACGCCGCCAGAGGGTTCGACATGAACGACGACGACTTTGACCGCCTCGCAGTCGAGGTGAACAGATTCGTCAACATTCCGTTTATGTCAGAAGAACGCGAACAATTTTGGATTGACGCGGTTCTGGCAGTCGTCAGGGTTGCGATTGCAAAGGGCGGTAAATTGCAGTAAATTGACGGTACCCTAATTAGTTTTGCGCCGCCGACGATGTGTCCTCCTATGTCAGATCGCGGCGGCGTTTTTTTGTGCGCGACGTCCTGGCGTCCTCTGGCGGGGTTGAACGCAAACACCTTGAAACGCGGAATGATACGACAATTTGAACGAACGCCGCAGCGGCGCGTTATGGCATGAAATAGGAGGTATCGTAAAAACGCCCGACCAGATACGTCGAGGAACCGAACGCTGGTCGGGCGAAACCCATCAAAGGAGGTATGCGATCAAGTATCGCGCGGGTAGTCCGGGTCGTCAACCCGCCGTGTCCTTGTCAGGACAAAAGAAAAGCGCCCGTTGCCAGGCGCTTATTGTTGGTCGGTCGGTTGACTACGACTTGGGTTCGTATATTCGGTGGTAGGCGACGACCTTCGTTTCGTTGTCGACGATATCTTGCGCGGCGTCGTGTCTGGTCTTGGGAACCAGCAACGCGACGATACGGCGGTTCGCGTTCTTCCAGGATACCGACTGGCGGTCGGCGACGGTGTGCTTGATTCCGTCGACGAACCCGTTCGCAGGAATCAACTTTTGAAGCGCCTGGTCGATTTCGGAAATCTGCGCCTGGCGGCGTTCAACGTCGCGTTTCAACGCTTCGCGCATTTCGAAAAGGTCGCGGGCGTCGCCGTCGAAGGTCGCGCGTTCGGTCGCGGTCAAGTCGTCCGGGTACAAACCAGAACGGTTCGGAAGGTCGTCGAACTGCTGTTCGGTCGCGGTCGCGGTCGAAGTAAAATCGGTATGCATCTTGTGTCCTCCTACAGACATTTGATGAATTAAATGTACTACCACGGTAAGGAATAGTCAACACAAACGAACAAAAAAATGGCGGCGAGTTGTTGACCGGGTGAGGGTTGTACGTCGCCGCCAGGTGTCCCAGGTGTCGCCTGGTTCGTCGAGTCTATCAGTCGTCGTGGATTCGTTGCAACAGTTCGTCGCGCAGGACGGTCGGCACCTGCAAAATACTTTTGTCGTCCGGGAGTTCGATGTCAGGTACCCGGTCGACTCGACAATCATGTTCGATCTGGTCAAGGAATTTGACCGCGCCAAATACCGCGCCCGCCAGAACCGGGAACGTCGGCGTTGTTTGCGTTCCTCTGGAATCGAAAAGCGCATACGCGCCGTGTCGTTCTTCGATTGTCCATTTGACGCGCAGACCCAACGGGTCCGCCTTCGGTTGCGATTCGATGCGATAGTATACGTTCATGCGGTCCTCCGACTGCGCTTTCCGCCCGGATGTCCGACTCGTTGCGTCGCGCCGTATGCGCGCAGGCGTTCAAGTCCGGTTTCGGTAATCAAGTACGGTCCGCCTGGTATTCTTGGCATACCAAGCGCCCGGCACCAGGACGATACGGTCGTTCGCGTCTTGCCAAGCGCGACCGCCGCCGCCTTCATTCGAATGTAGGTCGTCAATCGTTCCTCCTAAAAAGGTATGTCGTCGTCAAATTGGTCGTCGTCGTCGTCGCCAGAATGACCAGCGGAGCCCGCATCCTTGTCTGGTTCGGCGGCGTTCCGCGCATCGGTCCGCGCCTTCGCGCCCGCCTGCAACCCGCTCTTGATGTCCGCTATGATCTGGCGCAATTCCGAACCCTTGCGCGCCGCGTTTACCTTGTCCATCATTGCGGTTGACCATTTACCGCCCGCCTTCAACCCGGACGCCGCCAGGATTTCAAGCGCCTGGTCGGCGAAGTCCTTTCGGACGTCGTCGGTCGCGTCTGGTTCGTTCGAACCGTTGGACGTGTTAGCGGGTTGCTGCGCAGGCGGCGGCGGTTGCTGGTCGCCGATGTTCGGGTCCGGGTCCTGCGGCGAACCTGGAACGAACCGCGCGGGTAATTTCCAGAATACGTGTCGCGAATTCGCTTTGTCTTTCTTGTCGCGGACCCATGCGCGGTCATACGACCCGTTTTTGTTCGGCAACACGTCGGCATAAACGCGCTTGAACCGGTCGTCGTACAGATCGCGCCCGACTCCCCATTGTACCGCCGCGCGCTTTTCGGCATTCGATACGCCGCCTTTGAAGGGTTCGACGTTGGTTTCGTTCGCGCCGTCATACTTCCATACCCATTCGCCGTCGATCCGAATTCCGATACCGATTGAAACCCGACCGGGTACGTAGCGCGTCCGGGTAACGTACTGCGATTTTCTTTCGTCGTATTCGTCAACCTGGTACGTGTTGGGCGGGTAGAAGGCGGGCGCGCTGTTCTGCCAGTTGGAGGGTCCGCAGGCGGCGTCGAACCGTCCTTGAATCGCCCGCGCGGTCAGGTACGGAACGATTTGAACCCATGGACCGCTACCACTGAAACCGGTTGGACCTACCCGCCATCCGATCTCGCCGAATTCGGAAGGCGCGCACAAGGCGCGCCAGTCGATATCTTGCGCCGTCAAGCGGTTTGATTCCACGACGCAATTTCCGCGTCAACTTCGGACGTGTCGTCTTCGACCAGGGTTTCGGGTTCGCCAGGTTCATCGAACAGAACCGCAAACACGTCGTCCGGATCGACCAGGGTTTCGGCGAGCGGAGCGCATCCGGGCGCGACGTCTTGGGTCAGGCGGGTTGCTTTGTCGGTTGTGACGAATCTAAACATTTGGCGTGTCCTCCTACAGACAATTGATATTCCCATTATCGTACAACGGTAAAGAATAGTCAAGGACAAAAGAAAAGCGCCCGCAGTCGCAGGACCGAAGGCGCTTGGTATTAACGTCTGGCGAGGCGTTAATTGATGACGTGTCCGTCCGCGTCGAGGAAGACGACCGCCGCGTCCGGGTCCTTACCCGCCCAACTTGCAACGGTTTGTGCGACAACGACGGGCGACCCGTTTATTGTTCCGGTCGGGTCAACGGCGATATTGTACGAATGCCATTCCGTCGAATTGTACGCCCGGAACATGGTACCGACTTCAACCCGTCCTGATTCGGTGGCAAAGAAAATACGTTTCTGGTCGTCGTATTGCGTGTCCTCTACTTCGATTGCGCGGGTCGCTACTTCGCCCGCCTGCGCGGCGTGTCGGCGCAGTTGTCCGTCGACGCCGTGTCGTTCGGCAATCTGGCGGGCGTTTGAAGCGATGTATTCCGCAATGTGACGGTAGGAGTAATGCTCGACGTTGTCTGCCGTTTCCTTGATGAACTTGAACAAGTCCTCGAACGCGGAGCGGTACCGGGCGTTCAACGCCTTCGCGTACAACCCGGAAGCGATGCGGTCGACACTATGACCCATGTTCGTGTCCTCCTATGAAGAAAGTTGCTCCATATGTAATACCGTGGTACAGCATAGTCAACACCAATCAACGTGAAATCGTACCACGGTCAAGAGTAGTTGACACAACCGTCGATTTCTGATACACTCCAAAAAGTCGCGTTGCGACCGCATCGAAATTCTGTTCAACGGTTGACCGACAACCGGGAAGGCGACTGTTCAGGCGAGAAACTACGTAGAATGTGTTTGTACTTGTGTCAGTTGACGTCGTGGTCGGGTATCCGGCCTATTCGACCAGCGGCGTCAACTTTCGCGTCCGACTCCGACGCATACAACAGGGTCAACAATTTCCGCAGGAGGAACGAACGAATGGCGAAAGACAAAGGGAAGGTGTTGGACCTTCCGTCGATCTCGAATCACGACGTACCCGACGACTGGTCGTATGAAGGTTCACTTGAACGCATGTCGTCGCTAATGGTCAATTGGCGGACGATCACGGAAGACGTCTGTCATGAAATATGGACCGCGCACAAGATGCTTTCCGAGAATCGCGGGCGTAAGGGTCAAGGGTTTTCGACCTGGTGCGACGACGCTGGTCTTCCGCGCAAGACGGCGTATCGCTGGTTGGAGAACTACGACGCGCACTTGAAACAGAAGAAAATCGCCGCGCCGAAATCGGATCAACCGACCATGCGCAAGGTTGATCAGTTGGACGACATCGCCCACGGCGTCGAGGCGGTAGACGTGAACGTCATGAACACCGTGTCGGCCGTTATCAGAATGCAAATCGGCGCGGTCAAGAACGCGGTCGACCGCGTGTCGGATTCCATGACCGGTTCGAGCGTTCGGGCGTACCTGGACGATCTGGAATCGGTTGCGCGCTGGTTGGGTTCGTGGTCTCAAGAAGGTATGACCCTTTGTCCCGAATGCAACGGAACCGAAGTCGTGGAAATCGAGGGTACGGACGGCGAAGCGTCCGTACAAATGCACTGCAACCGTTGCGTCGAGGGTAAGGTCGGCGAAGCGTTGTTCGACGCAGTAGGTGAAGAAGTAGCGCCGTCCTCGTTTCAAGAGGCTCTTATGGGTACGGACCGCACGTAAGGCGAACCGTGCAAGGTTGTGTCATTTGACACAACCTTTGTGTCAGGAGGAACACTAATGGATCAACAGAACTTGCCTATGCTTGAAATGCCGAAACCTACCACCTACCGACTGGACCCGGACGGCGACAACCCGGTCAAGGTCGAAGACGCAACGCCGATACCGCAGGACCTGCGCGGGTACCAGGCGGAATCGGTTGACGCGATAATGCGCGAACACCAGGACGTTGACGCGACGTTGTTGGTGTTGCCGACCGGAACCGGGAAGACAACGGTATTCTCAGACTGGATTCGCCGAACCATGGAACGCGGCGACCGGACGCTGGTGATCGCTCACCGTAACGAACTTATCGACCAGGCGCGCGCGCGAATATACCAACAAACCGGGACCCGACCGGGTAAGGAAAAGGCGTCGGACTTCGCGAACCGCGACGATCAAATCGTGGTCGGTTCGATTCAGTCGATGCGCGGGTCACGTCTTGAGGCGTGGCCACCCGACCATTTCCAGAATATCGTTGTAGACGAGGCGCACCATATCAAGGCGCAGACATACGAAGATCTACTTGAATGGTTTACCGGGTATAAGTTGCTTGGCGTCACGGCGACGCCCGACCGAGCCGACGGGCGCGAACTTGGCGACCATTTCGATTCGGTCGCCTACCAGTATTCCTTGATTCAGGCGATAGATGACAAGTACCTGGTGCCAATCAAGGCGAAGCGCATATCAGATTACAAAATAGACCTGCGCGGCGTCGGGAGGTCGTTCGGGAAACATGGCGATTTCAAGGCGTCGGATCTTGACCGCCAGATCACAAAATACGTCAGGTCGATTGCCGACACGATACGGACCGAATGCGAAGGACGGCGGACCCTGGTGTTCCTTCCCAAAAAGGCGACGGTCGCCCGCATGGTTGAAGAGTTGCAGGACATCGGCGTCAAGGCGGAAGGACTGACGGACGACAATACCGAGGAAACCCGGACGGCGACCATGGCACGATTCAAGGACGGAACGGTCGACGTCCTCTGCAATGTCATGTTGTTCACGGAAGGACTGGACGTACCACAGATTGATTGTGTGGTCGTCGCCCGACCTACGATGTCGCGGGCGCTCTACGCTCAAATGATAGGACGCGGAACCCGACCCTGGCCAGGGAAAGACCACCTGTTGATTGTCGACTTCACCTGGAATTACAAACGACACGAAATCGCGACGACTTACGACCTGTTCGCGGCGGAAGGGTTCGAGCAACGGGTCCGCGACATCGCCGAGGAACAGGCGGGCGACGAACCGCAGGACGTGATTGACGCGATGCGGTCGGCCCACGACGCGCACTATGATTTCGATTCGACCGTCGAAGAACTTGAAGCGCAACGCCTGGCAACCGAGGCGTATGACCCGTTCACGTTGGCGCGCCTGGCCAACATGGACCTTGACGGCGAAATGTCGTTTACCTATCGCGGAACACAACTACAAGGCGAAATGACTCGCGCGCAATTCGGACGACTGGTATATCGGCACGGCGCGGACAAGAACGTCGTGTCGGACTGGTTCAACGACCCGCGCGGAAAAGAGAAGGCGGCGCGCATTATGACGGCGATTGACAAGAACGGCGGGTCGATTGGCGCGATGATATCGCGCGCAAAAGAAGGTATCGAATTGACTGAGAAAGGAACCACAGACAACGGACCGCAAGTTACTAACGGTCCGATTTCGCAGGAGCCCGCGCAGCAACAACCGCGCCCGCAGCGGGCGACCTTCGCGGACTTCGCGGCGACCATTACCCGCGACGAAATCAACACGGTTCATGGGTTTCTGAAATCATTCGTGTTCGGAAACGGAATCATGGGTCGCAATGAAGAGGCGGGCGCGGCGTTCGCCAGACGGAACCGCGAACTGACGAACCGTGAAGGACTGTTCGCGTTGAACATTCTCCTTGAGGCGGAAAACAGAACCCGCCTTCCATACCATGCGGCGAACGCCTTAAAGGTCCTGCGCGATAGTCTCGACGAACGGGTCAACGGAGCGATTTTATAATGGTGATTGGTCGCCCGCTTACCGGGTACCGGAACGCCTTCAAGATTACGAAAGTAGGCGAACCGTTCGACGCGAATGGCGTCATTCGGCGGTTCGTGATACCCGGACCGGGCGACGTCTTCGTCTACGACCATCAATAGGAGGACTGAGAATGTCGATTGTTTGGGACCGTACCTACAACGGGCGACCCGTCGTTCGGGTCAGAAACATGGTAGCGAACGGCGACGGTTTCGACGCGCAAGTCGGATACGGGTTCCATGACGCGACGCCCGTACAGCAAGGAAACACGATATGGTCGTTACCGCCATGCTTCAAGGTCGGATCGATTCACGTACTGGCAGGTGAAGACGGCGGCGCAATTGACCGATTCAATATATGCGACTCGGCGGGCGTTCTGCGCCTGACCCGGATCGCATTACCGGGCGACCGGATCGAATACGCGACCGACGTATTATTGGAGGACGATTCATGACGCAAAAGGAACCAAAAACATGACCTACTCATTCGACGGCGAGATTGCAAAGTCGTTTGGCATACCTGGCGCGATAGTGATTCAACACTTGCAGTTTTGGATAACGGTGAACCGGTCGAAGGGAATCAACTTCAAGGACGGGCGCACCTGGACGTACAACCCAATTCGAGCATATCGCGACGTCTGGCCGTTCTGGACGGAACCGCAAATTCGAAGGATATTCGACGGTTTGCGCGAAGGCGAGGCGTTGCTTGCCGAACCGTCCGGTCGTGGCAACAACGAATTGCAATATGCGTTCCGCGACGAATCGCAATTCCTGGACGGGTTCGGTTTGACGAATTCATCAAACCGGTTTGACGATTCCGTCAAACCTTCTATAGCAGATAGAAACAACAAATCTAAGTCGACACGTACAAAGACGCCAACGGACCCGAGCGTCAAAACACTGATCGACGATTACGCTCGTATGTACCCGCAGTATCACAACGGCGAGAAACCCTATATCAACGGGCGACACGGCGACGCCTTCAAGAAACTACGGTCGCAGTTTTCATATTCGATTATACTTGAACGCCTGGTCGCGTTCTTCAAATCGACCGATTCGTTCGTCGTCGAAGCGGGTCATGGTATTGGCGTATTCGCGTCCGTCTTTGACCGATTGGGGGAGACGGTTCGCCTGACGACCGAACGCCCGCCGACGAAGACTTGCGATAACTGCGCGCAACCGCTGGCGGGCGCAGAGGCGACGTGTCCAAATTGCGGTCATGATCTACTGGAAAAAATCCGATAGAATGACCGCCGCACAAATCGTATAGGAGGCGAATTTGAGCAACACGAACGGTGTCCTGCAACTGGACGCGAAAGACTCAGAACGGCAGATCGTATCTATCGCGATTTCCGATTCGGGCGCGATACCGCGCATCGAAAGTGAAGTCGACGAAACCGCGTTCACAGACTCATTCAACAGGCGGATCATAGGAGCAATCCTGCGCTTGAAGGACGAAGGCGTTGAACCCGACCTACTGACGGTCGCGCAGTCGTTACCCGATGAGTCGTCCGCCGCGATTTCCGGGTTGACGTCCGC
>Ga0256381_1000016_pt1 | contig 19091 bp, 11 predicted proteins | sample LS1160viralmetaG_FD_189070 | JGI IMG/M metagenome (GOLD analysis project Ga0256381, IMG submission 189070) | Seawater viral communities from deep brine pools at the bottom of the Mediterranean Sea - LS1 1600m | ecosystem: Environmental > Aquatic > Marine > Bathypelagic | place: Mediterranean Sea...
GTTTATGACGCTATGCTTCCCCGCCAACCGCTCCGATTTCTCCTGGCAGATGACCCGGGCGCGGGCAAGACCATCATGGCCGGTCTCTTAATGAAGGAACTTGTCGCCCGGGGCGACCTGGAACGCTGTCTGGTGATTTGCCCTGGTAGCTTGGCTGAGCAATGGCAGGACGAGCTGTACCGCCGATTTGGATTACCTTTCGAAATCATGACCAACGATAAATTAGAGGCGGCCAGGACAGGCAACTGGTTTGCTGAGACACCATTGGTAATTGCCCGTCTGGACAAACTTTCTCGCGACGAGGATGTGCAGGAAAAGCTCAAAGCTCCAGACTGTGGCTGGGACCTGGTTGTTTGCGATGAAGCCCACAAGATGTCGGCGACCTTCTTTAGCGGGGAGATCAAGTACACCAAACGCTACCGGTTGGGACAGTTGATCTCCAGCCTTACTCGACATTTCCTACTAATGACCGCGACGCCTCACAACGGCAAGGAGGAAGATTTCCAACTGTTCATGGCGTTGCTAGATGGAGACCGCTTCGAGGGGCGATTCCGGGATGGTGTCCATGTCGCGGAAGTGGATGATTTGATGCGGCGAATGGTGAAGGAGAAGCTATTCAAGTTCGATGCCACTCCCCTGTTTCCCGAGCGACGGGCTTATACGGTGCCGTACAAACTATCTGACGGGGAGGCCCAGCTTTACAAAGAAGTCACCGGTTATGTTCGGGAAGAGTTCAACCGGGCTGAAGCCCTTCAAAACGACAAGCGCGCTGGAACAGTGGGGTTCGCCCTGACAATCTTACAACGTCGTCTGGCATCCTCTCCCGAAGCCATCTACCAATCTCTGCTCCGTAGACGGGAACGCCTGGAGGCCCGTCTCAGGGAGGCGGAGTTGCTCCAGCGCGGATTCATTACGCCATCCATTGCTGATCTGGATTACGAAGACATCGAGGACCTGGATGATGCTCCGGACGATGAAGTTGAGACAGCCGAAAAGGAAGTTCTGGATCAGGCTACGGCGGCCGGGACCATAGTCGAGTTAAGAGCCGAGATCAACACGCTAAAGAATTTGGAATCTATCGCCTCTTCAGTTCGCCGCAGTGGACAGGACCGGAAATGGCTGGAACTGGCGGGCCTTCTCACCAATGTCTTTACACCGGCAGTGAGCGGAAGTAAATCTCCCGGTGATTCCCGCCCTGGCTTCGGTGATGCCGCGGCGGCCGTCGCCCAAGCAGCATCAAACCCCAAGTTGGTGATCTTCACCGAGCACAGGGACACTCTGAACTACCTTTATCAACGTATAACGACTCTTCTGGGTAGAACCGATCGTGTAGTCATCATCCATGGGGGTGTCCGCCGGGAGGAGCGTCAGAAAGTCCAGGAAGCCTTTCTTCATGACCCCAATGTTCAGGTCCTGCTGGCGACTGATGCTGCTGGGGAAGGGATCAACCTTCAACGTGCCCACTTGATGGTTAACTATGATCTACCCTGGAACCCCAACCGTATTGAACAAAGGTTTGGCCGGATCCACCGAATTGGGCAAACCGAAGTCTGCCATCTCTGGAACCTGGTAGCCGACGAAACTCGCGAAGGAGAGGTTTACCGAACCTTGCTGGATAAACTCGACGAGGCCCGGACCACGTTGGGCGGCCAAGTTTTCGATGTTCTTGGAAAGCTCCAGTTTGCAGGAAGCCCACTTCGAGACTTACTAATACAGGCTATTCGTTATGGGGAGCAACCTGAAGTCCGGTCCCGCCTCAACCAGGCGGTAAGTAACGCCGTTGACCAGAACCAACTTCAGGAGCTGATAGAAGATCACGCTCTTGCCCGAGATTCAATGGACTCAAGCCAAATCCTTCGGATCCGGGAAGATATGGAGAGGGCTGAACTGCGCCGGCTGCAACCCCATTACATCGAGTCTTTTTTCAAAGAAGGGTTTGAACGTTTGGGAGGCAAAACCAGCCAACGAGAATCGCGGCGCTACCAGATAACCCACGTTCCGGCTGCCCTGCGCAACCGGGATCGGATAATAGGACTTGGTGAACCGATCCAGTCCCGCTACGAGCGCATTACCTTTGAAAAGTCTCTAGTAGCGCCCCAAGGTCAACCTCTGGCAGCCTTTGTTTGCCCTGGCCACCCATTGTTGGACGCGGTCATAGATTTAACCTTGGAGCGGCATCAAGACCTACTGCGGCGTGGTGCCGTGCTGATCGATGAAGACGACCATGGCGACCAGCCGAGGGTGCTTTTCTACATGAATCACGGCATTCAGGACGCCAGCCGAACTCGTTCAGGGGAACGCCGAGTGATCTCGGAGAAAATGTTATACGTCGAGATAGATTCATCGGTGAACACACTGAACCAGGATTATGCACCCTACCTGGATTACCGACCGCTGGCTGATTCAGATCCTTCGGTGGAAGAGATTTTTGCTAGGCCCGAGTGCGGCTGGATTACCCAAGAGTTGGAACAGAAAGCTATTGGTTACGCGGTAGCCAACATTGTTCCCGACCATCTCGAAGAGATTCGCTCGCGAAAACTGGAGTTAAGCGCCAAAACGGAAGCGGCAGTTAAGGATCGGCTGACCAAAGAAGTCAACTATTGGGACCATCGGTCCGCTGACCTCCAGGCCCAGGAACAGTCTGGAAGGAGAAACGCCCGTCTAAATTCCCAAGAAGCTCTCAGAAGAGCCGACGACCTGCAAACCAGGTTGCAACGGCGTTTGGAGGAAATCGCTCTAGAACGCCAGATATCTCCGCTCCCACCGGTAGTCCTTGGAGGTTTGCTGGTAGTACCCATCGGCCTTTTGGCCAAGATGACCGGTAGACCTGACCACTTCTCTTCGTACTCCGACAAGCAAGCCTCCGCCGTCCGTGCTCGAAAAGCGGTAATGGACGTCGAGCGGTCGTTAGGCTTTGAGCCGGTAGACCGTGAGACCGACAAACTGGGCTACGACATTGAGAGCAGAGTTCCAGAGACTGGGAAACTCAGATTCATTGAGGTTAAAGGGCGGGTTGAAGGAGCATCAACTGTCACTGTAACCAAGAACGAGATACTCACTTCCCTTAACAAGCCCGATGACTTCATTTTGGCAATCGTCGAGCTAGCTTCTGAAGGTGCAAACAACGTCAACTACATACGCCAGCCTTTCCACCGGGAACCCGACTTCGGGGTGACCAGCGTTAACTACAACCTGAGCGAGTTGCTGGCACAAGCCGAGGCCCCCGCCTAATGACCCTACGATTCCACAGCTATCTACCGACTGGAGTACCAGAATGACTGACATTGTTAAGACCCGTCGGAAACTAATTGAAGTTGCCCTGCCGTTGGATGCTATCAACGCCGCATCTGCGCGGGAAAAGTCCGTTCGCCACGGGCATCCAAGCACTTTACACCTTTGGTGGGCGCGGCGACCCTTGGCGGCGGCCCGGGCGGTCATATTCTCGCAGATGGTTGACGACCCCTCCAGCCTACCAGAACAGTTTCCCACCTATGAGGCTCAGGAGGCGGAACGCCAACGCCTCTTTCACCTCATCGAAGGGTTGGTGAAATGGGAGAAGACCACCAACGAGACGATGCTTCGCGCGGCACGTGACGAGATCTGGAAGAGTTGGCGAGTGGCTTGCGCCGATAACCAGAACCATCCCCAGGCGCCGGAACTATTCAACCCAGAGAAACTGCCCGCCTTCCACGACCCCTTCGCCGGCGGCGGTGCTTTGCCACTGGAGGCCCAACGCTTGGGGTTAGAGAGCTACGCCAGCGACCTGAACCCGGTGGCAGTACTGATTAATAAGGCAATGATCGAGATTCCTCCTAAATTCGCTGGCAAGCCGCCGGTGAACACGGGGGAGCGTGAGGACGAGAAGAAAAGGAGCATCCCAAGAGAGTGGAAAAGCGCGCAGGGTATTGCTGAGGACGTGCGCTACTACGGCCAGTGGATGCGAGACGAGGCAGAGAAGCGCATCGGGCACCTTTATCCGAAGGTCGAGATCACCGCAGAGATGGTCAAGGAGCGACCGGACCTGAAGCAGTACGCGGGCAAGAAGCTCACTGTGATTGCCTGGATCTGGGCGCGCACAGTAAAGAGCCCGAACCCGGCCTTCGCGCACGTAGACGTGCCGCTGGCGTCCACTTTCATGCTCTCCACCAAGGCTGGCAAGGAAGCGTATGTCGAGCCGATGATCGAAAACGGCGGCTACCGCTTCACGGTGAAGGTGGGCAAGCCAAAGGATGCGGAGGCGGCGAAGCTAGGAACGAAGATCTCACGAGCCAACTTTACTTGCCTGATGACCGGCACTCCGGTCTCTGCCGACTACATCAAGGACGAGGGCAAAGCGGGACGCATGGGAGCGCGGTTGATGGCGATTGTGGCTGAGGGGACGCGCGGACGCGTCTATCTCCCGCCCACACCCGATCACTCAGCCGCAGCACTCGAAGCAAAACCAGAGTGGCGACCGGTCGGCGATATCGCTACCCGAATGACTGGCGGAAACTGCACGCCGTACGGCTTGACTTCGTGGGGCGACCTCTTCACCTCTCGCCAACTCGTGGCGCTGACAACATTCTCTGACCTGACAGGCGAAGCGCATGAGCACATCCGCCGCGACGCGCGCGCCGCCGGCATGGCCGAGGACAGAGAGTCACTGAAGGGCATAGGTACTGGCACAGGGTCATACGCTGATGCGGTAGTGGTGTATCTAGCATGTGCAATAAGCAAATTGGCCGACCGGGGTTCGACTATTTGTGGGTGGGATTCTTCTAGAGACAATCTAAGAAACACCTTTGCAAGGCAAGCGATACCTATGGTTTGGGATTACGCAGAGGGAAACCCATTTTCTGAGTCGTCCGGCAGTTACAACAATGCAGTGGATCAGGGTGTAAAAGTTATTGCTGAATATCTGCCGACAACTGCACATGGTTTGTCGTCACAGGCCGATGCAGCTGTCCAATCCGATTCGGCGATGAAAGTAATTTCGACCGACCCGCCCTACTATGACAATATCGGATACGCCGACCTCTCCGACTTCTTCTACGTCTGGCTACGCCGCTCACTACGTTCCGTGTTTCCGGATATCTTCGCAACACTGGCGGTTCCCAAGGCAGAAGAATTGGTAGCGACACCTTACCGCCACGGCAGCAAGGAGAAGGCCGAGACCTTCTTCCTTGACGGCATGACGCACGCGATGCACCAGCTTGCCGAGCATGCGCATCCAGCCTTTCCCGTCACCGTCTACTACGCCTTCAAGCAGTCCGAGAGCGACAGCATCAACGGCACCGCCAGCACCGGATGGGACACCTTTCTCGGAGCGTTAATCCGAGCGGGCTTCGCGATCACCGGGACTTGGCCGATGCGGACAGAGATGGGCAACCGGATGGTCGGATCTGGTACCAATGCCCTTGCCTCCAGCATCGTCCTCGTATGCCGCCCACGTGCCGCCGACACTCCCCCCGCCACACGCCGCGAGTTCGTCACCGCGCTCAAGGCAGAGCTGACCGTAGCGCTTGCTCAACTTCAGTACGGCAACATCGCTCCGGTGGACCTGGCGCAGGCCGTTATCGGCCCCGGCATGGCGATCTACACACGCTACTCCTCAGTGCTAGACGCCAGCGGGAAAGCTCTCTCGGTGCGGGAAGCCCTGTCCCTGATCAACCAGGCTCTGGATGAGGTGCTGGCTGATCAGGAGGGCGACTTCGATGCCGACACTCGCTGGGCATTGGCTTGGTTTGAGCATATTGGCTTTGCCGAAGGCGAGTACGGAGTAGCCGAAACCTTATCAACTGCCAAGGTAACCAGCGTGGCAGGAATGGCCGAAGCAGGCATACTAGTCTCCGGTCGCGGCAAAGTGCGACTCCTTAGGCCCGAAGAACTGCCTCAAAGCTGGGACCCCCAACAAGACCGTCGACGCACCAATTGGGAAACGGCGCACCACCTGGTCCGAGCCTTGAACACCGGCGAACAGGCGGCGGCCATCCTGTTGGCCAAACTGGGGTCCGACGCGGAACCCGCTCGGGAGCTAGCCTACCGCCTCTACAGCATCTGCGATCGCAAGCGCCGTCCCCAAGACGCCCTAGCCTACAACTCCCTGATACAAAGCTGGTCCCAAATCGTCGAGATCGCGGGCCGCATCAGGGAAAACCAACCACAACAAGCCGAAATGTCCATTTAGGAGCTGATAATGGCCATCACCAACCACGAACGAGTCGGCAAGGCAATGGATTACCTCAAGGAAGGGCTATATCCTTTCATTGAACGGGAGCTGGTCAACACATTCAAAGATCGGGCTAATAGCGTAGCTAGTCAATATGTCGCGGACGATCGCATCAATGCGGCCCGCACCATGGGAGAATGGGACTCGGCAGTGCTGTTGCGAGTCATGTGGGAAGGCTGGAACTCGGTCTTCCGAGAAGTTCTGGGGTTCGCCGAAAGGAGCCTGATCAGCGAGCTTCGGGATACACGAAACCGCTGGGCCCATCAGGAGAACTTCTCCAGCGACGATACCTACCGGGCTCTGGACTCTACCCACCGGCTGCTAACTGCCGTTTCTGCGCCCCAGGCAAGCGAAGTCGAAAAGCTGAAGAACGAGCTGCTCCGCGTCCGCTTTGATGAGCAGAACCGTCAGGAGCGCCGCCGATCGGCGGCCACTGCTCAAACCCTGCCGATGGAGATCCAGACCTCCGGCACACTAAGGCCCTGGCGGGAAGTAATTAACCCTCACCAGGACGTTTCCAGCGGCCGCTTCCAACAGGCCGAGTTCGCCGCGGACCTTTGGCAGGTGCATCTTGGCGAGGGAACCGACGAGTACCGGGATCCCATAGAATTCTTCCGCCGTACCTACTTGACCGAAAGTCTGGACCGGCTTCTGGTCGGCGCAGTGCAGCGTCTGGCCGGTAATGGAGGAGACCCTGTCGTCCAGCTTCAGACCAACTTTGGTGGCGGCAAGACTCACTCGATGCTGGCCCTTTACCACCTCTTCTCTGGTGCGTCGGTGAGGGAGATGGCGGGCATCGATGGAGTTCTGGAAAAGGCAGGAGTAACTGACCTCCCTACCGTGACACCAGTTGTGCTGGTGGGGAATAAAATATCCCCCGGCAACCCCGTTACCAAGCCTGACGGTACCGAAGTACGCACCCTTTGGGGCGAGTTGGCCTGGCAACTGGGAGGCCGGCCAGCCTACGACCGTATCAGGGCCGACGACGAGCGAGCCACCAACCCCGGAGATGTACTGCGAGAGCTTTTCAACGAATACGGACCTTGCCTGGTGCTAATCGACGAGTGGGTAGCGTACGCCCGTCAGCTTCACGAGCAAAGCGATCTGCCGGCCGGAAGCTTCGAGACCCAGTTCTCCTTTGCCCAGGCGCTCACCGAATCGGCCCGGCTAGCCGATCATTGTATGCTGGTAATCAGCTTACCCGCTTCGGATTCGGCAACCTCTTCAAACCCCACCCCCGATGACACCGAAGTTGGCGGAATGCGGGGACGTGAGGCCCTGGAGCGCCTACACAACGTGATCGGGAGATTAGATTCCCCGTGGCGTCCTGCCACTGCCGAAGAGAGCTTCGAGATCGTCCGCCGCCGTCTCTTCGAGCCCTTAGTAGAGCAATCCAAATTCGTATCCAGGGACGCAGTGGCTCGGACATTCTACGATTTCTACCGGAGCCAGAAACAGGAGTTCCCCCCGGAGTGTAGTGAGCCCGCCTACGAAAATCGCCTTAGAGATGCTTACCCGATCCATCCTGAGGTGTTCGATCGCCTGTACACCGATTGGTCCACTCTGCTGAGCTTCCAACGCACCCGGGGTGTCTTACGCTTAATGGCGGCGGTAATCCACTGTCTTTGGGATCGGGGCGACCGCCAGCCTTTGATAATGCCTTCCAGTATCTCCATGGACGATCCTCGGGTGCAGTTCGAATTCACCCGATATTTGCCAGAGAACTGGGCTCCGGTAATTGAGGGAGATGTTGACGGTCCCAATTCCCTGGCTCTGCGCATAGACAACGACGTTCCCAACCTGGGAAAATTCGGTGCCAGTCGCCGAGTTGCCCGTACCATATTCTTGGGTTCAGCTCCGATAAATTCAGCCGCCAATCAAGGGTTGGAAGACAGGCGCGTCAAACTGGGTTGCGTCATGCCAGAAGAATCACCGGCGATTTTTAGCGACGCGTTGCGCCGCCTAGCCGGCACCGCAACTTATCTCTACCAGGATGGACCCAGATACTGGTATTCCACTCAAGCCACCGTTACAAAAGTAGCCGATGATCGGGCCGAGCAATACCGACGCAACAATGATGCCGTAACTCAAGAGATCAGTCAGCGTCTGCGCCAGGATTTAAGGAATCAGGGAGAGTTCTCCCGGGTGCATCCGCTACCCCAGTCCGCTCAGGACGTGGCCGATGACCCATCTGCCGGCCTGGTGGTACTAAGTACCGAGCACCCTTACAGTCGAGAAGAGAATAGCGCAGCCTTAGTGGAGGCCAGGTCAATTCTAGAGTCTCGGGGATCGTCACCGCGGATCAATCAGAATTCCCTGGTTTTCCTGGCACCGGACCAGACTCGACTCCAGGATTTGGAAGATGCGGTACGTCGTTTCTTGGCCTGGAAATCGGTTTTGGACGATAAGAACATCCTGAACTTATCTCCCCATCAGGTCCGACAGGCCGAGACCCAGTTGGAGTCTGTCAACGGAGCGGTCACCGCCAGGCTACCCGAAACCTATCACTGGCTGTTGGTCCCAACTCAGGGGAATCCCCAGGAAAGCGTTCAGTGGCAGGGATTCCGGCTCACAGGACAGGACGCCCTGGCCGTTCGGGCCAGCAAAAAATTGCTCAACGATGAACTGCTAGTAACTAACTACGCCGGAACACTCCTGCGTATGGAATTAGACAAGATACCACTATGGCGGGGCGATCATGTACCGGTCAGGCAACTGGTGGAAGACTTCGCGCGTTATATCTATTTGCCCAGACTCAAGGACCCATCGGTTCTTCTGGACGCCATCCGCAGCGGTTTGGCACTACTCACCTGGCAGCAGGACTCTTTCGCCTACGCCGACAGCTACGACGAAACCGCCCAACGGTATGTGGGAGTGCGTTTTGGGGAACAGTTCATGGTCGGTGATAGCACCTCCAGTGCTCTGGTGGTGCGCCCTGAGATCGCCCGGAGGCAAATTAATGCTGAAGTACCGCCTGAAGTACCGCCTGAAGTACCGCCGATACCAAACCCGCCGCCTGTTTACAACCCTGGGCCTCCTACCCAACCCAAGCGGTTCCACGGAACTGTCTCCCTGAACCCGGCCCGGGCTGGGCGTGACGCAAGCCGCATCGCAGATGAAGTAATTGCCCACCTGGCTGGCTTGATGGGAGGGACTGTGAAGGTCACCCTGGAGATCGAGGCAGAGATCCCCGATGGTGCTCCCGAGCAGGTGGTACGGGTTGTCACCGAAAACAGCCGGACACTTAATTTTACTAGCCAAGGGTTTGAAGCAGAGTAGGTTATCCAACCGGATCGCGATCATAGTACTACGCCCAATTAGAAGCTTTCAGGAGGTCTTATGGCGCGACGACAGATCAAACTCAATGGTGAAAAAGCTTCACTACGCGAAGTAAAGGAAGCTTCGACCCAGAGTATTCTACGGGATTTCATAACGGCGAGCGAGTTGAAGCGGGATTTCATGGTATCAGAGAATACCATCAAGGTTTGGAGGGAGGCGGGGAAGCTATCTGCCACAAAGTGGCGGGGCCAGTGGTATTACTCAAGAGCGGATCTACCCGCATTGTTTGAAGACTTGGCCACGAAAATCTAAATACTTAGTGCTAAATTAGCTAACGTCGTACTCGAATGGCGGTTTATGAACGTTAATATAAAAGGATCCTCACCGAGGAAATACCAGCGAGCCATCGAGTACTTAGAACAGTTCATATAACGGCTACATCGACACGTCAGCTTGTGCCTCTGTCAATTCTTCCATCCGCTGACGGGTGAGCCGCGCCACTTCTGTGTCGTGGACTAACAGATCCAAAAGAGGTTCGGCGGAAGGGCCTTTCCTATTCAGTTCCGCTAATGCCCATTCTTTGGCCTGATCCCACAAAACCAACTCAGCGTCCACCGGCCCTGATGGGGGCTTGACCTGCCCGTAGAGACCGACCGCCTTTAATACCTCAACGGCGGTCTTGCTATCTCCGGCGTCCAACGCAGTTTCTATGGCATCCACGGCTTTCGTTGTTAGAGAGCGCAATCTATCCTGGTTAGTTCCCCATATCAGTTTCCGCTGTTTGTTCAACTCAGCGGCAAAGTAAGGATTGTCGTTTCTCCACCGGGTCACTGTCTCACGGACTACACCAACAGCTAGTGCCGTCTCCTGGTCGGTCTTGCCTTGGACCAAGATATCGATAGCATTAAGTTGTTCGACGGACAAGTTGGTGCCCGGCGATTCTTGTGACGATTTGTTAGATTCTGTGATGCTCATCGTAGTGTTTAGGAGAATTCATCGTTGCAGCGGTTATTACAGCCCTGATAGCTTCTGCCAGAAGTGCTTCCTTCATGGGGATTCATCTACTCGGATATCGGTTTCATCAATGGTGGCTTTTAACGCTGTCAGGGCCTGGATTGACTGAGTCTCCATCTCATTCCACCACTCCGAGGTGTATTTCCCCCACCCTCCGGTCACCTTATTTGATCGGGCCATAGCCAGGCAGCTCAACTGGTCCCGGCAGTACCGCCCCACATCGGCCGTGGTGTAGGGTCGCAGCGGCGTCTCCAGGAAATGCACCGGCTTCAGGAGGGTCATCCCCGTCTCCGCAGCGTGGGCAGCCCATGCCAGCAGTTTCGCAGTTTCGCCCTGGTTCACATCAGCAAGCGCGTTCGGGGGAGACTCATCGGCCAACAAGGCAAGGATGGCGGTCTTGTGTTGGCGCAGTTCCTCCATAATCCCAATAGGTAGCGGCGACGAGGCACGTACCTTGAGACGGCTTTCCTCCACTACCTGGAAGGTGGCGCCCCTGGCACGAACCTGCCTTAGCAATTCTTCAACGGTCATAATTCCTCTTCCCAGTGATTCGGTGGGAAGACCGCGTTTCTTTTTTCGGCTAAGAGATTGTCTAGTTTATTTTGTGTGCCATGTGCTCCACCGAGGGCTTCCCTAGATACAGTAATGCCCTCTGATGGTGCATTTCCGTGGCACACTTCCCCCGCACCGTCTCCGGTTTGTGCGCCATTTGGTGTACCATGGTCGGCTCCGGCTACGTACGAACTCTCAGTTTGTGGCACACTTGGCGCACTTTTTGGAATGGTAGGGGCCAGAGATGCCACACTAAAATGCAGCACCGAGCGACGTTTGCCCTGGAGCACCTTGCGGACATCCAGGCGCTCCACTTGGCGGTCTCCAAGAAATCGTTTTTCGGTGGAGGCCAGCAGACCCTGTTCATTCAATCTTTTCTTCAGAACTGGCAGGGTCACAGACAGGGGGTCACCAGCCTCCCGTGCCAACCGCTGTACCTCCGCGAACGCGCTGGCGGCCTGCAGATAGATGTCCTCTCCCTCCAGCCAACCGATGTGGTAGCCCTGAGGTCGCCAGTCCGTGCGGATATAAGCTCCCGTACCGACCTCCACCTCCCGCCAACCCCAGGCGGCAGCATGATTTGGTGCCTCACCGTCACCATCGGACAGATGCGCCCGTCCGCTGCTGATCGCCGCGCCCAGTAACTCGAGGAACCGAGCCACAGGGTCACTATCGGCCTGGTGTCCCTGTTGGGCCGCCGCGGATTCCCCCAGGGCGCCCCAGCACCGATGCCAAAGTGCTTCCGACTTGACTTGATCCAATGCCCCGACCTGTTGGGCGTAGTTCAAAAAGTACCGGAGCCCCACGGCCAGGTTGGCCATGATGTCCGGCGTCCGGCGGTGCTGATAACTCTGGTAAGCTTGCTCTCGGAGAGTGGTTATCTCAGCCTGTAAATTACGCTGTATATCCCCGTACTGGGGGGCAAGCCACCGAACGAACCCGGCCATAACCTGGGCGTATAACCCGGCGGTCCCGTCCGCCTGGCAGGTGGTAAGTGCTGCCCAATCCACGGCGCCTGCTCCATGGCGTGGCACCTCCACCACCAGCATCCGTGCCCGGAGGGACTGGCCCCGGGGAACGTCCTCCCCTGTGCTAAGCACCATCGCCCGTGGCGGCTTGGTAGGCCGAGGGGTACCGTCGGACCACAACCGCCCCCGGCCGGCGGTGTTGCCCAGACCCCGAAAGAGCCGGTCCGCTTTCCGGTGCATGGCCTGTACGTCGTATTGGCTTCCAGTGGGGCAGAAGTCGTCAACTACAAGCAGGGAATCTTTGGCACCGAAGGCCAGGGTCTCCAGGGAGTTGTCCGTACTCAGCCAACTGCCCGGTAGCTTACGGGACCCCATTTCAGCACCGTAGTGCTGCTGGGCCTGGGCGGCCACCTCTGTCTTGCCACCTCCGGTGACCCCTACCAGGTGAATACCGGTATCACAGCCGCCCAGCACGGCCCGCCATATTCCGCAGTAGACCGGGACGGTCACCGAGTCCCCCGCCACATCCAGCAGGGATAGACTGGCTTGTATTGCCTTGGTCAAGTCCTTTCCAGCGGGTGGCGCCGGTAGGTGGTAACGTTGCAGATCTGGAGGAAGGGACACCTCGATGTCCTTCACCGGACCCACCGGGCCGATTGCTCCTCCGGAGTGCAGGCAATACCAGGTGTCGCCAATCTTTCGCCACCCCAGATGGGCATACACCCTTCGCTCGGGCGGGTCTCCTGAAAGGAACTGAATGGCGGCACGGGCGTGATCTTTGATTCCGAACCCGGGCCACAGGGCGGCTCCAGCTCCAAGGTGCTCCATGGGCCAGTTCATGGCCGTGAACTGCCCGGCCATTACCTGGAAGTGGTACTGGCGTTTGCGTAGGGTGGCCTCAATTTCCAAATAGCGCCGCGTCTCCACTCCATCATCTTCTACCGCTTGTCCGCCGATGATGGCGGTGAACGTGGTCAGCGGGATCGGTACGATGCCCTCGAAGGTTTCTTTGTTCCAGATTAAGCCTCCAGGCGTCGCCTCGTAGGGGTAAGGGTCCGTTTGCCCTCCTGGGGTAGCTCCGCTGCTGCTGGTTGGCTGGGCCAGCTGGGCCAGCTTATCCAGAAGCCGGCCGTCAATGACGTCGGCCTTGTCTCCGGTAATGCCGGCGATGCGTTTGGCAACCCTGATCCGGGACTTTTCCTCGTTGAAGTCCGCCCGGTCCCGGAAGAGTTCCTTGCCCTGAGCATCAGTGACCACGACAATTAGCTTGGAGTCGCCCCGTCGGGCGCGGACGGGGCGTTGGATTTCAATGTTGTATTGGTCTGTCATGCTCTCACTGCCTTTACCCATTGCCCGCCGCTCCAACGGATCCGGGGGTTGGAGGAATGCTGAGAATCCGGGCTAAGCCGAGGCCGGGCGTAGGCGATGCCGTCCGCAATGGTTTGTCGGGCGGCCGACTCCCCGTACTTGGAGACATAGCCATTGGCATGGGTTGCCGGTAAAAGCAGGGCATGGGGGTCAATGCCACCACGTACCTCCGGGGGTAGCCACTCAGACAGACTGAGGCTAGCGAGTTTCATCGCTGAGATGAGCAAGCCTTTGTGTCTTTCCCCGGTTCCTTCGATCCGGCTGGAAACCCAGGCCGCTTCTTGCTGTATCGCAGTATTAACGTACCGCTCTGCCGGAGTGGCACCCATTAATGTGTTCCCCGGTATCCTGGGCAATTCCCGGCGCGGTTGCTCCGCCTCCAGTTCGGACCGGTGCTGTTCCATCAGCTGGTCCACCATCGACAGATGCAGAACATTACCCAGAAAACGGTTTTGGCCTTGATGGGGATGGCTCCCGTAGAACAGACGGGCAGGGTCGTGGACCGAGGCGTCACCCCAGGGCAGTTGGGCCATCACGGCTCGCTTGGCCCGTCGGTATTGGTCCGAGTTGGTAATGGGAGCATCGATTATGAACAGGACCCGACACTTCGGGCAGTCCGGGGTGTGGCTCAAGGTGGTGTAGAGAAAACCCCCGTGATGGCCGATGAACGATTGTTCCAGCAAGTACTCTAAGCTGGAGCGCACGTCTCCGGTGTCGAAGTCCAGGGCAATGAACTGGGCCGACTGGAAGTGCTGGTTCCTCCTGTACCCATCAGGGCGGCCACAGTGATCTGGTACCTTGTGATCTAGTTTGGTGCACCAGGCGCCGCAGCATATTCCCTGACACCCTCCCAAAACGGCGGTGAAGCTATATCCCTGGGTGATTTGGTCCAGCAGGCTGATTGGTGTGTGCTCCTCAGCAACGAAGTTCCCATTGTATTTACCCCAACGTCTCTCAGCAGGAGGGAGCCCCAGCTTCTCCGCAGGCCAGGTACGATTGATGGAAACCATAAGCTGCATATCAAGCCTCATCTTCAAGCTCCTCGGGTTGCTCCAACCGGTCCAGGAATCCATTTCGACACTCCCCCTCAGCGCTCGGATTCAGATTTGTAGAGGAGAGCACATCTCCCAAAATACGAGCCCACAGCTGATCCCAGGCCTGGGGAGAGGAACCATGCTGCCAAGCCACACGCAGGATGAATGCCGGCCTAGCTTCCTTTTTACGCTTTCGAGACAAATCTCAGCCGCGTTCGGGCCTGTAATTTGCCAATATACCTCGGCGCTGGTCGACATCTGATGCTGTGTATTAGCGTATCCATTCGGGTCCCGGCGGGGGCTCACTCAGTTCCGGCGGGGGCCCGCTTGAACGCCCAGGTGGTTTTGTAATGCAACCTTCTCAGGGGACCAATACCGAAGGCATTGCCTGCTCCCACACCTGGATCGGAGAAAAAAATGGGCTCCGGTCGGCATATTCAGATCATGCATCGGCCACAGAACCTTCTTCAGTAGCCTGGTTAACGTCGAAGATTGCGTGCCGAACCTGTGCCACGTCCTGCTGGGACCAGATGCGGTAACCGTTAATTGGAGACCGCTTAGCTGCCGGTATGAGGCCTTTCCGCTCGTAGCTACGGATAGTGTCTGGGTGGAGGCCAAGGACGGCAGCCAGTTTACCTATGGTCAACAATGTACCCCTAGTGATATCAGGCTGTGGTTGGTTACCTAAGGAAACAGTATCATGGAGAACATCGGGTAAACTGGTTGATATTCTCCAGGTCGGACTCAGTAAGGATGTCGTTTTTGGGAGGGGTTTGTGTCTGAAGCGTATGAGAGTTTTGAGGAGATTCTGGAAGCTTTATGTCAACGTGGATGTAAGACTAATCAAGAACATTTAGCTAAAGCCATGAATAACTTAGATATCCACGGGCTTTTGGGTGACCAGGACATTGATGATTTGACGAACTACCTTGGTTCAGAGGAGTCAAAGGGCAATAGACATGAGATAAAAGCCAACAAGGTTTTATCCGAAAGTATTTGGCGCGGTGCAGTGTCGAGAGCCCGGTCCAAGCTTCAAATACCGCCCGAAGGAATAACAGAGGAGCAGGCGAGGAGGCTTCACCTCAAATGGCTGCACACATGGTCGGATTTAGCTGGTTTTATATCGCAGGGAGTACCGCCTTCCAAGGAAGCCACTAACGAATTTTGCTTCTGGCAGCTTCTAATAAAACAAACAATAGGCTTATGCTACCCGGTTAGGGTTGACCCGGCTCCTCTGGTAAATCTAAGGGTCGAGGATCGGAAAGATAATAGAATTGACACTCTTATGGGCTTGGGTCGGCTCCTGCATCCTGACTTGAAAATCAATTTTAATAACCATCCAATTGAGATGGAGGCTATGCCTACGGACCGGCTGATGGGTCATGTGCTTTGGAACTTACCCCTAAATACCAAAGACCTACAGTGCGGCCCCCGAGTCACTGTGAACTGGCATTGCCCGGCTGAAACCGATGGGGCATTTCAGGAGACCCGGTTCCTTTCGGCTGAATTAAGCGCCACTGAACTACGCGAGCAGCAACAATTTCTAACGTGGATACAGCATGATGTCAAGCACACGACATTAATCAACGTGCCGAGAGATGGTACTTGGGAGGAGCGCTGGAGGCAATGGAATCTCCGATTTCCGGATTGGGCTTTCCCAACCGCCGCGGCTATGCGTAAGAATGTGGAATACTGGGAAAAGTCGTTGCGGGCGAAGGGTATCAGATAACTGAATCCCCGGGTGCCGAGAAGGAGAGCTAAAGTTGGGTCTAGGGCTTGGCAGATGCTGGGGATCGTATGGTGTGCGTTTACAAAACAGCCGCCAGCTACCAAAGGGCGCTACGGTGGCAGTGGACCAGATTTCGGAGCATGTCACCGAGAGTGGCCGGACGGTTCGTTTGGCTGACCTAGCCCGGTTGAATCAAGAATCCCACTCGCCAGGGGGGCCATCGTGACCGATACAACCATCGTGGTGACATCCACCCTTGGACGTGGACTTCAAAGCGGTTTGTGACGCTGTTCTGGGGTCATGGAACGGGACAGGGGAGACCATCACCGACATAAAGGAAATCAGGCTCATTACCCGGCCGACCGACGTGATAGATAGGCTTCCCGCTGTGTGGTCCAAATTTGTGGGTAGCTTCTTGAATCCTTGGCATTTGCTAAACCTTGGTGAGCTGGGCCGTAATCCTAAACGGTACAGATTCGAGTTTTTGGTTACTTTTGAACATACATCCCGATGTTTGTACAATGGTGACTAAATATTGGTCTTCTTCTGGCAGGATCGGAACAATCCCCTCGATATGAACCTCCTCCTGCGAAGCTTTGATTTGAACTGAAAGTGCCTTCAAGATTAGATCCAAGTCTTCGTCGGTAGCATCTAGTACCCACTTTCTCAGTCTGGCGGCCACAACAGGTAGATTCTCTTCCAGATCCCCTGGGTTTAGCCCTCGCTTCGGAGATTGGAGTAGATCCTTTAGCTCTGACTCAAGACGTTCCCTTCGCTGAGCCAGCGGCCGGCTTTCGAAGGAGAGAATATCCTCGGGGATAGACCCTTCAAGGTAGAGCTTTGCTAGTCGGCGTTGCTTTACCTCGATCTGTTTCAATTCCCCGTTCACTTCGCACAGGCGCGATTGATCTACGCCTTGCTGATTTAGTCGCTGGGCCTCGCTCAGTATGCGCCGTGGGTCGGAGAGTAGTTGAGCTATTTGCTCCAGGACCGTTTGTTCCAGAACATCGACTTTTACGTACTTAGACGGGCATTTGCCTTCTAATCTGCCGGCGTAGCTACGTCGGCACCGGTAGTAACGGTAGCGACCACTACCTAGAGTTTGGCCGACCATAGGCGTGCCGCAGGTCAGGCATCGGAGATGGCCTCGCAGTCGATAACGTCGAGTGGGTTGACCCTGGAGTCGCCTGGCTGGATCACTAAGGATGGCTTGAGCACGGTCAAATGTTATTAGGTCGATGATCTTGGGCGTGGCACCCGGTACATCAATCCACTCTTTCTGTGGTAGTTCTATTACCCTACGTTTTCTCTTGGAAGTTTGGAGGTCGCGCACATTTTCCACCCTGGTTCTTCGGTAGATAGTCCGACCCGTGTAGGTCTCATTTTGTAGCATCCGGCGGATAGTTAATGGGTGCCAGAGGCCCCCGCCAAAAGCGGGGACTCCTTCTTGGTTCAGCCTGGTAGCGATGCCATGACAACTGGCTTTGGCGCAGAATTCTGCGAAAATAAGGCGCACCACTATTGCTTCCGCGCTAACGAGATCCCTCTGCCCAGTACCCTTGTTGTAGACATACCCATAGCAACCTCTACCAGTGCCCTGCGGCAGCTTACCCGATCTGGCCCGCTCTGCTTTACCTCGCATCGTCCGCTCGGCGATTTTCTCCCGCTCAACTTCTCCTATGAAAGCCCGAGCTGCCAGAATAAATCTACCAGTGGCACTGGCCTCGAAGTTCTCGGTCACAAACTCCAGCTTGGCCCCAGTCTGCTCCACTTCGTCGAACAGAATACCGATGTGGTTCTGGTTTCGGGAGAGTCGGTCCACGGCGTAGGCCACAACCACGTCTACCGCTCCTTGCCGAAGTAGTTGTCTCAATCGTTCGATTCCGGGGCGGTCTAAAGAAGCCCCGCTGGCGGTGTCTCGTAGTTGCGCCACCACGAGCCAACCCTTGGCATGTTCCAGACAGGCCCGCTCCTGCGTATCCAGAGATGTACCATCTCGTTCCTGGGCATCGGTGGATACACGAGAATAGACTACTGCTCTATGAACCATTTCGGACTCCTCTTGGTGTACTGCCTCTTTTGCCGGGGCCTTCCCTGTTTCGGGACATAGGACTCGGCGAACTTTTCTAATTGCTCTCGCCTGATCAGCCAGCGATATGCGACTCTCACTGCTAACAGCCTTCCATCCCGTATCAACGCATGGATCGACATTTGTTTGATGCCCAGGATCTGGGCGGCGTCAGCGCTTGAAACAAATTCTCGTTGAATGTCCAGCATAATTACCTATTTAAAACATGTTTTTCTATGTTTATTATTATATCATATAAGAGCTGTAAAGAAATATCATTGCTCTAATCCAGGAAGCTTGGTTACTCGGTGAGATTACTTTGGCCAGAAGAAGTGCTAATATCCAACAGACTCTGGTGTATAACTATTACTTTTTCGCCCTATGTTCTAAATTGGTAAAGTGATAGATGAGTAAATTAGAAGAATTACTTCCTAATACCTCAGTTCGCGGCGTTCTGCCAGACTCTTTGGTGACTGTTGTAGGCGTGCAGTGGTTCGGGTCATCGGCGGTGGAACTTACCTACAAATCTGCCTCAGGATCAGTAGCGAACGAGTTACTGTATCGGGACGACGAGCCCCGAATTGAAGTAGTCGAAAAGGGTAGACCATGGAGCTTTGACGGCGACGGCGCGCTTTTCCGCTTGGTCTCGGAAGCTCATAGAATCCGACTGGCCCATCGCTTCGACCCGGTACTGGCGGTTCACACGTCAATGGTGGATCCCTTGCCTCATCAGATCACCGCCGTTTATGACGCTATGCTTCCCCGCCAACCGCTCCGATTTCTCCTGGCAGATGACCCGGGCGCGGGCAAGACCATCATGGCCGGTCTCTTAATGAAGGAACTTGTCGCCCGGGGCGACCTGGAACGCCCT
>Ga0256381_1000018_pt1 | contig 17728 bp, 29 predicted proteins | sample LS1160viralmetaG_FD_189070 | JGI IMG/M metagenome (GOLD analysis project Ga0256381, IMG submission 189070) | Seawater viral communities from deep brine pools at the bottom of the Mediterranean Sea - LS1 1600m | ecosystem: Environmental > Aquatic > Marine > Bathypelagic | place: Mediterranean Sea...
GATCAAGATCAAGTCGGGCAAGATGCTCGGTTGAAATCCGGTCATCTTCGCGACCCCTCGATGAAGACGTTTTCGCGAAACCTTGAGGGCATCGCCTCGGGTAAGGTTGTCGTGAATCGGTCAGTCAATCAGGGCGGCAACTGACATGCCGTGTATGAAGTGTGCGAACGGGAAATGGAAATACGGACAGCGCGGTGGCTGTAATTTTCGGACGCTGGCTGAATGCCGAAAGGCCGAGGCCGCGATCAATCTTAAGAAGGCCAAGAAAAATAATGCGCGAGGATATTAAATAGGGTAGTCTCAACGTAGATCTATTCGTTCAAGCGGAGCGACGGTGTTGCTCCCATCTCCGGTGGAGAAATCTTAAACCGTAGAAGGAGGAGATGCCGTGGCTAATACTTGGACACAAGTCATTCCAAAACTACTCGCACAGGGACTTCTTGCTCTTCGTGAGCAGGTCGTCATGCCGAAGGTTGTCAACAGCGAGTACAACGCAATGGCAGGCGAGAAGGGGTCAACGATTGACGTTCCGATCCCGTCATCGATTACTGCGGCAGCGGTAAGCCCTGCCATCACACCACCAGCGAACACGGATAGTGCGCCGACAAAGGTCAGCATAGCGCTCGATCAGTGGTACGAAGCTCCGTTCTATCTCACCGATAAGGAACGGATGGAAGTCATGGATGGGACGATTCCCATGCAGGCCAGCGAAGCAATCAAAGCTCTGGCGAACAATGTTGACAGCTACATCTGGGGCAAGTATTCAACCGTCTATGGGTATGCGGGAACAGCTGGAACGACACCGTTCGCCTCAGCATTGACCGCGTTCACGGATGCAAGGAAGCAGCTTGCGAATCAGCTGGCTCCTCTTGAGCCACGGTTCGTTGTGATCGACCCTGATGCCGAAGCGAATGCGATCAATCTTCGCGCCTTTCAGGACGCCAGTTATGGTGGAGGGGATGGCGTGATCGCTAACGGTCAGATCGGACGAAAGCTCGGATCGATGTGGGCGATGAGCCAGAATGTGCCGACTCACACAAACACGGGCGCTGGCACGATTCTCGTTAACGATGCGTCGGTTTCAGTGGGTGACACCACCCTCACGTGGGATGGCGGCGGCACCGCGCCAGCCGCAGGCGACGTCTTCACGGTTGCCGGGGACACGCAGACGTATGCAGTCGAATCCAGCACTGCGACTGTCATCACGATGTATCCGGCGGCGAAGGTCGCGTGGGCCGATAATGCAGCGCTCACCTTCAAAGCAACGCACGTCGTAAATCTCGCATTCCATAGGGACGCATTCGCATTCGCCACTAGACCTCTAGCAGCGAGTGATGATGATCGTCGGCTTGGCTCGTTGGTCGAGAGTGCATTCGATCCGGAGAGTGGGCTGACATTACGCCTTGAGCTTACTCGTCAGCACAAGCAGACTCGTTACTCCTTCGATATTCTGTATGGGGCGCAGTTGATTCGACGTGAACTGGCTGCGCGGATTGCAGGATAGAAACCGACTAGCGCGGATTGGTCGGAGTTCTTCCTAGCGAACTCCGGCCGATCCGTTTGTCTACGGGAGGGTGTAATGGGCATTGTGAAGACCGTCACGGTTGTCGATTCACGCGGCAACAAGGTCGTCGTCAACGAAGAGGATGCCGGTCAGTATAAAAAGGCCGAACCTCAACGAGCCACCCCGAAACCTGGGAAGCGAAAGCTGAGAAACGCAGGTCTATCGACGTAGGGGGCTATGGCTGTTTCCACCTTAGTGGCTACCGCTGGCGCATCTACCGCGAACACGTATTGCACTCGTGCGGACGCGACTCAGTACGATGACAATCATCCGCAAAGCGGAACAACGTGGTCTGGTGCGAGTGATGATCTAAAGGATCAATCCTTGCTGATGGCGACGCGGTTACTGGATGAGCATATTGAGTGGACTGGCTCACCGTCTGACGTGATTCAAGTTCTGAACTGGCCGAGGACGGGTATGTGGGATCGAAACGATAACGCGATGGATTCCGATTCGATTCCGAATGGTGTAAGGGATGCGACTGCCGAGTTCGCCCGTCAAATCATCGCGGCGAATCGAATGGCCGATGATGCCGTCTCGACGAAGGGCATTACGAATCTTCAGGCCGGTCCTGTCTCGCTGACGTTCAGCGGAAGGAAGGGCGCGAAGGTTGTTCCTGACGCTGTGTATTACATCCTAGAATCGAGTTGGTTTTGGTCTGTTCGTAAACGAGGGCAGATGTCGGCAGAGTTGGTGCGAACGTGAGTCTTGCGAATGCGATTCATGACGCGGTGGCCGTGGCGCAAAGCGTGACGGATGATGGCGATCTTCAGGTGACCTTCACGCATGAAGCCGCTACGTCCACCCTTGACCGTCAAGGCAGGCCGACGTATGCCACTGGTGTATCGAGAACGGGATTGCTGTATGAGAAGCCTGCGAAGGTGCTGGACTCACTTGGAAATGAGCGAGTATCTCGTTCGCAGCTAGTGGTGTTGGGCAAGACGGTGTTCGATGAGAAGGACAAGGTGACGCTACCTGGAAGCGTCGTCCGTCCCATCATCAGAGCCGAGGCAATGGTGGACTCATCCGATAATCCCTACGTGACGGTTCTCTACTTTGGCTGATGGCGACGATTACTGAAGTGACGGCGTATCTTGTTGCTGAAAGTGTAGCAACCGCAGTCGGTACGGATCTGTTCGAGGATGCCTTGCCTGAAGACACACCAGATACCGCAATGGCGGTGATCATGACTCAAGGGATTGCATCGGAAAAAGAGTTCGGCTCTGTCGGCATCGGTCGAGAATTTCCGAGCATTCAATTCTTGTCGCGTGCGGCAAGTTACGACACAGCCCGAGCGAATTGCGAACTGGCTCATGTGGCACTCGGGAAGGTGGATGCCGAGTCGCTGTCGAGTACGTTCTACGAATACGCACGGCCATCGTCTCCGTTCTTGCTGAAGGTCGATGACAGCGGCAGGGCCGTCTATGCGTTGAACTCAACGCTGGCGAAAGATCCATCATGACGGCGTGCAATAAGTGTGGGGCCAGTCCTGAGAAGCAGCTTCTTCATGAGGTGTTCGGTGGCAAGAAAATTGTGCTGTGTAAATCGTGTGGGAATGAGAGGCACGACTCATGAGTAGGCTGAAAGCTGTCGTCGGAATTTCATATCCAAACGCTGCTAGCTTGAAGATTGTGCAGAAGGCCGGTGGCTTGTCGAAGTTAACTGATGCCCAACGAGAGAAGGTGACGATCAAGAATGTGAAGCCTGGGGGTTTCTGCGATGACATTCCTGAAGCCTCTCGGAAAAACTTTCTACGATTCGGGTATATCAAGGAAGTCGATTCAGGATCAAGTAAGCCCAAGCCTGGAAGTCGAAAAAGGTAACGGGAGGGCAAAGTGGCGAAATACGGACCAAGTTCTGTCGGGTTCTTCCTCGTCGGCGGTCGGTCGCTGGCTGGACTCACGACAGAGATGACGTTCAAGAAAATCGGCGCGACCGAGAATACGGATGCGCTTGGTGATGCGTGGCAGGAATCGACACCCACCGGACGGCTCTCTGGCGAGTTGTACCAGACTGGATGGTTCGATGATGCGACGAATAGCTCAGTGGCGGCATTCGTTGGAAATGAGACGACGAGTCAGATCGTAACCGTGGCACCGGCTGGCAGTACGGCTGGCAGCGCGATAACTGGCTTTGAGGGGGCGTTCGGTTCGCAGGTGGAACGCCTGATTGAAAAAGAGGGATTGCATAAGCTGAATGTCACGTACAACGTGACCGGTGCAATTGAAGAGGGTGAAATTGTTGAGGCTCTTGGCGCACAGACGGCGACAGGAAACAGCGCCTCGGTAGACAACAGCGCAAGCTCGGCCTCTGGTGGGTCTGGCTATCTCCATGTGACAGCCGTGTCAGGGACAAGTCCCACGGGCGACATGATTATTCAGCACAGTGCTGACGACACGACGTTTGCGACCTTGGTTACCTTTGCTCAGGCTACAGCGGTATCGGCTCAGAGGATAACGGTGAGCGGGACGGTGAATAGGTATCTCAGAGTAGCCAGAACGATTGGCGGGTCTTCGACGCCGACAGTGACGTACACGGTAGGATTCTCACGAGGATAACGACGACACATACGGACAGGAGGACGTTGTGGCTAAATACGGACCAAGTAGTGTAGCGATTACGCTGGACGATAGCGGAGGCACTGCGAGAGTGCTGAGTCAGTACATCATTTCGATTGGCGGCATTAAGGTCAATTCGGGCATGGTGGACTCGACTGGCTTTGGTGACTCGTGGACCGAAAGCCTGTCAACCGGCAAGCGGTTCGTGGACGACATCGTAATCGAGGCATGGTATGACGACACCTCGAACACGACTGATGCCGTGCTTGGCGATGTAGCGAACGGTCCAGCCGACCAGCAGAAGACGCTGCTTGTTGCCTACGGTGGCAGTAAGACCACGACGATGGAAGGGTGGATCGTGGACTACGAGCGCGTGCTAGACAAGGACAGTCTGCATATCATTCGTGCCACGTATCGTCCGAGTGGCGCTGCGTCCGAGGCGTAAGTCTCGGCCTGAAGATCGTCAGCAATCAGCCTCGGGCGATAGAGATGCCTGGGGCGTTGCTGACCTTTTTCTGTGCTTGGAGATACGTGTGTTCTATGGAATTTGATGGTCTTGGAGAGACAACTGCACGAATCCGAAAGATAGGTGAGAAGGTCGAGCGGGACACGGCCAAAATTCTCAACCTTGTCGGACAGCCTCGCATCGCAAAGATCAAAAACCGCACACCAGTCAAAGACGGACACCTCAAGGCGAGCGTTCGTCTCTCTCCTGCAAAACGCACACGTCAAGGCGTCGAAGTGTATTGGCAGGCCGGTGGCACCACAACGGCCTACGCTCTCCGTCAGCACGAAGACCTGTCGTATAAGCACACGGTCGGACAGGCCAAGTACATCATCTCGGTCGTCACCGAGGATGCTTCTGCGATGAAATCGGAACTGTCGAAGGAGTTCCAAAAGATATTTAATGGGTTCGAGGTTATTTAACTAGGAGACTTATGCTTGTTAGTAAAATCGTCGAGAAGCTTGATGTGCCGCACGAGGACGGCCAGTGGATTGAGATAAAAAATCTATCGTGGAAAGCGATGGAAGAGGCTGTCAGTAATAAACAGGAACGAGACATCGGGCAAGTGAAGCGCATGGGTGGCGATGTGTTTGAGGCCATCATGCGGTCGTCGAATAAAGACGAGGATGAAAAGATTGATGACGACGGTGCTGAGAAAAAAGGGAGGGGTGCCGCGTTTGAGTCCTACGACATGGAAACGCTGCTCAGAAAAGCGATCATCGCCTGGAGTTACGAGGGAAAGCCGACGGTCGATAGGATTCAAGACTTAGACGCCAGGACAGCTAAGTGGATCGCTCGTGAAATCTACGAGCGAAACAAACCGGACACGGAGGAAGAAGCAAAAAACGGTTAGTCGCGCTCCATAAATGTTTGTCCGGTATGGAGGGCGCTGAACCGCCGGAGGCGTGGATCGTGTCTCGAATCTGTGAGGAGTTTGGATGCTTACCGTCGCAAGCGATCAACGAGCTAGAGATCGATGTACGGAAGCATCTATTCCAGATCATAAAGATGCGAGCATACGCCAACGCAAAACACCGGCTCGATAACATGAGCGCAGGAGAGAACCTGGATAACGTGCCGATGATTGAAGAGGTGTTACGAACCGACGTCGCGATTGCGAAGGGTGAGATCACGTAGATGGCTGTGAACGTCGGCACCATCGAGGCGATCCTTCGGCTGAAAGATCAATTCAGTAAGGGGATGAAGACTGCCGCGAAGAATGCCGAATCCGCTGGCAAGCGTTTGGGACATGTCAGCGCCAAGACAAAAAGCATCGGCAAGTCGTTGTCGCTTGGGGTGACGCTGCCACTTGTTGGAGCAGCAGCAGCAGCCGTCAAGTTTAGTCAGGATATGAACGCTGGCATGGCGAACGTCGCCAGCTTGATTCCCGGCAGCACCGAACGGGTCAAGGAACTAAAAACGACCGTTCAGGAATTAGCCGTCACCACGGGCGCAAGCACTTCAGACATGGCCGACGGTCTTTATAACGTGATATCAGCACTTGGAGACACAGCGGATACCGAGAAGATTCTTGAGGTCAATGCGAGAGCGGCGGCGGCTGGATTGGCAACGGTGACGGATGCGATCAATCTTACGTCTGGAGTTACCAAGGGATACGGAGACATCAGCGCGGTGGCTACGCAGAAGGCATCCGATCTCGCGTTCACGACCGTGAAGCTGGGCCAGACGACGTTCCCTGAGTTGGCTGCGTCACTTGGTCGCGTGACTCCGGTCGCGGCGAAGCTGAATCTTACTCAGGAAGAACTGTTCGCGACGTTTGCCACCTTGACCGGTGTCACCGGCAAGACCTCGATGGTGTCTACGCAATTCGCCGCCGTCCTGACGGGGTTGATGAAACCGACGAAAGGCATGACCGAGGCTGTTGAGAAACTCGGCTTCGCCGGTTCTGAGTCGATGTTACAGACACTCGGATTTAAGGAGACGCTGGACGCCTTGATCGGCACCACTGATGGAAGCGCCGAGGCCGTCGGGAAGTTGTTTGGTTCACAGGAAGCACTGGTCGGAATCTTCGCACTGACGGGTGAGCAGGCTGGAGTGTATGACGAAAAACTGGCCGCACTTCAGGATTCAGTTGGGGCAACCGATGAAGCCTTCCGGGAACAGACAGAAGGCATCAATGCAGCAGGGTTCGCCTGGAAGCAACTGAAGATCGAGTTGACGGTTGTGGCTCAGGAGATTGGCGATGAACTGCAACCGATTTTCAATGATCTTGTTGGGTCGTTAAAGGACGACATTGTTCCAGCCATCAAAGGGTGGATCAGTGCGTTCCGAGAGATGTCGCCAGAGGCGAAGGAGGCGAAGGTCAAGCTGGCGGCATTGATCACGGTACTGCCAGTGATCGTTTTGATGCTTGGGCAGATCGGGTCTGCCGTTAGTGGTGTGATTGCGATGGCTGGCGCGATTAAGGTCATGACGGCTGGTACCTGGTTGGCGAGTCTGGCAGCGAAGGCGTTCGGAGCATCACTGCTCGGTATCCCTATTGTCGGATGGCTGGCTGCGGCTGGACTGGCGGCGTTTCATTTCCGCGAAGAGATTGTTGTCGCGTTCGAGGCGACTGTTAAGGGCATGAAAAAGCTCGCAAATTTCCTGACGAGTGCTGTTGGTCTTGGTGAGTATTTCGATATAGAGGATGAAGCCAAGGCCGCTACGCGAAACATTTACGACGTAGCCGAAGCGAACGATGCCCTAACGGAAGCGGTTAAGAAAAACCTGAAAGGCCCGAACTCGATGGCCGCTCTGAAAAATATGTGGTGGCAGTTGACCAGAAGCGGAATGGGCACAGAGGAGATGTTTCGGGATATCGCGACCCAAGCGAAAGCACTGCACGAGCAGACCGGCGAAGAGATGCCAGCGGGCATCAAGAAACTGGTGACACGGTTTGACGATCTGGTGCCTGCGATTGAAGACGCATCAGCAGGAACAGTCCAGTTATCGGAAGACCTGGAAGAGGTGACTGAAGAGTTGACAGAGGCTCAGAAAGCGGCACTCGCGTTCGAGAGCGGTGTTACTGATTTAGCTGGCGAGTTTCGAGGGTTTACGGCAAAGGCTCAGTTGAAAGAAACAGAAGCGGCATGGGCTAGATTGACCGAGGCTGAAAAGCGTTCAGAAACGGCGCTCAAGGTTCTCGGTCCACGTCTCGAAGGCATCATCAAGAAGATCGGGCCAGGTGGTTTGTCTGGTGAATTGTTTAAGGCTCATGTCGAAATCACGACCATGAACCGAACGGCACTTCCGCATTTCATCGGATTGATGCCGTCCGTTAAAAGCAGTCTCGACGGTGTGAATTTATCGGCAAATAAAACCCGTTCAGCGCTCAGTGCTTTCGGTTCCTCGTTCAAGGATCTGTTCTCGGGATTGAAGGAAGGCATAACTGGAGGAGAGGGCCTTGGCGGTTTCTTAGGAAAGGTCGGGACAGGGTTTTCCGAGGCGCTTGGTGGCATCCTCTCGGGTGGGATGTCCAGCGTGATTAGTCTAGGCATGGGATTGGCGACCAAAGGACTCTCGAAGATTGGTGGATTTTTTAAGGGGTTATTCGGTAAATCAAAACAAGAAAAGGCAGCGGAGGCAGCGGAAGCAGCGGCAGCTAAAGAAGCTCTGCGAGAACTTGAAGCCACCGCGTTAAGAATTAAAACGCTCACCAAGGACGCCGCTCAAGGTCTGCGCGAGTTGCTCAATGAGGGTCAAGTCACTGGAGAGATATTGCCGCAGCACTTGGACCCGTATCTGGAGACGTTGCGAGAACTTGGTGCATTGACAAAAGAAGACGAGAACCTCTTAAAGAATCTCGCGCAGGAGGCGCATATTGATTGGAAGTCGATGCAGACCAGCGCCGAGAAGTACGGCATCGCCCTCACTGAGCTAGGGCCAGCGTTTGATCGAAAGCGTCTTACGGCTGCGGCGAAGGCGATTGTGAAGGATTGGGAAATACTTAATCAAGAAGGCGTGAATACGAAGGCCGTGCTGGATGGGATGTCGAAGTCAGTGCAAGACCTCGTGGACGACGCTTATAAGGCCGGTGTTGATATCCCGCACAATATGCACCCCATCATGAAGGCGATGATTGCTCAAGGGTTACTGACCGATGAGAACGGCCAGAAGCTTACCGACATGAGCCAGCTAAATTTCGCAGAGCCAATCGAGAAAAAGTTTGCGGCGTTGATTACGAAGATCGATGAATTGATCACTCGGCTTATCGGTCCTGATGGCGTTACGGATGCCGTTGAAGAAGTCACGGAGGGAGTCAATGACATTCCGGATAGCGTCACCGTAGACATCGGGTTCGATGTTGGCTCGTACGACTTTCCACACTTTGATGACATTGACATCGGCATCAATTACCACGCCTCGGACGTGCCAGACTTTCCAGGCGCACACAGTTATCAGCATGGGACCGGTGGACGGTTCGTCGATTTCGGTCAAGGGACGATGGCGATGCTTCACGGCAGGGAGGCGATTGTGCCAGAGTCGCAGGCACGGAGCGTTCACAGTGAGTCAGGTGGACAGGGAGAGAACGCCTTACTCGGTGAAGTCGCTGGACTGCGCCGAGAGATACAAAACCTGCCGATACACTTACGAGACGCGATTTTATTAACGCAATAGCTATGGGTGTGACAGCAACGGTCGCCGTCGTCGCGAGGATACGAGGCTGGTTGATTGGCGTCGAAGGCTCCAGTGAAGTCGGTGAGACGACGGTCGTGGATGGCACCTTGACCGACGTGACCGCTGATACACGGGCGGCTGTGCAGCCGATTAGTGTCGAATACGGCGTCACGGGGAGCGGTCCATTGGACAGGATTGCCAGCACTGGGATCATGACGTTCGCGTTGGATAATTCTGCGGGCAATTCACATAGCCAGCAGGGTGCCTACAGTCCTGGTCATGCCAATGTGGTGGCTGGCTGGGATATTGGAGCGGAGATCCTGTTGAAGATTACGTATGACTCCGTGACCTATTACAAGTTCAGCGGAACGCTCATCGATATCAATCCTGATGCCGGTCAGTATGATCGGCAGGCCGTTATTTGTAAGGCCGTGGACTGGATGGACGATGCGGTTCGGGCCAAGGTTCGGAACGTCTCCATCCAAAGCGACAAGCGTGCTGATGAATTAATCGAGACGATGGTGTCGAGCGCCGTTGCGAAACAGCCGAACGCTACCGATTACGCGACGGGGCAAAGCACGTTCGCGAAAAGTTTTGACAATCTCAAGGACGCGCAGACGAGCGTCTATTCCGCGCTCGCTGATGCCACGCTAAGCGAGTTGGGATACCTGTACATCAAGGGCGATACGTCGCAAGGCGGGACGCTTCGCTTCGAGGACCGCCATGCAAGGCCGAAGAAAGGTGCGGCCTCTGCCACCTTCGATAATACGATGGGAACTCTTATCGTCGGTCGAAACAGGGACATGCTTATCAACCGTGTCTATGTGGTGGTGCATCCTCGAACAACAGATGCGGCGGCGTCGGTGCTGTACGAACTCACGACCACAAACGAAAGCCCGTCCATTCCTGCGGGCGGCACAATTTTTATCAACTGCCCGTTTCGTGAAGCATCCATCAATGCCTATCGCGTGGCAGCGGAAAGTCTGGTGACTCCGGTCAGTGGTCAGGATTGGATTGCGAATACGGCCAGCGATGGATCTGGCTCGACGATTACGAGTAGCGTCACAGTCACCATCGAAACCAGTGCAGCGAATAGCGCCGAGCTAAAATTGGTCAACGCTCATGCGTCGTCCACGGCCTACCTCACGACGTTGCAATTGCGAGGCACGGCGGTTCGGGATGTAACCGACACCGTGCTAAGTGCCAATGATGAAGCAAGCCAGTTTGTCTACGGTGAGATCGATAGTCGCGTGGACATGAAATACGAAAGCAACGCAGGCGAGTTCGGGAATGAGATCGCGAAGTGGCTGTTGAACATTTACAAAGACCCGACATATATCATTCAGGAATTTCGTCTGTCGAGCAACAAGAGCGATTATCTCATGACGCACAGCCTTGCGAGGGAACCTGGAGACAAGATCACGTTCAGCGAGGCGGTCACTGGCATCGCCGCCACCGGAGCGAGCGGGGCAGAGATTGGGTATTTCATTAACGGCGTACGGATGACAATCTCCGCACCGACCGTCATCGACACGTCGTGGATTCTTGCACCTGCCGAGCGTCAAGCGGCGTGGGTACTGAATCAAGTCGGCGCAAGTGAGTTAGGGATCACCACGAATTTGGGGTTTGCTTAGTGGATAAAATTGCCGGACCAATCGAAGGACATGGACATGCGGGCGTGAAGGATATCGCGTCCTATAGGCGGGTTCATGGCAGTGCGATGCGAGGGCTTGAGCGTGAGGTCTTTGAGGTCACCACTGACGTTGTTGCCTATATCAATCACGGGCGATGGGTCGTCGATTGCGTTTGTAATGGCGCAGGGTTTACGTCGCCCGAGTTCAAGGTGTCGTGTTGTTTTGATTGCGGTCGCATGTATACCTCGGTGGTCTTTCCGAAACAACGAAAACAGATCGAAGAGGTTTTATTGTCGAGGAAAGAGAAAGAAACTCGCAACTGGATTCCTGGCGAATCTGTGAAGTCGCTCAGGACGGAAAGTGAGGTCGCGTAATGCCCTGGACCAGCCCTCGCACGTGGGTGACCGGAGAACTCGCCACGGCGTCAATGCTCAACACGTACATCAGGGACAACCAAAACGCGCTCGACGGTGGAAGGTTGTCGATTACGAGTCAAGCGGCTGGCGACATTGTGTACGCGTCCTCCTCAACGGCACTTGCACGGGTAGCTATAGGCACCGCTAATAAAATTCTGACCAGCAGTGGGTCAGCCCCGCAGTGGGCTACGAACATCGATGTTCCAGGCACGCTCGATGTCACTGGAGCAGCGAAATTTGACAGCGATGTCGGGTTCGGTGTTACGCCGACGGGCGGCGATGTGTGTATTGATGCAGCGAATTCCTCAACGCCGACGGTGCGGTTTGAAAATAGCGACGGCACAGTAGACGCGGCGATTGATACCTGGGATAGTGCGGCCAACATTCAACTCTGGATTGGGGCGAATGAGTATCTCAACGGCGGCAGTCCGGCGCGATTCAATACAAGTTACGACACAGCCGCGATTGAACTTAACGCCGAAGGGAACATCAATTTTCGGACAGGTGATGGGGCGACAACGACGACCCGTGTATCAGTCGATAAGGCTGGCGCGGTTGTGATGGGTACGTCGTTGAAAGTCAATCCAGGCGGTGCGCTCGTGGCCTCCGATGGTGTGTTCATGGGTCGGACCACGAGCAATCATTTGATGACCCTGGAAGCAGATCGAGACGATGACAACGGAGCCACTCTGAACATGCGGCTGGACTCCGCGTCTCCAGGGGATGGTGACCAGCCTGCCAGAATCCACGCCTACGGTCGTTGTGATAACAACACCGACCGCAACGTCGGACGGATCGATTTTCAGCAGGATGACGTATCGACAGCCAGTCAAGATTCCAGTATAAGATTTTCTGTTCAAAACAATTCATCAAGTGGCACGAATGCGATTGCAACACTGACAAGCTTGGGTGTGTGGACCGACGCCTCGGATGAAGAGGCGAAAGAATACACGGGGCCACTGACGGATCGTGGATCATCTGGAACGGTACTTGAAAGAATAGAACGACTTGAGACTGGTATCTATCACACGAAAAATTTACCGGCAGAAAAAGAGGCCGAGTATCACGCAGGTCCAAGCGCCCAACAACTGTGGCACGAGTTCGGCCTTGGGAAAGATCCGACGATTCATGACCCAGGTATTGCAGCGAAGGATTTAGCCTCCATCGCGCTGGCTGGATTACAAGCAATGATCAAACTTAACGACGCTCTGACGCGCCGCGTGGAGGAGCTTGAGGAAAAACTGTCCGAGGCATAGCAATGGCTGCAACGTGGACCGTCACTAGGTGCGATACATTCCTCACTGGGCCAGAGTCGGCTGGCCCATTTGAGGGTCGTGAGAATGTGATCTTCCGATTACATTGGGAATGCACAGAGGATGTCACCGAGGGCGATGAGGTATTTCGCGTACGGGAATTCGGTGCGGTTGGGTTGCGACCGTTTGAGGGTGGCGACTTTATTGCCTGGGGTGACGTGACGGAAGAGCAAGCACTGACTTGGCTGCATGAGCGTATGGGCGCAGATGAGGTGTCTCGCATTGAATCGATTGTGGCGCTGTGCGTAGACAGACGGATTCACCCAACGACCGAAACCGGAGTCCCGTGGTGATGACGATGAGGATGAGGTTCTAGTCATGGCGTGGACAGCCCCTCGGACGTGGGTCAGCGGGGAACTCGTGACGGCCTCGCTGTTCAACACGCACCTGCGCGATAACCTGCTTGCGCTTGATGCCGGTCGTCTCGCGATAACCAGCCAAGCGGCGGGCGATGTTGTCTACGCCTCATCGTCTACAGCCCTTGCTCGGCTGGCAAAGAGCGAGGGGCTGTTTCTGAAGAGCGGTGCCAGCGCGGTGTCGTGGTCCCTTGTGACCACAGTCTTATCAAAAACTAGTGACTATACCTGCACGACGTCCGATTGTGGGGACAGCGCCATGATCCTCACGACCAGTTCCAGCGGGAACGTCACGATCACGCTTTATGCGGCAAGTGGTAATGCTGGGCGGGTCCTCCATGTGAAGAAGCTCGTGGCAGCAAACAGTGTGGTCATCGACGGAAATGGCTCGGAGACGGTTGATGGCGACACAACCGTGACCATCACCGCACAATATACGTCGCTTAGCCTTGTGTGTGACGGCTCAAACTGGCACATTTTCTAAAAGGTGAACCATGTCTTACGCACGCTCAGTTATAAAAAGCATTCAAACCGGCGACACAACGATTGCCCACGGCGACACGTCCACCACGGCATCGCTCACTTCTGTGAGCACGACGAAGACGTTTGTTAATCTGCGGATGGTTGGATCTACGGCGGGAGATCCGCCGTTCTTTGTGGGCTTGGCGAGCGCCACAACGCTGACACTGTATAAATCAGCCGCGACAACCGCCATCACCATTCGATGGCAAATCCTGGAGTTTTACTGATGCCAATGAGAACCTTCGTGCAGCTAAATGCGGATGATGATGTGTATTCGATCTTGCGTTCCGAGCACCCGCCCGGTGAAATTGCAGCGACACCGGAAGAGGAAGTGTTGGCCGACGACATCCGCGAAGTCACCGACCTAGACAACGGTCAGGACTGGCTGAGTTATAAGTGGGATGGGTCGGCGCTTGTCCCAAGGGATTGAGTTGTGTACCGAGGGGGTTCGCGGATGATGTTTTATACGATGGTCCTCTGGTGTTTCTGCTTGGTGCTAGCAATGCTTGGATTGATGTTGCTCGTCGATGAACTGTTCATAAATTTATATTAACTCGTCACTGACAAGGAGGCGCAGGTGCATTGGGATGTTCTGGCAGATGCGATTGAGATCATCATCACCTGCGTCGTTGGGATCATCATGGTAGCGATGTGTCTCTAGATCCGCAGTGGGTGAATCTCGGGCTGTTGATGTTGCTCCTCGTCTCACAGCTTGGCCGGTGGTCGAAGCGTGCAGAGGAAAAGACCGGCCTCGATTCGATCCGCGTACGACTTGATTCGGTCTTTGTCTCGAAGGAGCTATACGATTCTGAATTGTCGTCGGCGTTTGAACGTATCAGACGACTTGAACGAAAATCGGGAATCGATAATGGTTCAGAAAAGCGACGGCATGACAACTGACGAGGTGTTGAATTTCATTATTGATAATTTCGAGGGAACAAAGTTCGTCGATCATCCTGACGACAAGGGAGGGCCGACCAAGTTTGGCATCACGAAGCGTGCGTTGAGTCGAGCTAGAGGTGGAAGGGTCACGACAAACGACGTTCACGTCCTGAAGCGCGACGAGGCGAAGAGCATTTACCGTGATGCGTATGTCTCGCCGGTTAAGGGTGATGAGTTATCGCACGGACCGCTCCGACTTGCGATGATCGATTATGCAATTCATAGCGGCCCGAAGCGTGCGGTGAAAGCGATACAGGAAATCGTGGGCGTGACGACTGACGGCATCATGGGACCGATCACGTGGCAGGCAATCACTGAGCGTCGGCCAGAGAGCTTGTTCCTTGAACTGATGGCCGAACGGACGACCTACCTGACGCGCATCGTCTCGCGAGACACCAGCCAAGTGTCGTTTGTGTTCGGATGGGGAAAACGACTCGCGAAAATTTTGCAGGTGTCTGCGTAATGGACGATCACCCAGGATGGCGATTCGCGAGCGTCGTGACTGTGTGTGTCACGCTGCTCCTACTCCAACTGATTACTGCGACCTCGTACGATCTGGCACTGAACGGCGAAGCCGGAACATTGCTCGGCGTGACGTTGATGGCGACCCTGCTTGAATGGATGCGCGGGCGATAAGTTTCACCGAAGCGCAGATATGATCCGTGTGCAGTTGACGCCTCCACAGGTATCGCACGCACACGAAGTCGCCACCATCAGACATCGTAATAATTTACGAGACAGACGAACGGCACGGTATGGATATCGTGGTGATCCGTTTCGTGTACATCTGCATGGTGCGCTTGGCGAGCAGGCCGTCGCTGTCGCGTTCGGTATTACATGGACTGGATCGATTGGCGATCTATCGGCGTCCGACGTTGGTGCGCTTCAGGTGCGAACGACGACGCATCCTCATGGTCGGTTGATACTCCATCCATCGGACAAGGATAATGACGTGTTCATTCTGGCCGTGCTTGACGGTTCAGCGGTTGATCTTGCTGGATGGATCATGGCTCGCGACGGTAAGGTGGAAGCGTATTGGTGCGACCCGACTGGGCGAGGTCGTCCCGCGTTCTTCGTTCCGCGCAAGGCGATGCTCAATGTGCATCCAGATGACACGCTGCGGTCCTTGACCGCACCCCAAAACTCGGCCTCCAGGTAGCAGCTTCACCGGCCTCGATGACCCGTTTGCGGCATCTGAGGTAGCCCACAAACTCATTTCGGCTGTTTTGCTTAATGTTTGCGCCTGTTTTTGATGTTGTATACATAACAGTAATAAGGTTAATATTGTTATGTTGTTGTTGGTCTTTGAAAATTAAATAGCTCATCTGCTACGAACGTCCGGTGCGAACAGCTTGACGCGCATGGGGTTGCGACGAGTAGCAGGCCGACACGGTTGATGAGCAGAAAAGAAAAGCTAAGCCGCCACGAGCTAAAACAGATTTCACAAAGACTGTGAACACGGCGCAAGTCGCACAGCAGCCACCGAGCAGCCGCACAATCTTTTCGAGTTCGGGCTAGCACTCAGATAAGTCTAGCGTCCACATTGCAACCGTTGCGACTAGCAACCGCGACACTGCCCTGCGAAGACATTGGGCCACGCGCCGTCACCCTTCGCAAACATTCAACCTCTTCCACTACGTCAAACTTTTTGAACCAAAGATGGAACGCAGAACACTAGTCACGAGGAAACCGATGAACATCATGTTCCAAGAGAACGGTTCATCTTCTACGCATCGTGAATAGGAAAACAGTTTCTACGCCGTTCAAGTTTCGACGCATCTCGTCAACGCACACGCGGCCAGCACGAGACATCGTTTCGGAACAGCGAACGCCATCGAGTAATCATCTAGTAACGACGCAAGCTGAAAGTTGGGGCCTCTTGCAAGACCGTTCGGTTGCACTCCTTCATCGCCATACGCTCAGGCGGTCAGCGCGATGTATCGGGAGTGACACGGAACATCACAACAACACGAAGTCGAAACGCGCCGACTGGCGCGTCCATCGGATACGGCGAACCGGTGCTGATGAGACAGCCACAACGCGACCACGAGTCGCCAAGGAGAACGCAATGCACAAGAAAGTAATTGATCACGCGAGGGAATGGTTGGCGATTGAAAGCGAAGGACTCAGAAATCCTGCGCTGAAAAATTATCAATGGTTCGGATGTGAGAACGATGAGGAGCTAGGACGAGAGATCGAAGATATCGCCATTGCAGAGGGTATCCATCTTTATCCCGCTCCTACAGGGCATGGACAACGCGACGATTTTACCTATTGCGAAGGTATCGATCTGATCGCTCTGGAAAGTGTGCTGTCTATCATGTTTTTTGGTTAGAACCACTGACAACGTAATGCCGCCAATGAGCGGCCAAGGAGATCACGTGAATTACCAACTACGACACGTCGCCGCAAAGCTTCGGCAGGATGAAGCGATGATCCGATTGCTGATGCCGACCGCCAGCGAGAACGATCTTGAACCGCTCACCATCTTCGAGAACAAACGCTCGACCGTAATCAAGACGCTGACCTTCAAGCTCGCAGAGATTGGAGAGGGTAACGCTTAAGATCCTACCTGACACACAAACACAACGCGGCCACGAGCCGCCGAGGAGAATGAAATGAATATGAGCTACTGCATGTTCGAGAACACCGTTCGAGCGTTGGGTCAATGCCAATCACAGCTAATCGAGGAAGGCTTCGAGCGCACTGAAGCCGAGGCCGGTGAATACGAACGGCCACACGTCCTGGGACTCATCGAGTTGTGCCGCAAAGTCGTCGAAGAGTTTGACGAAGGCGATTACAGAACAGATGAGATGGGCGCGGATACTTCACATATGGAGGCGAACTGACATGTCGCTACGTAAAGAAATCATCGATGTATGCTCTGAAATCTATTACTCGATTGCGATGGATGCGTTCGGGATTAACGGAGCAACGTGCAAGTCGGAATACGTGTCGGTTATGGGCGACCACTTAGATTGGGCAATGACCGATGACTATTCCGAGTACGAATCAAGTCAGCAAGCCAGGGAGTTCTACAAGGCGTTGCCACATAGCGAGAGGGTGGCGTTAATCGAAAGTTCATTCTTGGGCTAAGGAGAAAAAATGTCCCTACCTAAAGAGTTTGACCATGAGATCGTCACGTTCCGTACCGAGGTGGAGCGGCAAGTATTCATCGCTGACCTCACAGCGAAATTTCCTGGCGTCGAGTGCGCCATCAACATCGACCCAGTAGAGAGCTACCCTGACCGGTTTCTCGTTGCCGTACGAATCCCGTCCAACTAACAGCGGTCAATCC
>Ga0256381_1000022_pt1 | contig 16672 bp, 22 predicted proteins | sample LS1160viralmetaG_FD_189070 | JGI IMG/M metagenome (GOLD analysis project Ga0256381, IMG submission 189070) | Seawater viral communities from deep brine pools at the bottom of the Mediterranean Sea - LS1 1600m | ecosystem: Environmental > Aquatic > Marine > Bathypelagic | place: Mediterranean Sea...
CTTTAGAAATTGGCGAGCTGGTCGTCAAGTATTATACCCGACTACCTCGTTGTACAAGATTGACCGAACCCAAACAACAACAATTGATCTTTTGAAAGGAGAATGCAGTGGAACATCTAAGACCAATGTGGTGTACGCCCACTGAGGCGGCTTATCATTTGCGGTGCTGCACCCAGACGATCTATAATCGCATCAAGAGCGGCACGATCCCATACCGTGTCGATGGGGCGCGGTATCTCATCCCTCGGAGTGTACTGGAGGAGGACACACCGACATGCAAAAACGACGCAAGCGCGACAATTATGCCGAGCGGAAAAACAAGGACGGTACCGTTTCCCGGTTCTCGATCCCGACGATAAACGGCAAACCCAAATGGGTCAAGATCCCCTCGCGCCCCGAGTATATCGGCAAGCGGGGTGCGAGGCGGCATCTGGAGGAATGTCGGCAGCAATACGGCGGCGATTGGACGACAGACACGTTTGAGCAAGCCGCCGCGGCTCACCTGCGATTTATCGAGGGCGGCACTTACGGCACGTATCGAGTGCGCGAGCAAGCGATCCGACTGCACCTCAACCCTCATCTCGCGAAAAAGCGCATCGTCGACATCCGTCGCGCCGATGTGCAAGACTTCATCCGCACCAAGGCGGCGAGCCTGTCGCCCCGCTATGTGCGCCTCAACCTCGTCGCGACCCTCCGCGCTATACTGCACCCATACGTTGCCGACGACCGACTGCCGCGCAATGCCGCCTCGGGGTCGCCCGCCTTTCAGTACCCACCGACGCCGAGGGTATCGACGAGGATCGATGGGATGCCCGCGACTAAAATCTCAGCCGATGGGCGCACCCTCGTCGAGGGTGGCCGCGCCCTGACCGGCCGGGAGGTCGCCCTCCTCCTCAACCATGCCGCACCGCAGCACTGGCCGCTATTCCTGACGATGGTCTATACGGGGATGCGCCTGGGCGAAGCCCTGGCGATGCAGTGGCTTTATCTCAGCGAGGGCGAGGGCGAGGGCGGCATCGGACTCTATGCCGTCGAGTATAACGTCGATAAACGCAACCAACTCGCCGCCCTCAAGACCCGATCCTCCAGGGCGACGATCGCCCTCTCAACCGTCGTCGTCGATGCCTTGCGCGAGCAACGGGCAACGGTCGCGGCGGCGGCACTTACGGCGGGCAAGGCGTGGACCGACCTCGGTCTGATCTTCCCGCGCCTCGGCTTGTGCAAGCATTGGGGTCACCCCCACGAGCAACGACCGATCCGCAATGCCCTGGCGCGAGCGGCCCATCGTGCCGGGATCGGTCATGTGCGGCCGCACGATCTGCGACATACGTGCGCGAGCCTCTTGATCTCCGAGGGGCTTAATATCAAGCAAGTCTCCTCCCATCTGCGCCATAGCTCGGTCGGGGTCACGCTCGACACATACGGGCATCTCTATCCCGCCGACCGCGACGAGGTCGCGTATGCGATGGACCGCATCCTCGGGATCGCTGAAAGTGGGTAAAAATAAATGACTGACTATGACTTGAATGTCTTATCGTTGGGTGCAGGTGTCCAATCGACGTGCGTCCTCCTCATGGCGAACGAAGGTCTCTTAGGAGACCCGCCCGACCTCGCCATCTTTGCCGATACCCAGTGGGAGCCGCCTGAAGTCTACACGCAACTCGAATGGTGTGTCGCGCAGAGTTCGATTCCGATCCATGTGGTGACGGCTGGCAACCTCCGCGCCGATGTCTTGAAGGTCGTCGGTCCTCCAGGGCAAAAAATAGGGCGGGTAGCGAACCCCCCCTTTTACGTGCGTCGAGCCGACCAGGAAGCGAAAGAAACGGGCTTGGCTCCCGAGGACGGGGGTAAGCTGTGGCGTAAATGCACCAGCGAGTATAAAATAGAACCCATCCATAAGGAGATTCGCCGCTACTTGGGGTATAAACCGCATCAGCGGGTTAAAAAAAGGGTGCGCCAGTGGTTTGGCATTTCCATCGATGAGGCCTCGCGGATGCGCGATAGCCGTATCCCATGGATCGATAACTACTACCCGCTCATTGAACAGCGGATGTCCCGCGCCGATTGCCTCAAGTGGATGCAAGAGCGCAACTACGGCACCCCCATGAAGAGCTCCTGTATCGGCTGTCCCTTCCACTCCAATGCGACGTGGGTCCACATGAAAAAGCATAAGCCGCACGATTGGGCCGACGCTGTCGATTTCGACCATCGGCTTCGCAAGGGCAAATTGCCGGGAGTGACGGGCGATGCTTATTTGCACCGACGCTTCAAGCCCCTGGAGGAGGCTATCCTCCACGATCACGATCCGAATCAGTTGGAACTATTTGAATTTGAGGAAGAATGTGAAGGAATGTGTGGTCTATAAAAACTGGTAACTTGAGGGGGTTTTATAGATGGATAATAGATCAAGCGTTCAGGCGAGGGTACAATCTGCTGTAAATGCTCAGGTTAGAATTGGAGATGCCGCGATCCTCTCCATCGCGACCGGGGAGTCTAAGATACTCTAAAACACTCTAAGATACCCCTAAGACCACGCGGCGAATACCCGCGGCGAGTCTAAGGCGATACGATCCAATCGAACGTATTTAATAGATCAGCAATAGATCGAAAGCGGGACAGGTGTGCGCCAGGGAAAGCGGGCGCATCTGTCCCGCTTTATTTATTTTACCCTTCTCTTGATTTGGTGCTTGACAATCAAGATAGAGTTGTTTATTATCAAACCATGATCGAGATGCAATACACACCCTCTGACAGGAGATAGGACGATGACCATCAAACTGAAAAAAACAACCAGCGCATATTGGGCCGGTAACGGTTTCGGGACAGACACCGCTCAGTGGGTGGTAGCTGACCGTCCCGAGATACGCATCGTAGAACTGGGATGCTTCTGGTATGCAATCCGCGGCGAGGGAGCCGACTCGGAGAGGCTGGCATCAGGACAAACGCGCAAAGAGTGCTTGCACCATCTCAGCCACATCAACTAAGCCGAAACGCCCTCCGGGGCGTCTGCCGCGGTTGATCTCGCGGCACTGATGAGGCAGATCCCTCAGACTCTGACAGGAGAACCGAAAATGGCAACGAGACGACGATTGACCGCAAAACTCAGAGCGGTCGCGCTGGAAACCCTCTATCGCAAGTATCGCATCTCGCACCCGATGGGCCGCACCGACAATGGCGGGCGATGGTATCCGAGCGATGCCGAGCGATGCGACTGCTGCGACGGCATCCGCGAGCCGAGCCGATCCTGGCCGTACTCGCTGATGACGCATTGCCGCACGGCTGACCACATGGCAAGCTCGTCGGGATATAAGACCGCGGTCGTCCGATGGGCGATGACGCGGATCGAAAGCGATTGGGATCAAGCGGGATTGGACAATAACGTGCAGTCGATCAGGGATTATGAAACGGAAAGGGCTTAAGATGGCAAGCGCACCGCGATTCAAAATATATGTGGACGGGGTCTATATCGCCGCTTGTAAATTCCCCGAAGATGCTGCGATGATTTTATCGGGTAATGGACACGGAGAAATACGGAGCGGTCACAAAAAAATCGTCTATACATTACAGGATGGCGATGTCATTGACAGTTATGACGCAGTGGCCCGAACCGTATATGAAACGGAAAGGGCTTAAGATGAACGTCACGTACAACGATGGTGGTCGAGCGGCGGCGGGATTTGCGGGAAATACAGGCGATTGCGTTGTTCGCTCTATCGCCATCGTCGGCGAGCTTAACTATCGCGACGTATATGACCACCTCAGTGCCGCCCTCGGCACTGGCAAAAGCCCGCGCAACGGCATCCCCAAGAAGGTCTATAAGAAGTATTTGGATGACCGCGGCTGGATCTGGACTCCGACGATGCAGATCGGCTCGGGATGCACGGTCCACCTCCGCGCCGATGAGTTGCCCGCGGGCCGGGTGCTGGTCTCCACCTCGCGTCACCTGACGGCAGTCATCGACGGCCAGATCCACGATACCCACGATCCGAGCCGGGGGGGGACACGGTGCGTGTATGGGTACTACCAACCGCCAACTGCTAAGGTCGCGCAGGACAAGCTCGAGGCGACCTTGGCGGCGCAAAACCCGCATCCAGCTACCCTGGATGAGGCTGGGTTTCCTCGTTTCCGAGAGTTTCAAATGTCCAAAAATTGCGCGGGTTGCCGAAGAGAATACGGAGCGAAAGAGACCGCTGAGTTTTTCATCAAAGGCACGGTGCTGACGTTTGAAGGTGCGACCTCGAAGCGCGTTCCTCGCTCGGGGAATTATTGCGAGACTCATCTCGATGATCTGCGCGACGCGGGGTTTGAGGGAAAAGTGACGCGGTTGAATCGTCGTCCGGCAGTCAACAAGGCTCCGAAGTTGGAATGGCTCCCCGGAGAGTCCCTGTCTGATCACGCTCGTCGCTGTTTCGCGGCGGCAAGAGAGGAGAATTGAGCATGGCTGGTCTTTCTTTCAAAATTTACGATGACGGTCCCGGCGAACGTACGCTGGTCAAACTGAAAGACGCGGGGGGCGCGTAATGGCGAAAAAACACGGCGGCAAGCGTCCAGGCGCGGGTCGTCCCCTCGGCCACGGCGAGCCGACGCGATCCATCCAGATCCGCGTCCCTGAGTCCCTCCTCGCTCGCATCGAGGCGGCGGCGGCGACGAGGGAGGTATCGCGCAACCAGATCATCGTCGAGGTACTGCTCGCCTCGCGACGGATTAAATAAGACTCCCCTGACGCAAAGGGCAACGAAGAAGCGGGTCGGCAGATAATCGCCGACCCGCTTTCCTTTGCCCTCAGACGCCCTCAGACGCCCCAGGTATCGACCACCGCTTGCCCGAGGATATACGCCGCCACCACAACCGCGACCGGCCACGACGCCTCTGGCGATGCCACCGACAACGCAGCACCCCCGGCGACGGCGACCCCGAGCTTGCGACTCATTAGTTTTTTGATAAGTTCCATACGTCCCTCTCCTTTTTATCCATATTTATCCATATTCCTTGGCGACTTTGACAAAGGCAGTCGCCACGCCCAAAACAACAAAGCCCACACAAAAGCCGACTATATCCGCGATCATCGCTATGCCGTAAACGTATTTGATCGTCCCTCCTGCGGCCGCCATCCCGGCGTCAATATGACCCATCACATCATCGGACCACGCGCCGACTAAGCCCCCGGCTATACCGACCTTGCCACTGTCTTTAACGCCTCTGCTGTCGATGGTGCCGCGTGGGCTGGAGGGTGCTGGCTTGCGGCGTACTCGTTCCTTGGCAATATCCTCATTTTTGGCAACCTGGAGCTTGCGGTAGTCGTCTTGGAGTTTGCTGTATAATTTTAGTAGCCGGTCGTAGTCGTCGGCTTTTTCTTCCGGTGACATTATATTTTTTAGTCGTCATCATCACGGTTAATAGCCCCTGGCCGTAGCTTTGACCTTGGGCTTCTTGGCTTTCTTCAATGGCTTGCCCGTGCGTTTTGCTTCTTTCCGCGCTGCGGCTACACCCTTCTTAGTGTAAAAGAAACTTTTAGCGTCCTCTCCGTACCGTTCAACGTCTAAAATAAACTTAAATTTGCTGTAATACTTGCTTCCGACTTTAGGCATGATCTCAGTTTCTCCGTGGTCTGATTACCGTCACCGTCACCCCCAGTGCCGCGAGGAAGCGCGTGAGGAGCCTACGCATCATCGTCATGCACCTTGCCGTTAGTGGCTGTAAGGGCAGTGAGGATGTCGCGTTGTCCCACGCATCGCTGATAGATCGGGTCGTTCGCCGCGAGGGCGTTTAAACGCTCTTGCATCTGAGCCTCGACTATCGCCAGCTGCTGCTCTGGCGTAGTTGTGGTCGGTTGCTCGGTGGTGGTTTCTTCTTGTTCGATTGCTTCGGTTTCCATTATACAGTCTCCTCAAACGTCTACGGCATTGGTGAGAGCGGGTTGCGCTTTCATGAGAGCATAACCTTGCGCTTCCAACGAAGCTCCATCGGTATCCCACGGCCCCTTGAAGCGGTCTACACTGGGTATGCTCAGTTGCGGCGACCCGTGGGCATTAGCGGCGGCAGCATTAAGATAGACCTCGCACTCGACAAAGAGATACGCCGTCTTTGCGCCCTCTTCATCGACCTTTTTCCGTACCTCAAATTGGGGTCGTATATACGCATCGGTTGCGACCAACCCATCGGCAGTGGTCACGTTGCATTGTAGTGCCATTATTAATTCTCCAATCTCATAAGCCGCGACTCTAATGCGGCGATTTTATCTTGATAAAACTCTTTCGTTTCTTGAAGCTTGGTATACAGTTGCCACACCGAACCGCCGATTAGTGAATTGAAGTTTTGTTGAATCACAAAGTCAGATTCGCTGGACAACACTCCAACCCTCCGCAAGTCATCTTCGTTCTCTTTCATCAATTCATCCCACTTGCTCATCACCAAGCCCACGCCCCTTGAGGATGCTTTCTGAAATGCTCTGACAAGGCCGATGTCATCCTCATCGTCCAATGCTACGAGTGTAGTATTTGTCAGGTGCAAAACTCCGTTTGCCTTCAATATCAATCGAGCGACTCCGCTGGCTTCTATCATAAACATATTGGCAGTACTGCTGAGAGCAGTCGTAATTGAGCCATTTATTTTATCGGCGTAGAGTACGATAGACGCCTTAGACGAAGACGTATCTGTCGTATCTTCATTGGTTACGGTGCCTCTCATATACGCCCCTTGGGTGTCGTCACTTATACCCGTTATCTCAAGCCCCGCACCGGTAGCAGAGCGTTTTCGGATGAAACCATAAGTATCTGTCTCTGCCAAAGTTGTTGCCCCATGCGCTGCATCGCTGGACTTGAAGGCGAGGATCTCGTCGTCGTTGGCCGCTTGGTTGAGCGTCAAGCCCTGCGTCATATTGGCGTTGGAGGTGTCGTTGATACTCACGAGGCCAGCGGAGTCAATCCGCATCCTCTCCGAACCATCGACCCAAAAGTGCATCCAAGGGTTGGCGTGGTTGTTATACGCAACTCGACCATTATCCGCATCGTCAGAGTCACCGAAAGCAATCCCAACTTGCGATCCAGTGCTGCCCAGTATAGTCATCCCTGACGCACCGCTATTTTCGAGGATCAACTCGTCAAAATTGGCTTCTGCTGTAACGGTACCCGCTGTTGCCGTATGGACGTGAAAGGTGCCATCGGTGCGAGCAATGCCCACTCCAGCGGTGCCAAGGAGGTCGGTGTTGGTACCGCCCGTCTTGATAGCAACAACTGTGGTATCGGCATCGTTCTTGATCGTCACATCATTGGTCGATCCCTGTCCCGTCAGGATCAGCCCCTCCGCACTCGTATAGCCTATCGCCGCGTTATCACTCGCGGCAGTGTCGCCCGTGGCGTTGAGCGTCAGGCCCGTAATGTCGGAGGTGGCTGTAGCCGTCCCCGTCACCGCGAGCGTCGATCCGTCAAATGTCAGGTTGGCCTCGCCCTGCATAGCGTTAGCTCCCGTGACAGTCACGACGGTGTCATTGGTGGTCCCCGAAAGGGAGGCACCCGCCGCATCAGCATAAGCCGTGGTTGCCAGCTTAGTCGAATCGTTGCCCGCCGATTGGGTCGTCGCCGTCACCCCATCAACCAGGGCGAAGGTCGGCGTTGCACTATCGACCATGATCTTATCGATCGCGGTCTTGAGGAAGTCATCGTTTGCCGCCAGGGTCGTGACGTCGGTCGCCTTCGTCGGGTCGCCGACATTGACTGAGAATCCCGCAGTAAAAGCCATTAGAACCACTTGCTCCGTTTAGATGTTTCGTCAGGTGTTCCCGAGGGGTCGGCGTACCCGCTATCGTCGGTCCAAAAGCCGTGTTCCTCGCGCTCGGTCAACGTCGAGAGGAGCCAAGTCGTCGCCGTCGATGCCGTCCATCGGCCCGCGGAAAGCGTGAGGATGTTCCAAGCTCGCACCGTCGCCCGCATCTGGTTGAAATCGATATTGATGTCGCGGATTTGAAAGGGGACACCAAACCCCGAGGCGTCGGTGTACTTGCTATAGATGAGTCTAAACTGATCGGTTGGCACCTTGGTCAATGCCCGCGGCCCGATGCCCACGGTCGTCATCTCCAACTCGGCGGCGAAGGCGTATAGCTCGCGCTCGGCCCGCACCTCGGCGTCGGCGTCGGTATAGAGCCAATCGAAGCGCATACGGCGGCGGCGGGTCGTGCCGACCAGGGCGATGGCCGCATCGTCATCGAGGTCGAAGCGGCCCGTGTACTTGAGGTTGACGGGGTCGTATCTATAGTCGGCGACGACTTGGTTGAGGGTGATGCGCTCGGGATCGCGGGCGATCTGGAACTGTTTGACTCCATCGCGCCGGGAGGTCATGTCGAAGTCGCGATATGTGTCGAGCGACGAAAGGCCCGCGAGTCTATATCTCGGCGTATACTTGCCGTCGATGATAATCAGATCGGCAAAGCCCTCAATCAGTGCCGCCGTGATGAGCGTGTTCGACGATCGCTCCGCGGCGATATGTTGTCGCGCCTTGACAGTCGTTCCAATGTTCGTCTCCCACGTGTTGAATGCGGTCGTATCAATATTGCTCGCAGCCACTGAGAGGTGCGTCTGCAAAATGTCGTTGACGATATCAGGAAGCGACTCCAGCAGTGTCCCGCTTGTGGTGCCGTCATCGGTTGCGCCTTCTATATTGGCCGTCACCGTATCGACCAACTGATCATACGCATCGGTCATAACAAACTCGCCATTGGCAAGATCGGTCGAGGTGAGGGTGGCCGAAGATCCATTTTTATAAACCGCCTCGATCGACTTGATGGCATGGGACGCGATCTTAAAGGCCCGCGTGCTGGTATTGATGCAATAGCACGGGACCTTCTCGCCGCCCCCGGCAGTCGTCTGCCAATCGCCAAATATAAGGGGTATCGGGAGGTTCTTGGATTTCTCTTCGACGTTGGGATACGTGGATGCAAAGAATTTATTGACCGGCAAAACCTTCTCATCCTTCATCCGCTCGTCGTCGAGTTCGATACGAGCGACGGTATCGTCAAAGACAATGCCGCCAGGGAAAAGGATGGTGCCGATAAAGACGGTGATATAATCGTTCGTGTCGGTGCCTTGACCGACCTTGACCGTCACCGACTTATTGCTCCACTCGTATGTATCCATCAAGTCGGAGATCGCCGAGTCGGAGTTGTCGAGGTTGAGCGTCAAGGAGGGCATCGTCACCCGCGGGTCGAGCAGTTGACCCGCCGAGAGCATCATCGACGACATCGACAATAGACGCCCGTCGTATACGGTCCCATCATCAAAGGTCACGGGGTCGCGGGCATAGCGCACCGTCAGGCCCGTCAGGGCGATCTCGATCAGCTGCCGCCAATCTTGTATCGATGAGGTTTGATCGAACGCCATTATTCGGTTTTCTCTTCAAAGACAAGTTGCGCGGTGCTATAGTTGCCGATAAACTGATGCGCTTGGCCGAGGGGCGTCTCTAAATAGCAATACATCGAGTCTTTGCTCGGTCGCGCATCGGGATCGAGGGCGAGGACGATGGGCCGCGAGTTGCCCGACTTGAGCATAATCGCTGAGAGTTTATCGGTCTGCGTCTGGTCTTGCAGATTAAACCGCACTGTCGCCCGTCGATACCGATTGCGATTGCGAAAAAAGGTCTGCCGCCCAGGCACTCGGTCGCCCTCGGAGGGGTCGAACATCGAGATATTAAAGCCCTGGTTGATGTTGCGGGTCGTCTCGTAATACTCGCCCGCGGCGATGCGCCCGATCTGAAGATACGTGTCTGCGTTGCCCGCATCCGCTAACAGCAACCGAAAGTATCGATACGTCTGGTCGAGGAAAAAGACGATACGTTGGTGGACGGCACTGTCGGCGTCGGTCGCGATGGTCAACACTTGCGAGTACGAGGGCGACCCCCAGGAGTCGCTCGCATTAGCTTGCAGCGTGACCGTCGCCGCGCTCGTCAGGTTAAACGTGAACATCGAAAAGACGGTGATCTTCGTCGCCGTGCCGAGGTCAAAGACGATGTTCTCGCTCGCCTTGCCGGTCGTCCTCCACATCTTACTGACATGATCGTGAACGACATTAGCCGGGACGAGGTCGGTATTGGCTTGCGACGACCCCGTGATCGTCGCCGCATCCCAAGTATCCATGTTGTAAAGTATTCTCGCGTTGCTTGCCATTTATACACTCGGGTCGGTGGTGAGTCCTGTGGAGTACATGACGCTCGATCCTCGGGTCGATTCGCGTTGGAGCATCTGGACGATAAAGGGCTTTGCATCCTCCTCGATAAACGCCTTCACCCCTTGCTCGTCGATGGTATTGACCGCAAAGTTGAAGTGGAAGTTGGCACCCCCCGAGCCAGCAAAGCCGCCCGACATCCGCGAGGACGGGGTTATATCGACCATCTCTGGTCCCGCCTCACCCGCGAGGATGAGGGTCGGTTGATTGACCATGCCGCTATAGCCGCCCGCGGCAGTGATGCCCGCTAGTGCCATTGCTTCCTCGCCCACGCTTTCGCGGAATTGACCCCGCTTCTTATCCTCGCGCAACTGATCCGCGGTCGATCGTATAATGACATCGCGGATCAAATTAGTAAATCCAACGCCCTCCTCGCCGTATATCTCATTGGAAAGCAAGCCCGTCGCGAGGTTCATCGCGTTGCCATAATTGAGATAAAATTGCCCCTCGCGATCCTTGCCAAACTGGTTTTGTAATTGCTTCGCAAAAGACCGTTCCCGCTGCTGTTTCCCCGTCCTTCCCTGCCGTTCATATCGGCCTTGTTGACCTTTAAGGGTGCGACCCAAGTCGGTGGTCAGGGATAGCTTGCCGATGCCGCCCATCTCGACGGCAAAGGCGACCTCTTCCGCGATGCCGCCGAACTGCTTGCGCTCGACGAGCGAGGCGGGTGCCAAGGCACCGAGGACGCCTTGCGCGACCGTCGTGATTGCCATGCCGAGCGGCCCGCCGATGGCGTTGCCAATGCCTTGAGCCGCCATCGTGACCGAACGAGCGAATCCTTGCCCTTGCAAAATGCCTTGCATCCCCTGCGTTATTGCTTGGCTGACCGCGCCGTTCTCGCTAAAGACGCCGCCAAATTTGTCTCTGAAAATATCCGAAAGAGGCATGTCCCGAAACATAGACGACCACGTATTTCGGTCCACTTCTGGGACTTCAATAGTGACCTCTGGCGTGAAACCCTCCTCGACCCCTTCGCCCAATGCCTTGCCGATCTCTTCGCCTTTGGCGGGCGACTCGGTTTTGATCTCGTTGGTGACTGCGGAATACTTCTCTTTAACCTTGACGATTTCCTCGCTAAAGTGCGGCTCGATCACCGTGATGACCTTCTCGATTTCACCGGCAACCTCTCCCATGCCCTCGCCGAGGTTGCTGCCCAACGTATTCGCAGACTCGGCGATGTCATCCATCTGCGACGACATATCGTTTTTAAACTCGGACCATGCCTCGCTTGCGGTGCGCGGCGTGTCGGTCAAGGGCGTGAAGTCGATTGTGTCGAGGGTGATGCCGATCTCTTCGCTGAAATAATTGATGCCCGCAATAATCTCATTAAACGCCGAGACAGAAAGTTCAAGGAGGGTATTTAAGATGCCCGACGTATACGGTGCCAAGACATCCCATACTAAAAACCAAGCGTGCTTATAAGGCGTAAATATAAACTGAGCGACATCGATCGTGAGATTAACCAGATCGAGCAGATATTGAGCGTATACCCGCAAGCCGGTGCCCAACGTATCGCCCAGACTGCTGATAAACGCATCGCGAAATTTCGGGTTGGCGAAAAACTCATCCAGCACCTTGATCGCGGTATTTTTAAAGCCCCGTATCAAGGTCATGCTATCCTCAAACATCGGCCCGATGCCGCCGCCGACTTCAATAAATTCGGTCGTCTTTTGTATTAATGGGACGATCGAGTCATTGAGCAGACCTTGCATCGATGGGCCGACGCCCTGGCCGATGGTGATCATCATCGCATCAAAGGCCGAGTTGAGGGTCGTCCACGATCCTTTAAGGTTATCGGTGGATTGTCGAGCTATGTCGGATGCGCGACCGACCGAGTTTTCAAGCGTGGTGGCATAATCGCGTATTTTATCTGGCCCCGCATCAAGTAAAACTTGCAAGCCCGTCATCGCCTCGATGCCGACCAGATCCTTCATCAATCGCGTCTGCCGAGAGGGGTCGAGTCCCTTCATACCCTCTTGCAATGCTCGGATCAATTCGGGTAACTCTAACAGCTTGCCGTCCGTATTGGTCAACTCAATGTTGAGTTCATCCATTGCCTCTTGAGCGGCCTTAGTCGGTGCGCGCAACTGCGACAACGTAGTACGCAACATCGTCCCGGCTTGCGATCCCTGGATGCCCGTGTTGCCCAAAAGACCCGCCGCCGCCGCCATCAATTCAAGATTCTGGCCCGACGATTCGGCCAGAGGCGCGACAAATTTCATCGTCTCGCCGAGACTATTCAACGTTGTATTGGAGGAGGTGAAGGTTGCCGCCATCACATCGGCGACACGGCGCGTCTCCTGGGCATCGATGCCAAATCCCGACATGATGTTGGAGATGATGTCGGCCGTCTCTTGCAAGCCCGTATTGCCCGCCATCGCAGAATCTAAAAGCCCCGGCATAGACTCAAGGATGCTATTGACATCGAAGCCCGCCATCGCCAGGGCTTGCATACCCTCGGCAACTTGAACTCCGGTGAACATCGTCGACCCCGCGAGCTTAAGAGCCTGATCCTCCAATGCCTTCAGATCGGCGGGCAAGGTCGTCCCGGCCAACGCCGATACACGATCCATCGATGCCTCAAAGTCTGCCGACTTTTGCGTTGCCGCGACTAAGCCCGCCGCGACCGCACCGGCACCCCCGACAAGTGCCGTCCCTATGCCAAGCATCGCAGTCCGGGCACTTATGCCCAGGCCACCCAACCCGCCTTGTCGATTGCCGAAAGTGCGATCGGCATCGCGGCGAATCCCGCCGAGCTTATTGCTAAACTGGTCGTTGAGCTTGACCGCTACTGTCAGGTCTTGGCGTACTGCTGGCATTGGTTTCCTTTATTAACCGATTCGTTTCGTCGGCGATAACATTAAAACCTTCGGCGACAATGCAGGGCATCTCGACCAACTCGGTATAATCAAGGTGCCGGTGATACGCTCCCGGTTGGGCCGAATGGGCGAGGATGTGGATCTCATATAGAGCGCGACTCAAGTCATTGATTGCGAGGGCAGGGCACCCGAGAAATGCCTCCTCGCCGAGAAGACCGCCTCGGTCCTCCCCGGCGGGATGAAGGCACATCGAGGGTTTGCGCCGACCCATACAGGCTATACAGCCTCGGCTTGCGCCAAGGTGGAACCATCGAGTCGCGCCACGAAGTTTTTTAGCTCATCTCCCGTCATATGGGCCGTCTCGCCCAGGACGGTCACAATCTCCGAGATCAACGAGTCGGACTGTTGGGCCGTCGCGGGATTCGGGATATTGAGAAAAATATCGATTGGGTCGGTCTTCTCGACTCCGTCAAAGACAAAACCTCTATAGCCTCGCGTATGCGATGAAAACCGCTTGAGCAGTTTTAGTATATCGACCGACATTTGCCGCACTCCATCCCCATGCTCGGGATCGTCGAGCCACGGCTTAAGATGCTCGTCGCGCCATCGATGGAGAGTCTCGTCGTCCTCGTCGTATAGCGTGTCAATGGGCTTGAGTCGCCGTATCTCCAGCGACAGTTGCTCGCCCTCGTCGAGGTCGCGGTTGCCCTTCCATTCGGGCACATACCGAAACCACGTTATACCTAATTCCATGATCATCCCTTTAGCGTCTGCTGAGAGGGTCGGACTGCCCGCAAGCGAGCCGAGGGACGCTAACCTCGACGACCCTCTCAAAGGGTGGCGTCCTATCGATCAATCAAAGACGAGACTGATCTCATCATCGCCACTGCTCGACGCCAGGGCGACGAGGTTGGCTGTATATCGGATCATATCCGCATCGGGCGAGTCCCGTTGCGACGGTGCCAACTCGGTGATATTACAGTTGATCTTCATCCGCTTCGCCGCCGTATCGCCCAAGGTGATGATGACATCCTTTTGGATATTGCGTCGAAACTCGTTGAAGAGAAAGACCTCGTCTTTGCGAACGAGGAAGTCGAGCGACCCCGTGACCTCGCGATACGCCGGGACGGTCACATCGGTCGCCGACGCTCCACCATACTCGGTATTGAGGAGGTCGATGCCGGTGTTGACCGAGATCGAGCCGCCCAGGTGTGTGATCGTCGTCGCCCCATTGTCGAGCGACAAACTGCCGGTCGTCCCGAACAGCGGATCGCCCGCATAGGTGCCGGTTGGCACATACGGCGCGACGGCATCATTATCCGACCACGAGGTCGACGCGATCGTGAGGGTGTTGGTCGTATAGTTGACCGCGGTCACCTGCACGTCGTCGGTGCTGCCGACCGAGATAACCGAATAGGGCGAATAGAAATCGGCATCGTCCACGATCAACGCCGTCGCCGAGGAACCGGCTCCGTTGGCGAGTGTGTTGCCCGTCTGGATATAATCCTTGGCAACGCCCGTCGCCGTCCAAGTGATATACGCATCGCCCGTCCATGTGAACGTCAGGTTCTGGACGGCGGCACCATAGACGCCCTCGGAAAAGGTGAGGTCTTTTGTTGCGCGATAAAGAGCCGCCGACAGTGCGGTCGGATCTTTGAGGAGGGAATACGTCACCGAGGTCGATCCCGATACCGTCTCGGTACCGAAAGCGTGCTTGATGATCTCGCCGATGTCGGGCGCAGTACCCAGCGTGCCCGAGGGGCGAAGGATGCCCGCAGCTGACCACGGTTGCACCGGGGTGCGCGTGACCGTCTGCTCGATGCGCGAGCGGGTGCCTCGTCGGTCGCCCGGGAACTCGCGACCGACCGGTGCGCCCATCGTGATCGAGGTCGCCCGAAAAGCGTCCCCGGCGGCGGGTTTGACCGCGGTGCCATACGTGGACTCAGCCTTGAAAAATCCAACAAGATCCGAGCCGTAACTGAAATTGTCGACTCCCATTTTATTGTCTCCGGTTTACGATGTGAATACTTGCAGTTGCATCTCGGCTCGCTGTTCAAACTGAGTCCCATCGGTGCCGATCTCGGATGCGTCGATACGCTCGACATAGCTCTGATCGACGGCGTCTGACAGGGTCGTTTCGTTGACGAGTTCTTGCACGGCGCGACAGGTGCGCCATAGACGGATCGTAATCATCTCGGTGCCCGAATAGGTTGACGATGATTGCGAGCCGGTGACGATCACCTCGATCGAGATATAATTGATCTCCCTCTGATCGGGTGAGTTTACAGCCTCGGTCGAGGTCGGCACGACGACGACGTTGACCTTGCCGGGATACTGCTCTTGCGGTGCGCGCCAATAGGCGTCCACCGTGTCGAGCGTGATCCCATCCCCATACGATGTATCAAGGGCGGCGAGTTGCGCGGTCATCCCCGAAGAGAGGACCGTAATGAGGCTATTCGCCGCGTCTTGTGGGTTTATCGACCCCGCCACCGTGTACTACCTTTCTCGGCGAGTTCAACATCTTTCGCCATCTCCTTTGCCCAGGCATTGACCAACCCTTGATCAACTTTGAACATGGGGCGAGCCGCCATCTTGCTCGTGCCGTACTGGTGGAACTTGGCGTACTTGATCCGAGTCCCGAGGATGAGTTGACGCCCCCCCGTGCGATTGAATATCGCATTGCGAGACGAGGAACTCGTCAAGGACCGTTTCATCGGCCCGCGCAAGACGAGCAAGGGACGGCCGGGAAAATGCCGGGACTTCCAGGCGGCATAGGCGGGCGACAGCGGTTTCCACTTATAGCCGATACTCTGGCCTTTCGTCTCAAACGCTTGCCCGATGCGCTTATTCCAATCTTTGCGGATGCGAAGTGCCGCACCCCCATTAAAGGGACGCTCGCCCCACTTTTTCATTTCGCCCGTGGCATCTTGCAGATCCTCCAACCCCGTCACGCGGATCTCGATCATCTCGACTTGGCCTTTGCCTTCGCCTTCGGTTTGGGCGGGTCAAGGATCTTCGCCGCCGCCGCCTCGGCATTGGCGACCTTCGCCGCCATGAGGGTCGCATAATCGGCATCCTCGGCGACAGGTTGCGCCGTCGCGTCAATCGCCTCTTGTATGCGGCCTTGCTCCGACGCGCTCGCGCGTACTCCCGGCGGGAGGATCAGCGCAGTGACATCGGTGATAGAACAATTTGCCATAAAATTACCTCGCTTATGATCTCAACAACGACATCGTGCCGCCGCCCGCGATCGTCTCGACCGCCGCAGAGGGAATGTCGTATAAACCCCCCTGCAAGCCCGCGATGATGCGATCCCGCTCGGACATAAGCGGCTGCACCAACTCATCGACCGAAGTGCCTGACGAGCTATATGCCGCCCGCTGAACGCGTATCGCGGTCATCGTCGCATTAAGCCCCTTAAGCATTTTCGCCGCATCCACGGCGGCGGTATACGTGACTGCCGTACTCGCCGCCGTCTCGACCTCGACCCACGGCTCTATCGCGACGACGATCTCACCGTCTGAGTTGACGATGTCGTCGCGGGTCGCCATATACCGCTGGTTGTCGCCCGAGATGGTGAAGAAATCACCCCTGCGGACGGTCCCGGTCAAGCTGCCGCTCGATGCTTTGAGCGAGAGGGTC
>Ga0256381_1000023_pt1 | contig 16656 bp, 20 predicted proteins | sample LS1160viralmetaG_FD_189070 | JGI IMG/M metagenome (GOLD analysis project Ga0256381, IMG submission 189070) | Seawater viral communities from deep brine pools at the bottom of the Mediterranean Sea - LS1 1600m | ecosystem: Environmental > Aquatic > Marine > Bathypelagic | place: Mediterranean Sea...
ATAAAGTTAACAGTGTCTGGAGAAGGAAGTGATGTAACTCATATCCAAGCAGGTACTGATAGAACTCATTTTAGTGGCTACCTTGTTAATTAGAGATTAGTAACGAATATGATTATATTCCCAGATGGCATTGCTATTACAGACACGGAACATAAATCGTTATTGCATATCGTGTCTGACCCCGAAGCATGGCTACTAGCCGCTATAAAGGAAAAGGCCCGGCTCCGTCGGGAAGCCTTGTTTGTTGAGTGGCGACCCCGGCTATTCGCTGATGCCAGCGTGACCGAGTTGCCAGCAAGTGACGATGAAATGTGCGCCTTGATAATGGCCCGTGACGACTACAAGACGAGGCTTCAACAGGATGCCGCCCAAGACCCGCCAGTGCCTCTGGACACATACGCCACCGCTAAGTTTGAGGGTACATCTAGGGTAGGTAAAACCGTCAGGCGGCCAGACCGTGTGCCTGGCGATGCGACGGTGACACTGTTTGCGTCAGGCATTGACCTAAGCGATACAGACACCAACTGCATCTTGGCTTACGTCCAAGATATTCCAGACTGGGCTATCGGTGCGCTGATGGGCCAAATCAATCGTGGCAAGAAGAAGATGATTTCTCAGTACCACCCGATAATCATGGCTGACCCCAGTGTGACCACGATGCCAGCCACAGAGGACGGACTGATTACGATGATACTGGCTAGAGATGATTACCAAAGATTAGGGAGCTAATTAAATGCCTTATATAGGAAGAGCACCAAGTACATCAGGCTCATTTAGTATCATAGACGACATTTCTTCTGGTTTTAACGCCAGTACAGTGGCGTTTACTCTTCAAAAGAGTGGATCCAATATGAATGTCGTTAGAGATGCTACTCTTCTTATTGCCGTTGATGGTGTTATGCAAGAGCCGGGGTCTGCTTTCACTGTTTCTGGGTCCACTATCACTTTTGGCTCTGCTCCTTTAGCTGGTGCCAGCTTCTGGGGAGTGGAATTAGGTGATGTCGGTGGATTAGCCAGTTTGGCTGACGGTATTACTACTACGGCTATTACTAATGCTAGTGATCTAGGGGCTGCTCCTGCGACTGCGGATACTTTCGTCATTCATGATTCATCTGCCAGTGCGATAAAAGAGATGACTGTAGCGAATTTATTTACTGCTCCGGCTATTACTGGAAATGCTACGGCTGTAACTCAAACTTCTGGCAATGATTCCACTAGAATAGCCACTACAGCATTTGTACAGGCGGCTATTACGGGGGATTTCCAGATTGCAGTTACACAATCTAGTCATGGTTTATCTGTAGGCCAAGCAGTAAAGGTTAGTGGCAACGATACTTATGCTACTGCTCAAGCCGATTCTGCGGCGAATGCAGAAGTTGTCGGAATAGTGACTTCTGTCTCAGGAAATGATTTCACTTTAACTCTTAATGGAGAGATTGCTACAGGTGGTGCTATTTCAGCAGCTAACGTAGCAGCAGGAACGGTTCTCTTCTTATCTCATGCTACAGCAGGGCTATTAACAGCAACTGAACCTAGTACGGCTGGTCAAGTTTCTAAGCCTGTAGCGTTGGTCACTTCTCAAAATGCTAGGATGGTACTTTTACACTATCGTGGGGAGATAATATCTACAGGTGTTCAGACTGATGCGCCTAATGATGCTACTTATTTAACACTAAGTGTTAATAGTGGTTTAACTAGTGAGCGAACCTTAACCGCAGGTAATGGAATTACAGTAACTGATGCGGGTGCTAATGGTGCAGCTACTGTTGTAAGTACTAGAGCGTTTGGTTACTTTACGTGGAGCGGATAGATAATGGCAGAAACTTATAAAAAATTAGCCCAAGGGCAGTTACCATCTTCAACCGGGACTTTATATACCGTTCCGTCTAGTACTTCAACCCTTGTCGGTCATATTAGGTTGGTAAATAATACCGGATCTAACAGGACTGTTAAGCTTTATCACGATGGTACTGCGGATGCTCAAGCTATTCTGCCTACGATGACTATTGAGGCTGGTGGATGGGCTGAATTCAGTGGTGGAATCGTCATGGAAGCCTCAGATACGATGTCAGGTGTGGCAGATGCAGCTACATCGATCACATACACCATCTATGGGATGGAGATTACTTAATGCCTTGGTCTGTATATAACTCTAATGGAAAATTATTACAGAGTTTAGCTATTGCTGACGATTCGATCGTTGAAGGTAAGCTCGATGTAAGTAATGCTCCAACAAATGGGTATCTTCTTCAAGCACAGTCGGGAGAAGGTGGCGGATTAACTTGGGCTAATGTGACTGCACCTGTACCAAAAGCTACTGGTGGAATTATAGAAAGTCATGTATTGAGCGGGACTACGTATGTGATTCATACATTCCTTTCGTCTGGAACCTTTACTCCTACATCTTCTTTTAACATTGACTATCTTGTCATTGCTGGAGGAGGGGGTGGTGGTGGACAAGGTGGAGGCGGAGGTGCGGGGGGTTATCGTGCTTCATGGCTTAGTGAGGCTTCTGGTGGTGGAGGAAGTTCTGAATCTGCCCTTGCTGTAACTGCTAGAGACTATACCATTACTGTTGGTGCTGGTGGTAGAGGGGGATATTATAACCAGCAAGTAGCAACTATTGGCGGTGTCTCCTCTATTGTTGGAAGTGATATTACAGATGTAACCACTGTTGGTGGTGGACGAGGTGGTGATGATGGTGATGCCACAACCTCAAATCGAAATGGTGGTTCAGGTGGAGGAGGTGGTTGGGGTAAAACGGGTGGTGCCGCAACATCAGGTCAAGGCTATGCTGGTGGCACTGGTTCTGGACAATCAAATGCACATCAAGGTGGTGGAGGTGGCGGGGCTGGTTCGGTTGGACAAGCTGGAGCAACTACTGGATACGGAGGAAGTGGAGGAAGTGGGGTTGCTTCCACAATTACAGGTTCATCAGTTATAAGAGCGGGTGGCGGTGGTGGTGCTTCTAACGGAGCCTATGCTGCTGGCAATGGTGGTTCTGGTGGTGGGGGCGAAGGGATATTTGGTAATGAAGCCAATGGACTTCGCAACAAGTCCAATGGGGCTACGAATACTGGTAGTGGTGGAGGCTCATCTCATGGATGGTATGTACAAGGAGAATCAGGTACAGGCGGTTCTGGAATCGTAGTAATTAGATATGCAATATAAGTGCCCTGAAGGATTACCCAAGGAGTAATTTATGCCCTGGCAAGTATACAATTCTGCTGGACAATTATTACAAGCTACAGATCTGCCAGATAATGCTGTTACTAATGCGAAAGTAGCTAATAATGCTATTGATAGTGCTGAATTAGTTGCTGGGTCAGTAGATAATGCTCACCTTGCTGACGATGCTGTAAATAGTGATGAATTAGCTGCGGGTGCTGTAGATCTTGCTCACTTATCTGCTACTGGTACAGCTTCAAGTTCTACGTTCCTTAGAGGTGATAATGCTTGGGCGGCTGCTGGTGGCGGTGCCGTTGCCCATGAGGGCAGTCAGACCACTGATGCCGGGACGACCAGTACATCGGCTGTAGACCTTTTGTCCGTATCTTCACTGAGCATAGCGGCGACCACTCATATATGGGCTGCCGCTTCCGTCCGGCAGACTGCAAACAGTGGTCGCGTCGTCGGATTTGGCATAAAACTAAATACCACCGTAATATCGGAAGCCGAAAGTTCCTACAACCAGAGCGACCTTTTGTGGGTTGGAGAACAATCCGTAGCCATCAGTGGTGCCTTCCTGATGCACATGGGGTCAAGAGTTGCAAACTTTCTAGACGGGAAAACCCGCATGTCCAGCAGGGCAAAATCGTCTACCATCCTCGATCTTGGTATGTCCCTGAGAGCCGATAACAACATGCCTACAGCGACCATCACGGCTGTAGTGACTAGAGCGGTCTGTCAAGCGACAGCCATTGCTGGAGCCGCCGACGAAATGCACGTCTATACTTTGGCGGTTAGCTAATGCTTTACATCTTTGCAGGATTTCCCAAGAATAATCTTCACGCTGGCGGCCTTCAACTTGCTATTGAGTCAGTCGAGATGCTTGGCGAGTTGGAACATGACTTTGCTGTGCAGTACCGCAAGGAAGGAGTATTTGCGACAGGTACGGATGAGGAACTTTACCCAGTGGAATATCGGATGAGTGACCTCTGCCTTCGGGACGGTATCACCTGGGACTGGTTTCCAAAGAACTGGTCTTTTGGTAATGGCGTTACGATTTCCAAAACGTCAGCTAGTCCAGAATATAAGACTGTGGTTCATGGTACAGAATTAAATTTGGACGAGTTTTTAGCGGAATGCGGGACAACTAAATTAGCAGAATTGGAACTGGAACGGATGCACATTAGGCATGAAGGGTGGCAAGAATATGAGGCTCGATGGTTGCCAGGTACATGTCCTCAAGAAAGTCATATAGTACATTTAACTTGGCTGGTGACAACTCATAAATTACCAGATTTTGCATACGCAAGAATTCAGGATTTAATAGAAGGTAATGCTAAACCAGAGCAAGCTGAGATATACATACAACCAGAAGAACCTGGCAAATATTTATCCACTCCACGTATTTGGAATGGGGAACCAGCTTTTGTGAGAGGATAATCAATGGCTAATACAGCAATAAATCATGATCCTGTAGCTACTTTTCCTGGCAGTAGTACAAATACTGCCGTAGTTAAGTGGTCTGGGACCAGTGGAAACGCATTATTAGATAGTGGAGTCATTATTGATGGCTCTAATAACGTTACTGGTCTAAATAACGTCACGGCTACTGGATATCTTCATTTAACTGGTGATGAGAAGGAATTACGGTTTTATGAAGGCGCAAACTATATTGCTATTAAGACTAACGCTAGTTTAGCTGCCAATTATACCTTCACTTTACCCTTAAACGACGGAAGTGCAGACGAATTTTTGCAAACTAACGGCTCAGGTGTGCTGACTTGGGCAGCTGCAGCCGGAACAACTATCAATAGTAATGCAGATAATAGGGTTATTACAGGTTCAGGTACAGCTAATACATTGAATGGCGAAACGGGACTGACATTCAGTTCTGGGGTGCTTACTGTAGATTCTGAAGCCACCAACGTTTCAGCCATTGTTAGCATTGAAGTTGACGCAAGTTCAAGTGGTGACCCAACCGTGCGCTGGCGTGAAGGCTCTGGTAATGGGGATGCCAATAATCAACAGTATGAAGCATGGATGGATACCAGTGGAGGTCAGTTCCGCTTCCGCTCTCAGAACATTGATGGCTCTAGTTCAGAAGGAGATGTTTGGACGATTGACGATGGCACTAATGATGTTAAGTTTAATGGAAAGGTAAACGTTATAGAAACCCTGTTCATTAACGATACTGCTAATGCTAACCAAACCGCTGGAATAACTATCAATCAGACTACAAACGACAATCACATTCTATCCTTTAAGAGTGGTGGCGATGTAAATACTGGCCTCACCACTCTCCCAAGTCAAGATGTGGAAATTGATGATTATGCGATATTCAAAAAAAGCCATCCTACTAAAGGGGGTCTTGTAATATACGGATTAAATACCAACAATACCCGTGCCTTAGACTTCTATGGATATGCTGGCGCAGACAATACGGCTAAAAATGTCAATGCCAGTTCTCACAATTCACTTTCAGCAATTCGACATGATAACAGTAATGCCCTCGCTGCATTTACTGCCAACTCCAATATATTTATGTTGGAGAAGGTTGACAGCGGTGGTTCGGCTGCTCGATTTCTCTGGGATGTTGAAGGCTCTGCCCATGCAGATGTTGAGTGGACAACTTACGATGATTACAACGACATAGAACTTCTGCGGGGTATCCACGGCGCATTGACTCCTGATTACAAGACTACCTTTGGTAAGGACATGATGTATAACCTTAGCGGTTATGAGGACTTAGGATTTGTAGGTAAAGATTCTGTCCATTGGGAAGAACGTGAAGATGGAAGGAAGCAACTTAGGGGCATGGTAAATTTCACACAACTTTCCATGCTTCATCACTCGACTATCATACAGATGGCAGACCAATTTACTGCTAGGATTGAAAGTTTAGAAACACAACTCAAAGCTCTTCAGGCAGCACAGGAGGAATAAAATGCCTATAAAAATAAATATGGAAAAAGCCCGTGGAATTCAGATGGATAAAATTCGGGAGATGAGAAATAAAGAACTTGCTAAAAAAGATGTAGAGTATATGAAAGCTCTAGAAGCAAATGACGGCAGTGCTGCTGCAATTGCTACTAAAAAGCAAGAATTAAGAGATATTCCTCAAACATTTGATTTAACAACAGACACCCCAGAACAATTAAAAGATAAATGGCCTGAAGGGCTGCCAAAGGAGTAATTAATGCCTTCTGCACTTAGTCATGATCCATCAATAAGTACTCCTGGGGCAAGCACTGATAACGCTATAGTTATCTTTGATGGCACAGGTGGAACAGGATTTGGAAACTCCACAATCCTGGTAGATTCTGGCGGAAATGGTCGAATCGGTATCGCTGCTGATACCGATATTATCACTGTTACTGCTGAGACTGTGACTATTGCGGGTAAATTGGTAGCTACTTCTATAGATGTCGGTGATGGAGCCGTTACGGTAGATGTTACTCAGTCTAATCATAGTCTTACAGTAGGTATGCCTATTAAGGTTACAGGTGCTAATCAGTACGCTGCAGCCCAAGCTAACTCTGCTGCGAATGCTGAAGTAGTTGGAATTGTTACATCGGTAGCATCTTCTAGTGCATTTACGATGACTTTAGCTGGTGAAGTAACTACAGCTACTGCGGTTCCTGATAGCACTTCTCCTGGCGATATAGTTTATCTGTCTGCTTCTAGTGCAGGAGCAGTCACAACTACAGAACCTTCTACAGCGGGACAGGTATCGAAGCCTATCGGTGTAATAACGGAAGCTAATAATAAGATGATTATGCTTCCATTCCGTGGTGAAGTTATCAGTAGTGCCACGGATAGTATGGACCTTAATGGCACTGAATTAGTTTTAGATGTTGATGCCGATACTTCGATAACTGCTGATACTGATGACCAGATAGATATTAAGATTAGTGGGGCTGATGACTTCAGATTTACCGCTAATAATTTTAATATATTAAGTGGTTCTACTATTACTATTGATAGTGGAGCAACAATAACTAATAGTGGAACTGCTACTGGGTTTGGTCCTTCCCAAGCTACTCAATCTGCTATTGAAGCGGAAACAAATCAAGATACTTACGCACCACCTGACCTAATTAAGCACTCGCCTGGGGTGGCAAAGGCGTGGGTTGAGTTTCAAACGAATGGAAATAGATTGTCATCATATAACATCGGAAGCGTCACAGATGATGGTAATGGGTACTGGTCACCTCAGATTGCTACAGATTTTAGTTCGGTCAATTATTCCGCGTTTGTAACGATTCAATCCAATGACATTACTACTGCTGGTATAATCGGTCAACTTTCTGCCGATGCTGGTATTAAAGCTGCAGGTTCTTTGAGGGTACGTGCGGTAAATGATTCGGGGAGTGCTACTGACCCCACATCATCTAGTGGTGACCCCAGTATAAGCGTTGTTCTTTTCGGTGACCAATAATGACAAAACGTGTTGTTTGGTATGACTCAGATTTAGGTCATGTAAGGATTCTAGTCCCTTATTTTGATGCTCTAGAGGTGAGGCTGGAAGGAGAATCGGATGATGATTTTCTAACCCGTATGATTGCAAAGACAATACCTGATGGAACTCCATATCATATAGTTGAGCATACCGATATACCCACTGATCGCTATTTTAGGGATGCTTGGGAATGGGAGGACTAAAATGCCTACAGCAATTACACATGATCCAGTCTTTACTACTCCTGTTAGTAGCACCAATACCGCAGTAGTTCGTTGGTCCGGCACAGCTGGAGCAGTGCTTCAGGATAGTGGTGTTCTTATTGATGGGTCTAATAATATTACTGGGATTGCGGGTTTAACTGCGACCCAGGTTGATATCACTGGACAAGGTGATTTACGTCTACAAGATACTACTGGTGGTCAGTATGTAGCTTTACAAGCTGCTGGAACCACTACTACTCATACTCTTACATTTCCTGCTACTCAAGGTTCTGCTAGTACCGTTTTAACAAATAATGGTAGTGGTGCTTTAACTTGGGCTGCTGCTTCTGGCAGTGTAACGTCAAAAACCTATGAAACTACTAGGACAGCATCATCAGGCACAGGTAACCAAGATTTTACAGATGCAGGGTTTACGCCTAAAGCTGCATGGATGCTCGCCCTGGTGAATGGTACTCAACCCGTGGCAATAGGTATGGTGGATAGTGGTACTAATGGGGGAGTAAGTATTTATGGGCAATCACAGTCTTCCTACCCAAATATTTGGAATGAGCATGGTTATGGTTTTCAAGTTAGAAATGCCAGTAATTTCATGGATTGTACTCCCTCTCTTTTATCTAATGGTATTAGATTTGCATGGACTAAATATGGTTCTGGTGTAGATGTTCGCCTCTACTTTATGTTGATAGGATAGATAATATGAAAATAATTTATAGAAAATCAGACCATATTATAGCGGCTTATCTTACTACTAAAGGAGCTTCAGAAGAGGATGAATTTAACAATATATATAATTCAGAACTGGGAGGAAGCAGAGAGGATTATGAAGTCGTAGATGCTGACCCTATAGATGAGTCACAATACCGATATATAATTAATGATGATAAATCAGTTGGGCAGGAACTTCTTCCCGAAGTCGCATCTAAAGTACGGTTAGCAGAATTAAAAGAAAAAGGTAAAGCATCTTGGTCTGAAGAAGACCGTGATGAAATTCTAGACCTTTTAATAAGAAGCTAAAATAAAGTTATTTATGGTATAATATATTAATTCTAGGCGAGGGAAGGTAAAGGATGGCTGATATCAACGTGGATTCAGATTTGGAACAGGTCAATAAGCAATTGGAGACTTTAGTAGGTCAATTGAACGCTGTAAATACTCAACGTGACCAACTTACACAGCAGATCCATAATTTAAATGGGATTGCTATGTATCTACGAGGGAAACAAAATGCAGATGGTGATAATTCTGCTATTCCCGATATTGGTACGATCGAAGTAGAACCAATACAGGATGATTAAATGATCGTTTGGGACTCATTTTACCTCTGGGATAATAGTGGGACCACTTTTACTGATTTAGAGTTTGCTGCATCTGATATTCCAGGTGCGGCTGTTAATCTTATGGGTCAGACGACTGATAAGATTTATATGGGTCTAGATCGTAAGTTTTATGCAATATTTTTTGAATTAGAGACTGCTGGGGATTATGGAACTTTATTAGATTGGGAATATTGGAATGGTTCGGCATGGACGAACCTATCTATCTCCCGTAATTATGTCCTCAATGCTGTTTCAGGTGTGCTTCAATATCGAGTTCCTAATGATTGGACGAGTACGACCTTAACGGGTAAAGAATCCGCTAATACAGGACTCAAAACAGAGGATACTTCTGCTGGCACGGCTAAATATTGGGTCCGTGTGGCTGCTTCAACCATTACTACGGTTGCGATTATGAAGCGATCCTTTCCATTTCCCATGTATGGTTACACTACGCCATCTCGGATTGCTGAATTTTTACAGTTACGGCAGGATTTTGACACGACTACTTCTCCCAGTAAGGCTGAAGTTGAGCGTATTATAGAAAGGATTGAGAGTAGGATCGATCGATATTCGACCAATTCGTGGAAACCCAATTTTCGTCAAGATGAATTGTATGAATTCAGCCGATATGCGATAGTTTTGAAACGTGCCCCTGTCATTAGTTTGATTGAGTTCGCTATTTGGGATGGTGCTTCTTTTAATGTCATGCTTGAAGGGCGAGCTCAAGACTATTTTGTTGATGAAAAGACAGGAATTGTCCCTCTTACTCGATTATTGAGTATTCCTTTTACTTATACTCGTTCTGCCATCTATACTTGGGGCTTTGGGGAGTTTAAACGAGCAGTTCGAATGAATTATGTGTGGGGAAGGGACTTTGATGAGGATATCGCCTCTGGCATGGTTGAAGATATAACCACTAAATTAGTTTCATCTGATCTAATTTCTAATTATGACTACACTACGATGGTTCCACAGGGTACAGATCGTTTCTCCTTAGACCAAAAGGTTGCAGGGTGGAGAGAAACGGCTGATGAGCGACTTGAGGAACTACGCAGTGTCCGTCTCTGGGTGCCATAATGACTACAATCACTTATTCACCCAGGTTTAGGTCCTCAGAGTTAATTGCAAATTTGGTTGACTCATATTGGGATACGAAAGGCGGTACAGTCACTAAGCCTACTATTATTGAAAAGCCATATGAACAAACTCAACGTTTAGATCTTCGTAATACGGGTAATCATGTACTTGTTAGTCTTGAGGGTGTAACTGAGAGTTTTATAACATTGGGATTTCAGCATTTAACAGTTGAAGCGGGAATGTTAGTTGAATTTAATACTTTCACTTCTAGACAGATGATGTATGACCATATTGATGAGGTTAGACGTATCCTTTTAGCAAAAAGATTTGATCCTACAGACTATCTTTTAGATGGATTTGAAGGATATGCTGATAATACGGCCTTACGGGCTATTTGGGGAGATACTACAACTAACTCGACGTTGACTCTATCAACTTCTGCTCGAAAATACGGGACTAATTCGATGAGTGTTGCCGTAAGTGGTGGTGTGGGAGAGGTTTATCGTGGGTTTCCTACAACATTTACATTAAAACCTTATCCAAGACGTTTACAACAGGTTAAGTTTTTTGCTAAGATTAATAGTGGTTCAGATGTTATAGGTGTAACACTCAGAGATGCGTCTAATAGATCTGGACTTTATCGTACATGGAATGCGACGATAGATAATACCGCTTCATTCGAAGAGAGGATTATTAATCTTACTACTACGGCTGATGCATCTGCTGGAACATGGGATCCAACGTTAATTGATGAGATAGCGTTCACTTCTTTGCAATCGGGAAAAACGTTTGATTTCGATCATATTGATTTATCAACGTCTGAATTTCAGTTTGTTGAATATACAGGGTTTAAAGAGAGGACTAATACCTTTCAGTATTGGGCGGCTGAACTAAGAGCTAAATTACGAGCACATGGCGAAGCAGTATCGGAGCTGTCATAAATGTTTTCTTTAGCACCAAGGGCAATTGAAGATATGGTTCAGAGTATGAGAAAAGGGTTGCTTCAAGCAGCTTTGCCTAAGCTTGCAGAACAAGCTAAAGATGCTGTTAGCACTACATTAGATGAATTGGTGTCTATTGAGGGTCAATCCGTAGATAATCAAGTTTCTTCTAGATATGAAATCACTGATCGGGACTCTGAAATTATTATTGAGGTTGTTTTAGGTCCGATATCTGGTTCATATACAGCTAATATTACGGGTAGTTCTAAGGTGGGTGATCATTCACGATCCTATGAAGATACTCGTCCTTGGGAATTCCCCGATGGACATTGGGAAACTGTAAATCATATTCCTGCCGCTGTTGCCATACACGAAGGGTGGGGAACTTTAGGTAACTTAGGTTATTAAGTAGGAGACTGTAATGCCAAATCGTTTTCGAGCAGATTTAATTGATGTCGCATGGGCCGTAGAAGATAAATACGGCATTAATCCTATTGCGGTTTCTTCCGAAATCACTGCCCATAATTTCAGGAGTGGTCAGACATCAACTGCTAATGAATTATGGGGTCAATTTGGGTTGGTTACAGGTGGTGTTGATCTGCCAAATCCAAGTTATGAATGGACTCCATTTTTCGGTCTTGGTGTTCTTGACCGCAACATGATGTTTCCTGTTCAAGGTCGTGAGAGGTTGGAAGGTCGTGTTGGTGGTGTTCTTATGTGCCATGATGCAAGTCGATTGTTTATGGAACAATCTTTAGGCTTGATTTTCAATGGACATAATATATTGCATCCCAATGGTTTATCAGTTGTTGTAACTGATGTGGACAATCTAACTTATACTCAATCGTCTGCATCACCTACTGCCACCTTTGATACGTTTTCACTTGGTAGTGCTGCATGGAACAATGTAGATGTTAAACCCGCTAATGCTGGTGAACCACCTGTAGCAATTCTTATTGTTGCAGATAAGGCTGCTTCAAATGTTGACCGTGTTAGAGACACTTGGGCGTTTATTGGGGACCATGATGGTGGTACAGCCACCCAGTTGAAAGTTTTCCAAGATAGGGGGCTGACATTACCAGGCTGGAATGGAATTCGTCCGGCATGGGCTGGTGGATCGACCGCAGGAAAGTTCAGCGTTCATTCAATTACTAGGGAAAACTTCGACAGTACTCAGCAAAAAATTGGTGTAACCGCTGACTATGCTGAAAAGAATGCTGTGATAGTCCGTCCTACTCTTACTCAACCATCCTTTATGCTTGCTGCACGGTTCCGTGCTGATGATGGTAGTAACTTTATAGTCAACTATAAGGGTTGTAAGGTTGCTAGAACAGTTTGGAACTTTGAAGAGGGTAATCCAATAAACTATGGTGTAGATTTCATCGCTAGAGATATGCGTCATAACATTGGACAGGATGATGGTACAGGTTCTAATACTGAAACCTTGAAATATGCCGCTCTTCAGGCCACGGCGGGAGCAGATTTTGAAAGTGGCTTACCCGTGGTTGTTCCACCTAACTATATGAAGAATATACGGGTTACTGAACAACCTCATTTCTTCAGTCGGGTGGAATTAACTTTCCAGGGTACGCCTATTGCACGGTTCCGACGTTTCTCAATAACCGTTGATAATCAGTTGGATCCGAGATACTACCTTACACAGAACTCTGAAACGACTCCTTCTGATGATCGCCAGATTCTCCATGAAATATTAGAGGGTAGGCGTAATATCAGCTTCAGTGGTTCTCTAGATATGGATAATTCTGGTTCTGATGATTTTCCTGTAACCAATGGTTCTCCCACTGATGCTCTGTTCCTTCGTTATCTACTGAATCAGATGATGACTAGCACTGATGTTCGTGATATGGATAATTTAAAAGGTATTGGAATCCGTATTGAAGTACGTCGGATGTCTGGTGAGGGTGGTATCGGTGGGGCTGGGTCGTCCTACCCACATGACAAGTGGTTTATCTATCTTCCATCTTCGGCCGCAACTTCGACTCTTGGTAGCGTAGATGAAGTTGGTTTGGTATTGAGATCTGCTACTCACAATGTTCCTGCTCCCCCAAATATTCATATACCTGTTGATATAGATGGGTTTGCCGCATCCATGCATATGGAATTTATGGATAACGTTGCTGATGCGGATCAAGCTTGGACTATCGCTTAATAGCTTTGGAGGGTTACAATGGTTACCCCAGATGATGTAGTCACGGAAGACGTAGTAGAAGAGATTGTTGAAGAGGTTGTTTCAACTCCTTCACGGTCTAGGTCTACTCCTTCAACAAGTGAATATGATGCAGTTTGGAAGTCGGAAGAGGCACTTTTGGCTCCTATAGGTCTTATGGTTTATAATTTTAGCGGTGAAAAAGATGGATTGACAGTCGGTCCATTTAAGGTTGTGGCTCCAAATCTTGTAACTGCAGCTAGTTTAGTGGGGGTTTTCATGCCTATACTACACCGTGCAAATGTTTTTGATGAGGAATCGGAATAGTCTAATAAGGAAAGGTGAAGGGGTATGGCAACAAAACAGAAGGCAAGGAAAAAGAAGGTAGAGATTGTTAATATGGAAGAAGAACAAGAAGAACAACCACAAGGTGAAGAAATTCCTGAAGTGGAAGAAATTCCGCTAGGTGATGATCCATCAGTACTTTTTACTTCTGTTGAAGAAAAAGCTCTGGAAATCGTCCATGCTGGAAAAAAATGGGTTTTTAAATATAAAGAACTTACATGGGGTGAAAAGAATATTTGCATCGATGATTCACAGACTTGGGATGCAAATGGTGGGTTTAGTTTCTCAATTTCTAAATATTATGCAGCCGCATTAACTCGCATGTTAACCCACACCCCGATTCGTCCAATCACAGAGACTACACTAAACCGTCTTGACCGTCGTATTGGTGAGCAATTAGTGGCAATTGTACCTCAACCTGTGGAACAGGTAATACCTGATTTAAAAGGGTAATTGACAGCGGAGAGGATCCGCTTGCGTTGCGTTATAAAGCCGAGATCCTCTTACACTTCGCCGGGTACAAAGATGATGAAGTCTCGAATATGGATGACATCTCTGTATTTCGGCGTTTCTTTGTAATGTCAAACTTGGTGGCTGAGATGATTCAAGGTTTGGCTGGAGGGGGAATGGGAACTTCCTCTGATGATCTTGAGCCACCCGCTGCTGTCAGATATGGCGAAGATCCCTTCAGTCCTGAGGTCCAACAACGTGAATCCCAACGTCAAGAAGATCAATTCAATCAAACATATGGATTTCCTACCGTTGATTAAGTGAGTAGACTACTATGGTAACGTCAGGTGGCGGAGAGCAAGAAATTGAATTTCGTGCCAAATTTAATATTGACGTGGCAGCACTTCAAGCCCAATTAAAACAAGTATTTGGAAATATTCCAAATATGATGGGGCAGGTGACGGGTAATATTGGTGGGGGTGGTAACGTTAATGAAAGTGGGCAAGTTAATGCACCAAGTAAGGAACAAGATGAACGATCTAAAGTTCGTACTAATGCTCTTAAACACTTAGCTCAGCAAATGCCTGGTGGCGGGTTGATGACTTCTATGGCCTCTGCCTATAAAGGTGGTGGCGCAATAGCAGGGATGGCTACAGGTATCGGTGCAGCTGTTGGTATTTTAACCAGCATCATGAAAAGTAGTCAGGTGTTTCAAACGCTCTCAGGTACTGTTTTCAAAGTATTAGGCTTTATGGCTGATATGTTCTTGATGCCATTTGTCCCAATGATGATGAAGTTCGTCAACTGGATGCTTCAGCATATGCCTGCAATACAATCAGCAGGGGAGAAAACGGTTGCTATTTTAGAAGGAATTGCTAGTGTTTTGGGGTGGGGTGCTCGTCAACAGGAGGCGGGTAAAGAGAGGGGTGGCCTTACTGGGTTCGGACAGAGGGCTCTTGGTGCCGCCACTAATGTGAAAACTCTAGCGGGTGCGGGACTAGTAGGAGCAAGCGTTGCTGCAACTGTTGCCAGCGGTGGACTTTTAACTCCTGTCACGGCAGGGGGCATAATGTTGGGTGGGACCATGGTGGCAAGTGGTGTAAAAGATTCATTTCAGATGGGTGGGAGAGTACCTGGATCTCCAGGCCAAGGCGTTCCAGCCATGCTTCATGGTGGGGAAATGGTCATTCCTCAGGATATAGCCGCTGGCGCAAAAGGCATGGGAGGACGAGTAGCTTCATGGATTGAACGGTTCCAGCAAAAAGAGATGGGACCTGGTGGTGTTATTAATAAATGGTATGACGAAATGTTTGGTAATAGCATCATACCAAAGATGTGGGGAGATATACGGGGATTATTTCAAGGTATTCAAGGTGAAACTGAAGTAGTTGGTCGTAGTGTTGCAGCTACAACGGGGGATATTGAGAGTGATCAAGAAAGTTTTTGGTCTAAATTAAAATTTTGGGAATACATCGGTGATGGTTGGAAACTTATAAAAGACTGTTTTAATCTTGTTAAAGATAATATTATTGACTTCTTTACTTTTAGCATAAACTTACCAAGTGTACCTAAAATTGATTGGGGAGGATTAGCAGCCAAGTTAGGGGCTGTTGGAGATAAATTAGCAGCGTGGGGCGCAAAAATCATTGATTTCGTTGTTCCTGATTTTATAGCTCCTAAGATTGACTTTGGTGCGTTAGTGGCTAAATTGGGGAATGTCAGTTCGGCTATTTTCAGTTGGATGGCTGATGTTGTTGATTTTGTTATCCCAGATTTCCCAAGACCTTATTTTAGCTGGGGAGCTATTTGGGATTGTCTAAAATCTGTTGGCAGTGCGATTGGTGGGTTCTTCACTCGTACTATTCCGAATGCTTTAGTGAGTGCTTACAATGGAGTAATAGGGGGCGTTGCCTCTGCTGGTCGTTTCCTTTGGAATTTAGGCGGGACAGTTATTTCTTATTTGGGCTATGTAGGTTCTGCGGTTAAAGGGTTCTTTACCACTACTATTCCTGGGAAGATATTTGATGCTTATGATACGATAACAGGTTGGGCGCCCAGTTTGGGTGGTCTTGGGGACAGTATCAAAGGTGCCTTAAATGCCATAGGCTCTGCCGTTAGAAGTGCGGTAGGAAAGCTTACTGCTGGTATCCGTGGTATTTGGAGCTGGACTGGTCTTGCCTTTGGTCGTTTACGTGGTAGTGGGAGTATCGCTGGTCGTCCTCGCCCTGGTGGAGCTGGTCGTCCTCGCCCTGGTGGAGCTGGAAGTCTCGGTGATTTCACTGGTGGCGGTGATGATACTGATACTGGGGGTGGTGACGACACTGGTGACGACACTGGTGAAATCGGAGATGATGTTGGAGATGGTGTTGTAGTAACTACAGGTGACGGAGAGGTAACTACTAGTGGAGAGGCTACTGGTAATCCTTGGATGACTGAAGAAGACATTGATGTTTTACAGTCAGGAACTTTTGGAAAATCAGGAACATACTATACTCGCCCCACCACGATG
>Ga0256381_1000024_pt1 | contig 15577 bp, 5 predicted proteins | sample LS1160viralmetaG_FD_189070 | JGI IMG/M metagenome (GOLD analysis project Ga0256381, IMG submission 189070) | Seawater viral communities from deep brine pools at the bottom of the Mediterranean Sea - LS1 1600m | ecosystem: Environmental > Aquatic > Marine > Bathypelagic | place: Mediterranean Sea...
GATAGCTCCTTCTGCAACCCCTTTAGCAACTGCGCCCCTAGGTCGAACGCCCGCGCCCGCCCTTTGAGTGACCTGAACTCTTTTAACGAGTTCTTTGATTCTGCTCGCTCTTTCCGTGAGCGCTTTCTCGTAGTCTCTGACATTGTTTAAGTCCATTCCTTTTCTTACTTGGTTGAAAGCCCATAGGGCAGCTTGTGTTTCTATTGGCGTCCAACGCAATTCATTAGCCACCTTGGTGATAAGACGTTGCGCCTCTAAAACCATTCCCTCAGTCGGGCTGTCTCTATTGAAAAGCAATTGAGCGATGTGCCGGTCAACAACCACCGCTTCATCCGCATCGCGCATGGCCTGTATCATGTCGGGTATTTTCTTGCCCGCAAAATAACGCGCTCCGCCGCCCGGTAACTCAGTAGGTGGCTTACCAGCCCTTTCCCGAAGAGTTCCCTCCCTAGATGGGAGCCTTCCCATGAGACGATTGATGTTATCTACCACCGGATCCAATAAGAGCTTCGGTGTAGCAGTTTTGCTAAGAATCCCAAGAGGGTCGCCGGTCTTGATAGCTTCATAAACTACCAGCGCCAGATCAATGTTACGATCAATCCGCTTCTGCTGGCTGGTGATGGATATGATGTCGTTGAAAAGCTGCATGTCATCACCAAATAGCTCATGCAGAATAGGACGATGGCGCTCATACCAGTCTCGATAATTTCTTGCTGACTTGGCGTCCTTAATAAGCTGAGTAAAGGTGCGCCTAGATGTAGGCGCTCTGGGCTTACGAGGTAAGACAGGGTACTCTCCTAGCTGTACGGCACCCGCAACCATGCGCCGTGCTTCCTTAACCTTGTTGGCTTCATCAGCAAGGATGGCGCGCACTTCACCGGGGTCTACACCGGGAGTATCTTCGGTGATCACACCGCTCAAGACATCGTTCTCGAATGCCATCTGACGGACACGCATGTTTACTTGAGACGGGCGTAGTAGTTCATCTACTGGAGAAGGACGTAGCGGCTCAAGAATAAACCGTGGAGTTTCAACTGTAGCAAACTCAGTGTCTAGTGATTGTAAATTAGCCAAGAACTTATTAACAGCAGCGGCACTATCAGACGCTACATATCCCTTGAAGTTACCGCTGTCCCAGAACTGAGCTACCGTTTCAAAATTATCTACGAGGATATCTTCAGTTGCTTCCTCGGAGATCATGTTCTTGTGCATACCCTCCAGCGTTTCTCGGCTCTTCGCGGTCATCTCTTTCACGCTATAATAGCGTGACTTGAACTTATTTTTCTTTGCCTCCTTCTGATCCCACGCTGGACGAGCAGCCATCCCGTCCTTCTCGAATACTTTTTCTTCAATGATGACCAAGCCGTTCTTTTTAGCCAGTTCCTTCATGCGTTTGATTTGAGGCTCACGGTCAGGAGAAATGAATTGGAATACCATAGCCTCATGGACAACATCATATTTTTTAGGGGGCTGGAAGTAGTAGATAGGAGTGCCATCATCCTCTGCCCACGCGAGAGTTCCTTCCTGCTCGCGTGATCCAAAGGCTTCTAATTTATAGTCAGAACCGGGAACTGGATCTTTCTGAAAAACCTTAGCCATTTCTATATTGGGATCAATGCCAGTCGTTTTGATAGCACCCCCAGATAGAGATGTGATCGTTTTAATTAAAGCCCCTTCCGATGCCCCAACATCCAACATGGTGGAACCGTCCCCGTATGTGTTGACGATAGCCTCTGCCACAGCCAACTGCACTTCCCCAAAACCGGGAATGCTGGTCTTTATGTGATGCTCGAAATTACCCTTCCACTTATCATACAGAGCCGGAACGCCAAAGTAATCGGTAAGACCAATGACTGGAATATATGCGTTACCCGTAGAGGGACGATGTTTGACTCCCAGAGTCGCTGCTGTAAAAAAATCTGTGTAATCCCTACCAGTTCCGGTCATCACCCGCGCCATCTTGGTCACGGCAGGTTTCTTTAGCTCTAGCTTAGGCATCGTCGGAGGAGATCCCACCATCGACCGAGCCATCTTTGGCTTCTTTGTGCCCTTGGCAAGGAACGCATTTACTGAAGCTTCTATAGCTTCTGGAGACAGGTCACCGAACTGATATTCCCCTAGCGCCTCCATCTTTGTCAGCGCCTCTACCTTCCTTTGGGTAGCTTTGGGTAGCACAGGGTGTGCCGTCTCAAGATAATAGAAAGGCCCTGCCTCTAAAGTGTCGAGAGCGAGACGCTGGAGACCGCCCCTATGTGCGGGCATACCCGGCATCTCCTCGGGAACGACAAGATCGAACCAACCTCTGATGGGATGTGTGGATGCAGGATCATTCCACTCGATCCCTATCTTGGTCGGGGAAGCTATCCTCATCTTCTCCCCTTGATCTATGGTTATAGCAGGGTTGTTCCTCGGAGCGCCTTTCTCACGGTTCCAATAAGCATCCAACAATGCAGCCACACCCTGCGTTGCATTCTTATAGGGAGTGAAGGCAGCAAATTCCTCGTCGTGCTCGGAAGCATGGGCGAGACCGAAATCCTGTGGAGTACCCCGTGGCACAAGAACACGATACTCGTTGCCAGCTACACGCACCCTCCCCCATACGCGGGTGGGGTTGCCAGCAATGTCGCGTCTGGTTTCCAGAGCAAACGCAGAGGCCGGTAAATTGGCGTAGCGGCGGGATTGTTTGACCTTACGCGCCCGTATGGCATCGGCTAATCTTTGTGCATTACGATTTTCAGCGTTAAACGCTTCCTCATCTATACGAAAGGCAACTAGTTTCACATCATCAGGGTAAGTATCCACAGCCACCTTAGCTGTCTCAAAAGCTTCAGATGGTCGGCCATGCAGCATAGATAGATCGGTCCCGAACCACCCAGAAGTCGGCGTTTCAACAATCAATTCTCTCTTTGTTGACGACCTCTCCACCGCAAACTTTACATCATCCTGTGGAACACCTATTGGAGGCCCTAATTCGGCACGATCTTTAGCAATGCCAATGTCATCGAATGGCACATACCAGCCACTAATGCGTGCAGAAGGATCAGTGTAAGGGACGTCAGGAGTACCAAGAAGAGTTTCTAAATGTTCCCGTAACAATCTTGAGTAAACTCGATATGCATCACCCAAGGGATTTTCAAGATGCCGTTCTGACGGAATTGTCACAGCCTCAAGGGTTCTCAGGTTTTGTATAGTAGGATCATTATCCCACTCCCCAATGATGAAATTTAATTCATTCTCCTCATGTAACTCTATCCCGGGGAGGCTAACAAAGTCCTGCTTTCCCCAAAATTTATCTAACGCAGTCTCAATGGGTTCTGGCTGAAAAAGAAGATCAGTTTGAGGGGTGCCCTGTAACCTGACGCGCGGGTTGCCATCATCATCCAACTCACGAACTGGTCTTTTGAGAAGGAGGTCGTCTAATTCATTAAATTGCGTAGACAGTCCCTCCCAATTAGGAGCGTAAACCTCGAATATTTCACTCCCATCATCCGCAAGCTCCGCGTGAATATAGCCAGTGTTCTCCCCCATAGAAGGTGGCAGCTTAACCTGCCCATTACTTACATGCCTAACCAGTTGAGCCATACCCTCGTGCGATATAACATAAGCGTCCCACACATAAAGCTCGCCCTTGTTATCGTAAGCAAAACGTAACTCGGCTCTCTTTCCCACACGCCCAACCAGTACTTCAGCATGATCTCTCCTGTACTTTTGCGCCATCCTTGTTATCACATGTCGAGAGGGATTAATCCTTACCTCCTCAACCTCAGGCTCATAAGTACTGTGAGCGAAAGCTGCCGCTACTTCCTCACCAGTAAACCTTCTGCCGCGTGACCTCCCTACTTTCTCCTTATCTATGGCACTCATCTCCTCGTCGATAAGAGGATCCCCGATCATGGTGTCTTCGATAGGAAGAAGCCCTATTTTCTGAGGCGCAAAGGGGCGCTCTTCAATAGGCAGTGAGTCTGCCCGTTTGGCTGGGTCAATGCCGAGACGGTGGAAATTGAACCAAGCGTTGTTTCCCAGTGTCTCAGTAGCCAAAGCCCAGCGCGCCCACGGACTAGCCATCATACGCGCATGATTAACGTAGGCTGCCTTTCCCCCGAACTTACCCAACGAAAGAGGTGACATGGTGTGAGCGTAGTAGTCATGCACAGCCCGTAGCACATCATTGTACAACAAGAACGTGCCGTTCATATCGACACGCCCGCTCTGTTTTATGAGGGGATGGTTGGAAGAGAAGTCACTTTCGTCAGTCTTGAGGATATAGAGATGATTGTTGTTCATAACATCATCTCTCATGGCTGCGCTGTTAGCGTATGGCTCCCCCTCTCCCTCGAACACCTCTACCTTGACAGGCAGGGCGTCGAACTGACTAATCGACTCTCGCTGAAGTTCCGTATAGGCTCTTTTAACAGCAGGATTCCCGCTGTCATCATCCGGCATAGCGTCGTAGTTGTCGGCTATCCTCTCAAAGGATGTTCTTTCTTCTGGAGTGAGGGTGGTTTGTGGGACGGCAGTGGCAAAGGGCAGCCCACGCAGGAATTGAGCTATTCGGTGACTGGTTCTGTTTCCTTCGTGGTACGCCGGGAGACGAAGTGTGCCTGATATCTCTTGATACCCGTTTGTGGCGGCAAATCCACTACCGTAAGCCCAGAATCTTCTAATGCTTCTGTTAGCTCGTGATATGCTTTTTCCAAGGGATTGGCGGGCGCGGTTGGCTTGTTGTTGGAACTCTTGGATGGCGGCTGTGTCATTAGGATCTCCCCAGTAGTATGCCTCTAAATATGTATCAGTTACCGTTAGGCCGGGCAAGCCTGATGACTTAATGACCTCATCGATCTTTGCCCGCGATAATGGTTTAGGCAAAAGATAGCGAACTGCAATAGTGTTATACGACCCATCTGGATGAACGAACCCGGCAATGTTATTGTTGGGGTCACCATCCAAAACGTGGAGTTGTTCTTGATTGAAGTTGGTGGAGAACTGCTTGAGGGCAACCAGCGTATCCTGCCTGTCCGGTTCAGCAAAGCCCACCAGCAATCCAACTGATGGCTCACCCTCTCCCGCATAAACCCCCTGCGAGGGGAGTATCTGGAAAGTAGCTGTGGGAATACCGCTCAACAAGTAGGTCAGGGCATCAGTGGCAATGTCCTGCAACAGGTGAATGGCGTCTTGATTGCCCGTTTTGGCCTGCTCCTGTAAAGCAGCAAGGCCGGGGATCTCAGCATTAACGACGGACAGGTTGGAAGCTATCTGATTGACAGGGACATCGTCTATGCTCTTGACCTCGCTGCGGTCGAGAACGTCTTGATCCCAAATAACGTAGTTATAAGTACGGGGATCGCCTATCGTTTGTAAAATCTCCAACGCTTCTGGACCTTGGAACTCTGAATCTGGAGATACTGTTTCAGGGTCAGTAACTTTTCTTATTTCGCCATCCGCAATCCGACTCTGTATTTCTGCAATCGCACCCTCAACACTACCCGTAGCATCTATTAAACGAGCTACAAAACCTTCAGGAGTGGGACGAGCGTCTATCCTCCGACTAAACTGATCCCAAAACCTCAGACCCGGAACACCTTCGTCAGCCAATGCCAAAGAAAGAACCTTCTTGGCCTCTCCCCGCTCTATGCCTTGTTCCTTCTCAATCGCGTCAGTAAGCGCGCGATAAATACCACTAACGGTTCTCTTGGGGTCCAACTGGTATGGTATGTACTTCTGAGGCACTCCGCTTGCCACATTGGTCAGAGCCTCCTGCACTTCTGGAGATTGCTTGTCGAATGCCACATCAGCATCCATAAACAGCGCCATGTCGGCATCTGGAACGTCTATTTCATAGAGAGTAGCTCTATCCTCCCACCACCCCGGCATTTCAGTAACAGTATCGTCTCCCCAATAAACCACGCCGTCGTCTTCAATTTTCTTTTCGGTCTCGCGCTGCTCCTTATAAACCTGAGCCGTATCCCTAACCTGCGCCGCATAATAACCCCACCCCTCCATAGTGGTGTCCTCTCCAGTGCCCACAAAAGCCAGATCTGGCTTGCCGAACACCCGATCCAAAACCTTACCCCACCGCACGGGACTACCGCTGAACGCGCGCGCCTCTTTAACCCCCTCCTGCTTTTCCTTCTCAAGCTTCTTACTTAGACTTTCCTCCAGTTCCTCTGGGAAGTCCTCTGTTCGCGCCCCAGTCGGAATAAAGCCAGCAGGAGTGGGATCAATGATGCGATCAAACACTTGCGCGGCGTTGTAGATTTTGGCGTCAGCAAGACCCCCCTTCAAATTCCTGAAGAAATTGAGGATACGCTGCCATATTGTCAGGGGGCGGCCCTTGAGAAAGTTCTGCCCGCTGGCGTGTCCCCTGAACAACTCGGCAGCCACCTCTTCAAGCTGCTCCGTCTCAGAGAGATCGGAGTAAGTCTCGCGCACCACCTCCATGACGCTCTTAACGGAGCCATCGTCTCTAAGCTGCCCCGTCCAATGAGGAACTTCATTGGCCGCTTCTGTTAAAGCTTTTATATCGGCAGCATCCAATGTCTTCATATCGACCAGCGCATGGATGGTCTCGTGGTCAAGCAGACCAGCCATGTAACGAGCCATCCATTTGGGGTTCTTGAGAGTGGCTGGAGGTAAGCCATCAAGAGCAATCAAGATCGCTCGCTTAACAGCGGCCTCTTGAGGAATAAATATCGCCTCGTCCCCAACCTTCTGACCATATATGCCAGCAATGGTATCGGTAATTATCAGTGGTACCTTGTCTCCTAGATTAGAATACGAGCCAAAGCGACGTAGCAGGTTCTTGCGTATCTGACTGAGGATGGCGGGGGTGATATCGGGCTTGATGGTGGCAGTCCGAACAGTATCGGTAAGAGTGGAGATATCTGGAATAATCTGCTTCTCGGCAGGACCGATGTCCACATGCACAGGATCAATAGCCGACGTAATGATCTCTTTGGTCTCTTCCAGAATAGCCGGTGCCTCTCCACCCACGTCTTCATCGACAGGACTGATGCCCGGCAGGGCAGCAGGCGGCGTTGCGTCAATGGTTTCTTCTATGATGGGGGGTTCGGGGAGGCGGGTAGTCGGGATAGCTGCCGCAGTCTCATCCAGAATAGGAGGCTGTGGAATAGGCTCAAGAGGTATCGCTTCAGCCGTTTCTTCAAGGATCGCGGGAGGGCCTATCGGCGGCCCCACTTCTGTTACCGTTTCAAATTCTTCGGGGAGTCCTTCAGTAGGGTCGGGTGGGGGTACTGGATCCGGTGTGGGGCGAGCAAAGGGACCACCCACGCCACCAACAAACCCACCAGTAAGGCCACCAATAGCAATGGCATTAGCAATATTCTCCACCCGCTGTGCCAACTGGATGTCTTCCGGGGAAGCGCCCGTAGCCTCGGTGTATTCACCCGTCGTCTCCTGAATGATCTGCTGCGCACCTTCGGTAAGCGCCTCTACAGTGAGGCCCTTCTTGCCGAACTGGAGCATCCGCTTGGCAACTGAGTGTGCGATTTTTTCTTTGGTTTTTTTCCTGAAGGGAGCAGTGAGGGCAGAGAGACCGGCCATATCCAAAGCGGCCATCGCCACACCCGGACCCAAAGCTATGCTAGCCGCGGTATCAGGATCTACCTTTTCCTGCTCAACCAGATAATCATAAGTATCGCCATAGTTCTGGAGAAAAGATCCCGTACCAGCCCCAACACGCATCCCTACCCCTACGCCGATAGGGCCACCGGGTGCCCCTGCTATCCCACCAGCAACAGCACCAGCCAATGGCACACCTAAGGAAGCAACGCCTTGCCCTAATCCTTGACCGACGTAATCCAGAAAAGTATCAAGGTCTTTGATTTGAGTGAGGGAGGGGACGCGAGCAACAAAAGCTTCTTTATCAGGCTCTGCTTCAAAGTCACTGACGATCTCAGAACCCCAGTCAGTGACTGTATCTGAGCCAAAGAAACGACCCAGCCCTTCGATGGCGCGCCCAGCCAAACGTGGGTTCTCTTGGGTAAGAGTGCCCCAAAATGAGCCAGCGAATTGTTCACCAAACCCCGATTCGCTAGGCTGAGGAGGGGGAGCTTCGTAGGGGAATTGTTGATTGATGTACGCTAGAGCTTCATCTTGCGTAGCGTCATCAGGAAACGAGAACTGCTGCCCTTCAAATTCATAAAGCTGTGCCATTCAGCAACTCATCACATCTAGAATGGATAGACTTGTCGTGGCGCGGCAACAATGTCGCCACTGTTAGGATCACGAATAGTCGTGTGAACACCTGCTGCCGTCTGTGGAGCGACACCAGTAGCCGCTCTGATTTGTTCTAGTTCCTTTTTATATTCCTTTAATAGCTCTTTCTTCACCTTATCAGGATCATCTCCATACAGATCCTTTAGCCTACGTTCAACCCGTTTTCCTGCGAGGCTCCGTACCCACTGATGATAAGTTTGAAGGGAAGCCTTTGATGCAGCATAAGGAGATTGAGCACTGCCAGCGCCCCAAGCCTTTCTTATTGCTTCTCTTGCCCCGGGGAGGGGGTTACCGGGTTTACCATCGACATCCTCAAACCACCTTTTCCAATGAGGACTTTCCTTGTGGCTTGCTAATATATCTTCTTCAAATCTCTGATAGGCGTCTGGTTTTCTCTTAAGAGCCGCCGCCTGTAATTCCAATGTAGCCCGTGCCAAGTCCTCTTTAGCACCCGCCGCTCTGGAGGCAGCTAATCCCTTCATGCCCTCCAAGCCACCTCGTCCCAATGAACCAAGGGCAGTTGCTCCGGGCAGTTGCGCTGCCGCCGCCGTCCCAAATCCAGCGCGCGCTAAAAATTCCCATAGATTCTGTTGGTCTCTTTCTTTTTGGCCCGCCAAGAGAGCACTCGCAGCAGAGGGTATTCCCGCAGCATCATCAACAGTAGCGTCATCAACAGTAGCGTCATCAAGTGCACCCGGCTTCCCAGCAGCCATATTCCTGAGAGCACCCTGCCTCCAACTTCCCGGCCCCCCGAAAGCAACGGTCCTCGCATAAGCTTCACCCATATCAGGAGGAGCAAAACCCGGCGGAGTAGATGCCGCTACTAACGGCCTCTCACTCTGACTCAGAGCTAACTGCAAGTTAGGTGGATCAGGAATAGGATCAGCAATTTTATAACCCCCGACAAAGGGCAATCCCCCAACTTTCTCAGCATAAATCCTCTTAAATGCTTCTTTATCCGCAGCACGTTGCTGCTCCATGTTTTTTCTGTATATCACATCGTTAATCGGGGCTGCTTCAGAAAAACGACCAGTCTGAATACCTGCAAGCTCTGGGACTAGAGGCTGTACTGTTGATGGCGGAGCATCAGGCGAACCAGAAAGCACAGTCTCTTCCTTGAAGCGTTCAGGAACCGGCAGCCCAAGCCGCCCCACTAACCGCCTACCCGCGCCCCCTAAATCAATTGCGCCTTGTAGCACTTTTTCACCTATGCCACCCGCCTGACCTATGCTTGTGCCAGATGCTGCTACCTGTGGCAGTCCACCTGTAGCTCCAGTTGTAGCTCCAGACATGAACTGCGGCGGAAGCCATGTCCCAGATAAGGGAACTGCTTCCTCAATTCGATTTAACCAATCCACGGCCATCAGCGTTTCATCAGGTGACACAATAGGTTGTTCAGCAAGCTGTACTGGAGGCTGTGCTGTAGGCACCGCAGAAATAGCAGCCTCTTCTTCTGTTAGCGGTTTATCCCCGGCAGTAAAGAAAACATTCCCGCCAATATCCACCTTATCAGGTGTCAAGGGCGTTGTGAGGTTGCCTTGAGGATCATAGAAATCTTTAAGACTCTTGCTAATAGTCCCTCGTTTGGCAGTTAAGGTGGGGTTCTCAAAATTGAGCGAGCCACCAACAGGATTCGCCGCATTGAACGACCGCCCATCAAAGAGCGCCTTCGACACGAGGTCTCTCGTCCAGCCGCTTGCTGGTAAAAGCTTGTCTACATCATGTCCTGCCTTCCCCACTGGCTCAAATTGTTGTTTTGCTTCAAGAACTTCCTTAACACTATCCCCCCATTTGCCATCTCTGAGACGATTTATAATTACTGCCGTTACTGCAAATATGCCCTTTACATCATCCCCAGTTTCCTGATCAACAACCCTCGCAATTCTGTCTTTATCTTCATCAGTTAGGCTCTCAATCACCTCCTCAATAGACTTAACCCTACCTCCCTTAGCCATCCTCACAACACCACCTTGCTCCATCATCATGGGCGGCACAGCCTGACGGGCCATTGGTGGAGGCACTGCTCTGGCAAGAGCCTGCATCTGAGGAGGAACACCCGGTGACATCTGGCGTTGGGGTAGCGCCCTGATACCCTGCTGGGCTTGCGGGGGCATACGTCCCTGCATCATCTGAGGAGGAGGCCCCTGCATCATAGCCTGCGGCCCCATTGGAAGAGGGGGCTGCTGTGGTGATGCGCCACTAATAACATCATCAGCAACCGTAGTCTCCGCTTCCTCTACATCAGCCCTATAGGCGTCTTCCATACGCTTACGGCGATCCAACTCACTAATGATTAAATATGTATCAACAGCCCCGGGGTTCTGTACTTGCTGTAGCAAAACTTCCTTAGAAAGACCCTTCAGAATCTCTGTTATCTGTAAGATATTGGTCATAGAACTATCCAGTAAGGGTTTTGTAAGCACCAAGAGCACCAAGGCCAGCACCAGCCAACTGACCCGTAAATGATCCCGGTGCTTGGTATTGGTAAACCTCGGACTGAGGTGTAACGGGCACTCCCTGTAATAGGCCAGCCAAGAACTGAAGCTGCCTACGCTCAAAGTCCCGCTGATTAAGGAAGTCCTGATAGGCCAAATCAAGGTTGGCCTGATCCATTTTCTGATAAGCAGCCCCCACTCCCTGCAACGCCCCAGCTTGAGAAAGCTGTTGCTGCAATATTTGAGGGTCCATTCCAGCGGCGGCAGCCGCAGCCTGTAATCCATACTGCGCCTCCTGCAACCTCTCTGCTCCCCCAAGTTGAGCAGCCTGTACGCGAGCAGCACGATCCCGCTGGAACTGATCCATTGCCTGCTGTTGAGCTAAACGAAATCCCTCCGAGCGTTGACGACTTTCAAGATCGCCCATACGCTCCTCGAATTGACCGCGTGCCAATGATTCTTCCACGGCAGCACGGCTTCCCGTGCGCGTTCCACGCCCCACACGGGCAGCTTCTCTTTGCTGGGCCTGTAACCCAAACTGCGTTTCAGCACTCCTCCGCTGACCCCCAAGAACATCCTCCAAATAGGGATCCATATAGGGCTGATAATCGTAAGATGGCCTGTATTCCCCTATAAGCCCCCTGTAGCCCTGTGCTTGAAATGGGCGTGGTCCGAACCCGGCAGGGGGAGGAAGCCCCTCAGCACCCCCTACAGGAGCCTGAGGGAGCGCCCCCACCTCACCAGCAGGGGATGGGGGAGTATACGGACGGTTGAGAATATTGGAGTAATAGTCCTGCGCAGCGTACATTCCCTGAGGAGCGGTTACGCCTGCCTGTGTCTGCAACCCAAATCCTAGGCTCTGCTCCGGTGCAAATGGGGCAATGCGTGGTCCCGGGTAACCCAAATAGGGCTGATCGGTAACCGTTTCGCCTCGCGTTAAAAGACGCTCGTAGTAAGGCTGTGCATATTCGGGAAGACTGGTCTGTGTAACCGTGCTCTTAGTGGGCGTAGGGTTGACACCCCCGCCACCTCCACCTTTACTCATAGCCTTTCTCCGTAATAAAGAACGTCGCGTTCCATCCGATGTCTCTCAATGCGCGAACCCATCCCCTACGTCCCGTCAGTTCAATGCCTGCGCAACCATGATCCCTGCCCCACCTTTGCAGCATCTCATCAAGATCCTTCACCCATTCCCTTAAACGGGTACCACCCAGAAACTGGCCCGTCAGCATTCTCTTGCGCGGGTACTGCGTGAATGTGGTGGTACATGTTGCGATAATCTCGTCCTCATCCAACACCACCCACAGGTGGCTCTCTTGTGTGACTACCAAATGGTACACATCCTCAAGAGTGAACCTTCCTAAGGACTGCTCCACAGCAGGCTTGAGCAACGGAGCGACTTCATCCCAACACTCCGACACCCTATCGTAGGGGACAATGGAAACCTTCACGCAACCCCTACTTCTTCAAAGACTTCCTCAACCCCTTCCTCGCCTATGTAGTTGGGGCGCTTGGTAGTTCCATGTGCCATCATCCTTAGCTTATTGCGCGCCGCATCCAACCGCCTAGCTCCCGCCTCGGTGTTACCGTCACCGGCCAATGCCACATCATCGGCAGACCAGATGTGCTCACCGCTGCTCACATTGATCGGCTCCTTGCCGTCGATGTTACCTCGCCGCAAGTCGTCACGGCCACCGTCTGCACCACGAACAAGGCCCTCGTGCGCACGGCCCAACCCCCTTGCGCGCTCTTCCTGTATAATTATACGGCGCAGTCCCTCGAAAGCGCCGGGGCCAAAGACCTCGGTAAAGCGGGTGATAGCTATTTCAGGCTCTGGATGGTCACCTTTTATGGCCGCGATAGCCTGTTGAGTGACATCTTCAATCAAAGCCTCAGCGCCTCCCGCTATGGGAAGGGAACCAATGCCGCCTTCAGCAAGCTCCGTAGGCGCTTCTACCGGGAGATCGGTTATGCTGCCCTCGACTTCTTCAACTGTTTCGGTGTCTTCAACCTCGTCATCAATGGGGAGAGACTGAAGGCCGCCAGCTTGAGCATATTGCGTGTAACCCAAACGATGGGGGTCCATGATATTAGGATAGAAGAAGCGTCCCTCTGGACCGTAGCCATACTGACTCAAGTCAACAGTCTGAGCATACTGTGTGGGCTGACGGGTGTCGGGCGCAAGTCTGGGATCGCGATAGGTTCCACCGCCACCGGACTTCGGTAGAGGACCAGCATATGCAGGTCGCATAGCCTCCTCTGCGGCTAACCCACCTACTCCACCTAGCATCATTTGCGTAGTATAGGGATTACGCAACATCGACGCCGTCACATTTTGTCCAGCGCTAGTCACACCCGCCGGTAAGCTGGGAACATCTTTGAAGTAACCCGCTAATTCTCCCGGACCAATCTCCGTAGCTGCCCTAATGCCTTTAACATTAGGCGTTCCTCCCAACGCTTCAGCACCAAAACCTAAGGCCCCATGCAAAGCACCAGCAGTCAAGCCAGCCATCAATCCCTTTTGAAGGGGATCATCTTCCCCCAACATATAACTCTGTAGAGCCTGTCCTCCAGCCGCACCAAGCCCTGTGTATAATGCTTGAGTCATTAACGGCGCACCAGCACCCGCAAACGCACCACCCGCCATCACTCCTAACAACGGCCCCAAGAAATTCTCAGGCAATCCAGTATCAGGGTTCCTAGTGACTCCTCCCAGAGAAGCAAGTCCCGCCACTTCATCGGGGCGCATATGCATGAGCATGGTGTCGCCGCCACGTCCTTGGCGCGCCACCTGTTTGGCTTGGTTGCGTAGGCTCATCAAACCGCCTCCTTGTGCCACTTGGGGCCGATAAAATAAATCACTAGGCAACCCCCTAAAGCCCGCTGTAGTAAAATCATAACCCTCATACGGCTGCGGGTTAAAAACCTGTGGCCCATATCCAGAAGAATCATAGGTAGCCGCTTCCGTTACTACATCAGGCGACACTGGGAGACGCCGTACTTGAAGCGGGAGAGGGTCATCATCTCGACCCATATGGGGTTCACTATCGTTAGGCGACCATAAACTTTGAGTACCGCGCCTCCCTTGACCTATGCCCCCACCAACCATCGCACTGCTTGGCCCGAACTCCATACCCGGAATAGTACCGACTTTCCCTTTATTACTACCCCACATCATATCAAGAGCAGTCAACCCCAACCCAATAGGCGTTCCATATTTTAACCCCATTGCTGGATAAGAGAGCCAACCAGCAGGAGTGTTCGGCTCCAGCCAACTCAAAAGCCCCGGAGGATCAAAAGAGGACTGGACCTGTGGGTCCATCTGAGTCGAAGATCGATCCAATATCCCAGAAGGATACACCTGCCCTCCTATAGTTTCCACACCCTGCGGATTGAAAGACAGGGCCGCGCGAGCTACGTCACCAGCATCACTATCCCATCCCCCGCCACCGGGATCCTGTTCAGATTCCCCAGTTGTCCCGCTCGACATTCCTCCTGTGTCATCAAAAGATGGAACGCCCGCAGGTCCAACGTTCTCAGTACCTAATTTAGAAGGGTCCGCTTTGTTATGAACATTCTCAGAGCGCAGCAAGTCAGCTTCCGCATCGGTAATATAAGAAAGAAACGTCGGCGGTTGATCAGGCGCTGATTGCCATTCAGCAGGAGCCTCAACCATGCGTTTAGGATCGGTATAATTCTTCATACCTCCTTGCACCGTATAGTCTCTACGCTGGAGCATTCTATTTCCTAACTTGTTGTAACCGTTACGGTTCCAATTGCACTAGCTGCCGAAACGGAACCTGAGTATCCTACATTAACAAGCACGATCTTCAATGTGCCACTGTCGTTAAAAACAGAACCTGTCGCCAACTGAAAGCCACTCGTGGGCAAGTCCGTCAGCACCAACGTAGTGCCGCGCAAGGCCCCCGGGTTGGCTACCTGTTGCACGAACGCATTAAGCGTCCTCACCAGATCATCGGCATATGCCCTCTCATACCCTTCTGGCGGGGAAGGGAAGACCGGCAGGCCGCCCTTGAAGTTCATCTCCTGCCATCCGGCCTTATGTTAAGGCGCGGTACTCCCAGCCTCCATTGCACGCCAATCTCGCTGCTCGATACCCTGAGAGCAACGCCGCGCCCTCTAATGCGAACATGCAACTGGTTGGTGAACTGCTCCACAGGGGTGGTGGCAGTACGGGTGGCCGTCTCATCCTGAGATTCATCGTAGGCAGCACCGGGATAGTTACGCGCCTTGATAGTGAACGTCGCAGTGGGGTCCATAGATGTCGACCCATCGAACGTGAGGTCAGGAAGGACGCGGTCCACGAAACTGAAGCTATCCCCCTGCCCTATATCAAACTGAGAGCTTTCAATATAAGAATCAATAGCGGAGCCATCGTCGTCATTCCCATTCTCGTGGTTGTAAAGATAGGGTGAAGCAGTTGTCCCTGTTGCCTGAGGATAGGTTCTAATCCCCCTGTCGATCCACGCTGTTCTGGCTAACGACCCATAATACCACAGGTTTTCCCCATAGTTATAGACAACATACGAATCGTTTTCAGTCGCCGTGGACGACGGATAAAACCATATAACCTCCGTAAACTCTGAGTTGACCCCAGCATAGATGGGCCGCAAGAGATTGGCATTAAGGTTACCAAAGACCTTGAAGCGCACCGCACACGGGAGAGCCTGAACGCGCCCGTCGTAACGATAGAACGTATCCCTGCCCATCCAGAAGATGAGGTCGTCGACACTGGCTACGGCATTGGGACCAATAATCGTAATGGCCCCCGAAATCTGGGCCAGACCAAACGTATCGGGAGGTCCGAGAAACGTCATCGAATGAAGGGAGGTGTCAGTCCATATCAATATTTCTCTTTTGGTTTCAACGGCCTTGACGAAAGTACC
>Ga0256381_1000025_pt1 | contig 15521 bp, 21 predicted proteins | sample LS1160viralmetaG_FD_189070 | JGI IMG/M metagenome (GOLD analysis project Ga0256381, IMG submission 189070) | Seawater viral communities from deep brine pools at the bottom of the Mediterranean Sea - LS1 1600m | ecosystem: Environmental > Aquatic > Marine > Bathypelagic | place: Mediterranean Sea...
CACTGATACCGGTCGAACCGGCAGACGGCCCCGGCATCGTCGAGGCCCACGACGACCGTCCAGTCGATAGACTTCGCCAGGTCGACCCCGTAGACCACCGGAGGATTGCCGGAGATGTCCCCGATGCAGGCCCGGATCGCCTCCTGCCCAAACGGGTTCCCGCCGTCGTCGGACGGCTCGGCATAGTAAAGCTCCCGAAACACGTTCTCCGGTAGTTGGCGGCGGGCCTGGTCGATCTCCTCCGACGCTATGATCCCCGCATCGACAGCGTCCGAGGCCGTAAGCTTCGCATAGGCCCACCCCGGCTCCCCGCCCTCGGCCTGACGCGCCAGGGCATACGCCCAGTTCCGCCGCCCCTTGACGTTGCCGATGATCCGCACCGGGCCACGGGTCGCGGTCAGGGTCGAGCGGATCGCGTGCCACGCCTCCTCCCGCATCCGCGTCGCCTCGTCCAGCACGGCGGCGTAGACATCCTCACCGTAGAGGTTGTCGGGCTTCTCCGCAGAGCGAAACGAGATGATCGCCCCGTTGACCAGGGTGATCGTAAGCTCGGACTCGTTGGCCGTATATAGGGTCTCCGGCAGGCCGCGCTTGAGCCGCCGGTAGGCGACTTTGGCCTGGGGATAGACCGGGCTGATCCACCAGAACGCCTGACCCCGCAGCCCGCCCATCGCTTGCTCTAGAATCCAGGCGATGCAGGCCACGGTCTTGCCGCACTTCGTCGACCCCTCGATGATCCCGTAGCGGTCAGGGCTGAATATCGCCGCCTGCTGCTTCGGGTAAAGGCTCGGTCTCCGATAGGTCACCGTCGGGGCCGTTGCCGTTGAGGTAGTTGCCACTCGCTGCCTCGATGCTGAAAGTTACTTCGCCCTGAGTCATGTGTATGGCCCGCTGGTCGATTGTGATGAGCGGCTCCTTCGGGATCACGCCGTTAATCTCGCTGATCCGGTGCATGATCTTTAGCACCATGTTCGTCGCGGTTTCGTCCCCGGCCAGGGCCTGGGGCCACCAGCGGGATAGGAGGGTCGTGTACCGCTCCATCTGGAGGCCGCGCATCTGGTCGGCCATGCCGGAATACTTCTCCGCGAGGTCGTTGAGAACGCGCTTGATGTCCCGGTGGACCTGCGACTTGTCCACGCCCAGGGTCTCGCCGATCTGCTTCTCGGTCGCGCCGCCTTTGTAAAGCTCCAGCATTTGATACCGGCGAAGCTCCCACTCGGCGCGTTTCTGAGGCGTCGGGTATAATCCCGGCTGCTTACGTTTCGGCATCAGACCTTCACCGCCTTCTTGAACTCTTGGGAGATGATTAACGGGACGGCCTTGCCCCAGTCTATATGGTGATGGAGCCGCCGATTCATCCGGCCCATCGTCCGAATAGTTGAACAAAACGGAGCCGCCATTACCGTGTAGAACGATTTCACATATGTCCCGGCATCCAAATATAGCTCAGACATTCCACCGCTATTCGACTGGGTCGATAACTGGTCGAGTTGCAATTCCATATCAGTAAAAAATAACGTTCCAGTGCCGCCGAGGGAGACGTATGTCGTCACGTCTTCATTAAGCCTGCCCCGGAACCGGATCGGCTTGTCTGCGTCGCAGATAAAGCTGTTCATCGCCTTGCGTTTGAACCGCTGTTTACGTGGCTCCCCTCCTACATGATCCCCTCCCTGAGATAACGCAATCGTCGTGACCGGCGTCGTCTCGATAACTCGGACGAGGGCATCGAACACGGCGTCGAGGCTCCCTATCTTCCAGCCGTGATACTCGTCCCGTGCGGAGGTGCTAAGTCGGTGGCCCTTCCCTAGCCTTCGATATTTCCAATCAGTATAATCGTCGTCCAGTTGGACGAAGTACCGATAGCCTTGCTGCCTCGCCAAGTCCCAGCAGACGTTCCGCGCCCAGAGGATACCGCGCCGATCTGAGGAGTTGTCGAACTGGTCGGTATACCGCCCGACCTCGTCCTTGGAGAACACCAGCACGTTGTCGCCATAAATGCGCTTATACTCCTCACCGGCCTCGTCCTCGTCGTCGATCACAATAAACACCTTGCCCGTATACCCGTGAGTCTGGAGCGTCCGGTAGGTGATCACCTTGTCCGGTCTCCCGTGCGTCAGGATGAAAGCGCAGAAGTCTTCACGCATCGGGATAGTCCTCGTGGAAGGCCGCGTCGATGTCCTCCTTGAGCCGGACGAATCCGTTTTCAATCGCCTGATCGTAATCAACGACGACTAGGGCCGACCGCTCCATCAGGGCCTGGACGTTAGCGGGAGCGTGGGCGTAATAGTTCGCGATCCGTTGGAAGTTGAAGGCGACGTGCCGTTCAGCCGCATCCAACAAGAACCTCTCGACCTCCTCCGGTAGTTCCGCATCCCGGATCTCGCGGAGCAATTCGTCGGCGGTACTCCGGTCGGATAACTCGGCGATCTCCGGCGGTGGCCCCGACGGCTCATAGATCGGAGTGTCCACCGTCTGCACATATACATTATCGAGCGGCTCCGAGTCTGCTATCGTCAGCGGCTCGTACCCGTTCGCCAGGGTCTGGAGGAGCGCGTTCACCGTGTCGTTGTCGGACGATACCGTCGACAGCAACTCGGTCAGCCGCTCCTCGTCCCGCCCAGCCATCGCCGCCAGCGGGTCGAGGGTCGCCAGCATCAGGTCGGCCTCGGCCTCGTCGATGTCCAGCACCAGCACCGGGACTGAGGAATCCGGCGTGGTCTCGGCCCGGAGATGCCCATCGACCAGCATCAGCCCTTCGGGCGTCTCGCGGGCGATCAGGGCGTCAGCATACCCGACCTCCGCTAGCACGCCTCTCAGGGCGTCCTGCTGCGCTACAGGGTGCGTCCGCCAGTTCTTCGGGTTGGGCAATAGCTCCGACGCCGGGACGCGCCGCAGTTCCTTGATCCGGTCACGTATCTGCACGGTTGCGCCTCCTATTCACTGACAGGCGTGACCGTGATCGCCACGCGGTTCTCCGCCAGGGTCTTTACCTTCACATGGCCCAGGCTATACCCGGTGATATGGCCGGGGTCATCGTCCTCCAGCGCACCGCAGTCTACCAGACCGTCAATAGACGGGGCGACGATGCACGCCAAGCCGTCAAAGTCTAGGGGCCTACGGGCGTAATATTGAGTAACCTGGACGGTCGCCTTCTCCGGCGTCTCCCAGCCGACCGGCATCTCGGCGAGGCCGAGCAGGTAGGCATCCTCACGGGCCTGTTTCACCAGGGCCTGCGACACCCGCCAGGTCGACTTCCGTAGACCATTCTTCGATAGCCTTGAGTCCGGGATAATCTCAATGGTCAATGAGTCCATGTCTCCTCCTGAGATATTGACGCCAGGGAGCCCATTAGGGCGAGTGGGCGTCTGTTTATGTCTAGTCTCTTTGTATTAGTCTCTTAGCCCTTCGACTAAGGTCTCAGGGCTAAGTCTCTTGTCTTAGTCTCTTATCTTAGTCTAAGACTCTTACGCGCGCGCACGCGCGAGGGCTTGTATCTGTTGCGCCGCAACGTCCCGCAATTGCGCCGCAACGGGTTTGTAGCTGTTGCGTTCCGTTGCGGGGGCCGTTGCGATCCCTGGGGCCGGTCCCGTAAACACAAAAGAAGCCCCGCCCAGACCCTCGGAGTGAGAGTCCAGACGGGGCTATGATCCACCGCGTTTATCGCCGTCATTCCATGTGCTCGTTAGGCTCCAGTCCCTCATTGCGAGGGCCGAAGGTCGGCTCGACGCCCAGACGTTTCAGCCGGAACATCCCCGCCAGGTCCGGGTTTCGCGCCATCAGCAGCCGGGCATAGTACGCCCGGTGATTATTGGAAAGTTTTGGCGTCTCTCCGGGGAGGCTCCGCAGTCCCACCTCCCACCGCGCCCTCTCGTACAACGCACCGATCCCGCAGACTGAATCCCGGCCACGCTCCTCCCGCCACTGCCGAGCGAGGCCTACGAGGATGCGGTATACCTCTGGACGATCCGCGTGAAACTGCCTGAACTTCTTCTCCAGCTTCCCCTCTCCCGTAAAGTCAAAACTTGACTGATGCTGCATCAATAGACACCTCCCAGACGCCCCAGGATCGCCGGAGAGGGGCCGAAGCCCCGCCCCGGCGGTTTACCCCCCCGGAACTCAGTCAGACTGGCCCTGAGCGAGGAACGGGAACGGCTCGACCGGCGACCAGACAATAACCTTCCGCGTCCGCCCCGTCGACCATAGCTGCCACGTTTTCAGCACCAGGGCTAGCCGCTCCCGCTTATCCAGCCTCAGACCCGGCCTCAGACCCTCAAGCAAGCGACGCCGGAGGCCGACGATGGGGCTATCCTCGGTCAGGTTGAAACCCGATAGGACGCAGCCGAGGAACTCCTTGGCTCGGGATTTCGAGGCCCCGGACGCGACGATAGCCAACCAGACTAGCGCGACCTCCGACGATGGGACGAACGCCCGCCCCGGCCCTGCGGCGCGTAGCGCGAGGGATTCCGACACAGCCTCCCGGATACCCGGCACCTCGTCCACATACTCCATGATCCTCGGTATGCTCGTCCGAAACTCAGGTTCCCGGCTGGCGGGGTGGGTCATTGCCCTAGCGTCGCGGGCAGCATAGCCCCGCCACATAATCAAAGCCGACGACAGCACCGCCCCGTTCTTCTCTCCGGCCATTTGTAGATTCGCCGCTCCCGACCGCTTCTTCCCGGTGTCGACCGTCGGCCTAGCCTCCGCCTCGATCCCAGTGATCACCGGCACGCGGTATGTGTGACCGCTATTTAGCACGGCCTGAAGCCGGTGCTGTCCGTCGATCAGGATGCCCGCCCGGTCGAACACCACCGACTCGCCGTTCTCCCTCCAGTACCCGTTCGACATTTCGGACGCCAACGTTCTCGCGGTATCGCGTGAGAGTGCCCTATTTTGGTCGTTACGGTCGAGCCACGCCAGCGCAATCTCCGGCGTGACCAGGACGATCCGCGCAGCCATCTCGTCGTCGACCGGCTCGGCGATCCAATAACAGGCCTCCCGACATATGTGCCGTATCGTCGCGTCGCGGCACCGCCGCCACTCCTCCCAGTCTACCCTCTGATCCCGTGATGACCCCTTGCGCCTCAGTGTATCCGTCTCACCGCCGCTGATAACCCCACCTCCGACCGCTATCTCTTCGGCCTTGTCCATTACCTCGCTCCTCTCTCTGAATATCGTCGCTATTAGGGCCTTCGCAGCCCGTCTCCATGTCGCCCTCACCAGTCCTGCTCCGACTGCTCCCAGCGTCCGTTTTGGCTGGCAAACCGATGATCCCGCGACAGGCTGGACGCCACCGTCGACCTCGGTGAGTCCAGCACCTCCGCTAACGCCTCGGTCGTCATCGGCCCGGTCTCCCCGATTGCAATCCTCGCCCGCTCTGAGATCGGCAGACCGGCCACAAGCTCCGCGTTCGATTGGATGTCGAGGGCCTCGATAGTGCAGCCGTCGGCCCAGGTCAATCGGAACCCCAGCGGGTCGTGCAGCGGCCCCATGTTGCTCTTCCGGTGATGGAGCGCGAAATCGGAGTATGCCGCGTTCCGCAGTTGGGACGCCTTCAGTTCAAACGTATCCCTTGCCCGGTCCTTCCAGACTGTGCTTCCAAAGGGCGTAGCGGTGGCACTGCTGCCGCTCGACTCCTTCGTTACGTGGGCGATTATCAGCGTCGAAAGGTCGCGGTTCGGAGGTTTGATGGCCCGGAGCGCGGTGAAGAAGTCCTGCGTCGGCTTGGTAGCTTCGGCCTCCCCTCCGCACGCCGGTATCGCCGAATCTACCAGGACCGTCCCAATATTAAACCGCTCGACCTCGTCTGCTACCGTCTCCACATTATCGCTCAAGCTCCCAACCATCTCCCGATAAAAGACCATCCGGCCCCGTGGGCTTTCCGGTCTCTCAGGATCAGGCCATCGACCCGCTTCGATCCCGCGTCCCCGCAGTATCTCCGAGTTCCTCCAGTACGCCAGGTTTCGCGTCGTCTCCCAGTCCAGCCAGAGCGCATTCTGCTGCATCGTCTCAAGCCCCGCCACGGCAAAGCCGGAGTGTAGGCCCTGGATCAGGTTTAATCCGACTAAGGACTTGCCGATCCCGCCCGCTCCGTAAATTATGCAGGGCGTGCCTTGCCAGAGTATTTGGGAGATCACCTCCCGGCTTGGTTCCGGCGGTTCCGCGTCGTCGAGGGCAATCGCGGGAGACCCGGCCAGGTACGCCTCGGTAACCATCGCGGTTACCTGGGTCATCCGCTGCCGCCAGTCGTCCCGCGAGGAGATCGCCTCCAGCTCGGAGATGATCCCGCGCCACGTTTTGGTTATGTGCGTGCGGATCGGCCCCAGTAGATGCGGGCCGTTCAGTTCCGCAGTGTCCCGACACGTAACGACTGCCTCGATGTGGCGGTCACGGTGTTCGTAAAGGCGAGAGCATTCAACGGACACTCCTTCCGCCCAGGTCAGGACGTAGCTCGTACCCTGGCGCGTCAGCACCGGCGTCGTTAGCGTTTGCGCCATCATATCGGCGTCCCTCCTCGACGCCTCTCACGTCGTGCCGGTTGCTCCGGCGGCTTGGGCGCGGCCTCGCGTCGGGGCTGACGCTCCGGCCAATCCTCCATGATTTCTACCAGACGGGAAAACGCCCCGGCCAGCCCCTCATCAAGAGAGGCCGACCGGGGCGCGGAAAGCTCCGCCGAACGCCGAAGTGCATCCTGCCGCAGACAGATTCCCGGCAGGTTAATCTGATAATCGTGTAGGTCGCAGAAACTCTCCGCGCAGTGAAACGCCCCCGCCGTCAAGCGAGACGCTCGGCCAGGATCGACGCTAGCCCCTGCGCCGTATGTCCGCCGACCGCCAGGTACTCCCTGGCCGAATCCGATCCGAGCGACTGGATTGTCCCCAACACCGCCTCCCGGCTCCAGCCCTGCCTCTCTACCCAGGCCCTCAACTCGGCCTCGTTCTTCACCTCCGGCCCCGCCGGCGGAGCCGCCTCCGATGCCACATCCGATGCCACGTCTGCCACTACCGGTGTCACGTCCGTCACTACCGCGCCGAGAGTCTCGGCATAGGCGACCAGGGGCGAGTCCCCGGCCAGCCGCGACAGGAACCGACCGTTCCACCAGCCCGCGATCTTCTCGGCCATCTCCAGCACGGCGTCGATGTCCGCGAGGATATTCCCACCCTGCGACGACCCGAAGGCCACCGCCTGCCGGACAGCCTCCCGGTCGTTCAGGGTCTGTGTGTCGACCCGGTGCCGGAGGCCCGCGTCCATGATGGCCCCGCCAGAGGCCCCAGCGGCCCCAGGGCGCGATGATTGGGCCGGTGCGGTAGTATTCCCCGCCCCGGCCCCGCCGCCGCCCTCTATCGGCTTTGCGCCACTCATCTGCCAATTGACCTGCCACGGCATCTCCGACCCGTCGATCACCTCGCCCGTGAATGTCCCGTCCTTGAGGAACCTCGCCTGCCGTGTCGTCGGCTCCATCGCCGCCAGCACCTCGGCCCCGATAGCCGGGGCGTTGCCCGCCCCTGTCCAGCGCACGAACCGCGTGGGGTACTGACCCAGGGCCGGTATGTCCGCCTCGATGCTGACCCGACCCCGCGTGTTGTCGACCTTCAGAATCTTCGCCTGCGTCGTCATTGCCTCAACTGCCACTATTAGCCTCCCGTACTACTTTGACCTTGGGCGACCCATATATCTTTGCGTCCTCGATGATCGCCGCGTGATCCGCCGAATGCTTAAGGAGACGCCGACCGCGCGCCATGTCCCACTTCTCCGGCACGCGCCGCACCTCATCATGCTCCGGCGTATAGATGCCCTCCAGGTCCGCTGGGTCTGTTATCTCCCGCAGCCTCGCCAGGATCGAGGCGTCGTAGCTCACCGCCTTCGTCACGGTGACGATCCCCGCCTCCGTCCGCATCCGCTCCGACCCGTCGTCCTCCATCGCCTCGACGATCTGCCGACTTAGGAGATATTCGGCCTCCTGCATCGCCTTCAGCCTCTCCCGGATGTCGACCAGTTCGGCCACCACCTCGTCCAGCGTCGCGTCCCGTACTGCCTCCGCTTTGTCTAGCCTCACGATATCCCCCTATCCCCCAGATGTTTCCCGCAAGTGCACTCGTCCCGATGTTGGCCCGACCGTCTGACGATACGCTGGATCGGCCAGCGGATCAGCCAGATCGGCCCTCGCGGCGTTTTCACCTGCCGCGTCTCGCCGAGGAGGCCGCGTTGAATTAGCTGGTGTACGCGCTGACGCGTAACACCCAACTCCCGCGTCGCCTCGGCAACCGTCGCCCACTTCCCAACCGGCATCAGCGTCCTCCTTCGGGGGCCTGGATAGGTAGTATACCACGGCCAAGCCCCCGCCAACATTGTCGCCTGCTAGGCTCCCAGGATCGACCACGCCCTGGCCCGCATCTGTTCCCCGCCGCTGCCGAGCCAGGAGTTCTGGAGTCGCCGGGAGACGACCGCATCCTCGGTCGAGTCCAGGCTGTCCATCGACCGGCTGCCCTTGCTGTAATCCAGGTACTCGGTCACGGCGTTCAGGGCGTCCCATTTCGTCTCGCCCCGGTTACCCTCGCCGAGATAGAACAGGTCGAGCATTTTGGACGCCGCCGGGGCCTTGAGACCGTGCTGCCGGTCTATCGCCACGTCTGGCTCCAGGTCGAGGAGTTTATACGTCATGTCCTTCATCTGGTCATGGCTCCACGCCTCTTCAGCGATCCGGTTTGCGGACTCCATCAGCCTCTGCATATAGGCGTCGCGCAAGCCCAGAAGATCGCGGGCCTCGTTGACCCGGCCCATGATCCCCGACGTGTGGCGGGCCGCGAACGCCGCCCTGCTGCTCGTCGCCGCTCCGAGGGTGTTAGAACAAACCACCCGCACCGCGGTCAGGCGCATCCTGAGCGCAGCCGTCCCGTCGTGGCTGTTGTCCAACAAGATGAAGCTCTCCAGCTTCTCGCCGTTGTCCAGCCGGTAGTCGCCCTCCAATTTGCACAGCATCCAGACCCGGCGACCTCCGAACAGACTGCCGACCGTGTGAAAGGCCGCGTCGCCGGAGCCGACGACCGCGTCAATCACGTCGAACGCCGCCCGGTTCTGGATCGGCGTATATCCGTCGGACATGACGCCGAAAACCTCGTCGGTATCCTTCCGAACCACCGCCCGCTTGCCCTCGATCGCCTTAAAATCCCCCGGCCTCCAGCTATCCGTCTGAATGTCCCGGTATACCGGGACGGTCGCGACCTCCCAGTCTAGCTTCGCCGCCTCGATGGCCTCCGCCGCCGTCATCGCCTGCCCCTCGACGAAAGTCCCCAGACCGTGCCAGGGTCGTCGTCCAACGTATGCCATCCCGTCCGTCTCTGTAATTCCTGCTGGCATGATGCCTCCCCTTCTGCTAATCATCCATGCGGGCCGATACGTCTCCCTCCTTCCGCTCCCAGATTGATGCCGATGGCCCGAACCACCGGCTGCGTTGAGACCCGCCCCGGCTAGATGCCGGGACGACGCTTCGGGCTTAACTCCTCGCCGCCTTCGCGGCTTTGATGTGTTTGCAATCCTGTGACGTTGAACCGGCATGGAACTCGCACCGCTCACAGACCCAGGCGAAACTATAGCGGTGGACGACCACCGAAAAGCTCGCCTCGGTCTGACCGAACGGTATCGGCTCCGCCTCGTCCCTGACGAGGTACGTCCCTGGCACCGGGCATTCGATGGCGGTCATGCCTCACCCGCCAGCTTCTTGAACGCCCGCACCGTGACCCGCTCCCCGTCGACCTCGAAGCGGCCCCGGTAGTAGACGTTAGCCGCGCTGCACCGGACCGCCGAGGAGTACGAGTATCGGACGCCTTCGTGTTTGAATCCCACGCTCCAGGTGTTCTTCTCCACCCACCGGTCGCGCTGCCGCCGGTTTCCTCCCGGCGTCCAGAAGTACGAGTTGGAGAAGCTCCGGTGCTGCTCCAGTGCCCTTTCGACCTTGTCCCGCTGGCCCTTGCTGATTGCTCTCATCGTGCGTCCTCCAGTCTCGCGAGTACCCGCGCTCCCTCGGCCTCGGTCATCAGCCCGGCCTCGATCAGCATCCGTATCTCCGCGATAGCCTCTACCATGTCCCTCTCCCGCCCTTAGATTGTGGCTGGCCTTGAGACCCAGCCGGGGGCTTTACACCGGGGCCGAAGCCCCGGCCTCTCAGCCGATGTCGGACGCAATTGAATCGCGTCGTTTTCTGACCTGTTCGCTCGTCCATTGCCGTTGGATCGTCTCGTATAGGTCGTCATATATCCTGCCAAGGAAATCGGTGCCTGGACGTCCACCGAGACGGCCAGCCTCGATCCTCAACAGGTCTGTCATGTCCTTCAGTTGTCGCGGTGTAAGCTCGATCCTATGCGTTAATGCCATGTCGCTCTCCTTATTCAGTGTTATCGTTTCCGTAGAACCTGAGTGTCGACTAACCGTTCCAGCCCCTCGCTCATCGTCAGCCCCTGCTTCTCAAACACCGCCCTGACCGCCTCGATCTTCCCGACCGGCATCCGCAGGCCGACCACCTTGGTCTCGATCCCGGTATGGTACGCCCCGACTCGCCGCGTCTCGCCGTCTGTCATCATCATGGTCGCCTCCTCCTCTTTATATAGTCCCTGGTTTCGCCGGGTTACTGACCCGCTCTCGTTCAGGCGGGATAAGTTTCCCGCGACCCTTGGCTCTTCGTCTCCCCGTCTGGTATCCACCGTAGTGGTTGCGGCTACTGTCGGTTTCCCGGATTCGCCCCGGAGTCTCTCTCTCCGGCGGGCCTCTCAGCCCTGTTGCCTGCTTGGGGGTTTGTGGTGCTTGTTGTGGCCTGCACCCCGCCCTGCTCCGATCTAGATATAAAATACCATAGGGCTAGGCCCTTGTCAACCCCTATAGCACCCAATTACCAAACTGGAGGCGAAGTCGCCGGAGAGCGCAATAGATCGGGGCGGGGTAGGGGATAGGGTGTATCAGGCGGGCATGGCACGTCTACGGCGGATGCGTTAACGGATAGGGCGGACGAAGGGGCCGGGGTGCGGGAGGCTACTCCGCACCCCGGCGAGAGGAGGAACGGCGTCTATCGTATCATGGCAGGGCCGGTCGCAGGGGGGAAAATGGCCGGGAGAGTGGGAGGCTACGGTCACTCTCCCGGCCGGAATGGAGTCGTGTCTATATCGCGATCACCTCATTCGCTCTCCAGCACCTTTAGTCCGAGAGCGACTATGCCGCTAGTACAGGCGGTCACTACTGCGATATATTCCACCGACGGCTGGATCAGAGCCATCCCGGATATTATGCCCAGGGCTAGAATCGCGAGTGCGATCTGTGGCCTTACCTTGCCGAGCCATGACATGATTACCTCCTGACGAACCGGTATAAGGCCGTCCCCAGGCCGACGAGGATGGCCGTAGAGGCCACCCAGCGAACGGACTGGTAGTTACACACTACTCGCTCCATTCTGAGGGCTAGGTGGTCGGCCTTCACGGCGGGCTGATGCTCTCTTCCACGTTGTCCGTGATGTTCGCATTCTTATATATCGTGGAGGTTGCCACCACGAACTCCTTCGTGGCGAACCCGTTCCCGGCCCCAACCTCCAGGTACTCCACGTCAATGGTCCCGGCCTTGATCCGGTTCAGGATGCAGGCCCCGCCCTTGGTAAAGATATTGCTCAGCCGCAAGACGTCCACTTTCCCGTTGACGTTTGAGGTCGGTGCCCCGATGACGACCATGTCGTAGGTTCCCCCAGATGTCACCATCGAATCGGCTCGGTTCCCGCCACCGATTGCCCTGGCTCTGGGCGTCCCTGCGACCGGAGAGATAGACTGGCCGTCCGAGGTGTTGTAGCGGATATTAAGCGTATGTGCCTCGATGTCAGACATGGAGAACGTCGTACATCTCCACCGGTCAATAATCAGATGGCCCACTTCAAGCCAAGTCGCCGTGAATCCTGACGAGGCCGCAGTCCCGCCCACCCTGATGACGTTGGTGTGTCCCGATGGCAGGGTCGACCCGGCGAAAGCGGTGCCGATTGTGATATTTTCAATGACGATTTCGCCCACTGGCGTACTGCCGAGGTCCACTCTTAGCGTGTTATCAGATTCACTATAGCTGGTAGGGACGTCAGCCGGTGCAGAATAGACGCCGCTGTCCCCTCGACCGAACGACCTCTCGGCCAGGATCGTCTCGTTGATGACAACGCCGCCGCCAACCGTGGAGCCAGCCACCAGAAAAGCCGCCGCCGCCTGTGGGTTCAATCCGCAGGCGCGAAGGGCCGTATATGGCATTTTAGCTACGGCAAATACTGCCCTCCACTTGCCCGATTCGTCCTGGAGATACGCCGCCTTTGCCACGACCCAGTCCCGGCGTCGGGCCATCGCACGGTAGAAGCCGACCGGGGAGGCTCTCAGGAGACGGCCCTGGGCGCACAGCCCGGCCCATAGTCCCGGCAGTGGGTTCGGTATTCTGATCATCTTAGGATGACGAATAGCCCGAGCAGGATTATCATCCCGAGCAGGAGTATGACCTGGCACCAGGCTAGGACGGCCAATGCCGAGACCCTGCGGGTGATGTCTTTGAGCATGGGCAGTACGTGCAGGGCAATCCTAGCGTCGAGGGCCTCCAATGGGCCTGGACGATTTATCCCGACACCTCCCGGAACCCAACCACCGCCTGGACGTAATAATCCCCGCTCCCAGCCGTGCGCTCTGCCGTAACTTTTACGGTATGGGCCGAGACCGCGACACCGGCTGAGAATCCCGACAGGTCTTTGAACGCCCCAAGGGTCGAGCCTGTAACAGTTTCGAGGAGGGTCGCGTTGAAGTATAGCTTGAATGTATACGTGTTCGCTAATTGCTCAGCACGCGCCGCGCCGAATATAGCCCAGGACCGAGGCGTGGCCGATCCAGGGGTTGCGGTTAGGGTCGCGATTGTCGTCTCGGAGTCGGGCGCAGTAACCCTGCCATAAGCCTCGCTGGCCGCCTCACTGGCTGGGGTATGTGTGTGGTTTCCCGCCGCCGCCTTCACGGAGGTAGTGCCGAGTGATCGGAGGCTAGCAGTTCCGGCGGAGGCGTCCGCCGCCGTCAGGTTCACCACAGACGACCCGTACCAGAGGAGATCGTTGCCGTTTCGCTGAAGCTCCCCGGCAGCGTCGGGATTCGCGCTTTGATCCGCGAACGTCAGAGTCGCCAGGGCCGTGAGGGTCAGGCCAGACATAGACGCGCCACCCTGCCCTGCGGCTCCGGTGTGGGTATGAGTTGAAAGGACGTTGAGGTTGTCCCTCACATCGACATTCAACATCGCCGCCGTCACGATATCGTTGCTAATACCTGTCCAATCCCTCGGAGTCGTCCACGCCATGTACCCCTCCTACTGAGCCGCGAACCTGAATGGGAACTCGTAGGGGAATCCCTTGCTCACGATCCTAGACAGCCATAGCAGCCGGGGCGGTGGCTGTCGCCTCGCCTGCTGGATCATCGGCCTTGCTGTTACCGTCGTCATGCCCATTAGTGCGTATGATTCCCCGCTGCCGCCTGCGTCGACCCGGTGCCCAGCGTCCGCAGGGAGGCCGTCCCCGCTACCGCGTCAGCGTAGAGGCCGATGAGCGCGGCCCCATAGTATACAAGATTGTTACCGTTGCGCTGAATCCTCCCAGCCGTCGATGGGTTGCCCGACTGGTCGGCTAGCACCGGCACCGCTAGGGCCGCCAGAGACACGCCGGAGAGCGTCGCGGAACCGTTGCCCGCCGCCCCACTATGGGCATGGGCCGAAAGGCTGTCGCTGTTCGCCTTGATCTGGGCGTTGAGGATCGCGGCAGTCACCATGCTACTCGTCCAGCTTTTCGGCGTTGTCCAGGCCATTTGGCTCCTGCCGTCTCCGAATATCCCCCGAAACTCCCCTGACCGTCTCCGAAACTCCCCCCGAAACTCCTTAGAACGCCGGAACCGTCGAGGTGCCGAGGACGCCGACGCCCAGAACCCAGAACTGGCTATAGCCGCCGGAGGCGGGCGATAGTTGCCAGATGGTCGTATGCTCCTGGCCTCCCGCCGACACCTGATGCTGCTCGGACTCGACGAAGAAGTCCTCGCTGATTCCCAGCTTCGCATCGTTGGTAGCCGTGACCGTGATCCGGTCGGACAGGTCGCGGGATAGAGCCTGGCCGATATTGCCGGCAGTCGAGGCCGGGATCACCATCGTCAGGATATTCGTCGGCGACCCGAAAAGCGAGACCTGGTAATTGCACCAGTCCTGGGCCTCGCTCGTCGTCGGGATGAACTTGGTCTTCGCGACGTGCTTCCGTTCCCCGTAGATGCCCTGCGAGGTCGTGTCAATGGCCCGGACGATGCAAGGATTCTTTGTCGAGACCGCCGTCCCTCGCGCCTGGAGCTTTGTCAGATACCCATCCGACCCGGTCACTGAGTTGGTTAGCGTGATCGCCATCCGCTCCGCCGTCTTGCTCTGGGTCACGGTGATGTCACCGGTCAGGTTCGTCCCGGTGCCGTCGGAGGCCGCATTGAGCAAGAAGTCGGTCGTTGCCGCCGGAGTCGTCCAGGCGTCGACTTCCATCGCACTATTCCCGGCGTCAGGATTTGGGTACTCGGCCTCAAATGTCTTCGATTCGCCCGGTGCCAGGGTCGGCGATGCCGAGCCGGTCTCTGGATGCGTCCAGAGTACAGCGACCGAGGCCGTATCAAAAGTTCGGGCCGTCGCCTCGACGTGATTTATAATCGTGCCGAGCGGGTCGTCCTGGCCGACCTCGACATACGTGTGAGTCGCCCCGTCGGCATCGCTGAACGTAGCCTGCGAGGTCGTGGATGCCGTCTGCGTGATCCGGTGATGCCGGTTCTCGAATGCAATCTGCCCCGTTTTGCTTTCCTTCAGGAATCCAGCCTCGGCCTCCTCGACGAGCCGGAGGGCGTCAATTGTTTTCTTGCCGGATATCCAGAACCGGGAGATCGTTGTCTTGCCGGTATCGAGGTCGCGATCATCGGCGGAATCCCAGCCCACGTCGTCGAGGATATCCCCTATCGCTTGATCGGTGCGCCGGTTGGTCTGGGAGGCTAACTGGGTCTCGAACTGGTTCAAGAATCCCAGCGTGCCGAAGGCGGTCAGGGTCGCGGTCTTCACGCCCTCCGCTGCCGGTGCAGGGAGTATCCGGTCGAGCTTACCCTGCCACCGAACGCCGTCATTGAATGCAATCGGGAACGTGTAGGGGAACGACCCCGACCCGGCCTGCACCTGTAACGTCCGACCGGGGAGGATGTCGCCTGTCAGGGCTGAGGATGTATTAGACGGGGAGTACTTGCCGCCGGTGTTTATCAGCGTCGCGGTCAGCATACCGGCGACCGAATGGCCTTGTAACTGCGAGGCATAATCCCGGCCCCGCTCCCACGACAGGTCGAGAACATCGGACGTGATGTCGTCGTTGGCATCGGCGAAGTCCCCGTCGTTGTTCCAATCGACGAGGACGGTATAAGATCCAGCCATTAGGACGTTGTGATAGCCACATCGACCTCGGTGCCGACCCCGTTAGACGTGGCTTTCAGTGC
>Ga0256381_1000027_pt1 | contig 15206 bp, 22 predicted proteins | sample LS1160viralmetaG_FD_189070 | JGI IMG/M metagenome (GOLD analysis project Ga0256381, IMG submission 189070) | Seawater viral communities from deep brine pools at the bottom of the Mediterranean Sea - LS1 1600m | ecosystem: Environmental > Aquatic > Marine > Bathypelagic | place: Mediterranean Sea...
GGGTGCTGTGTTATCTGCTCCTGTACTGTTAACCAATAAAGCACTTGCACCTACCGCAGTATTATTATCTGCCGTAGTCGTTGCACCGCCAGCATTGTCTCCAACAAAAGTATTAGCATCTCCAGTAGTTACTGCATCTCCAGCAGCATAACCTACGGCAGTATTATCTGTTCCAGAACTATTAGCGGTTAAGGCTAAAGTTCCTACTGCGACATTGTCAGCAGCCGTTGTGGCTACCAATAAAGCACCTGAACCAATAGCTACGTTATTACCGCCTGTGGTTAACGCTCCACCAGCATTATCACCGACTACAGTGTTATCCGAACCAGTAGTAACCGCATCCAGTGACGCTTCCCCAATGGCTACGTTGTCCGTACCTGTAGTTAGGGCTGTGCCTAAATTACCGCTACCGAGTCCTACGTTGCCTGTGCCACCTGTCATGTCTAAAACGTCAGTAATTGCAGCACCACTTCCTGCTCCGTCAGCTACCACCATCTTAATACCGCCATTCGGTATTACGACATTGGCTCCTGTACCTTGGGTAAGGGAAACTGCGTAACCCGCAGAGTTCTGGATTATCCAGACTTTATTAGCTGTGTTGGGTGCGAGGGTAACTGTGTTAAGTGCGGTAATAGACCCTGTTAGGGTTAGTACCATACTTCTTGCTTCCGAATCCGTTTCTGTACCATCAGGTATAGTAATCGTGTGCGTAGTTCCCGTGATTCCTGTTGATGCACTACCGAAAGCATCCGCTATAAGCGTTAAATTCGTATTTGTTGTTGTACCCCACGTTCCACTACCGTCACCAGTAGCCATTTCGTTGAGTCTTAGATTATTAACGTATGTACTTGCCATTTTTCTTCTCCGTTATGATTATACTATGATTTCCATAATTATTAAGCAACTTCTTTCCAATCAGGGGTTTGTGAATCTGAAACCTCGCTCCAACCTGGAGTTTGTGTATCAGTTACTCCCGTCCAATTAGGCGTTTGTCCTGGTTGTATTTCGCCCCAAACCGTGAGCGTACTAACTGCTCCTGTGCCGTAAACTCCTGTAACGGTAATGTCTACATGGATTGTGACCGTTAAACTACCAAGACCACTGGTCATGGCGTCTTGGGTAACTGATATTACATTATTAGTTACTAAAGTTAAGCTACCTAATGCCGAAGTTCCTGCTACTCCCGTAGGATACACATTGGCAGCACCAGTAACGGTTTCATCGCCTTGCGCTACTGTAGAAGCAGTACCACTAACTCCTGTAATTGCTGCTCCGTTAGCAACAACCGTACCTATGGCACCTGTACCTGCTACTCCTGTTTCCGATACAGTAGCTCCTCCTGTTGCAGTTACGCTACTAACTGCGCTAGTTCCAGCAACTCCTGTCTCTGTTACATTGGCTTCTCCCGTAACAGTAAGGGAGTTAACGGCTCCTGTACCAGCAACGCCTGTTTCCGCTACATTAGCGTCACCAGTAACTGTTTCTGTGCCAAGTGCGGTGGTTCCAACTACGCCTGTTTCTGCTACATTTGCCGCACCAGTTGCAACAACCGTACCGACAGAACCTGTTCCTGCTACGCCTGTTTCTGCTACATTAGCATCACAGGTAACGGTTTCAGTTCCTAACGCAGAAGTGCCTGCAAGCCCTGTAAGACTTACGGTTACATTAACTACTGCAGGTTCGCCCCATGGACCTGAACCCCAAGTAGACCGACCCCAGCCAGCCATTCTTTACTAAGCGATTCTAATTACAGCGTTACTTGCGTCAGCCGTTGGGAAGGAAATTGTAAAACTTCCTGCCGTAGAGGTTTTATCTCCACCAAAATCAAAAACCGCAACCGCTGGATCACCAGAAGCCGTGTCATTGAAAATCATGCATCCTCTAGCCGTAATCGTACAAGTACCAAAAGTTAAATCAGCAAAATCCGTGAACGCTGTTGTTCCAGATGTAGTTGGAGCCACTTTAGTTAAAGTGCCTCCTTTTGCTGTGTAATTGGTTCCTGTCGCTTCTTGGCTAGTGCTATACGCTGTAGTAGAAGCACTCATAGTAGCTGAGCTAGTATATAAAGCCAATTTAAACGTATTACCGTTTGTCGCAAAGTTATGTACTGCCGTCATCAATTCACTTTTGAAAGACGTACACATTGCTTGAGTTATTGCCATTATAGTCTCCTAATAATATTAGCTAGGTCTTTTTGACCTTGTTTCTCTAATTGATTACCTATTGTACACATGTGGTTATTCACCGCTTCTTGCATATAATATGTAATCACCTTTTTGCATGTTTCTTTAAAAACATGAGCTTGTTCCCTTATGGGTGCAGGAGCCTTATCACTGATAGAAATTATTTTATTAATTGCCATTTCGGCAATTTCCTCTATCGTGTGCCCTCTGTTATCTGTCGTAGTAACCGCAAGAGTTCCAACTTCTGTTTCTGAGTTAAGTGAAAACATTAGTATTTCTTAGGCTCCACAATTCCTTCTTGTACTTGTCCATCGTGTCTTCCAACAAGTCCTATAGGAATAGCTTGTTGTTTTTCAACTTCTGACCACTTACAAATTTTTAATTCATCCTCTATCATATAAGTTACATACGGATCTTCTAGTCGATGATACCCATACAATTTTTCTTGAATCGGTACATCAGCGTCTAAAAGTCCCGACGTTAAAGCTACTTGAACAATAATACCTGCGTCTATACATTTTGCCAACCAAAATTCACAACAACCACGTCCTTGTTCTGCAAAATAGAGATTACCTTTATAAGTAAAATCAGCCCCAAACATACTAACCCCACTTACTTTATTCCATAAAGCAAAAGCAATCGCATATGAAATTGTATTATTAAAATAACCACAGTGTAGGTTTGTAGCTACTGCTTCAAGGGGGTATTCTTCTAAAGCTTTTACACGCTTATCTAATTCACAGGTATAAATAGGATAATCAGCAACAGGTAAAGTCTCCCTCATCATAACTGTCATATTGCCTGCGTCACCTGTATCAAAAAAGCGACTAACGGGATCCAACACAAAAGCTCGGTCTATTCTTTTTAACACACCTATCATGGCATTAATTGCCCAAACTTCATCAAATTTTTTACTATGGGTCACCATTTTATGATAGTCTAACTGACTATTACCCATAGCAAGAATAGCTATGTTCTTTCCTTCTAACTCTGGTATTGGCTCTTTTAACATTACTGAGGAGCCATTCTTATATTATCGTAACGGGCTTCATCCCGTACGTCTTTAGATTCACCTAATGCTTTTAAGGTAGCTAAGGCTTCTTTAAATTTTTGGTCATACACCATGATTTCATCAGGAGCTGATTTCATAAAAATTGTCCCTTCCACTAAACAGCCATATAACATTGCATTAGAGGCGTTGGTTGAAAGCCAGGTGGTTCCACTATCACCTGCAGCGGTTAAAGAAGCAGGTCTATAAAAATAGTGTAATTCAAACGTAAAGTCACTACTTGGGGTAGGAGCTAAGATAAACGTATCGTCATCAAACTGTGCATAGTAAAGGGGTTCCCCAGTTGTGGCTACTGCTGGGGTATAATCTCGGATCCAGGTCACGTGCTTCAGTAATAAATAAGTATAATTACTATCGCTGTCTACAACCGCCAAACTATAAGGGGACAAATAGTCACTCGGAGTTGCTAAATATGTATTTCCTGAGGTTCCTGAACCCGTTGAATTCTTGCGAAACACAGGCAATTGTACGGATTTAAGAATCCGTTCTTCCGTTTGTTGTATAAACGTATCTAAGGTGCTAGTAAAAGTAGTTTCATCATTATCTAAATAATTCTGAACTGCTGTCTTTAAGCCGCTATAAGTAAATCCTGCCATTAGTCTGTACTCACTGTTAAGTCACCTACCGCACCTGTTCCCTCTTCTCCACTAAACATAGTGCCTATTGGATCATCGGTAAAAGTCATCATATTAGTACCTGTCGCATCAATCACTGCTTCAGACGGATCAACTGTGGTAACTTTTCCTAATTGAGCCTGTGGTAAAGGAACTTCAGGACGAGGTTGGTATAGGGCTTCCGCATCCGCTCCAACAGAAACGGGATCAATCTGTGGATTTTTAGGCTCATAACATTCAGGGCATACTTTATTACCCTTCCAACTCATTCGCATAACTCGATAGGGATAAGCCCAACTGCAAGTATCGCAAACCGCTAAGGCGTATTTACCCGATGCATATGCCATTAGATGTATTCTCTCCTAGGAACTAAATGTACTACAGACCGATCTTCATCGTAACGTAATGCGTTAACTAAGTCCTTTTCATATTGCTGTTGTAGAATCGGAAGTTTTTGCGTATTCTTCTTAAGACATAAATAATAAGCTAGACCCGAAACCAATGGAGGAATAAATCGACTGGGTAAGTCAAAATCATTAACGGCTGCCGAGGCATCTTCAATTCTTGTCCAAGCATAGTAAATGAGTTTATCCGTTGAGTTCTCGGGCGTAGGATAAAGATGAATCACAGGGGTTAAAAGTCGCTCTAACCAATATTGCGTGGGACGAGCCTTAATGCTCTTTGTTGGAATTCCAATAAATTCATTTCTATCAACACGGGTAAGTGGATAATCAGTAAGTGTACCGCCCACACTCTTTTGAATATAAGCGTCCAAAATATCTATATCATAAGTATTGATACTGTATTCGCTAGTTCCTTCCGTTAGTGTAGTAGTTACCTTTGCAACTTCCCACATTTGGACGCCACGATTAGACCAGTCCGCAAACATAATATTTAACGAACGTCTTGCCGTAACTGCGTCATACGACGTGCGGGCTTCTAAACCCGCAAGTTCGTATGCTTCTTCTATTGCGGTCGCTACATTTAAACTAAATGTGCGAGTCCCTGAGGTCGCCATTGTTTACGATCCTGGGGCTTCGTAATACTTTAAAAACTCACACCAAACAGTGTATTCATTTCCTGCATCAGCCGTAGAGGGAATAACAAAAAGTACATCCCCTGTATAACCTGATGCTGCTGTATTCTTTAATCCTCCAAATGTACTAAAGTCAAAAGAATTATCATAACCCAATGTTAAAAAAGTTACGTCAGTAGTTGCATCCCAATCTAAAGATGCAGGTGCAGCACCAACATCACTTACACTGTACCATATCTTATTTAAAGATACATGAGCACAAGATTCACCATTTAACGTTGATGTGTTCAAACCAGAAACATCAACCAACGTGGTGCTACTTGCATTACCGTCTGAATAAACTGAACAGTAAACAATTAAAGTTTTCTCACCATCTAATTGATTAGTAGGACCTGTGACTGTATTAGCCATAGTTTACCTCCTATTAAGCGTCAGCAAATGGTGTTACTAATGTTCCTGAACCTAATAACTGTCCTGCCACATGGTATTTAGCACTTGCCATTGCGGTAAAGACTACAATACTTCCTACTAACCCACCTTTAGTGGTACCGTTTTGCGTAAACGTATCATTAGATGCACCAGAAATAAAGCTCTTACCCGCCGCACTGTCATCAATACCAGTATATGATCCACCAACAAACTTATCTGTACCATCAGTTGTAATGTCCATATCTGTAGCAGCCGTTACTACTATAAAAGTGAATTGGGCACCTAGATTAGCCAGTTGATTTGGATCTGTTTTATCAGCGGGTTCTGTCACCACAATGCTTGGAAGTGTAAACACTCCATCTGCATCATTACATAAAAGCGGTCTGCCTGCATGTGAAGCCACTGTAATTGTTGTATTAGCAGTTAGACTCACTACGGAGTTATATCCTGCATTGATAAACCCAGCAAGGGATCTTACTGGACCTGAAAAAGTTGATTTAGCCATCGTTTCCTCCTAACTAAAACCGCTACATCATCTTGGAGTACGTCTGCCGAGTCAGTTGATGTAACAAATTATCTCGGGTTAAAAAATCAAAATAAGGGGAGGAGTAAACCCCTCCCCGAATTCGTTACGCTCCTGGCGAGCCAAATATGCCTCTCCAGTCGCTCCAACCAAAGCTATAACGTTCTCTCGCCTTGTATCTAACATTTCCAGTTTCAAAGTCACCTTCCATGTTTGTGGATACAGGGGTACGAACAAAATGCTTCAGACCATTAGGTACGTCAGTTTTGACGAACCATGCATCAGTATCTGTCAGATAATGATTTACTGCGTATCCTTCTGAGACCATTCCCATGTTACGGATCGCATTAATATCGTTATCGGCAGTACCGACACGTCCTGGTGTTTCTAAGAGCCTGTCAGCTACAAATTGCAACGCGGCTGGAATTATTAATTTCCTAGCCATCGCATTGATCTTAAGATCTCTTTCATCTTTAAAAGCACTGATATCAATTAGTGCTTGTTCCAATGAAGTTTCGTTAAGATCAGCAGATGTAGATAACTCGTTCTTCATGTCTACATTACCTACAGTTGGGTGATCGGTGGTCATAAGAGCCTTACCGTCTCCTCCAACATAAGATGAACTAAAGCCGTTGTTTAAAACGTTAGCCGCTTTAACTTGCTTGCTTTGTTGCATCGAACGTGCTAAGGCTTTCGTGTATCGAGAAGAAAGTGTATCGTAGAGGTTATCTTCGATTGCTTCTTCTGTTAACGAGAAAGCTAAAGCTACTGTATCATGTGTATAACGAGCCGTCCACGCTTCCTGTGCAAAGTCATAGACAACAGGTGCACCTTCTCCCTTAACGGGAGCCTCACTAAACCCAGTTAACATCACTTCTTCCTCAAAAGCTCTTTCAGAACTTTCTGTGTCAAAAATGTCTTCATGCTCACTGTTATAACGCTCGTATTCCAAACCAAAGAGCGCATGTAATCCAGGTACTAACTCTTTGACGAGTTGTGCTCTGTTAATTGCCATTATTTATCTCCTTAATTTAAACTGCGAACACTGAAGTCGGGAATGTGAAATAAGCTCTAGCATTAGCCCCAATTGAATTACTGGGGTCTAAGTTAAAGCCTACACACAGTGCTATCCCACTCGAAGTAGTTGCTGTTACACCCTCTTTCGATCTGCCGTTCGTTGAAGAACCTGCTGTCGTTGAAAGAGTGTACTTGCCGCCAATAAAACTTACCGCAGGGGTTCCTGCAGTAAATTGTGCTTCATATATAATCGCTGGATCGCGGTATACATAAGCAATAGCGTCATCACTACCTTGAGTAGCCGTACTTGCTGTCCATACTTTAGAAAACGTAGGGGTCCCGTCAGACGCATTATATTGTACACCATAAAAAACACCTGCTGGGGTATCACTCGCGCCTGCTTGTTCAATGTAACCACTATTAAGTTTCACTACGTCACCGCTATAAATAGCAGTTCCGTAGGCACTCGCGATTCTCATTCTTGCAGCACGAATTGTACCACCATACATGTGTTTAGCTGGTGTAAATCCATCAGGGGCATCTGTATTTGCCATAATTTACTCCTTTGTAAATATAGTGTTAATCATCGTCGGAATTAATCCTACTACCAAATTCGACCTTAGATGACCTATCGATGTCTCCACCTTTTAACGGCATCTTAGGGTCGCTTTCTCGCATAAAGTTGTGATCCACACCTTCCATTTGCGTTCGGGCTTGCTCATTAAAATAAGCACCCCTTTCCGCCACTGTCTCTAGTGGAACTTTAGCGAGAATTAATCCTCCAACCCCTATAACTCCTGCATGTATTCCGTTCTCAACAGTTGGAGCTTGAAACTCAGGATAATCTTCTGCTCTCACAGGTTCATAGCCTTCTCGAATACGTTTTGACATATTCGATTTGTCATCATTTCCTCTTGTTGATTCACGGATCCATCTGAATGAATATCCAGCTGGTGCGTTGGGTGCGTCTAACATAGACGGGGGTTGCCAAGGTTTTCTGCGAGTTTGAGTTTCTCGGGTCTCGGCAGAACGCGAGTTACGTTCTGTAGTGACTTCTGTATCAATTGTGTCTGTCATTTTTATACTCCAGGTTCGATATGCTTAGCATATTCTTCTAGTGGCACATTTAGTCTTTTCGCTATTGCGACTTGACTAGGTGTCAGCTTTACTTTGCGTGCGTTCTTTTTACCTGTAGCCCCACGGCTTGAAGCAGCAACCTGTTGCACGGGTCTAGATTGCTCGTTGGAAAACTTTTGTGGAAAATATTCTTGCATACGACTATCTACTTGAACATAGTAATCGTCTGAAGAAGGATCCATTCCCTGCTCCACCAATTCTTTATGAACTCCAAATGCTGCAAAAGTCATGGCTTGATCATCTCCAAACCATTTATTTTTGGAAGCCCAGGCTTCAGCTTTTGGATCGGGGGCAGGGGGAGCTTGAGACTGACTAGGGGCTTGAGCAGGTTGTTGCTGCGCCCGTTGTTGTCGTAATTGCTGCTGCGCTGATAACCGTTTAAGGTTCTCAGATTCAGCTGCCGATCGAGAAAGATTCTCGGTTGCGGTTGCAATTGCATCTCCATCTCCTAATTCTTGAGCGTCTTTTAAATTAATTTTCGCTCGTTCAAGATCAGATTGTATACGATTATCGTACTCTTTGAAAAGGGAAGAATCGGAATTCTTTAATTTTTCTTTTAATTGCGAATTATCCGTGTGTATACTTTGAGCATAATTTACAGCTTCATCTCGCTGTCTTTCTGCTTCTCGCATCTTATACGTTAGTTTGTCTATCCGTTTTTGTACGGAATCACTAACCTTATCTAATTCATCTTCTTCGACAGGGATTGCTTCAACTACTTCAGTTTCCTTCTCAGGAACAGTTTTAATTGAATCATCCACGTCGGCTTCGTGTATATCAACTTCGCCTTCGGGAAGTTCTAGTTCTATTTGCTCTGCTTCTTCTTGCATGGTGTCTCCATGATTAGTTATGATAAAATATCTTCGGGATCGTCAATTACGGCTAAGATCTCATCGTCATTTAAAAGACGCATATCGCCGCCTTCTATTTTAAAACGAGCCCCTGCGTAACGCCCAAAGATTACCCAATCGCCCTTTTTACACCAAGCTCCGTCAGGAAACTTACGAGAATCTCCATAAGCGTCAGGTCCAAGCGCAATCACATAACCAACAACGGTGGCAATACGTTCTCTGTCCACAGTTTCTTTAGCTAAGTGTATGCCGCTCTTTGTAACTCCTGGCATTGTAAAAGGTAAAATTAAAATACGATACCCCGTTGGACGAGGTAACTTATCTACGTGCGAGTCTAAATTTTCAGGAGTAATAATAGGTTGTTCATCATCACTTCCAAAGTTTGCTACTCGAGTTGGAACAGTTTCAGTCATCGGCATCCTCCATATTGGATTGTAAGGTTTGAATTTCCTGTTCAGCGATATTCAAACCTGCTATTTCACCCACTATCCTATGGTATTGTTCAAAATCTTGAATACTACCTGCGGCTAGTGTTTGTGCGAGAGCTTCTTTCCTCTCTCGATATTTACGCAGCAAATGCTCCGTTGCAACGATATAGTCCATTAATTACTTAATGTATCTATACCAAAGAAGTCCTTTAGTTTGACCGTAAGCGGCTTTGACTTTCGCCTTTTCGCCTACAACCTCACCTTCTGAATTAGTAATCACTTCTCCCGCTTTAACAGTCTTAGCTTGAGCAAACCCCTTGCCCGACGGCGTCGGAACTTTAGGATCTGGTCTATTCGTCTGTTTAGACGGTGAGGGATACTTATCATTGTCATAATAACTACTCATTATTTTCTCCTTTTCTTTTGACGTTTTTTAGCAGCTTTGGCTGCAGCTTTCCCTTTCTTTGTATAGGGATAATGTTTATTACCTACTTTTGGCATAATTTACTCCTTTTCTCTACTTTCCCGAACTGTTTTAACCAACTCGGTATAGTTCTTTTCAGCGTCGCGTTTATTACGCATTTCTAATTCTTGTAAATCAATCGCGGCTTTCGTGTCTTCTACCCTTTCTTTAGAGTCCAGTTTCTCACGCTCAATCTGTGCGTCTAACTCAGCTTTCATTAACTCGGTTTCTTTATTACGCACGTCCTCCATCTCTTTCTGAGATAATTGTTCTTTTTCTAATTGCAGTTGCTCTTCAAACATTTGTCGTTGTGGATCAGGTGTTTGCATGGCTTCCGCTAAGGCTTGTTCTTGTCCCGTTACCTGTTGTGTCGCTTCCGCCGCAGCTACCGCAATTTGACTTTCCACTTCAGGAGGAATCGGTTGCCCAGGAGGGGGTAGTTGCATTCCCTGTTGTGCCAGAATGCCTTCAATCTGAATTCTATACTTCAAAGCGTTATGTTGTTGAATATGAGCTTGAAGTGCTGCACCCGCTTCGGGGTTTTCTGCGGTATTTGGATTTTGCAAAAAAGCTACGTGCGCTGCAATATGCGCATCGTGATTCTGTTGCGGAAACGCCTGTAATGGAGATTGTAACAAAGAATTCATATTTTCTTGTACGGGATCCGTAGGCACTGCTTCCGCTTCAGGGGGAAGAATCGCATTAATATCTTTTACGTTTAACGCCAAGTACATTTTACGATACGCCTCACGTAAGTCGTGTAATTCGGGAGCGGACTGCGCCATTTGCAATTGTGTTTGCGCTAAGGTGATTCTTTGCGTCATGCTAAAGATATTTGGGTCGCTCACAGGAATTACATCCACGCTGTTGTCAAAATCTTGTTTAAATACGCTTTCTTGTGCCCCTTGTACTTGATACGGATATTCAGGGGGTAAAAACTCTCCAAAAACCCGTTTAAGGATTTTAAACTCAACGCGTTGCGCAAAATGCAAACGTTTATGAATCGCGGACATCACTCGTTGCCCTTTCTCTAATAAGGCTACCGTCGTTCCAACTGGAGCTTCCGCATTGCCGTCTCCTGTGGGTTGTTCTACCGTAGCGGCAAATTGTTTGCCCGAATCCACTAAAGAAGCTAATAAACTGGTTAATGTTCCACTAGGATCCTTGTACGGTAACGGCATAAACGCATCGGTGAGTCTACCTCCTGGTACGTCCACGTCTCGCCACTCCCCTGGTTGAATAGGATCGTCATGGCGTTGAATGTTGAGTCCTCGAGACTTAAACCCTGCGGGTAGATTTGAGAGAGTACCCGCATCTATCAATTGACGCAAAATTGCCGTTACCGACTTAGTTAATCCGCCCATCATGTGAATAAGCCCAAACCCGTAGAAGCCCAATCCTGGTAAAAATTTGTAATGGGTGAAATATTCAATTTTTTTCCGCATTGGGTCGTCGGGATTGTAGTTGGGACGGATCGCTAAAATATCGTTCGTGTCTTTGCAGATAGTAACCAGATAGGGAAGCCCTAAACCTGTTTCTTCTCCGTTTTCGTCGGTATCTTCAAATCCTTCTAGGTCTAAATTAACGTGAACTTCTAATAAGGTGTATTCTTCGTCACTGATCGTGCGAGAAATTCCCTGAAGCTTGTCGATTTTATCGTCGACCGTGGTATTTTCTACATTAGTAGAAGGAGAACTCATTTCGATGTCTCGATAGAACCCAGAAAGTTGTAATTTGCGTAAATCGTTTTCCGCCATGTGAATTACGTGCGTAATTCGCGGAGCCGTCAATAAATCGACGGCGTAATAGGGCACTACGAGGTCTTCTGCCTTAATAAAGCGTGCCGTAGCCCGTCCTAAACCAGGATCGTAGTAAATTTTCTTAAATGCGGAGCCTGATAAGGGCAAATAAAACAATAATTGGTCCATTTCAGGGTCAAATTCCTCCATTTTGTAGGTAATTTGATAATTCATGAAATTTTTGACCCGATTTGCCTTTTCTAATTTCGCGTCGCTCGAAAGTCCCAATACTTCGGTGTCAACGGGACCGCCAAGGGGTAATAATTCTTTATAGGCTTGTGCCTGAAACTGGGTCACGGCTTCTGCGAGGATAGGATGGTGCACACCCGACGCCCCAACAAAAGGCTCGGAGCGATCTTCAATATTAATACCTAACAAATCCAAGCCTTTACTAAAGGTTTCAAACCAATCGTCCCGTGAATCTAAATCTTCTTGATATTGTGCCGTGAGTTCAGAAGCAATGGTATTAAGTTCCCGTTCGTCTAAGGCTTCCGCTAAGTTTTCTCCGAATTCAACACTCCCGCCTACACTGGGATCGGAACCAATCACAGCGGAACCGTCTGGCTGCATAAAGACTTCCGTGTCTGCCCCATTTTGTAGGGGTTGCTGCATAATTTCTAATTCAATATCCTCGTCGCTGCCTGGAATGATGTTTAAAGGGGATTTTTCAATAGCCATATCTGCAAACTTTACTCTTTATTTCATTAATAATAAACCCATTGACGCGGGGCGTGACTCTCTTCCTCTTCATAGTCGGTACTCAATGCTAAGAACCCACCCTCTCGAAAACGAGCTAGGGCGAGGGTTGTAGCGTCTACGAGGTCGTCATTTTCACCGTTGGGAAAGTCCGAAACTTCTTCCATTAATTCTTCCCCAAAACGGTTTTCTGGCACCCAAATGCGCCCGTCTTGAAAAATAGGACTCACCGAATTTAAGCGCGCTATTTTATCTTGTCCTTTGGAAGGTGAAAAGGTGTTCACAGGAATCCCTACGCGGCGCAATTCCTGCACCAGTGGAATCCCTGAAGCCTTAGTTTCTATAATCACAATATCGGGCTCCCAATGATCGTACAAGCGCAACGCTTCGGCTTTTAATTCAGGAAAATCAAAACGTTCTTTAATGCAATCAATCAAAATTAAATGCGCTTCCCCACCCGCGTACAGTTCATCCTCGATTTTGCCTTCGGGATACCAAACGCCCCAAGTGGTAATCGCGGTGAAATCCGCCCGTTCACTTTTTAGAAAGGCGGTATCGTAACTTTGAATTAAATAGTCGCACTTTGGTGGTTTTTCTTCTTTCCAAATTTTAAACCATTCTTTCGGCACGATGGAAATACCCTCACCCGTGGGTCGCTGCATGTATTGCGACGCCCATTTGGACGGGCTCACGGAAGCCTTAATACTTTGCAGTTCGCCTAGCGACCAAAAACCTTCCCAAAGGGACTTGCCCGAGGGCAATATCGCGGGAAATTCAATCAACTGCCATTGATCCGCTTCCGAATCCTGCGCCATCTTTTTAATCAAGCGTCCCGTTAAATCTTTCTTGGACCATCTCGTCATCACAATGACAATCGCTCCGCCTGGTTGCAACCTTTGTCGGGGACCCGCCATAAACCACTCGTAGGCTTCGTCCATGGCTTTATCCGACATGGCGTCTTGCTCCGAATGTGGGTCGTCAATAATGAACAAATCCGCACCCCTACCTGCCAGTGCACCCCCAATCCCTGCGGCGTAATATTCTCCGCCTTGGCTGGTTAACCATTTACCCGCGCTACGACTATCTGATTTTAAGGAAGTATCGGGAAACAATTCGTGATAGTCGTCACGGTCAATTAAATCCCTAACCTTACGCCCAAAGTTAATGGCTAAGTCGGCGGTGTGGGTTGCTTCAATAATCTTCAGTTTAGGGTTCTTGCCTAATAGGTAGGCGGGAAACAAATGCGACGCAAATTCGGATTTGGTGTGTCTAGGCGGCATATTGATAATTAAGCGTTTTAATTTGCCCTCGGCAATTAGATCAAACGCCGCTGCCATTTTCTGGTGGTGGTCTCCATTAATAAAATCGCTCCAAATGGATTTAACAAACTCCATGAAGGTACTGGTGGAGTGTTCCTGGAATTCGCGTTTACTGAGTTCTTCCAGCAACACCGTAAACTCTTTGGCTTCGGCTTTGCCTAAATGGGAAAGGTCAATGTTCTTAAGAGACTTAAGTTTGTCTGCCTTGGTTTGTTCTGCCATTACAGCTTCTTATATAATTCGTCTAGTTTAGCTTGTATTTCCTGTATGCGTTTCCTGGATTCTCTCATCATCTTTTCTCCCCCTTTTATATCGGGTTCGTAGCCTGAACGCATTCCTTCTTGATACTGATCATCTCCTCTACGCACTTTGGCCTGATGACCTTTTTTCCAACGGTTCAGTTTTTTTATTTCTACCCGAGCCTTACGGGCGGTTTCCTTTGCAGAAACTTGGGTTGCCCTTTGTCCTGTTTTAGTTAACGGGGGAATTAATAATCTTTTTATCATCTCCCTATCGGTTTCAGAAAGACGGGTGGTTCTGGAAGGGGCAGGTCGAGGTGGACCTGCTGGTGGTTGTCCAATATTCGTAGGACCGCGTGGACCGCGTATAGTCGTAACGGGTGGTTTTGCAGTGGGTAATGAAAAACGTCCTGCTACGTCTGTACCCACTCTGTAACCTGAACGCCCTAGTTGAGTTAATGGACCAAAAATAAGTCTTCCTAGTCCTGTACGTTCTACAACATCTGTACCCACTCGTGCACCTGATCTTCCTGTAAGTCGCCGCCCTACATCACTTAAGGGAGGAATAATAAATTTTCTAAAATCTTTACCTACTGCACCGTGGGCTTTATTTAATAAATCTGGTGGCAAACCCTTCCCACGTGAACCTCCCCTCGTTAATGCTAATAAACTCAAACCCCCCATAATTTTCAAAGCCCTCCTGGCTTCGTCGGTATCGTAAAGTTCGCGCTCCGCTTCCTGTTGTCGGAGCTGTTGGTCAATCTGAAACTGTTGCTGTCCGCCTGCGCTTTCCGCTAACTCTTGAAATAGTTCTTCAATCCTACTTGCCATCAACTGCTCCCAACGTTAGTGAAGCCAAACATCCTAATTCAACTTCACTAAACATTTTATTTTTTGAAGCGTTGACGAACCTTGCCAACGTTGAATGCTAAAAGGTCGATTAGTTTTTGTATTTTTCCTACAATCTTGTCGTCCTTCTTATTCGTTGTGATAGGTGATATGGCAGAGATTATTGAAGCTATCGCTATCACCCAAACGATAACATTAATTACAGTCCAAAGCATACTTCCTCCTATTGTTTGTAAAGTAAAGTAGTAAGACCCTTTAGAGGGGATCTTTGTGCGATCAATCTTATGCTGAAAATCATTACGCTGTAAAGTTTTTTCCTTAGGCCCAAACCGTGCCCTCTCTCCAAGGACGTTTGCGCTTGAACAACATGCCCGTGTCGCGGAGAAATTCCCGCTCCATCGTGGAGTATTCTAACAGGTCTTGATACAGGTCTTCATCGTACTCCATGCCATTACTCTCTAACGCCTCGATCCAATAATGACGGGGCTTGCAATTTACGTGCAAGGACATCGGCACATCACTCGCGGTCATGACTAAATACTCCTTACAGTTTG
>Ga0256381_1000028_pt1 | contig 14992 bp, 16 predicted proteins | sample LS1160viralmetaG_FD_189070 | JGI IMG/M metagenome (GOLD analysis project Ga0256381, IMG submission 189070) | Seawater viral communities from deep brine pools at the bottom of the Mediterranean Sea - LS1 1600m | ecosystem: Environmental > Aquatic > Marine > Bathypelagic | place: Mediterranean Sea...
CAATCTCTCCAGTCAGCGCGTGCGTGCGTCAGTCGCCAAGGCCTGCCAGGAACGGTCGGGTGCCAAGCTGGACTGGGTGGGGGCGTTCGAAGACTTTAGTATCCAGGTCGCACGACACGAGGCCGCGGGGACCGTGGCGATCCAGCCACTGGCCCAGTACGCCGTGCCACCCACGGAGGACGCGCAGGACTGGGTGGTGCATGGCATCCCCTTGTCGCGGGACCTCCCCACGGTGATCTACGGGCCGGGGGGGTCCGGCAAGTCCCTGCTCGCGTTGTCGATGTGCCATCAACTGGCCGAGCGGGGTATCGCGTGTCTCTATATCGACTGGGAATTTGAGGGGGCACAACACCGCAAACGACTCGGGCAGCTCGCAGGCGACGCCCTCCCGACTGACCGGCTGCACTACGTCCGCTGCGCGTCGCCGCTGGTGGTGGAAGTGGGGCGCATCGCCGCGTATGTGGCGCGCCTGGGTATCCAGTATTGCTGTTTCGACTCGATTGGGTACGGGGCCGGGGGACGGCCCGAGGAGGCCGAGCACGCGACCGCCTACATGCGTGCGGTGCGGCAGATCGGGGTGGGCAGCTTGCATCTCGCGCACTCGGTCAAAAGCGAGGAGCATCAGGAGTCGGCGGGACCGTTCGGGTCGGTCTTCTGGGCGAACTCTGCTAGGTCGCTCTGGATGCTCAAGCGCGCACCGAGTGACGGCGGGGACGACCATACAGTGGAGATGGCCATGACACACAAGAAGAGCAACACGGGCCGGTTGCTGGCCCCCATCGGGTTGCGAATGACCTTTGATGCGAGCCGCACCACGATTCGAAACATGGACTTGGCGTCGAGCACGCTGAGTACCACGCTGCCCCTGTGGCAACGGATGCGGGCGCTCGTGGCCGCACGCCCCATGAGCGTCGAGGAGATGGCGACTGAACTCGACGCGCAGCCAAAGTCAGTGGCCAGAGCGGCCCAGCGCATGGCAATCTTCCGCCGGGGTGGGGATGGGCGGATCTGGCTCTCCAGTCAACTGGGGGCGGCGTCCGCGCCCGCGGCCGACGAGGACCGTTTTTAATGGCCCGCCCACTGCGTCAGCCGGGGCTGGTGGGTCTCACCGAGGGGGACGCGCCCATCGTGGCTGGCCCCCCAGCGGCTCCCCCGGTGGAACGTCGCCGGCTCTCAGGGCAATGTCTGGCGATGCTTAGCCGACTGCGCCAAGGGCGGGCGACGAACACGGAGCTGGCCACGATGAGCCTGAAATACACCGGACGCATCTCGGACCTCCGCAAAGCAGGCCACGACATCCGATGCGTCGACCGCGACCGGGCCTCCGGGGTGACCTGGTATGCACTCTATCCCTGACTGGACAATGCAAGCTAGGTAGCATATAATAGTCATAGTTGATTCGGATTCGAACTCGAACAGGAGGACACACACAATGAAGATTAAAATCACCGACTCCAACGCTGGAAAGATTCAAAGGGCTCTGGACGCGGTCAACGGACGCGCCAGTGAGCACACCTACTGTCTCTACCACGACATTGCCCGTCTGGTCACCGAGGCCGAGACGAGACGCGCCGATCTGCGCTTGAGTAAGCGTGACGCCAAGGGCATGAGGGTGCATTGCGTGTCTGGGGCGCGAGTGCCCACGTCCTACGACTGGCAGCGCAAGGCGACATGGGTGGAGCTGACCTATTGCGCCACAGGCTGGTGCCTCACCGAGATCCACAGTTTTGCGGTGTACTATCCCGGCGGCTTCATCCGCACCGTACTGACCCCCGCCGTGGAAGCCGTCGCCCTTGAGCAGTTCAGAACCACGTATGCCGTGGCGTAACCCACGATAATACAGGCACTCGCACACACCAAGGAGGCAGACATGCAAGACACCTACGACACTGACCACGGACTGATTTGCAGCCCAGGCAAGTTTGAAGGCGAACCGCCCTACGTCCCGTACCTCTGGGAGATTGTCTTGGGCGGTGACAGCGAGCCTGTCGATGACCCGGATCGGCCCGGTGGCCTGATAGACCTCGTGACGCTTACCGAGGACGACAAGCGCCGGTTTCCCGCGCTGACGGGGTTTGATCGTGCGCTGCTCTGGGTAGACGACCACGGGTTTGTCTATTGCGACCTGCAACAGCACTGAACCCCGGTAACCCGACACACACACTCGCACACACCAAGGAGGCACACACCATGGCACACGACATTACCATCGTAGACGAGCGCACCCCGGACGAAGTCGCCACAACGGAGGGGTTCTGGGTCGCCACGGATCGGTTTCTGGGGGGGTGGGGGTTGGCACCGGGTCGATCCATCGTCGCGTGCCCCTGCCTCACCCAGGACGATGCCGACCGCGTTCAGGAAGTCTTTGAGCGTCGCCCGGAGTTTGTACGGGTGCGCTGGGTCCGCGGCCAACACTACCGACCGCGCCTCTTCCCTGGAGACCATCTCCATATCTACGACACGACACGCTCCTTTCGGTATTCACGAGCACTTAACCGGGATTCGACTCTAATTTGAACTCGCACACACCCAGGAGGCAGACATGACAAACATTGAGTATCTCCCAGACGGGTACGAACGGTCGCGCACGGGGACACCACGGACGAAGGTCGCCGTGCGTCCCATCACGCTGGATGAGATCAAATCGCTCCAGTCCGGTGCGCGTGTCGATTTCGTATCTAGTAGGGATGGGCACCTGCGGACCCTGACGATCAATGGGGCGGTCAAACGGTGGGTCCGGTCGCCTGACCGCATACGGGTCTCGGTAAAATACGGCCTGTATGAGCACGCCCGCCTTGAGACCGCCGAGGCACTAGCAACGCTCAAGGTCCGGGTCTAATTTGAACTCGCACACACCAAGGAGGCACACATCATGGACCGGATTACCAAGCACGACCTTGAGCGGCGTCTCGACCTGTTGAACCGCTATGTGGGGGCCGGGACCTATGAACTCTCCTGGGCCTACGGCGGCGTGCGGATTCGCTACGGCGAGGGCGAGGACGTGGGACCCCGTGGCACCAAGCGCGAAATCTACAACGTGCTGGCCGGCATGTGCCACGTCGCGTCCTGCGCGGAGCATCTCCGAGCCCTTCGCCATGGCGGATTGCTGCATTGAGTGCGCGCATCATCGCGAACAGGAGAGACGATGAGTCACGACATTCTGCCCAATGACGACGGGTTCTGGCCGGCGATGGAGTGGTCCGAGGCCGAGTGGCACGGGTTCCTCACCCCGGCGCTGGCGCAGCGGGTGCGGGCGTATGCGGACGGGCGCGGGTTGCCCTTCCGCGAGGCGCTGACGAGCTTGCTGGAGGGGGGACTGGACCTGCGCGCTCGCCGTCAAGCGGGTGGCCGCAAACGCTGGGCCGGGGTTCCCCCCAGTGCGAGACGCGAGCACGCGAAACGCGCGGCCCAGGCCCGCTGGGGGACGCCCGATGCCGGATGACCCGATCCCGCCGCGCTTCTGCGGCTCCTGTGGTCTGCCCATCGGGGAGCGCCTGGGGTGTCTCTGCACGCGTATTCTGGTACGCGTCCGTATCCCACTGGAGCGATCCGCGTCCGACCACGCGACTGGAGGATGCCTATGAGTCTGCTCGGCGCGGTGCCCCTGGCCCTGCTGGGGCTCACCATCGCTTCGAGTTGTCCCGTGCTCGGCGTGCTGTGTGGGTATGCGTCCGGATTGCTGGTCACGTTCGACGTGCGCGCCATGCGGAAGGACCCCCCAGCGGACGCGTCATGATGCACCCCACGAGTGCCTGTCCCGCCTGTGGCCGCCCCTACCAGCGCATCGACTCACGTACTGTGCAAGTGACCGCGCCGATACACGGGTGGCGCTACGTTCCCTGGGTCCTGGAATGGTACGAATGTGGCGGGGCTGACCCAGTATGCGTCCCGCACTTGTCGCAGCGACGCGGAACACTGATGTCACAAGATGCGGAATAACGGGCCGGCGACAAGAGTGGCGACAAGGGGCGACAAGGGGCGATTTCAGCCAGTCTTGTCGCCGCCAAGGACGATTACGTTAATGTTTATGGGGGTGCGACCGTGGCGACAAGTCCTGGCGACAGATTGTCGCCGTCGCTTTTCGGCTGCTCCACTCGTCGGCGCAACCCCTGCCTACATAAGCAGTTACAGCCGGCGACAAGATGGCGACAGGATGGCGACAAGACCCCCTCTCTCTTTATAGAGAGGGGCTAGTTGACGGAAAGCGCAGTGAGATTGTTTATGCCATGGCACCCCCTGGATGACGACGACGACAATCCCGAGCCGGATTGGGGCCAGTACCACGAGGGTCCACGTCCTACCCCGGACACCGTCATTACGATGCGCGTGGCCCAGCCAGCTGAGTCCGAGCCTCCATCTGAGCCTGCCCCTGACCCCGCTGGCCCGGACTTTGATGCGCTGTATGCTCTCTGGGCCGAACACTACCCGTTCCGGGACGAGCGAGACCCCGACGCCCCGTGGGATACGCTGGTGCCCTGCGAGTCCAGGCGTGCCACGATGCGCCGTGCACCGTCTCGGCGACGTGTGCGGCCCACGCCCGAGGATGACCTGAGCGACCCGGTCGTGGATACGCCCGGTGGACTCATGCGCCGGTCGCGTGTCCCCATGGGTAACCATCGCGGCGACCTCGACCAGATTGAACTCCGGGCCTACGAGCAGGAACCGCGCTACGTGCGGATGATGCGCCGCCGTCACTGGGACCACTGGAGAGCCTGATGCCGACAGACCAGACGACTGACACCGTGCCGCTCTTTAGACGTTACGTCCCCGTGCCGGCCCTCACTCTCCTGCTCCGCCTAGAGAACGACGGCTACGACCTCCGCGTCGATGCCCAGACCCGTGAACTCTGTATCACCCCGCCCGTCCCACCCCAGAGACGCCAGACCATCACGCAATACAAACCCTATCTCCTACTCATGGTCGAGCAGACGCTGCTGCTCATCGAGCGTGAGCGCGTCGCCGCCCAGGACGATGACTGGGCGCTCGTCTAAGACACGACACGCGTGCCGGCATAGGCAAGCCTTGGGTGCAGTACTCGAGTCGACTGGGGGCGCACTGGGCGGGTCTGAGGGGGATACTGGGGTGGACTGATGTGGGACTGGAGGGGTCCAGCGAGACTTGTATCGTTTGTATCGTTTGTCTCGGGAGGGCTATGTGATACATCGAATACCCACCAACAACTTGATTGTTGGGGGGTCCCCGGCCCGGTTGGGCCGAGTTAGGTCAGTCGCCCAACCCCGACATCGTCAACCGGTTGACGCTTTTGGCCACATCGCCAATCTGTTGACGCTTTTGTTGCCAAAATAAACCCCTAAGTTAACATAACCCCCATTATTAGACCCACCGCCTGTAACCCACCTGGCTCGTGGGGGTTGCAGCGTGCCAGTGGCAGCAGCCCGCAACGGCCCAGTGGGAGGACCTCTGCGGCCTAACCCTGTAAGTTGTTGGCCCATAAGGGCTTAACTTGGATTCGACCTAAATTGGGATTTTTTTCCCAGCAACATTATTTTGGATCGGAAAGCACTTTGAGGTTTTGATATAGCATTTGTACCCACTTGTCCCCAAGGCTGGCCGTGAGCACCCCGGTGCCTTGCCTCTTATCCATCCTGCATGGTAGGTTGCATCATGGGCGCGCGAAACGTGATACCGTCTCAGGCTAGCAATGGCACCACTGCGTATTCCACGTCCGCCGGTCCCGCCGAAGGCGTCAAACGGCCATGGGGGCGTCCGTGCGGGTGCGGGGCGTCCGCGGGGCACGACGGTGGCCTCCGGGGGGTCGCGGGTGTACCGCCGGACGGCAGAGCGGGAGGAGTTATTGAGTCTTTGGCGGGCGGAGGTGAGTCGGCAGTTTGAGCCACTGGTGCAGGCGCAGCTCGCGGCCGCGCAGGGGGTGACGCATATGGTCGCCCGAGACGATGCGGGCCGGTGGACGACGGTCACGGACCCCGAGGTGATGGTCGAGCGGTTGAATGCGGGCAAAGAGGCGTATCGCCTCTCGGCGGTGGCCCCGAATGCCACGTTGATTGGGCAGATTATGGACCGCCTATTTGGGCAGGTGCGTCAGAGCATCGACCTGGACGTGAGCACGGAGCCGTCACGGTTGTCGGATATTGAGTTATCGGCGTCCTTGACGGGGTTACTGGAGAAGTTGTCCCCGGCGGCGCTCCCGGCGGACACGCGCTCGGACGAGACCGCCCTCGTGCCCGTCGAGACCCCCCAGGAGCCGCCGTCAGGCGACCCGCCGGAGCCCGATGTCTAAACTGACGCTGGACGAGCGGGTGCGGTTGGACGCCCTGCGCGCAGAAGCGGAGCGTCGTACGACCTCGCGATTCGCCACGTTCTATCCAGACGGCGACGGTCCATTAGCGCGGTCACGGTATCAGAAGCACCTCGATTTTTTCGCGGCCGGCACCACAAAGGAGCGGCTGTTCATGGCCGCGAACCGGGTGGGGAAATCTGAAGCCGGGGCCTACGAACTCACCTGTCACCTCACGGGGTTGTACCCACACTGGTGGACCGGGCGACGGTTTGACGAGCCGGTGGAGTGCTGGGCTGTGGGGACCAATAGTCAGACCACGCGAGATATTGTCCAGGCCAAGCTGCTCGGAAGTGTGCAGGCCCCAGGGACCGGCATGGTGCCCGCCCACCTGATTGAACAGACGATTTCGGCGCGAGGGTTGGCGGGTGCCCTGGAAGGGGCACAGGTTCGCCACGTCAGCGGCGGGCTGAGCCTGGTCGGACTGAAGAGTTACGAGCAGGGTCGGCAATCGTTTGAAGGGACCGCCAAACACGTCGTCTGGTGCGACGAGGAACCGCCGCAGGATGTCTACACGGAGATTCTCTACCGGACCATCACGACCCAGGGGATTGTGTTGGTGACGTTCACGCCGCTCCAGGGCATGAGTGACGTGGTCAAGGGGTTTCTGGAGCCCGAGACGACCGCGTCGGCGGCGTTCAAAACCTTCATCCAGGCGGGCTGGCGTGATGTGCCGCACCTGGACGACTCCGAGCGGCAGGCGTTGCTGGCCACCACGCCGCCCTATCAGATTGCCGCGCGCACAGAGGGGGAGCCGAGTCTGGGGTCGGGCGCGATTTACCCGATTGCGGAGCGCGAGATTCTCGTCCCCACCGCGACCATTCCCGAGAGCTGGCCACGCTGCTACGCCATGGATGTCGGCTGGAACCGGACAGCGGCCCTCTGGGGGGCGACCGACCCCGGATCGGGGCGGATTGTGCTCTATGATGAACACTACCGGGGCCAGGGCGAACCGGCGAGTCACGCCGAGGCAATCAAGGCGCGTGGGACGTGGGTTCGCGGCGTGATTGACCCGGCGAGCGCCGGGAGCAGTCAGGTCGATGGACGCGCCCTGATCGATATCTACGGACGGCTGGGACTGCGGCTCGAACCGGCGCAGAATGCCGTCGAGGCGGGCTTGACCGAGACGTGGAACCTGCTCGTCTCCGGGCGACTCGTCGTCCAGGAGCATTTGACGAATTGGCGCAGTGAATTTCGGAAGTATCATCGCGACGAACAAGGGCGTATCGTAAAGGTGGCTGACCACCTGATGGATGCGACGCGGTATCTGGTCTTGAGCGGGCGGCACGCGATGCGACCGCCGCCACGACCGCCGCAGCACACGCAAGGACACGCGACCGGCGAGTCGTCATTAACGGATTGGATGGGCGCATGACCAGCGAGATGCAACAGGCACTGGATCGGTTCAAGGTCGGCTCGGATGCCGACAGCGACCAGCGGACCCGCGAGGTCGACGCCTTGCGGTTCCAGGTTCCTGAGTTTTGCTGGCCCACCGAGGTCAAGGATCAGCGCAAACCGCAGCTCATCGGCGGGGTCTCGATTCCGCAACGGCCGATGCTGAGCATCCCGAGTCTCGACCATCCGATCCAGCTCGTCCTGAACGCGGAAAAAGCCGCGCATCTGGGCGTCTCGATTCACCCCCTGAGTGACGACGCCGAAGAAGAGACCGCCGAGGTGCTCCAGGGGTTGTATCGTCGCATTGAGGTACAGAGTCGGGCGAGTCTGGCACGGAGCTGGGCCTTTGAGCGGGCCGTGAAGGCCGGCCGCGGGTATTACCGCGTGATTACCGAGCCCGACCCGGACAGCGAGGACCCCTACGATCAGAAAATTACGATCAAGCGCATTCTCCAGCAGGGCAGCGTCGTCCTGGACCCGTTCGCGCAGGAAGCCGACTGCTCAGACGGCGAGTGGGCCTTCGTGGTCAACGATATGCCGTTTGATACCTATAAGCGGCGGTATCCGAAGAGTGCCATGGCCGCCTACAGCGAAGAAGAGCTCTCGGCGGTCGGAATCTCGACGCCGTCGTGGGTCTCGGGCGACGAAGGCGCGTCCCGCGCCGTGCGCGTGGCGGAATACTACCGGCTGGAATACACCACATCGAAAAAAGTGCTGCTCGACGACGGGTCCGAGTCCGACGAGGACGCGATTCCCGAGGGACGCACGCCACGCGAGGGACGGGACGCCCGACAGCGCGTCGAACGCACGCCGACCCTCTACTGGAGCACGATCAACGCCGTCGAGGAACTGGAACCCAAGCAGGAGATGGACGGGCGCTACATTCCCGTCATTCCGGTCATTGGCCGTGAGCTGATCCCGTTTGGCCAGGAACGCCGCTACGTCGGCATGATCGAACCCAACAAAGACGCCGTGCGCCTGCTGAATTACAGCGCGTCGTCCGCCGTCGAGATGTCGAGTTTAGAGACCAAAGCGCCCTACATGATGGTGGAGGGGCAAGAAGAAGGCCACGAGCAGGAATGGCAGCTTTCGAACGTGCGGAATTTTCCCTACTTGCGCTATAGCCCTGTCAGTCTCAATGGCCAGCCCGCGCCCCCACCGCAGCGGACCCAGGTGGACGCGTCCCGGCTCGGCCCCAGCATGTTGCTATTGCAGCAGGCCCGCGAATTTATCCACGAAGGCACCGGGGCGTACGAGTCAGCCCTCGGGCAACAGACCCCGGCCGCGAAGAGTGGGAAGGCGATTCTCGCGCTCCAGAATCAGCACGATAGCGGCAGCAGCCACTTCATCGACAACCTGGCCGAGATTAGCCTGACGTACGAAGCCAAAGTCATCCTCGACCTGATCCCGCATATCTATGACCGGCCCGGTCGGATTGCGCGGATTCTCGACCTGGAGGACGAACCCCAGACTGTCATGCTGAACGCGCCGTTCCGGCGTGACCCGCAGACACAACGCCCGATCCCTGCCCCAGGCCCGCCGTCGATGCCGCCGGGTGGCCCCATGGGCATGGGCGGGCCACCGATGGGTCCAGGGGGACCCCCGATGCTCCCCGACGCCGCTCTTCTGCCTTCTGGCGGTTCGTCGATGGGACCGGGCGGTCTCCCGATGGCTCCCGGTGGCCCACCGATGCCGCCTGGAGCACCCCCGATGCCGCCTGGAGCACCACCAATGCCGCCTGGGGCACCACCAATGGGGCTGCTGCCGCCACCGCCGTCTGGACGGCCGGTCGAACTCTACGATCTGCGGAAAGGGCGCTACGGCATCACGGTCAGTATCGGACGCAGCTACAAGAGTCGGCGCGAAGAGGGGGCGGACGAGATGGGCCAGCTCTTCCAGGCCAATCCGAGCCTGTTCCCGATATTGGGCGATATTTACCTGAAATTCCGCGATTTCCCCGGCCATTTGGAAGCCGCGGAACGCGTCAAGAAGATGTTGCCGCCGCCGCTCCAGGACCAGGACGAGGGTCCCGACCCCCAGATGCTCCAGCAGCAGGTGCAGGAGTCGGGGCAAATGGTCGAGGAACTCACCAAGGCGCTGGATGAGAAAACGCAACTCCTCGCCGCCGACGCGCAGAAACTCCAGGCCCAGACCGCACAAACACAGATGGATAACCAGGCGAAGCTCGACATCGAACGGATGCGGATCGAAATCGAACGGATGCGGAACGAGACCGAGCTGACCATCACGGCCATGAAAATTAAAGCGGATGAGGCCGAGGAGCGACTCAAGTCCGATACGCGGCTCGCGGAATCCGAGCAGGCGAGTGCGACCAAGATGATGCACGACGTGACCGAGCACCAGCACCGCGAGGAGATGGCCGTCCTCGACGGGCTCCAGAAAGACGCCCAGGCGGTGCAAGCGGCTGAGTCGGACGCGCCGGCCACCGTCCTCTCCATCGACATGACGCCGACAGACTAGGTCGAGTGATGCCCCCACAACCCAGACAGCAACGTGTCCAGCTCACGACCTACGAGCGGGAATTACTCCAGGCCGTAAACGACCGCCGACTTGACCGCGATGACCCGGAAGTCCAGGCCGTGTTGCAACGCGTCAACGCGCCCCCGACAGACGAAGTGTGGTTGTCGCTTGGTGGGCCGGGTGACGGTGTGACGACTGAGCAAGTGAGTGGGCCATCACTGGAAGAGCTACGCCGACGCGATGAACAAGCGCAACGGGCACGGCGTCGTCCCCCCACTATTGGGAGTGTCGCACGCGATGCCTGGGAGGGCGCTGTTGTGCCGGCCTGGGAGGTCGCAAAGGACATAGCCACGCAAACAGTCGGGAGGAACCCCTATTCGCAGGAGATGCAGGACAGGCTGCGCGAGCAGGGGCTCCCGACCGACCCGCGCATCGAAGGTCCATGGGGGGCGCTAGAGGCCGCGACCGGGGCGCTTCCCGCGACGGCCGGGATGTTGTATGACGCAGCGACGGGCGAGGCAGATCCCACTATTCCCGACCTGGTGCATGACCCGCCGACGTGGCGGAGCACACTGGCCGAGCGCGGTGCCCCGACGTGGGGGCAGAACATCGGGACCGTGGGGGATCTCCTTGTTGGTCCCGAGGACCTGTTCGCTCCTGGGGCTTCTGCGGTTGCGGGCCTCGGGCTGGGCATTGGCCGCGGAATAGTCAAGGCAGTCACGGCGGCGGACAAGCTCATTCCGCCGTCATTGCGTGCGCTGAAAGACGTATTAGACCCAAAGGACTGGAACGCCTTCCGTCGAGGCGTGGAGCGCACGCCCGGAGCGACACGTCCCCTGTCGATATTGCTTCCCTCGGAGATAGCACCGCTCACTCGGTCAGTCGGCGGGGTGGGACGGTTCATGGACATCTACAACCAGTTGCCCGACGTGAATTATCTGGCGGCGGCTGTTCGGCGAGGTGCGCCAAAGCGCGGATGGTATGCGAACAGTCGGCAGGCGTTGACGGACATTCTTGGGGACGATGCCGATATGTTCACAGGCCTGTTGGCGTCGATGTCGCCGCAGACCAGCGTCGAGAGCAACCTGACGAACGCGCTGAATACGTTCGTCAACTGGCGTGCGGCTGGGCGACCCAGAGGGGAGCAGGAGATCACGGCCATTCTGGGGCGGAGCGTGCAGGGGGGCACCGACAAGAGTGTGCTGGAGTCGTGGACGCCCAACTCGGTGCGCGTCCTGCAAGGGGGGCAGTCAATCTCTGGCCCAAAGATCGACCAGTTCTGGCTGGCGCTGCGGGAGCGCGCCCTGAACACCAAGGCCGGAACGATGGACACTCAAGAAGCGATGGTCCTGGATGCCTGGATGGGGAACCTGATGGGGGCCGACCAGAGGCTCTGGAGCGGTAACCTGAACAAGAAGAATGTGGCAGCACGGCTCGCGGAAGGCGACCCCGGTGCTACTCCCGCCTATTTGGCTGGCGTAGCCAAGATGCGAGAGGCTGCGAAGAAGGCAGGCGTCGAAGGTGCCGAGGCGCAAGAGATGGCCTGGTCTACCGCGATGGCACTGTATGAGCAAGCTTCCGCACTGGGGATCTCCGCCAGGGAGGTCTTGCAACGGGGGTTGCTGACGGATGAGGCCGTCGCGGGGACGCCGGACTTTGCGACGCTGCTCCGAGATCCCGAGTTTGCGTCGATTCTCAGTCGAGACCCGGAGCTGTCGTCACGTATAGCGTCATTGACGCCCACGCCACGGGCGGCCACGGACGCCATCCCCATGAGCGAGGCGGACCAGCGTCATCTCCTGCGCGTGGCTGACACGTTGGACGAGCTGCGCGCCATGCGACTCACCGATACGGCGGTAGAGACGCCACGGTCGCCCGCAGGGACCCTCGCGGGAGTCCTGCCGACTGAAGCGGTCACAGACCAGCAGTGGTCGTCACTGCTGCCTTACAGTGCCACCACAGAGGGGAGGCGTGTACATCGGTCTCCTCGTATTGCCGGAACCGGGGAGAACCTCCGCGAACAACAAGCGCTATTGGACGCGGCCCTTGGAGGCGACACGGGATCGAGATTGAGAGGGAGGGGGTCGTGGGTCGATGACGCGGGCCAGTTGCAGGAGAACCCGCTCGCATCGTATGGGTTCACAGGGCCAGAGAGACGTGGGGGTGTCCTCCCGGTTGACATGGAGCGACGGTTGCGAGCCGCACGGAATATTCTCGCGGGGGGCACGGGACAATCCGCCGCCGTGCACGTTGTGATCAACCCTCGGGTTGATCGCGTACGGCATAACGCCGCCACGATTTACACGCAACGTGCCCCGACAGGGCCGGCGATATCAGCCTTCGCGGCGGATCTGCGCGCACTAAATGTGACGGGGAGTTTTGCCCCGGTCCATAGCGGCCGATCCGTCCGCGTGCTGCGATTAGATGAGGATTTTCTGCCGACGCCGCTATCAGCGTCTGAGGAGGCCTCCGTGCGGCAGCTAGCGAGACGGCATCTCGGGACCGAGAACGCGAAGGGGCAGATGTCCGCGCCACGGATGGAAACCGGGGAGAACGTGGCGAAAAGAGGCTATGAAGAAATCGCGCAGGGCGCAAAGCAGGATACTGGGGAACGCGTGGGTCGGATGGTGGGAGACAAGTCGGACTGGGCGCAGCTTCCGTCAGCCGTGCAAAACCGCATGGACACGGCGGTGAAGGCGTGGGCGACCAGACTGCTCAACATCTACGATATGCCACGCATTCTCCGCGAACGCCCCGATGAGGCCAGAATGCTTGAGATTCTCGCCTCATCAGGAGCGTCAGGGTTGGCAACGGCCCGCGAGTCTGGCGTGGTGTTGCCCGCGCTAGCGGCGCTAGGATTTCACCTTACGCCGTCTGGGTCGTCGGGGACGGTCCCGCAGGGCGAGGAGTCGTGAGTACTCAGCCCGCGTCCACGCCACCACGTCTGGCATCACAGTGACGTAATGTAGCCAATTTTTGTACCGACAGTCGTCCTTGTCCATTGTGGCAAGTGCGAGTTTTGTCGCCTTGATCTCTGCGTCGATATTCCTGTCAAGTTCGCGCTCGCAATACCGGATCTTCTCTTCCAGGCGCAGCGAGCCGTACAGCATGGACATTCCCACGCGGCGCTTGCCGGTGTAGGGGTCATGCGCGGGATCGTGTGGGGGTTTCATACAACACCTCATCGTGCGCGGGAGAACCACCCACCTGGCGTGGGTTGGTGACCGTCATAGGGCCGCGCCCCTCGGGTCGTCTGGATGAGCGGATGAGGTGCAGAAGGCGCACCCCATCAGGGGGTAGTATACCAAAAAGGACGCTGTCGCTGCACGTCCTCGCTTTCTCGGCGCATGTGTGATATTTATGCACTGTTGACAGACTGACGTTTTTACTCGGGCGCGACTGATTCCCGCGCCGACAACCGCTCCCCGGCGGGGTGAAAACGACAAGGGGATACACGACGCGGGGGCGTGTTTTTGGGCTGAATGCAGCCCTGGACGCGCCCTTTTTGTTGTGGTCCCCCTTTTTTGACGCGAGTGCTATGGCTACTGACGCAGGACAGGTCACCGAGGGCGATATCACCATCGACTCAAACCACGAGTCGGCGGATCAAATTTCCATGGCTTTTCAGGCTGATCCGTCCCCGTCTGAGGACGCCCCCGCGGTTGAGGCCGTCGAGGCGGTGCCTGCGCCACCCAAAAAGCGCACACGCCGCAATGACCCGACCGAGGCGGTCAAGTCTGCCATTGCCAAGCAGCGCGAGGCCGAGCGACGCGCCGAGGCGGCCGAGTCTCGCGTGCAGGAACTCTCGACGCCCGCCCCGTCACCAGCCCCGCCACCCACCGCGGAGCCCGAGCCGCAACCGCCGAGCTGGTCGCGGTTCAAGACGATGCCGGGGGTCCCCACAGTCGATCAGTTCCAGAGCTATGAGGACTACTCCATGGCGCTGGCCGAGTTTGTCTCGGATGCCAAGCAGACCGAGCACACGGCGGCCCAACAGCAGGCGCACGAGCAACAGCAGATCGCGCAGCAGCAGCAGGTGCAGCTCGACCGCTGGTCGAAAACGCTCGATGAGGCCCGCCAGCACGACCCAAAATTTGATGAGACCTTGAATCTTGACACGCCGATGTCGCTGCCGATGCAGCACTTGGCGATGGAGAGCCCGCATGGCATCGCGATCTTGCAGTGGCTCTCGGAACACCCAGATGACGCTCAGCGCATCTCCACGCTGCACCCGGCAGAAACCTACCGGGAAATGGGGAAATTGGAAGCCCGACTCGAAGCTGCCTCGTCCACTGGAAAAAGCGGCCCAGCCCGAGTCGTCAGTTCCGCGAAAGCCCCGATCAAGCCGCTCGGGACTTCGCCACCCGCAGAGGACCCCTTTGAGATCACCGACGATTTGTCGATGGATGAGCATTTCCGTCGCATGAACGCGGCAGATCGGCAAGCGGGTCGTCTGTAATTCAGGTAAAGGATGATCGATGGCTAATACACTTGCCACACCGTCCTGGACGACGAAGGAAGTCGCACGCGGCTTTATCAACAAGCTCGTGTTTCTTGCGAACGTCAACAGGACGTACGATTCACAGTATGAGATTTCCGGCGCGAAAGTCGGGAACACCGTCAACGCCAGACTGCCCCAGCGGTTTACCGTCACGGACGGTCAGGCACTCCAGCTCCAGAACCTGTATGACCAGACCGTCCCGATCTCGCTGACCAATCAGAAGAACGTGGCGTTCGGCTACTCCAGTCAGCAGGCGACGACCGAGCTTGACAACATCAGAACGCGCTACATCAATCCAG
>Ga0256381_1000029_pt1 | contig 14701 bp, 23 predicted proteins | sample LS1160viralmetaG_FD_189070 | JGI IMG/M metagenome (GOLD analysis project Ga0256381, IMG submission 189070) | Seawater viral communities from deep brine pools at the bottom of the Mediterranean Sea - LS1 1600m | ecosystem: Environmental > Aquatic > Marine > Bathypelagic | place: Mediterranean Sea...
GGCTCCCGACCGTGTGGAATGTCGCGTCGCCGGAACCGACGACCGCGTCGATCAGGTCGAAGGCTGCCGTGTTCTGCACCGGCGTGTATCCGTCGGACATGACCCCGAACACCTCGTCGGTGTCCTGGCGGACGATCGCCCGCTTATCCTTGATCTCCTTATACCAATCAGACAGCTTGCCCGTCGTCGGCACCTTGTCCATCCAAACTCTATTGGGCCGGTACACCGGCTCGGTCACGACCTGCCAGTCGAGACCCGCGGCCTCGATCGCCTGGGCCGCGGTCATCGCCTGACCCTCGACATAGACTCCCAGGCCGTGCCAGGGCCTGCGTCCCACGTATGCCATCCCGTCTTGCTTCGTAATTCCTGCGGGCATATTGCCCTCCTTCTCGCGCTTACCATATGCGGGCATCGGTTCGCTATAACATCACCAATGCCCACCCGATCGGGCCGGTTGTCTCCTTCACTCCTTCCGCTCTCGATTCGTTGCCGGTGGCCCGAACCACCGGCCCGGTTGAGACCCGCCCCGACTGGGTGCCGGGGCGACGCTTCGGGCTTAACTCCTGAAGCCCTTCACGGCCTCGATATGCTTGCAGTCCGACCGGGTCGACCGGGCTGAGTACCCGCACCGTTCGCAGACCCAGCCGAACCGCTCGTAATGGTGGACGACCACCGAGAAGCTCGACTCGGTCTGGCCGAACGGGATCGGCTCGGTCTCGTTCCGCACGAGATATGTCCCCGGCACCGGGCATCTGACGACCGTCATCGTGCTTCCTCCAGTCTCGCGATAATCCGCTCGGCATCCCGCCGACTCAGCATCCCCGCCGCGATCAGTGCCTCGATCTCCGCCTTAGCCTCTGCCATGTCTCCTTCTCCTCGCCCTGATTTCGGTACTCCTTTGGACATGTACCGTGGGGGCTTAACCGAGCGCCTTCCCGCTCGGCCCATCACCCGTCTAATGTCCGGGCTTGAGATGCCCGGCCTCTCTGGCCTTTGCTATCTCTTTACCGGCTAGCGCCTTTAGGTCTGCATGTCGCATCTTCTGTAGGCCGCGATATTCGGCTTTGTAAGTTTCTAACGTATAGCCCTCTACCGTCCGCATCCTCGCCAACCCAATATGCTTTATCCAATCGGCCTTACTTCTCATGTCTCCTTCTCCTAGCCCTGATTTTGACCCGCCTTGAGACCGGGCCGTGGGGCTTTAACCGGGGCCGAAGCCCCGGCCTCTCAGCCGTCTATTGTGGTGGGTGCTTGGAGTCTAGATGCCGCTGCCATAGGCGTCTCCGCATCTGGTTCGCGGTGTTGTAATCCCGGCGAGGTGTACGCCACCCGCATAAGGAACACTCGATTTGGGTGATTAGCCCGTGACTGCCCCTAGCAGCTTCTGCTATGGGTAGAGGAAACGCCCACGCCTCGCATAGTGGCTCCCCAGTAATCGTCCGCGCTGGCACTTTAGGGAACCTATCGGCGTAGTACCGCGCCGCTCGACGCCTGACCACCCAGTTCGATATACCTGCCATCGCTATCTCCTTATAAGGTGCTTACCTGTCGCGGATCAGTTGGGTGTCGATCAGCCGCTCGATGCCCTCGCTCATCGTCAGCCCCTGCTTTTCGAAGACCGCCCTGACCCGCTCGATCTTGTCGACCGGCATCCTCGCGCCGACGACCTTCGTCTCGATCCCGGTATGGTACGCGCCGAGCCGCCTTATCTCGCCGTCCGTTTCCTTGAGCATCTCCTGTCTCCTTGTTGCGATTCTGAACTCTGGTTTCGACCGGGTGCCACCCGGTACTCGTTCAGGCGGGACGCTTCCCGCGACCAGAAGGCGGGGCCGAAGCCCCGCCCGTTGTGCTTAGACCTGGAGGACGTCGGCCCGGTTGACCGCCCACCACTTATCGTCGTCGGCCTTGGCCTCGCAGGCGAAGCACTCGCCGCACCTGCCGCCGTCGCAGGCTCCCATGCACTTATCGCACAGGCAAGGCCAGATCAATTCCTCGTCGGGATATTCTGGGCAGTAGAAGGTTTTCATGTCTCGCGTCTCCTTGTGTTAGGTTTGATTAGGCGGGGCCGAAGCCCCGCCGGTGATTATGACTGACTGCCGATGCTCTTCAGGATGGCCTCGTATTTCCTGGCGATGAAGTCGGTGGCTGGCCTACCGCCCAACTCGCTTGCCTCGATCTTGAGAAGCTGTTTCAGGTCGTTGATCTGCTTTCGGTCTAAGGTGATCGTGACGAGCTCTGGGGTCGCCACATTCTCCGCTACCGCTTTCATCTTGATCTCAGGGCTCAAGAAGTTGGGGGTTCCCCGCCTGGGAGTGTTGCTCTTCAGTCCGTTGCCTCTAATCGTGATCCCCATCGTCTCGTCTCCTTGTGTTGGTTGCGACCTGCCATCATCAGTGGTCGGCGGTCAGTCCGACCAGACGCCCGTGAGGGCGTTTCGGCTTAATGGGTGGCCTAGTATTGGGTTTGCTCGTACCAGGTGGGGCCAGGGGCCGCCGAATGCCTCAGGGCCGCCCTCGCCAGGATTTTGTCCCTCGCCTGTTCCGCGTCGCGCCTCCTCTCTCTCAGTGACCTATCGTCACCGAGGCCGACGGTGCAATCGACCTTGTGGTATTGGATTCCGAAGACCAGGCTGTAGACCAGTCCGCATTCGTTGCATCCCATCTCGTCTCTCCTTGTGTAGGTTTCGGCGGGTTACTGACCCGCTCTCGTCAGACCGGATAAGTTGTCCGGTGACCTTGACTCGCTCCCCTCGACTAGCCTCGGCGCATCCGAGCTATTCGCCCGCCATCTTGCCGTTTGGGATTTGGTGGTGTCGTTGGCTGTTGTGCCTGACATCCTTATTCTAGTCTAACGGTATACCACTGTCAAGCGTTTTAAGGCCGACTTTAGGTAGATTCACGCAAACTGGGCGAAATTGCCCTGTATCAGGCAGAACTGCGGGGAAGTGAGCGGTGGCCGCGATCGACGCCGGGGAAGCGATGCCAGGTCAATCCGTTAACGGATTGACCGTAGACGTCCTATTAAGGGCCGAGTAAAGGATAACCTAGGGCCGGATAACAGAAGGGGCCGAGACGGTGGGAGGCTATACCACCGGCCCGACCCCTGAGAAAAGGAGACCCTGGCATTATACCTTGGTTACGATGTCCTTGTATCGAATAATTCTATAATCGGCAGTGTCTAGGTGCCAGAGGCCGGAGACTCCGTAGCCCCGGCGGACGTACTCGGCAGCGGTGGCCGCGATCGCCCGCAGGTCGCCGTAGTCGAGGGCGGTTTTACCCGTCGAAGACTTGCGGACTTCCATCAGTTCCATGTCGGACAACTCCCGCAGCACGTCATTCATTCTCCAGCACCTTCAACGAAACACCGCCGAGGAACCCGAATATCCCACCGATCACTGCGGTCACGATCTCGGTGGCCTCCATCAAAAACCCGATGTAGATCGCGCCGAGGCTGAACCCGGTCGCGCAGATGATCGCGAGGGCGATCTGTGGGCGGAGCTTACCAAACGTCATTGAATCCTCCTACGGCGGCGATATGGCAACCTCGACATTGTCCTTGATGTCAGCAATTTTGTAGATCGTCGAGGTCGCCACCACGAACTCCTTAGTTGCGAAGCCGTTTCCGGCACCGACCTCCAAAAACTCCAGGTCTATCGTTCCGGCCTTGATCAGTCTCAGGACGCACGCTCCCCCTTTAGTGAGGAGGTTAGAAAGCCGCAGGACGTCCACTTTTCCGTTGACCCCGGAAGCTGGAGCGCCGATGACAATCTGGTCATAGGTGCCTCCGGAAGTCACCATCGAGTCGGCTCTATTGCCGCCTCCGATGCCCCGCGCCCGTGGCGTCCCGGCCACCGGGCTGATTGACTGCCCGTCGGAGGCGTTGTACCGGATGTTCAGCGTATGCGCCTCGACGTTGTCCATGATGAAGCTCGTGCATCGCCAGCGGTCGACGATGAGGTGGCCGACCTCCACCCAGGTCTGCGTGAAGCCAGTGGTCGTGGCCGTCCCGCCGATCGATACAACATTAGTCTGGCCGCTAGGGAGGGCTGAACCCTGAAATGCCGTTCCGACGGTCACGTTCTCAATGGTTATCTGCCCTACTGGAGTAGTGCCGAGGTCGATCTTCAAAGTGTTGTCAGCGTCGGAGTAAACTACCGGGATGTCTGCCGGTGCGGAGTACGTCCCCGCATCACCTCGCGAGAAACTGCGCTCCGCGAATACCGTCTCGTTCACGATGACTCCGCCTCCAACCGTGCTGCCCGCGACCAATATCCCGACAGCGGCTTGAGGATTAACGCCCATCGCCCTCAGCCCGGTGTAGGGTAGCCGGAGCGTAGTGAATAAAGCCCGCCACTTTCCGCTCTCACTATTGGCATACTCCACCTTCCCGACGACCCAGTCCCGCTTCCGCGACAGCATCCGATAGAACGCGAACGGGGACGCCCGCAGGAGACGGCCCTGAGCGCAGATGCAATGCCAGACTGCTAGGAAGCTCCACCGCAGCCCTCTCAGGGCCAGCGAGAGGGCTGCACGGGGGCCTCTCCAGACGATGAACACGGGCAACGTCCAGGCTACGAAGACCGGTAGCATCCAGAAGAGGAACCGGAACAGGACGATAATCCGCCGGCGTAATCTACTCAGCATGAGTCGCCATCTATAGCGTCGTCGATCATCATCGAGCCTCCTCGCCCCATCCGTTGCTCCAGCCGGTCGATCCGCTTGTCGACCTGGCCGCACCGATCATGCCATATACGCTGCCACAGATACCACCGGTCTCTCGACTCGCGCTCCATCCGGGAGACCTGCTCGATCAGGCGACCGGCCCGGATAGCGACTGCTCCCAATGCGGTCGCCATCAAGACTCCGCCGCCGATAATAGCCGCGACCACCGGCCCGGTCTCCGAGTCCATTTACATCGTCACTTCGGTGATGCCGAGCGTCCCGGTACAGCGCTGGTTCTCGGCTGCGCTCGTCGTCGGCTCGATCGTTAGCTTGTACGCATGGGAGCTTGTGTCGCCCGGTGCGCGGAGTACCTGGAGGATCACGTACTTGCCGGGGCCGATCGACGTCTCGGTCTCCAGGGTCGTCGTGTCGACATCGAGGCGGGCCGTATAGGTCGCACCAGCACCGATCGTTCCTCCGCAGATCGCGACGGTAGAGATGACCAGGATATTGTTGGAGTCGTCGAGTGTATGTGACACCGAGATGATGTCCGTCTCGGACGTCCCAACGTCGATACCGCTAGTCATCGACGACAGTACAAGAGTCGCGCCGTGGATTCCCTCGGCCTCGGCCTCCTGCGACATCGTATGGACATGGTTACCGGCTGCCGCCTTTACGCTCGTCGTGCCGAGGCTCCGGAGGCTGGCCGTTCCCGCGGACGCATCAGCCTGGGAGAGATTCACCACTGAGGAGCCGTACCAAAGGATGTCATTTCCGTTCCGTTGTAGCTCCCCGGCAGCGTCAGGGTTCGCGCTCTGATCCGCGAACGTGAGCGTTGCCAGGGCAGCGAGGGTCAAGCCGGACATCGACGCCCCGCCCTGGCCTGCACTCCCAGTGTGGCTATGTGAACTCAATACCGTTAAATTATCGCGCACGTCGACGTTGAGCATCGCTGCCGTCACGATGCCATCAGGAACATCGCTGTTATCTGACCAGTCTCGCGGAGCCGTCCAGGCCATGCGTTCCTCCTATTGTGCCGGGAAGCGGAACGGGAACTCGTAGGCGAATCCCTTGCTGACGATCCGCGACAGCCAGAGTAGCTGAGGCGGTGGGGATCGTCTCGCCTTCCGGATCATCGGTCGGGATGTCACCGTCGTCATGCCCATCAGTGGGTATGGTTCCCCGCTGCCGCCTGAGTTGATCCGGTGCCGAGCGTCCGGAGGGACGCCGTCCCGGCTACCGCGTCGGCATACAAGCCGACGAGCGCAGCCCCGTAGTATACAAGATTGTTCCCGTTGCGCTGGAGGCGTCCCGCCGTCCCTGGATTGCCGCTCTGATCTGCCAGTACCGGAACCGCTAGGGCCGACAGGGAGACGCCCGATAGGGTCGCGGAGCCGTTACCCGCGGCCCCGCTGTGAGCGTGGGTCGAGAGGGTCTCTTCGTTCGCTTTGATTTGGGCGTTGAGGATCGCGGATGTCACCATGCTACTCGTCCAGCTTTTCGGCGTCGTCCAGGCCATCAGAACGCCGGGACGGTCGAGGTGCCGAGGACGCCGACACCCAGAACCCAGAACTGGCTATAGCCGCCGGAGGCGGGCGATAGCTGCCAGACGGCAACGTGCTGCTGACCGCCCTCCGAGACCTGGTGCCGCTCCGACTCGATGAAGAAGTCCGCGGAGATGCCCAGCTTCGCGTCGTTCGTTGCCGTCACCGTGACCCTGTCGGAGATATCGCGGCCCAAGACCTGGCCGATGTTGCCAGACGTCGATGCCGGGATGGTCATCGTCAGGATGTTCGTCGGCGAGGCGAAGATCGAGACCTGGTATTCGCACCAGTCCTGCGCCTCGGAGGTCGTCGGGATGAACTGCGTCTTCGCGACGTATTTCCGTTCCCCATAGATGCCCTGCGAGGTCGTGTCGATGGCCCGAACGATGCAGGGATTCTTCGTCGATACAGCCGTCCCTCGCGCCTGGAGCTTCGTGAGGTATCCGTCCGATCCGGTCACCGAGTTGGTGAGCGTGATCGCCATCCGCTCCGCCGCCTTGGTCTGGGTCACGGTGATATCGGACGTCAGGTTAGTGCCGCCTCCGCCGGACGCGGAGTTGAGGAGGTAATCGGTCGTCGCCGCCGGAGTCGTCCAGGCGTCGACTTCCATCGCGCTGTTCGCGGCGTCAGGGTTCGGGAACTCGGCCTCGAAAGTCTTCGCCTCGCCGGGTGCCAGGGTGGGCGAGGCTGACCCGGTCTCCGGATGCGTCCAGAGTACCGCGACCGAGGCCGTGTCAAACGTCCGAGCGGTCGCCTCCACGTGATTGACGATAGTTCCGAGCGGATCGTCCTGGTCGACCTCGACGAACGTATGGGCAGCCCCGTCGGCATCGGAGAAGGTCGCCTGGGAGGTCGTCGAGGCGGTCTGGGTTATCCGGTGGTGCCGGTTCTGAAAGGCGATCTGCCCCGACTTGCTCTCCAGAAGGAATCCCGCCTCGGCCTCCTCGACCAGCCGGAGCGCGTCGATCGCCTTCTTGCCGCTGATCCAGAATCGGCTGATCGTAGTCTTGCCGGTGTCGAGGTCGCGGTCGTCCGACTCCGTCCAGCCGACGTCGTCCAGGATGTCCCCGACGGCCTGATCCGTCCGGCGGTTAGTCTGGGAGGCTAACTGAGTCTCGAACTGGTTGAGGTAACCCAACGTCCCGAACGCGGTCAGGGTCGCCGTCTTCACTCCCTCCGCAGCCGGTGCCGGGAGTATACGGTCGAGCTTACCCTGCCACCGGACGCCGTCGTTGAACGCGACCGGGAACGTATACGGGAAACTCCCGCTCCCGGCCTGAACCTTGACTGTCCGACCTGGGAGGATGTTGCCCGTTAGGGCCGAGGACGTATTGCTGGGCGAGTATTTGCCGCCGGTGTTAACCAACACCGCGGAGAGTTTGCCGGCGACCGAACGGCCCTGCAACTGCGAGGCGTAATCCCGGCCCCGCTCCCACGATAGCGACAGGACATCCGAGGTGATGTCGTCTCCCGAATCGGTGAAGTTCCCGTCATTATCCCAGTCGACGAGAACAGAGTACGAACCGGCCATCTATCCCTCCGAGACCGCCGAATCTATCAAGGCATCGACCTCAGCAACGTCGCGGCCTATGCCGTTCCGTTGCTCCTTCTCGGCTCGGAGTTCCGCGACCAACCGCTCGGCGACGATCCTCCGAAGTTGTTCCGCTGCCAGTACGTTCTCGACAAGAAGTCTCTCTATGTCCGCCTGGGTAATCTGGTCTTCCATCGTGCGTTGCTCCCGTCCTCTCGCTTAATGGGTATGCGTTAGCGACTGATCAGCCGTGTGCTTATGTCCTACGCTTCGCGTGTGCATACGAGTGTGCATGTAATCAGGCGGGTCACCCTTCGGCCCCGTAACGCCCTCCGATATCTCAACCACCTGGGAGCCGTCCCATGTATCGGCGGGTGTTGTATAGGTCTTCTTGGCAAACGTCTTACTTGTAAGGGCTTCTAACTCCGCGACCACGCAGCACATGTCGATCTCTACCACGAGGCCCATCACCGGGGAGCCCTTTTGTAAAACAAAGGGCCAATCGCAGTCACAGGTGCCACGCCCGCTGGCGTCGTTGTAGGCATCAGACCATTCACTCATGACCGCTCCTTACGATAGGGTTGTCGCATTACCGGCAGCGTCCATAACCAGTAGCTCGCCCGACGCCGAGTACAAAGTGACTCCGTTAGCCAGCGTCCCTACTGGAGCCGTGCCATTAAATAAACTGATGGCACTGGTAGGGTCAGTCGTACTGCGGGATACAATAACACCAGACACAGTATTAACAGTAATGCCCTTCTCGTCAATAAGAACTTGGGTAGCACCTAGGGCTCCAAACGCAAACTCTCTATTCGACTGACTATACCTCACAAAACCATCGAGGTTGCCTTGAGGCGCTCCGAAGGCGATAAACTGATTCGTGCTATTTGTAGCTAACAACGAGATTCCCAGATTCGCGTCGCCGGACTCAAGTACAAGCATGTCAATCCCAGCGTTAGCCGTCACACTCCCTGCGGTGCCATCCCATATATGCACGCCGTCTCCATCAGGCGATGGGGCCGAACCCGCCACTCCTATCGTGATCCCGCCCGTGGCAACATTTAGTAGCTCAGAGGTCAGGATGGTGTTGCCGATGGTGAAGTCGGTGGTGGCGTCTACGGTGGTCGCCACGATAGACCCGAAGCCCGATGCGATGGTGCCACTGCTCAAGGCTCCGACACTTGTTAGGCTTGAGGCCGTAACGCCGGACGCTAGAGTCGACCCTGTAAGGCTACCAGCCGCCGCCGCAGCCGGTGCCGCCCACTTCACCCCGGTCGTCTCTCCGGAGTCAGCTGTCAGAACGTGGGTATTGGTTCCCACGCCGAGCATCTGAGGATTCCCGGAGCCGTCCCCGATCAAGACGTGGCCCTTGGTCGACATGTCTATCGACCCGATAGCCGATGATCCGTTGCCGACCAGGACGCCATTCTGGGTCAGGGTAGAGACTCCCGTCCCGCCGTAAGCCACGCCGACGTCTGTCCCCTGCCAGACTCCCGTCGCTATCGTCCCGACGCTCGTCAGGCTCGATGCCGTGACCCCACTCGCCAGGGTCGAGCCGGTCAAACTGCCCGCCGCCGCCGCAGCCGGGGCTGCCCACGACGGAATCCCCGACGCGAGAGTCAGGACGTTCGTGTTGGAGCCGACACCGAGCCGGGATAGCTGAGAAGAGCTTGACGCATAGACGATGTCCCCCGTCGCCTGAGAGTCGAAAACGTGCGTGCCGACCGCTTCCCATTCCGCCTGGGTTAGCTCTGTCCCGACGGAGCCGTGCTTCAGTTCGTTTGCCATCGCTCACCTCATGCTGCTGCGAGTATGTCGCCGAAGCCCCCGCGCCGGACGCCGTCCCGGATAGCCTCGGAAACCTTCCGCTCGAAATCGTCGAACCCATAGGTCGGGCCGAGGATGTTGATCGTGATCCCGCCCATAGCACCACGCGCTCCCAGAGGCACGACCGCCTCCGGCCCGCGTTCCCCGATCATTGCCAGGGTGGGACGGGTCACGATACCGCCCGCCGCAAGGGAGGGTATCTGGGGGATGTTTAAGCTCCACCCCTTACCGCCGATGCCCGGAACCCACTTCGGCACCTCGATGCTGATCTTGTTTGCTCCTCGGATCATCAGATTCAACGCAGAGATCAGGAGGTTGACGTAGCCCTTGATCCCGTCCACGACGAGGGACACGGTCGTCTTCATCCCGTTCCAGATAGTATCCCAGTTGTCCTTGAGGAGCAGCAACCCCTTGATCAGCGCGCCGCCGGGGAGGAGCCATGCCAGCTTAGAATTGAACGCCGTCTCGATGGCTCCCATAACCGTGTCGAATATGGACTTCACAGCCCGCCAGACCGTGTCCCAGGTCTTCCTGAACGTATCGACGATCTTGTCCCAGTTTTTGAAGATCGCAATAGCGGCGACGATCGCGGCGACGATTCCGAGGACGATCAGGCCGATCGGCCCCATTGCGACATTCAGCACCGCCATCGCAGCCGCCTGAGCGTAGGTCGCCGCCGTCGTTATAATCTGGGTTGACCCCAAGGCTGCGACCGCTGTACTCATTGCGGGGATCATAATAACGAGCGGGCCGAGGGCCGTGGCAAAGCTTCCGATCGGCGAAAGAGTCGCCTTGACCCGGTTCTTCATGATGTCGAATTTGTCCGACATCGTCAGGGTGGACTTCCCGAGTTCCGTAGTGCGTCCGAAGGCGTCGTCCATAGTCAGAACCATTTCATCGAGACTAAATACGCCCTTATCTATCGCATCGACAAATCGGATTCCTGCCCCTGCGCCGAACGCATCGGTTGCCAACGCCAGAGCCATAGACTTGCTGTCAGCCTCCTCGATGTCCCGGATCATCTCCTCCAGGCCACCCGCTATATCTGTTACGCCTTCGGACGCCAATTTTTTAATGGCCGTATTTAACCCTGGCATCATCTTGGTTGCCGATAGACCCGCCTTTTCCATATTCGTAATTAATGCAATGGATTCGAACATATCGAGGCCGAGGGTCTGCAACTGCGGGCCGAACGTGACGACGGTATCCGCGAGCTTAGTCATCGGAACGCCCGCCGCCTGCGACGCCGCCATCAACGCATCGAGCGTGTAACTAGCATTGTCGGTATCCTCGCCGAACCCAACTAAAGCGTCGGATACCGACTTAATCAGAGGCTGCAAGTCCTCGCCCATAACTCGCGAGGCTGTCAAGAACTGCATGGTGGCGTCTTCCAGGAAACGACCTTCCAGGCCTAGCTCGGTGTTGACGTCTGCAATCGCCGTGGCAACTTCTGCCGCATCCTGCGGGACGGTAGCCCAGATGTCCTTAAAACTCTGCGTCAGCCCTTCTAGTTGTTCGCCGGATGCGCCGGTTCCGGCGGCGATCGTGTTCGTGGCCTCCTGATACTCCTGGCCGAGTTTCGCCGCCGCTCCAGCCGCCAGGGTTAGACCGCCGGCTGCCATAGCGACGCCCTTCATGGCCGACCGGAACTTCGTCCCCATGCCCTTGACGTTCTGCTCCGCCTTTTTTGTATCGGCGTCGACGGTTATCGTCACCGTATTAGCCACTGGACTCCTCTATTTTGCCCTCGGAGATAATTGCCAGCATCCGTAGAATCCCGACGTCCTCCGCCAGTACCGCCGACGGCAGACAGCTATATCGCTGACAGATGCCGTCAATGATCTCGGCCTGTTCTAGCTCGGAGGGCTTCGTGACAGGCGTTCCGTCCCGGTAGGTTCCGCCTCGGACAGCCTTCCAGCGGGCTATTCCGAGGCTAAGTCTTCCCCCGTCATCGTCGCCGCCTCAGTCCAGGCCCCGAGGATCGCGGTGCCGAGCGCGGGAGGCAGCGACAGGAAACCCACCGCGTCCGGAGTCAGCACGGTGCCGTCGTCGTCCTGAAGGTTCCAGCTTTCCAGCACCTCGTCGCCGAACATCTGGAACGCGGCTCGGAGGTTGTCGGCGTTATTATCAGACGCGGACGCCAGAGACTGGAGGTCGAGGAACGTGCGAAGGTCAACGTCCAGGCGGGCTTCGATATGGATGCCCTCATAGTCAGGATCGGCGAACTCAAGGATGGCCCGCCGCCGCTGTACCGTGAAGGGCTTAACGCCGTTCCTGGTGGCTACCATTAGACAGTAGTCCAGGCAGGAACCGTACCGTCGGAGAGGTTCAGGGTCGCCGACCATGTCAACGAGCCGTCGGAGCCCCTGGTGATCGCATAGCTCGCGACCTGCATTTCCATCGCCAGCTTGGGATTGCTCGACGAGTTGCCGCCGACTCTCAGGTCGAACGTCCGAGTTCCGGTGCGGGTCTTGAATACGTCATGCGACTTGTTCGACGCGGCGTTGAAGAAGCCGTTGACCGTCACGTCCCCGTCGGACATCCCGGTGATCCGCTCCCGCGCCGACTTGTCGAGGCCGGTAGTCTCGACCAACTCCTGCGCCATATTTATGCCGTAGTCCCCGATGTCATTGGAGATATCGCGGGCCGTACCGCCGCTGTCGTCTATTGCCAGGTAGTCACCCAGACCAGTCTGCTTAGCCATGTTTTCGACCTCCTATAGTCGCGTGAATCCCACTGCAATCTTCGCGTTGCTAAATGTCCCCGTCGTTGTCACTTTCAGATACCGGGCAACATTGCCGGACATCGTTAGCCGTTCTGCTGTCGGAGCCGCCGCCGCAGCGACAGTTGAGAAAGTCATAAAATTCGAATAGGAACCACCGCTAGAGGTAGATTCCTGCAAATTTACCGTGACACTGCCAGATGCAAGGCTGAAGATTTGGAGATACCCGACCCCGCCGTTTGTCGTTGCCGCTCCACCGTCCATTACCGTTCCAGACCCAGCCGACGAATGGGTGTCATCATGGGCAGTCAGCATGACACCGAAATCAGGGCCAGAGGCGTTCGCCGTGAATGTTGCGCTTGCCGAGATCGCAGAACCAGGCGATCGGGTCGTGCTATATGTTCCTTGCTTGGAGATCAGACCGACGCAGGGATCGCCTACCGCTGCACCCATCGGGACGAGGACGTCCTGATCAGCCGTTGGGAGCTTGCCGGAGTTGGACGTCCAGACGGCATGCTGCCGGGAAGATGCCGGGTCGAAGAAGGCGTCGACGCTGATCTCCCCGTCGACGATCCCGATGATCCGCTTCCGGGCTGAGACGTCAAGCGTCGTCACGTCCAGGAGTTCGTTAGTGTACCCCAGCCCGTTCAGGGCGTTTGCGTCGCCCGAAAGGTCATACCCTTCGACATAAAGCCGGACGTTCAGCCCGTTTACTTTAGCCATATACCGCCTCCGTAATTAAAACGCTGTAAGGGCCTGCCAGCGGCCTCTATGGCGTGATCGTAACCTCGCCCAGTAGCTCCATCTCGTAAGGGACGGTCACCGTCCGGAATACTCCGCCGCTCATGTTGGTATAGCCGACAGTCGCGGCCCCGACCGATGAGTCGGTGACGTTGCCACCGAGATCGGCATCCGACCGGAGTTGACTGTCGATCTGCACCATCGCGTCCCATACCTCCTCCTCAATGCTCTCTCTGACATCTGCGGAGTCTTGCATCCGGAAGTACGCCCGGACGGTCACCGATACCCGCGACCCTATATCCCCCAGCGTCTCAAAGTCGTTTCGCCGGCCCGTTAACCAGAAGGCCAGCACCGGCGTCCCTGAGATCGCCAGCGGCTCCCCGCGGTAGACCGCGACGAAGGCCGGGTCGGAGATCGCCGCCAGGAGCGTGTCAATCTGGGCTAATGCTCCCGATCGACTCAATCGAACGCCTCGATCAAGGCGTCCCCGATGTATTCCTCGTAGAGCTTCGGGTTGTTGTTCATATGCTCATGGGCGTCCGCGAACATCCCATAGCCCTTGAAGACCGAGGTCTTGTTACGGCTGCTGATCCCCTCGACCCAGTTGGAGTAAATTAGATTCGCCCCATACCGGGCCTCGCCGGCGTCGACCTGGACGAGATAGTCGCGGACTTTCGACGCCGAGACATGGCTGCGGAGGTTCCCGATGACCCGCCCGTGGCCCGGATATAGCTGCTCCTTGATCCTGTTCGACCCTTCAAACGTGGCGAGGTCGAGAAGTCCCCGGTTGACCGCCTCGGCGAACCCGAGACCGACCTGGGTCGGAGTATCAAACATCGGGCCGGCGAGCTTGAAGGACGTCGTCGGAGGAGCCATTAGAAGAACACCCCGTTAGACGTCCCGGTGACCTGATACTGGGCGAGGGTCATCAGGATCGAGTTGATCTCCCCGGCTGCCGACGTGATCGCGGCGTCGCCGGAACCGATCGAGGTGACGGTTCCCAGGTCTCGGTCTCTGAACACGATCTTCGACAGGTCGAGACAAGCCTGGACGATAAGCTCCGGGTAATCGTACCGGTAGACCGTCGCCCCGCCGCTATGGGTCGCCGCAGTCGTGCCGTTGACGCCTCGCTCCACCGTGAGCGTGTTCCCACTGATCGCCGTGACGTATAGCTGTTCGGAGTCGATGAGGATCGTCTGCGCGGGGCCGAGATTGGTCGCAGACGTTACCGACGCGGAGGTCGCCGTCGTGGACGTTATAGCGTCGGAAGTCGTGACGCTGACCGTGTCGGCGGTATAGCCCCAGGAGCCGAGGATCGAGAGGGTCTGCTGGCCCGCATCGAAGCCCTTGGTCGTGTCCTCGTTGAGTTTCAGGATCGTCTTCGGTGCGGAGTTGTACGGCATCAAGAAGAAGTCGTTGGCATGTCCCTCGGTCAACGTCTCCGAGGTCGCCCGGTCGGTCGCCCCGTATGCCGTGACCGTCGTCGGGCTGACGATCCAACCGTCCAGCGGGACAACGCCGGGAGTCGACATTGAGGTCTTGATGCCGTCCGTTACCGCGACCGTCTGATACTGCGGAGAGTTCCGCAGGCTACCGGAGCCGATGTCGAAGTACCGGGTCTCGGTCAGAGGGCCGAATGTCCCACCGCCGCAGTAATCGTCGATCCGCCGGCTCC
>Ga0256381_1000030_pt1 | contig 14686 bp, 18 predicted proteins | sample LS1160viralmetaG_FD_189070 | JGI IMG/M metagenome (GOLD analysis project Ga0256381, IMG submission 189070) | Seawater viral communities from deep brine pools at the bottom of the Mediterranean Sea - LS1 1600m | ecosystem: Environmental > Aquatic > Marine > Bathypelagic | place: Mediterranean Sea...
CAGTATTAGAAATAGTCACTCCATAAAATTTATACTGGTTCGTTACTGCCATTATTCTAAAAAGAAACTTTTAGCTTCTATCTCCTGTTTTAATTCTTCTTGAAAAGTAGAGTTTAATTTTTCCACAATAGCATCAATGTCTCTTGTTAAAGAATGAGCTATGTCTGGATCATATTCTTTACTCGCTCTGGTTATAAGTTGTACTATCTTGGCCATTATCCTATTAATGAATACGCACTTTTATCTAACGATAGCGGTATTCCTTTTTCTTCATTACTTTTTATATCCATTTCCATTAAAGTTTTTACATTATCTAAACCGAAACCAGTTTCGTTATAAGTATTCCATGCGCTTTTTAATTTTTTATCTAGCATACTACCTGGTTTAAAAGCATAATGATCTTCTATACCTACATAAGGATCCGTTCCTTGAGGAGTACTCATAATTCCACCTTGAGAAGGATGAAAATTATAATTGTTTGCTGACAACTGATTAGTAAGTGCTTGTTTGTTAGCTAGTGACTGTAAATGACTTCTTGAAAACTGTGTTGTTTCAGGATTAATTTGTAAATCTCTATTAATTGCATCTTGAAAAGGATCTGAATAACCTTGTCCTAATAAATCTGCATAAGCTTTTTTACCATAACCTAATCCTTTAGATTTTCTATCTGATAAATAATCCATTCGTTTTGTATTTCTTCTATTGGTTCTAGCCTGTTCATATTCGTCTTGAGTATTGTATCTTCCATATTGTTCATTCCATCCTCTTAATTTTCCTGGATTGATATGAGATAACATAGACATTGCCTTACCAGGTATTCCTCCAAACATACTCATCGCTCCTCTAAATAAATTTCCTATACCGAAAGGACTTCCTCTTGTAGCTCTGTAAGCTTTAGGGGCAAATTGTTTAGCTGCTCGTAAATTCTGTTTACTTATTCCAGGTCTATGTCTAGGTCCAAACCAACCTGGGTTAACTGTTTGACCAGCTCCTGAAGCAATAGCTCCGGATCTAATGTCTTGCACTTCTTGTGGAGACATTCCAGACGCTCTATAATCAGCTCTAGCTCTTTCGTTTTTTGCTCCACTTTCCGCAGCACTCATTGCTGCACCAGTTCTATAATTTCCAGCAGCATCAAAGTCATCATAGTTAGGAATTCCTATTGGCCCTTCATGAGGTGTGTCTGGTTTTAAAGATTGTAAGATACCAGCTTCATCATCTGTTATATAAGCTAAATTAACCGGTGTTGAATGAGATCTTGCTTGAAAAGATGTAGGAACATTTACACTGTTGCCTTTTTTATAATTTTCAAAATCATGTATTAAGTTTCCATCGGAAGCCATGTCCATAATACCACCGCCTCGTGCGCCATAACGATTGGTCCAATCACGAGCAATCTCTGGCTCGTTGGCCCATAGGTATCGTCTTTGTTTCTCTGATTGAAATGGCATTATCTTCTTCCGTCTGGTTGTACGTCCACTCTAAAGGTACCTAGTTTCCAGTCCTGAGAGGTGCTGGTATTAGCAATCTTTAAAGAAACGGCACGTGCTCTGGCACGAGTATCTACTTTAGTCGTACTTGAGGTAATTGTAAAGGGTCCTAGTGAAGATCCCGCCTGGGCGCTATTAGGATAGTCTCTTAAATTTAATGTAATTTGGGTATCTCCGGTTTGAGAAATAAAGTCAGGAATGAATCTTCTAATTTTCATTAGGAATTCTCCATCTCCTTGAAAGGTTGCTCCACCTTCTTTAGTGACCGTTATATCATAATCACCTGATTCTATATTAGAAGCAATAGCAGTAGTCGTACTTCCAACCACTTGATCGGTTCCGGTTTCGTGTTGAAAATATGTAGTAACACCATCGGTATTTCCTACAACATCATAAGAAGTATTAGTATCCGGATCATATGAAGTACCATAAGGTTTGTTAAAGACAGAAGAATCCATCCAACTGGTTCTGGAAAATAAAGCACTCTCATTAGTGGTCCATATTACTCTTTCTGAACTGGAATCTAAATAATTATAAATAACGGCTCGATCCACATTGTTAGAATTGGAAGTACAATAGAACCATATTATTTCTCCAAACAAATTATTAATACCCGCCGAAATTAATTGATTGGAAGTTTCATTAAGATTATCAAATACATAATCTTCAACTAAACATTTCATTGATTCTAGTTTACCAGAATATTTAAAGAATCCATTATTAGACATCCAGTAGGCAGCACCATCTACTTCAACGGCTGCATTAATTCCTATTAATCCACAGTTAGTTCCTACTTGTTCAAAGGCAAATACAAAAGGAACACCCACAAAACGCATGGTAAATAATGAGGTATCCGTCCATACATAGACAGCATTTCTTCCAAGTTTAGCTCCCATGATCCGTGATCCGTCGGCCAGTCTTTGCGTACCTGCTGTATTGGTTGCTGTCGGAGCATAAGTGTTAATATCTTCCCGATTGGACCATCTGACATACATATCATCTTGTGTCGTGCTGTCTCCGATTGTGGTTTCAGTTCCAAAAAATACTAAGTGTCTGTCCGGTGTAGATACCAGCATATGCCTTGATGCTGTGGGTGCCCCCGTTATAATAGTTGCTCGTGTTGCTGTTGCATTGGTTAAATTTGAATTCCATTCGAAACAGGGACCATTAACAATAAGAGCAATTACATTTTGACCAAAACTGTCAATGACCCATAAACCAGGATCAGCAACTTTATCCGTGTTGGATGCTGCACTGCCCCAAGTGGTATAGTCTGAAGTATTTGTAACGGTTGCTCCACTCGAATGAGCCGCTCGTGTAGTGCCTTGTACAGCTCTAGTAATTCCTGTTAAATCGCTTCCTGAAACTCCTGTGTAAGATATTTCTTCTGTGCCTACTTGAATATAATTAGTCCCTGAAGTTGGAAAGCCAATTACAGAAGTTAAAGTAATGCTAGTTCCTGAACCACCTGTTCCATAAATATTATCTCCTAAAGCTCCATTTAAAGTTGTAGTTTGAGCTCCAGAAATAGTTCCACCAAATTGAGATATACCCCAACCATACGCTCCCAGCTGTTCAGCAGGACCAACGGGATAATACCATTTAACAGAGAGATCTCCATCCGTAGCGGTTGCACTAGCGTTGGAGCCCATAGTAATAGTAACTGAGGTAGAGTTTACTACTTCAGTTATCATAAATGTTTTGTCATCAAAATCAGAAGCTGAATAACCTGAACCTGTTGGAGGAGTTACATTTTCAAGTAATAAAATATCTCCTGCTGTCATTCCTATGGTAGAAGATAAAGTAATAGTAAGAATAGCAGAGCCATTATCAGAAGCTAAGGCATTTGTTAATGCTCCAAAGTCAGTTTTAATTGGGTGGATGTCATAAAAAGCTCCTCCTGTATATGCATATAAAATTCTATTTGTTCCCACAATAGAGAAATTAATTGAATTTTGACTAATTACATGGTGTTGAGCTCTAGCCACTCCTGTTAGTGTATTGTCTCCTAATTGAGACCATCCTCCTATTTTTTCAGGAGTACCATATCTAAAACGAACATTTTCTCCCCCGGTCCATTGTCCTTCAGCACCTGTGGGAGTAACCTGTTTATTGAATCCTGGTAAAAACTCTATTTTTTGTAACATATTAATCCCTAGTTTATTAGGGTTTATACTAGATTGAAAGACTTTTCAACAGGGTATCAGTACTCTACCCATCCAGTAAGTATGTATTTTTCATCAGATAATGGTGGGTTACCTCTATGTGTGTATTCAAAGCTAGCTGGAAATATAGCTAGTCTACCTCTCTTCGCTTTGATTCTTTTGCTTAAATATAAAAATTCTGTCTCTCCCCCTTCTTTAACATCGTTTAAATAAAGGGTAAATGCAAATAATCTTTTAAACCATAACTTACTGCCATCTTCAGAATGCCAGCTATGATAACCCTGACCTGGCAATGTTTTCTGTATTTTTAAATATTTAATTGTGTGATAGTCATAATTTTTTAGTACACTAAAATCTTTTACATAATCTTTATGCGGACCTTTAAAATAAGAATGTATAAAATTATTTGATAACTGAGTTCCTCTAGGAATTTCATGAGATCCATGTTCATAAATCGCTTCATGCAAAGCCACTTGTTCGTCCTCTACGACGCTTTCTTTATCCTGAGTACTATAGTTTTTTCTTTGAGCTGTATAACCTCCCTTTAGTAGGTTTTTATACACTTGAATAAACATCTCACAATCTTTTTCAGACATCCAGTTATCATAAATTTTAATTGTTTTATCTAAAGGTTTCATTATGATCTACACCCTAAATTAAAACTCATTGAAATCCTATCTTTTTTTGATTTGTTAGAATCTACATTTAAAAAAGTAGAAAAAACAGGTACAGAAAATATATTGTTTATTGTCATTTTTTCTTTATTTTTAATTTAGCTACGTTCCCACCATCATATATGTACGTTCGTAAAAAATCGAAATACTTAGGCCAATCTTTTATAATTTTTTCTTTTGTTTTAATCATATTAAAAATTTGTTTCTTACCAAGTTTTATTCCATCGTTTCTAAATGTGTTGTCTTTACAAGCAAGAGCATGTTTAAGACTCATTTCATCTGTAGGAAACCAATGCATACCATGAGCTATGCAATCTAATCCAGCATAAGCAGGATCATACCAATATCTTTCAAATCTTTTCCAGACAGCTTCCCTAAAACCACTTACTCCGCTTGGTTTTAAATCTATTAAATCTGTACAATACTCTCTATCTTTTACATCTCTCCAGTATTTAGTGTCATCTCTTTGAGTCATTGCATAATGCATAGCTACAAACTCTGCAAAATTTCTAAACATTAATTTACATTTCCAGTTAAATGCATCTTTATCAAATTTAGATGGAGAAGGTCTTTGAAGTATTCTAACCAATTGCATTAAAAACTCATGCACAGTAAATAAACCATTACTTTCTAAAGGTTCAATAAAACCAGCAGCCAGACCAATTGCACAAACATTTTTAGAATATATTCTTTTGTGCACTCCAATTCTCATTTTAATAGTTCTTAGTTCTACGTCATCTATTGGATGATTACCTTTTTTAAGATACTCTTTAAAATCTACTTTAGCTTGTTCATCGGATATATATTTATCTGAATAAACATAACCCATACCCATTCGTGTCCATAATGGAATTTCCCAAATCCAACCATTATCGTACGCTACACAGTTAGTGTAAGGCACCATTTGTTTCTTTTGATTTATAAAGGGTACTCTCGCTGCAACTGCAGAATTGTTTGGTAGTATATCTTTGTAACTTTCAAAAGGTTCTTTTAAAGCTTTGTCTAATAATATAGATTTAAACCCAGTACAATCTATAAATAAATCTGCTGAAATAGTTTGATGTTTATTTATCATTATTTCTTTAATACCATTTTTATCTGTCATAGTATCAGTAACATCACCTACAATATATTTGACTCCTTTATTAAGGACCCAGTTAGATTTTAAATATTGTCCAAATTTTATTGCATCAAAATGATATGCAACATCTTGTTTAAAATTAAATATAGGTAATTTTTCTTGTGGGTTTTCACATAACTTACCGCTATTTACTAACAACATGTTTGTGTAAAACCATTCAGCATATGTATGAACAGGTTCTGTATTACCTTCCATTATTCTATAATCAATCCAGTTATTAGTATCATTTTGAGCTCCTCTTAGATCTGCTTCTCCAAAAGGATAATGAAAATGACCGTCGCCTTTTCTGTAAAAATCTTGAAAACGTATACTAAGTTTATAAGTAGCATCACATGCTCTCATAAATTCTTTATCCTCAATACCCATGTAACCTAACCAATTATTTATTTGACCCAGTGTACTTTCACCTACACCAACACTAGGAACATTCGGACTTTCAATTAATGTAATATCTTTATCAGGACATGCTTTAGCTAATGTAGCTGCTGTCATCCATCCTGCAGAACCTCCTCCAACAATAACTATTTTAAAACATCCAGCCGACATATGAATACCTCTCTCCTTTTTTTATAGTTTTAACTTCATGCGGATACATAAAATTAGATGGAAATAATATAATATCTCCTTTCTTTAATTGTATGTTTACACCATTAATATAGAATTCGCCACCTGTAAAGTTGTTATTTAGTAACCCTACAATACTTAAAATAGGTATGCCTTTATTCTCCCCATCAAATATAGAATGTATGTGATCAAAGTGTGTTCTCATGTTTTTGCCTTTACTATATCTATTTAATCTTAGTTCCGACATTTTAGAAAAAATTCTTGTTTTAGCAATTTTACTTGTATAATCTTTTAAAGCTTTTTGAATAGCAGGTAATAATATATCATTAAAATTTATATCTGTTTCAGCTACGTTGCAGTCTGTGCTCTCTCCTTTAGCGGTATTTAATTCTACATTATACCATGAATGAGGAGCCCATTGTTTTGTGTCATAAAGTTTTATACATTTATCACATTCTTCAGGTGTTAAATAACTACCCATTAATATGTAATCTTTAATTTTTGTTTTTTGGCTCATCTAAAATTAATTCTGTTAATCTAATATCTTCACCTACTGTGCCACTAAACCAAGTGTTGAAAGATATAGATATTCTACAATTTTCAGATTGATTAGGTGACACTCTATGCATAGTAGAAGAAGGAAATATTAATAATACCCCATTCTTAGTTTCTATTGCAATGTCTGGACTATTTAATTGATTAAGTTTTTTGTATCGTAAATTTAACCATGGTAAAATTAAATGTTCTTTTTCTTTTTCAAAAATTATTGGTGAAGTATTTTCAACATACATTACCCCAGACAAACAAGAATTTGTGTGACGGTGTGAGTGATGTGAAGTAGTTTTTTCATTAAAATTAACCCATGATTGTGTAATATGTATAGGTGAATCATTAGAAACCTCCATCATACCATGCCAATAAGCATCTAAATTATCTTGTACAAATTTTTTTATTCCCTGGAGTTCTTTATGTTTAAATATATACCTATCAAGAGAAGTATGATTTTTACCTTTGTTTTCAGCTATTTTTTTATAAAATGATTTTAAACAACGTATTTCTTTTTTAGAAAATTTGTATGGTTCCGTTTGCCATACAGGAATTCCAAATATTGAATTAACAGCTACGTTTTTATGTTTCATAATTAAAATTTATATTCCATCTATATGCGGTATTTGTTTGACTTACAGACCTGTGTTCTTGATTACCGTCAAATATACACGCGGTATTTTCTTTAGACTTAAAAGTAGGTATTTTTTTATCCTTAAATTCTGTGCAACCATTGTTATCGTTAAGTGAAAGAAGTAATGTTTTATAGTTTGAATTTGAAAATAGATCAGTGTGATAACTGCTTTTAATAACTTTAGATTGATTGGGTAAACAATTTATTTTTATTCTTAATATTCTAAAAAAATCTGGTTCTATAGATTTTACTTTATTAATAATGGGTCTTCCAATTGTTTCAAACAAAGCACTATTTACTTGTTGCTTGTCATTAATTAAAACATGGGTAAACAGAACTTGACCATCGCCTTCTTTCGCTGCACCCGATTGTGTGTACCAAGGCATATCGCTAGATGTAATGGTTTGTTTTATATTATCAAATGTTTCTTTATCTAAAAAATTATTTATTAACATGTGGACACTCCTTTAAATTTTTAAACCTATTAGTAAATTTTTGTTCAATAAGTAAACGTGTTGTGTATTCATGGTCTTTTAATTCTTTTGTCTCTTCAACAATTTCACCAACATAGTCATCTGGAATAGGTATGTATTGTGCAAGAGGTGTTCCTTTTACTATTACGTTCTTTTTTTCTTTATTGTTAAAAAAACTTTTTCTAAGAATTATTTGATGATTTGTTTGTGGCCACAGAGAAGCAGGTAGCACTCCACTCAACACTTGCCAATCAGGATTAAATTCATAGCTCATTGGTAACTGAAGTAAAGACCAACCTTTAGATATTTTAACTAACCATGGGGACACTGGTTTGAGTACACAGACAATTGAAGATTGTTCGTGTTTAGGAACTAAATCTTTATATTGATAGTCATCATGAAAATTAAATTGAAAATTTACACTAGGGGTACGCCAACTTACCATACCATCATCATTTAGCCAAAGCTCCACATCACACCATAAAGGCATTACCCAACCTGCAGAAAAATATTTTAAAAAAGAGGGACATAGTTTTACATTTGAGTGAGATTTGCTGGTATCTTTTTTAACCTGTTTAAACCATTGTGGAATATATTTATAAGCTTTCACTGGAGGACTAATTTTTTCTAAATGTTTTATATTAGACCACCACGTAACTTTAGGTTTTTTATTTTTAAAAAAATCAAACATGTGGTTTTTCAAATACAGGGTTAAAGTTTCCTCCAAAAGTCATGTTAATTGAATATCTAAAAGTAGGAGCATGCATAGTTGATGGACGTATTAAATGGGGAATTGTAGCATCAAATATAACAACTCGATTAGGGAGAGATTGAACATGTTGTCTAACACTTTTTCTATCATCATTTAAAAATAATGTATCAGCACCCCATTCTAAATCCCATTTCATATTTGCATAATATAAAAAACTCCATACATCTTTATTTCCTGAATCATCGTGAGGATGGTAAAGACCATAAGCAGTAATAGCATTTACTAAAGTTCTAGTTACTGTTTGGTAACTGAGGTCAAATTTATTTTTAATTTTTTTAGGCAACGCATCTAGTAAACCTAGTTTTTTTAAATCTTCTCTTGAAAAAACAGAACCAAAATTTTTTCTTTGTTCATAGTCTTTGCAAGAACTATCGTTTGTTCCTATCCTAAAATAAGAATTGTTTACAAACTCATAAAATTTTTGAGTGTAGTGTGAATTAAATACATCGTCATATACGTATATTTTATTTTTTTCTGCCGTCATACTTTTATCCTTAAGTTACCTGATACTGTTATTCTATAATTGTCAGAAGTATAAAATGGATATACTTGATGTTTTAATTGGGCAGGAAATATAACTATTTTTCCTTCGAAACTTTTATCTACTTCTAATGTTTTAAGACTAATATTTCCTAACATATCAGTTATTAAAAATTCTGTTCTAGATGTGCTAAAACATTTATTAATTACTTTAGGAAAATAATCATCTTCTTTTTTTAAATCGTAAGGAATTTGTACAAATATAATAAAAGAAAATATTCCCGCATGATCATGCACAGGGTTAAATTCATATTTTTTTTGATAATTAACCCACAGCGTATCTAATACAAGAGGTCTGTTTTCTGTTAGTACTTTTAAACTTTTAAGATATTTTTTTAAAGGTGAGTTTTCTATTAAAGAAAAAAGAGATTGATCAAAGTTTTTATCACGTTCCAGTATATAATATTCTTTTTTTAAATGACCAGCTAATTTATGATTAGTTTCTTCTTTATCGTTATATGCTTTTTTACAAGCTTTTTTTAACCATTTAAAATCATTGGGTTTTAATGTACTATAAGCTAAGTCAATACTTGACATTACCGGTATACTACGTTCCCATCCACTAATATTATTTTTTGCTTTCATAAAAGTATGAAAGCAGTTTACCATATATGAAATAGATTGTCTAGAAGAAATTAAGCTGTTACGTCGTCTGTGCTGTTAAGTGAATAACCACGATTTAGAAATCCTTCTAATGCGCCTAATTGAATTTTTTCAGTCCCACCATCTGGTTTGTTAACAGTGATTTCTTGATCAAAATCATCGAAGTGGTGACCTGTTGCTTTTAAATCTAAATATTCTTTTAACATCATGGTTAAAATACTATTCCTATTACTCCGGATCCACCATTATTTCCAGATCCTCCGCCAGATCCACTGTTTACTGCTGCAGCGTTACCTCTGTTTGTATTTCCGTTTGATACTCCGTTTCCAGCTCCGGATCCTCCACCAGATCCGCCCGATCCGCCTGTGTGTGTTCCACCGCCGCCACCACCGCAGAATGTTCCACTGTTAGTTGCAGATCCATAAGTTGCAGAAACACTTCTTCCAGCGCCACCGCCACCGGCTGAGTTTCCACCTAATCCAGCTTGACCAGCTCCTCCGGCTCCTCCGCCACCACCCGATGGGTGAGACGGTCCTGAATAAGGTGCTGAACCTCCGCCGTTTCCATAACCATATGTTTTAGAATCCGCGCATATTAGTGGTGAATTAGTTTGTAAGCCCGCACCGCCTGGTCCGCTACTGTGATCTCTTCCTCCTCCAGATCCTCCGTCTGATCCTGGTACTGTTGATCCGATACCACCGCCAATCGCTCCAAGAACGGTTGCTGTAGTTACAAGATCTCCACTGTTAGTTCCCCAGTTAGAATTTTGTCCGCCTTTTGTAGTTGTATTACCTGATGCAGCTACAACTCCTAAAGGATTGTTAACTGGTGAAGTATAATCTCCTCCTGCTCCAATATAATAATTATAAGTTTGTGGTGTTACTGCGTAAGCTGGGTGATCAACCATTCCGCCGGCTCCGCCGCCGCCTGAGTGGCCGCTCCCACTACCCGATCCGCCACCACCGACAACAAGTAATTTAATGTTACCTGAGTGTGAGATTGCGTATGTACCAGATCCTGCTACTGTTTTATATTCTTGAACTGGTGCTAAAACTTGTATTGAAAAATCTCTATCAGAAGTTTGTGCTCCTGCTGTTGCTCTTACTCTAAATGTAGTTGTTGTATCTCCTCCAACTGCTGCTGCAGTTCCAGTAATAGCTGCGTTTGTAGTATCAAAAGATAAACCTGGTGACACTGCTGGTCCTGGTGCAACTAATGAATAAGTTACTGTAACCCCTTCTGGGTCTGTTGCTGTAGCTGGAGCTAAAGTATAATTAGGTGCTGCTCTACCTGAGTCTACAATAGTTCCAAGTGTTCCTGCGGCTGTTGCAAAAATTGGATTATCGTCCACTGAAAATAAGTTATCACCTTGTCCTGTTACAGGATTTTCTACTTTAACATCCCACGGGTCTTCGTTTACTCCACCAAGACCTGTTGGTATTGTAACTGTTAATTGAGTTGAGCTATCAAAAGTAACTGTTGGAACAGTTACCTGAGTTCCACTAGCACCAATTAAAGTTACTGTAGACTGCGCTGTGAATCCAGTACCTGCAATTACAACCGATGCTAAAGGTAAGTTACCTTCTGTTGTAGAACTAGGTGTAATAGAGGATATAGTAGGTGAACCTACTATGTCTTGTATTTGAGATCCACTAAAATTATATTTTATATTTTTATATGCTGTCATATTATTTCTCCGTTAATAACCATCCTTTAGTAGAGTCAACGTAAACCAAACCAAAAGCGGCCCCTTCTGTTGCTACCACTAAATCTGAAGCGGCTCCTTGTATATTATGTCCATTTCGTCCGACAGTCAAGTTTGCAGTATCAAACGTGTCAGTGTAGTCTATGAATCTTACTTCATCTCCTATTGTTGCAGAGGTTGGTAAAGTCACTGCAAATGCTCCACCTGATGTATTACAAAAGTAACCCTGACCTGCTACCGCATTAGCTGGGTCAGCAGTAATAACTGCTTGCCATGAAGTTCCACCTGATCCTAATTCAACGTTAGTAACGTCTTGACCATTGATGTAAATTAGTTTTGTATCTTTTGCTGTTGCAGCAAAAGTTGTTCCTGAACCTGAGTCAGAAGCACCTTTTACTTGTACAGTGAATGCACCTGATGTTGTATTTTTGATTAGATAAAATTTTTCTGTTCCGTTTGGAATAGTTACAATTCTGTTTCCAGTAATAGTTCCTGTTAATTCTATAATCGCATTTCTAGCTGCGTTTGTTAAACTATCTGTAGTAGAAGTTGAATCACCGTCTGTGATTAAAAGAGCTGATGTTCCAGCACCGCCTGCGATAGATTGTGAATGATATCCAGAAGCTGCTTGTTGAATAATGTTTAAATTTGTGTTGGTTTTTGTTCCCCATGTACCGGCGTTTTCACCAGTGGCCATAAGTTCAATACCTAAATAATTATACGTAGATGCCATATTTTTCTCCTAAGCTACATCACTGTAGCTTGTATTTGATCCAGTTGCAATATTACTATAAGATATATTAGATCCTGTGTCAATATTTGCATATGCAATTATTCCGCCCCCACTGGCCGTTGTCATATCAGCTACACTAGCGGTTGCTGACACCCCTGTCAAGCCCATAGTCATTTCTATAGGACTAATTGATCCTACACTTCCAGTTGTTGAAACTCCTGTTAAACCAACAGCCATTTCTGTAGGACTAATTGATCCTACACTTGCTGTAGTAGATACTCCAGTAATATTAATTAATTCAACACTACTAGTGGTAAGAGATCCTACACTTCCAGTTGTTGAAACTCCTGATATCTCATACGTCATTGTATGATCTAACGATCCTACTGACGCAGTAATAGCTAAACTACCTAATCCTTGACTATGATCAGCTCCATTATTAACATTTAAAGTTCCTAGACCAGAACCAATGGCGTCTAGACCACTAATTCCAAATATCATATCAAAAGTTAAAGTAGGAGAGCCTACTGAAGAAGTAGTAGAGACACCAGTAGGAACAATTATACTTTCAGGTTTAAAAGTAAATTCTCCGCCCCATTGTCCATTACCAAATGAATTTACTCCCCATCCATCTGGACCAAGATGTGAAGTTATAGATAAACCACTTAACGTGACATCGATTGCATCTTCGCCCCATTGGTTTGATCCCCACGTATCTCTGCCCCAACCTTCTTCAGATTGTGCATACGCTAAATCTCCTAAAGAAGCTGTTATAGCGGTTGGTGCTGTTAATAATTGAGTGACTGTATTAGATTGCCAAGAGTTATAACCCCAGGCTACTGAAGGATTATCACCACCCCAAATTGATGCCATAAGGACTTCCTCCTTATGCTAGTCTCAATATTGCTGAACTAGAATCGTTAGTTGGAAACTGAATAGTAAACGTTCCAGAAGAAACAGTTTTATCTCCACCAAATGCAATTATACAAACAGCATCTGTAGTGGATGATCCACCATCTGTTGTTGTATTATAAATCATACATCCATTCGCTGTAAAAGAAGCTGAACTCCATGATACATCTGAAAAATCTGTAAATGCAGTTGTTGAAGTTAATCCTACTCCTGTGTTTGTTAGAGCGATTCCACCAGCAGAATAAGCGCTTCCTGATGTATTTGTAATTTCATTAGATGTAGAATAATCTGTGGTTGCTGCACCTAGAGATGCTGAACTTGTAAACATTGCAAGTTTAAAACTACCTCCACCTGAAGATTCAAAACTATGTTTTCCTTGTAATAGTTCTTGTTTAAAACTTGAACAAACTGCTGATGTTATTGCCATAATTATCTCCTAATTTAAGGATTCGGAGACTCAATTGGAATACGAATTGTACCATCCGTATAATCATCTCGTCTTCTTCTCCCAATTTGCTCTGCAGCAAATTTCTGAACTACATTATTATACTTTTGTTCATACATTGTCAACATGTCCATAGGATCTTTTAAAAATCCATAAGCTTCTATCAGGCAGGCATACAATAGCCCATTTCCAAAGTTCTGACTTATATAGGTTCCACTGGTATTTGTTACCAAACTAGTGGGCATAGCATTAAAATGAACTTGAAATTTATAAGTACTATCAGGAACAGGGGCAAACATATATTTTCCTGAAGTAGTATCAGTTGTCCCTGTTGCTCCTCCAAATTGAGCATAGTATTTAGGATTTCCAGTAGCAGTATTCGCAGCTACATATTCATTTAAAAATGTCTGGTCCTTTTTTTGTAACCAAGTATTAGCTCCAGTAATAACTGAAGTTGAGGTATAGACCTGTATTCCACGGGTAAATAAACATCCTGCCGGACAATTTATATATTGTTGTCCAGTAACTAAATTTCCTTCTTGTTGTTTTCTATCTGCATCAATTGGAAGATCTCTCAAAAGTCTATATTCAGCTTGTTCAATTATTTCATTCAAGATAGCAGCTGTTAAAACATTGCTATCTACTTCTGTCCAATTTCTAAGTGCTGTAATTAAGTTTGCGTAATTATATCCTGCCATTATGGTTCTATGGTTACCGGTCCAACGGACACTGGATAACCACCTCCTTCTATTCCACCTGTTGTAGCTGTATCAGTATTGACAACAAAATAAAACCAGTCTGTTGTAAAATCTGTATCTCTTGCACCTGCAACATATTTTCCTGTAGTGATAGCATAACCTGCCGCTAAAGCAATTTTAGCTCCTGTGATTCCATCAAAAGTAGGTGGATCTGTATAATCTCCTCCTGTAGTTGGCATTCCTCTAAATCTATAAGTACTTCCATTTGTTAAACCATGATTTGGTACATTAACATTTATATAAGATGAACCAGATGCATAAGTTGTAAAAGGATTAGGAGGCATTAACTGTGTAACAGCTGGTGCTGTACGTGCTGGTCTTACTCGTTGTAATCCTTGAGGATCAGCGATCACGGGTCTTGGACTTATTTGAGGTTGTTTAGGTTCAAACTCTGAATAATGAACCCAGGCTCCTGTCCATTCCTTAACCATTTCTAAATAAGGGAATTGCATTCCAGATCTATCTGAAATTGCTATTGCGTATTTACCTGATGCAAATCTAGCCATTATACACTCGGAAAGTAAGTTTTCT
>Ga0256381_1000032_pt1 | contig 14370 bp, 10 predicted proteins | sample LS1160viralmetaG_FD_189070 | JGI IMG/M metagenome (GOLD analysis project Ga0256381, IMG submission 189070) | Seawater viral communities from deep brine pools at the bottom of the Mediterranean Sea - LS1 1600m | ecosystem: Environmental > Aquatic > Marine > Bathypelagic | place: Mediterranean Sea...
CCTCTGTCGAATAAAAACCACAGAGACAAAAGGTAAAGTTAATTTCTCTATCCAATTCCTTAGAAACAAGGGCTTCTGATTCTTCTTTTATTAAATTTATAATGGGGTGACTCTCCCAAGGTTCAGGTTTCATGTACTTGCCTGCGTAATAAAAGTTTGAATTACCAAAGCCTCGTGTGGGTCTACCCACCACTTCGTTGCCATTAAATATGCGGGTGTTAGGTTCGTCCCACTCCGTAATTACATCGTGGTATTCTTTCATGAGACCTTTAAATAGTTTCTTCATAGTGGATTGTCATCAAAATCGGGAAGGTCGTGGGGTTCATCCTGGGATTGGAATTCCTCTATAAACCAGACGTTCACGCCCCTGCCTTTGATGTTAAAGAAGAAAGGTTCTCCGTGGAGTTGTTTTAGCTTAGAGGTTAGTTTATTTCTTTGGTATTCTTTAAAGTTGTTACGGTGTAAGTGTTCCATTAAATCGCCCAGTCGGAAATAGGTTTTACCTGCGTCTGTCCAAGGCTTATGCAGTAATAGTTCATCTCGCTCACGAGCAGGTCGCTCGGTGCAGAAGTTCTCTAATAATTCTAAGAAGTGTCCTTCGGTGGACGACTCTTTAGGTACTTCTACTATGGTTAAGCTGTCCAGTAGCTGTTGAATAATTTGTCGCCACACGTTTTCCTTCACCTTTGGAGGGATTTTATTAAGGGCGTCCATACATTTACGTTGAAAGCGGTTCTGGTTTAATAAGTCATCGGTCTCTAGTTCTAAGCGTCCGCCTTCTACGTCTAGGAACCAGATAGGTGGTTCACTGTCCTGTTTAGTTAGGTTACTAAACAAAGGGGTGCCTCCATTAGCTCCAATCCCGTGCTTGCGCGTACGGCAAAGCGGACTGTTACAATGGCTCGCTATGGGTTGGTCATTACAACGGTAGAAGTAATCCTTACGTTTTAATTGTTTACCAATAGTTAATACTTCCTGTGCCCCTAACGGCGGTTGCATATACTTCATGTTGACGTCTTCTAGACGCTTCTCCCAGTCATCAGGGTACTTCTTTCTTAAGAAAACACCGACGTTAAACAAGCCTGAGTTACGAGTGCCTTTAGGAAAGCCCTGTACGACTAGGTGTTGGATGCAGGGAGGTCCCTGATCCAACCAGTCTACTTCTTCGGTTAAGGGGCTTGCTTCTAATTTCTCTAACGCAGAGGCGGTTAAAGTAATTTTGGCGGCTCGTTCTAAAAACTCAGTGGGAGTTAGTGCCTCGCCGCTTGTGCCATAGGCATACCGTGTGGAGTTTTCACCCCCAAAGTACGGCATGTTTAGGGTACTGCCTCTATCTCCTCTCTCTAATAAGAGTTGGGTTTGCTTAGGAAAGATTTCTGCTTGTCCGTAGCCAATTGATGCAGCGAGTTGTCGTAGCTTCCTTTGTAATAAAGAAGCGGGTACAGGCTCCGTTATAAATACATATACGTGAGCTCCACCGCTTTTACTGCGACAGACAACAAGGGGGAGTTTGTGTTTGGCTAATTTCTTAGCCAACCCTTTGAGATCCAATTGATATTCATCGACATCAATTGCTCCCCAAAGACAACAGTTGTTTTCGTCTATTGGGACAATCCCAACACTCTGTTCTCCCGCTAAATGGTTTTCCCATAACTCTAATAAATCCTTATCAGATAACTCTTTCGAGATAGTAATGTTTTTACCACTTGCCTTGCCATCTTCTCGTAGTTCATTTGTAGCAGTGAAGGTTCCATATGCGTGGCGTAAGCCCGCGAAGCGTGTAGCAAAGTCCTCTGCTAACGACATAGATCCTCTCCCTCAATTTAGAACGGTGCATCACCTTCTGGTTTTACTGCATTACTATCACGTTGTTGTTCTTCTTTAACTTGAACGTCTCCTGACCTTGCAGCACTCATGAACTCCTTAGCTAATTTAGCTACTGACAATTCCGTTGCGTTCTCCTGGTTCACGCTATAGCCGTTCCACGAACCCTTATCGTTGGATAAAGAAGTCGTGGTGACACGGTAGTTGTACGCAAACATAGGAGCCGCGACTGATTCGCCTTTACTGTTTTGGACCCGTGCCATTCGGAGCATGGTTAACCATTTCCTAGACACGCCCAACTGCGTAGAAGTAAATGTTAATACCGCTTGCTGTGGTTCAGGTTCTAATACTAAGACGAAAAACTGTGCCGTTTCTACAATCTCATTTCCTTCGGCTGTATGAAACTTTCTAGTCTCGTCGTCTCGAGTACAGGATTTAAGAATAGAAGCGTCGTGTGAAGCGTCTACTAATCCTCCTCCCTTTTCTCGAGGAATCCACTCTATGAATTTCTTCACATAAGCACAAGGGACTACGGTAATACCTTCCTGACCGTCATAAACTTCGTTAGTCACGGTGTTAAAAAGTTTCCCTACTTCAGCCCCCTCCACGTATTCACCTTTTTGTTTATTAACTTGGGGTGAATTACTTTGCAGTACCCTGATAAAAGGGATTGCAAAGTCTTCCGTAGTGGTTTCTTCCAGTCCTGTTCCGCCTGATAATAAAGTATCATCAAAAGTAGCTACGGCGGTTTCCTTGGGAGTAGCTAGTTTCGTTTCTGTTTTTTGTTCTGCCATAATTAATCCTTCTTAATAATTGCTTTAGTGCCTATATAGACTCCAAAGGGCTCGGTTGGAATATCATTCCCCGTAGTTAATCGCTCTTTAACAAAAGCCTTTAACGTACTCGGGTGAATGCTCTGACGTATTTCAGGTGCTAGACCTCGAGACTTTAAAGCCGCAACGGTTTCATCCACTACTGCAGTCTCTTCACGACCAAACTTAAGTAGAACTTCGTTCTTGATTAAGTCTTGGTGTCCGTTATCTAACAACCATTTATACGCTATCTCTTGGTTTGCCTTCGAGATATGAGCGTTATAAAACTCGCTTATGGTGATATTCTCACCCGTACTAAGTTTTATTTGAGTCAATCCTGCGGCTTGCATCGCATCAGGTAACTCTTGCTCTGAAGTTAAACGTAAGTCTTCTTTCTTAGCTTTTACAGCACTTTCTAACTCTCCCAATTCTTTGGCAAGTTCTAACTGCTTATTGGCTAAGGCAGAAACTAACGAGAGTTCCCCGTCGGATACATCGTTGCCCCATTCTTCGACACCGTCTTCCCCGACTAACTCCTCAAACGTTGGTTTTTCTATAGTCATAATTCTCCTTTCTGGTGGAGATCGATCTCGACGGGATAATAAAGTCCTTCCTGTCGGTCCCATTTAAGAATCTTATATCGACCTCGGTTATATAAAGCGGCAATCGAGCAAGCTACACCAATAGCTGCTGGATCACCAATCAATAATAAATAGTCCTCCTCCTTATAGTCCTGTAGAATCTTTTTCATTCTACGCACGGAAGGAGCCGCACTAAGCATTATATTAGTATTAGAAGGTAGTAAAACCTCAAAGTCTCCATACTGACGGGCGGAAGCTATGTTACGTCCTGGTACTTCCTGTACAACATATACTGTCATTTTTCTCCTTTCTAATTTCTAAGGTATTTAAGATACTCCTTTAAAACGTCAAAGTAAAGGGATATTAGTTATATCTTTTAGAAAATTAATTTAAAAAATAAAAATATTTTTCAAGAACTACTAATAACTCTAATAAACTAATAGATTTTGCAAGAAACCCAGTGTTTAAAGGGGTTACAGTCTATTAGTTTTCAAAGAAAATCTATTAGAAACAGCTAATTCTATTAGAGGGCATGAGGAATTTAGTTAGTTTGGACTATTTATTTACTACTAATAATATAGAATAGGCTATTAGAAATTAGAAAGTTCGTTATGAAATATAAGTTCAAAACGGAGCCTTACGACCACCAGTTAGAGGCTCTGAAAAGATCATGGAATAAGCAGGAGTATGCTTACTTCATGGAGATGGGGACAGGCAAATCTAAAGTCCTTATAGATAATATAGCCGTTCTATATGATCGCGGGGCGATTAATGCGGCAGTTATTGTAGCACCCAAAGGGGTGTATAAGAACTGGTCGGAACGCGAGATACCCCTCCACATGCCTGACCATGTGTTACGGCACGTGGGGATTTGGAATCCTGCACCTACTAAGAAACAGAAACTAGGGTTATTAAAACTCTTTGAGATAATGGAGGAACTTAAAATCCTGGTAATAAACGTAGAAGCGTTTAGCACTAAGAAAGGGGTTGCGTTTGTGGAGAAGTTTCTCTTAGCCCACAATGCGTTACTCGCGGTGGACGAATCCACTACCATTAAGAACCCCAAAGCACAACGTACCAAGAACCTTGTTAAACTAGCCATTAATACCAAGTTCCGTAGAATTCTAACGGGCTTTCCCGTAACACGGTCCCCTTTAGATTTATACAGTCAGGCAGAGTTCCTTTCGCCACAGTTATTGGGGCACGCCTCTTACTATACGTTTCAAAATCGTTACGCGCAGTTAATTAACCGCAATATGGGACACAGAACGTTCCGACAGGTAGTAGGGTATCAGAATATAGAAGAACTGACCGCTAAGGTCGGAGAATTCTCCTATAGGGTGTTGAAAAAAGCCTGTTTAGACTTGCCCGATAAAGTGTATAAACGCAGGGAAGTGGAACTCACCCCTGAACAGAAGAAAGTCTATAAAGAAATTAAAGACTACGCCATAGCGGAACTGGCGTCCCACGAGATTGTCAGTGTTACCTCGGTGTTAACCCAAATCCTTAGACTACACCAAGTGGTCTGTGGGTTCGTAAAGCATGACAAGGGCACGGAAGTGGAGATTAAGAACAACCGTACCAACGAACTCTTGAACGTCTTAGAAGAACTACAGGGCAAGACTATTATCTGGGCGAACTATCAGTACGATATCAAACGTATCACCCGTACTCTGCAAGATACCACAGGGGCAGAAAGTGTCGCGACTTACTACGGCGGCACACCTGAAGATGAACGTCAGCCTATTATTGATCGCTTCCAGGATCCGAACTCTAAGTTACAGTACCTCGTTAGTAATGTACAGACAGGTGGGTACGGCATCACGTTGCACGCCGCCAGTAATGTCATCTACTACAGCAACAACTACGATTTAGAGAAACGCTTACAGTCAGAGGACAGGGCACACCGTATTGGACAGGTAAACAAAGTTACCTATATTGATCTACTCTCACCTAAGACCGTGGACGAAAAGATCGTGAAAGCTCTGCGTAATAAGTTGGACTTAGCTCAAGAAGTCTTGGGCGATGACAAGTGGAAAGACTGGATTAGTTAGAAAAATATTTTTTGTATACTTCTTCGTTACTTAATACCTTTTGAATCTTTTTATCTAAAGGATTCCAATCTTCATAATCCTTAATCTTTTTCATACGGGTGTCTAGTTCGTCTTGTCCCGCTTCAGTCATCAACGAACCGCCATGTGCCGCCATCAGTGGTTGTTCTTGTTGTATAGGTAAACCTTGTTCTTGTTGTCCCGAACCGATTAATATTTGTGTCGCTCCGTCCAGGATAGCGAGAGCCGCGTTTATATCGCCTTGCGCTCGGGTGAAGACTGCTTCAGCTAGGGCTCCTGCGTCTTGCTCTATGCCTCCCCCTCCAGGTCCTTCCATCGGTGGGCGTTCTGTACCTGCACCTAACATATCGGCATTCGCCATGAGGGATTCCATCGCGGCGGGATCGCCCATTGGCAGTGGTGCTGGACCACCCATCGGAGGACCACCCATAGGGGGACCACCCGTAGGAGGACCACCCATAGGGGGACCACCCATAGGGGGTGGTGGTGGACCTCCAGGGATATCGTCTCGACCTCCTGCTACCATTATGTTTGTTAAATCTTCTATTCCTGGCATTTTTATCTCCTTGGTCTAAATCCCGCTTGAACTGTTTGAGTTAGTGTATCATTTTGTCCCATGACAGGCAACTGTCCTAACCCTTTATCTAAGGGATTGCTAAATAATTTCTTTAAATTCCGAGTCGGTTGTTGTATTGATCCTCCACTATTCCCGTGCATGATTAACGGTGGGTTAGTGGGTTGGTTCAAATAAGTCGTTGCTGAAGGCTCCTCGTACGGTCTGTATTGTCCTTGCGGTTGCCCACCAAACATACCCGTTTGCATCGCGATTAAACGGTTCATGGGGGTTGCCGTCGGACCCGTTACCATAGGTGGAGGCGGTGGCGGGGTATAGATTGGTGGCGGTGGCGGTGCTGGTGGCGGTGCTGGTGGCGGTGCTGGTGGCGGTTCATAGATTCCTTCGTCCTCATCCCAATAGTCTTGGTCAGGTCCAGGTTCGTCAGGATCATCCCACCAACCCGTTCCTGGATCAGGGGCACCAGGATCAATAATACCGTCGTCTCGGACAGGATCATAGTCTGTTTCTACGGGTTCAAAAGGATTGTTTATAGGAGCAAAATCAGTGGTTGGATCCCCGCCTGCGCCTGCTCCCACATTGGGTGTTACTTCTGCTACGGGGGCTTCCCAAATATCATTAAACGGGTTGGTATCTATAAAGGGAGAAACAGGATCAGTTACAAAATCTTCTATCGGATCGATAATTTCATCGGCAGGGTCGTATATTTCATATCCTGGTTCGCCCCAATTATCTACGGGGTCAAATCGTGGGGTCACTGGACTTGGGGGTGGTGGAGCAACTACAGGATCAAACATCGGTTCAGGATCAAACATCGGTTCAGGATCAAACGATGGAGTCGGTTGATTAAATACTGGCGGTGGATTAAATGTTGGTTCAGGATCAAACGATGGAGTTGGAGTCGGTCTCGATCTCCAATCACTGGGGGTAAATCCTGGCTCAACTCGTACGTCCCCACCCCAATTCCAATCTTGAAGCCCGCCTATACCCGCTTCATTAATTAAATTATTAAGATTGTCCTCGGCTTCGGTGGCTTCTCGATCTTTAAAATCAGCGACGTCCGCTTCGTATTGGTTGCTGGCACTGTTCCGCGCTTCGTTTGCCTCTTGGCGTTTAGTCATAGCCTCTTGCCCAAATTGCCCGATGCCCCCGTCAAAATTATAATCCTGCGGGGAAAAGTCAGGCACTTGGATATTGCCTAAGTCCATATTAGGCATGCCGCCAAAGTTAAAGTTAAAGGACATTATTGTTCTTCTCCATTTTCTATAGCCCCCTCAAAAAAATCTATAGCATCAACCATAATATCTGTTGCCCTTCCTTGAGGAGTGTTTAAATATTGCTTAATTTCAGGGTCATATTGACTATATTCTTGGGCTGGATCATACCAAGCATTTATTTCTAAAGCTGTTAGGGCTCTTATTATTTGTTGGGTATTTAATTTTGATTTTCTTAATTTTATAGCTCGGTCTAATTTTTTAGGATTTAATAAAAGTTCTCCCACAAATTTTCCTGAGTTCATTCGAGTTGCGTTTCTTATAGCCGTAATCCTTCTTCCTCTTTGCGTTAGTGGAGGAAAAATCATTCGTTCAATAAAGGGTGTTTGAGGCATTAAGAGTGATTCGTCTACGGCTTTAGAAGCTGCCGTTCGAGTAGCATAGCGTTGAGCTATAAGATCTAAATATTCTAAATTCTTAACGTATTGTGGACCATCTTTTCCGATTAAAGGTGCCATGACATCTTTAAATGTTTTCCCTGTTTGTTCAGGTCCAAACCCTTCATATAGTACTCTATTTAATTCTTCTGGATCTAATCTCCAAATACCATCAGGTCCTCGTTTCATAATTTTAGAAACAAGCCACCCTTTTGCAACACTTGCAGTACGTTTTTGTAATAAAGGACTGGCTTCTAAGTAGGGTTTTATAAATTCTAACTGTTTTTCAAATTCTCCTGCCCTTCTAAAACCTGCACCCCCTTCTAAAGTCCCTTTAACAATATTTGTATAATTATCATCCCCAAGTTTTGTGGTTATATCATCTACTAAAGTTTGGGTTTTTTCTAATTCTCCTAAAACATTTTTTTCAAAGTTTTTCAAAGTATTAATACTTTTAAAATCATCTTTAGGAAAAAACGCTCGAATAGTTCCCTCATTTTCTTGTAAATAGTTTTTATAATTTCTGGCTCGTTGTAGACCAGTAGGGGCTGTGCCCTTGGAGGTTAGTGCATTAGTAGCATTTTGAATTCTAGCGAGAACTGAGCCTTGAAGTGCTCTTAATTCAGGAGCTTCAGTTGTTTCTAATATATAAACTAAATTTTGAACTTTTGTATTAATTGGGGAGCCTGGAACATTACCCTCGAGTAAATTTGTAACGAGTGCCTCTGGATTATCTCTTGCCTGCTCTATTTGACTAGCAAGCTTGCCTTTTTTAATAGCTTCTTTTTGCTTAATCCATGCTCGTGTTACGTTAAATCCATAACTATTTAGTTGTCTCCATTCCTCTAATTTTTTGCCTGTGAGTTTTTTACCCGTTAAGCGTTCAGCCTCTCTAGCCGCTCCCTCGTCTAAAAGTTTATACATTTGATTTTCTATTCCATGCTCTAAATTAATGGCTTTATCCAGGGCTACCATATTTTTTGTATTACCAATAAATTTATTTAATACTAATCTTGCGTCATTTAACTCTTTTAAAGTAAACTCAGGATTTACAAAACCTCCCTCTTTTGCAGGTCCTAAGCCTTGGAATCTTCTTAGTGTGGCTGCACCATCAGTTCCTAATATATTAAATAATTCGGTTCTTGCAGAAGCTGCTTCCCAATCTCGTAATAATGAATCGGTATTCTTAGCTACATCCTTCCATTCTTTAGCGGGACGTCTCGTGGCACCTGCTCCTGTGGTTAAGTTAGCATAACTTGGATCACTTATAGCTTCCTTAAAAGCCTTAGTGGGTTCTTCTAAGTAGGTATCTATAATTTCTCTTAAACGAGTGTAGTCTCGTTCCATCAACTTTGTGGTTGCTTGAGCATTAGGCACTTGTTTAAAAAGCTGTACCCCTCCTTCTGCCACGTCGGAAGCTCCCATGGCATTTAAAACATTGTCCATAGCCATGGCAGAGGCTGCAGCTAAATCTTCAATTTCGTCTCGACCCTCCCTTTTAAAATAAGAACTTAAATTTTGCCCTGATATATCTTTATCTATGCCTGCTCCAAATTGTCTATTAACTGCTGCAAGAAAACGTTGCATTAAATCTTCATCTCCTTGCAATATCCCTCGAAATATTTTTCTTAGTTCCTTAGAACTAGAATTTTTTAAAAATAGAATTTCCATGTCTGCTGCAAATTCGTCTAAGGAAGCGGGACCTAAAGTTAAATTGGTATTTTTACCTAATACATATTCTGCATCAGGAAGTAATTTTTGAATTGCTTCGTTTAATTCTTTAGTAGTAACTTCTTCAACCGCTGTTCCTACTTCTTCAATTTGAATTCGTCCATCAGGAAGTTTAGTTAATCCATAACCCACTGCTCCTCGGGTTTGTATTCCTTCTGCACTGGCTCTTGCAGCTTTCAAACCCGTTGATAATTCAGCAAAAAAAGCATCAGGAAGCACACTTCCTCGAAACAGGTCTTTTAAAAGAGGTATTCCTCTCATTATTCCATCTATTACTCCTACACCCGCCGTTGCTAATAGACCAGACATACCTGATTCTCTAAATATTTCTCCCCATTCTCTATCATGGGCTCCCATCTGTTTACCAGCTGACAATCTTAATAGATCTCCTAGTGCTGCTCCAAAACCTGCAGAGGTAGCGGTTCCTGCCCACTCTAAAAGTTTTCCTACACCTCCAGGCATAGACTGCTTTGCAAAAATTCTTTGCGCACCTCCCCGTCCGAAGCGCATAGCGATAAGTTCTCCTATAATAGGTAGACCCTCAGTGTGTAAGAAATCAGGAATGTCTCGTCTTACCGTAAAATAAGGTAAATCAAAAGCAACGTATTTATCAGACTCTCCTTGTTTAACCGCTACACCTAATTCAGGCTTACTGGGATCAATCCAATAGGCTGTACCTTGATCCACTCCTGTACGTTTAGAAATAGTATTTAAAGCAAATCTTAAGTCCCTATCTGTTTTATGTCGGGGTTGATAATAACTCATATTTAAAAGTGAATCAAAATCAAAGCCCTTAAAAAGTACATTTCTATTTGGATCATCAAATTCTTGATAGCCTGAAAAACCTCTTTTTTGTAATTCTGCTACTTCTTCAGGAGGTATTGGAGTGTAAGGTTCTCGGGGGGTACTGGGTCTAGTTAATTGAGTTGGATCATACATAGTAGTTGAAGGTCCAGAAGCCCTCATACCTCTGAGATTACTTAAGATATTCACTCCTAATGGAGCAGGATCTTCTTCAGGGTTTATTGGAGGTCGGTTATAAAAAAGATATCTTTTTCCTATATCCTCTACCAAGGAATTAAATTCCTCTTTTGTACCTTCAAACCCCAATTGAGTAGGATCTTTTTCCAATTGTTTCCATACATCGGGAGCATATTTTATTAACTTTAATACATTTAGTTCAGCAGGTTCAAAATAGTTTTTTAAGAGCAATTGAGGATTCTTTTCAAATGCGTCCTCTTTATCTATATAACTTTGTGTATCTGCCGTACTCATGGAGTTGTCTCTTGAAGCTTCTTGTTAAAATAGTCTTGTAGTTCTTGTTGAACTGCAGGATCTATTGATTCAGGAGAAGTGAATAGTCTCGTAGATTTCCTCTCTAATTGCTCAACAACTCCTTTTCCTTTTAATGCGTCTACATATGCCTGGATAGAAGGATTATTTTTATCAGTATATCTTTTTAAAAAAGGAACAAACTCATATTGTGTAACTCCCTTTTCATCTTCGAATACGTCGTTATAAGTTTTAACAATACCCCTGATCGTAGGATTAGTCATGTCAAACTGTGCTGTAATTTTTCTTCTATTCAGAACTACCCTTGGGGAATTATCTACTTCTACGGTTAAATCGTCTATAAAATTTCTCAGTAATTTTCTTTGAACCACAGGATCGTCATTACCTCGTCCTCCAACCATTTCTAAGAAGAATTGTAAATCTTTATCGGATAACGTTCGCCCCGTTTGTCCTGCTGAAGCTGCTGCCATATACGCCATTTTTAATATACGAGCATTATAAGTTAAAGTAGATTCTGAACCCCTTAACAATTGATCTGCAAAATTATGTCCCGTGGCTCCTTCAAAATCTTGCATTGCCTTTTCTAATTTTTTCTCAGCTCCTTTTGCACCTACAGATTGCAATAATAAAAGATCAAATATCTCTTCAGCTATAAGCCCTGTTCCTGGGTTACTTGTAGAACCTCCATCTACGCTATTACTAAACATACTTTTTCTACCTTGCATTCTGGCTAAGGTATCAAAGAGGGCTTTAGTATCTACGAAGACATTATTCATAAATTTATTTAAAGCGGGAATAGGACCTATCCCTCCCACCGTTTCGCCCCGTATCTGACTATTTAAAATTTCCATTCCTGAAGCGGCAGTTTTATAAAGATTTAATAAACTGGTTTCTCTCGTGTGAAATTCTTTTTGCCAGTCTACAAGGTCTTTACCCATTGCTGCATCTACCCCCGTAGGGATTTCTTTAAGATCAGCAATAGTGTCAATAGGCACCCAGTCAGATTTTTCTTTTTGGTCTTTTCGGTAATAAAGAGCGGCTTCACTTGTACTATCTATATATCCTTTCTTATCAAAAGTTTCAAGCATATATTGAGGATTTATTTCAGAGCCTGTCATAAAACCTTTAACAATATTATCGGGCTGGTATCCTCTTTTTCTATAGTCAACAAGATCAACAAAGGTTAAATTTTTAGGATTTATTTTTTCTAAATATTTTGCAATTCCTGCTGCTCTTTGAACTTCTGTTGCTCGTTCCGCGGTACGCTCTCCTGTCTTCATAGCCGCGTAGGTTTTTCCGTAAGCTGGGGCTCCTTCCCCCGTAGCCACTGCTCCAACTAAATGAGGAACAAATTCTTTCCAGTCAAATCCTTCTTGTTGTGAGGGTTCCTCACCTAATTGTAAATACATGTTGTAACGTGCTCTTTCTAAGTCCGTAGGCTCTCGAGGCGCGGTTTCAGGAGGACGAATAGATGCGTAGAAGTCTTCAGCAGTTTTTATGGGTTCATCCTTTCCAAATAAACTTGCGATACCTTCTATGGCGAAAGGGGCTAAACCAGCGAATTTTTCTCCTGCGCTAAGCTTACGCCTACCTCCCCCACCCCCACTGGTACGGGGAAACATAGCACTAACGTTAGACGCAGGCATTTGAAGGGAAGGGATTAAGCCGCCTTCGCCACCAGGAGCAAATTGGGGAAAAGGCTGTAAACCTGCTAGTCCGTTAGCCATTGTATTTTAGGCTCCTGATGCCGCCACCACCTGCTCGTCGTATTGTGTCTGGATCGTACTTATATAATCTTCTAGTTTCTTCATCTAAATATGTATAACCCCTTTCTTCTGCTTCTTCTGGATCTATCCAAATTCCTAAATCATTAGGACCTAGTTCTCTATCTTCTGGTTTTAGTTTTATTCCTTGCCCTGGGATAGTCTCGTCAGTAGGATAGGGGATCGACCTGCCTTCTTGACCTTGAGCAGCAGCTAACATATATGCTAATTTTAGCTCTGCAACAGAGAAGTTTCTGGGTGCATAAGCTGCTAAACTTCTCAATGTGTCTGCTGGATCGATACCTGTTTCTGCAAGATCTGCCATGATACCAAGGTCACGATCACTAGGGTCAATATAAGCACTTCTTCTACCTGCTTGAGTTAAAGATTTTCCTTCTGCCGCCCTAATCGGCATATTATTGCCGTACGTGTTGTAATTAGTCGGGCTCACGGGGGCTAGTGGCTGGGTCTGGGGTCCGCCGCCTAGATTAGATTGGGGTTGTCCGCCGCCTAGATTAGCTGTTCCCCTAAATTCATTAAAAGAAGCCGAACCTCCTGGATAAGCGACACCAGGACGCATTCCTCGTGTGGTTGGGGGTGGTGTTTGGGGTCCGCCTCCCAGATTAGATTGGGGTTGTCCTGACAATCCTCCAAACTGCCTTTGTGCATCGAGTGGAGATATATTCATATTGTCATAAAAACCTTTACTGCCTCCTGGATAAGTGACACCAGGACCCATTCCTCTGGTATATATGGGTGGTATTCCTCCTCCTGGTCCTGTTCCTCCTCCTGGTCCTGTTCCGCCTCCTGGGGGTGTATACGGTTGATAATTACCTGTGCTGGTGCCCGTGGAGTAAGGCTGATAACTGCCTGCTCCAGGGGTACCAATACCGCCGCCCACGGGTTGATAAACACCACCACCTGGAAACTCAGTCGGCATACCTTGACCTGCGTAGCCATAGCCACCTGCCATCGGTCCAAGGGACGCGGTTAATGCGCCTACGTTTTGTAGGGTTTGCATCGGTAAGTTGTATTGTCCTACGAAGTTCTGATAACCTAGATCCATGAGCGATTGTTGTCTGCCCCTGCCTAAGCCCCCAAACTGCATAGTACGGTTGATGTCGCCTGTTTGTAAGCCCTGTAGTGCGGGTGCCATACCGCCGTACATACCACCCAGACTGCCTAAACCACCTGCTGAGCCTGCGCCCATGCCATAAAACTGTTGTCCTAGACCTGCGAGCCCTTGGGCTGTGCCGCCGCGTTCCGCTTGTCTACGGGCAAATTCTTGAAAAGCCTGTTGTTGAGATTGTCCATAACCACGTTCTCTAAGCTGAGCTGAAATATCCCCCATGGAACGTAAGCCCGCGCGTTCAATATCTCCTTCCGCTAAGCGTCCACGGCTACCGCCAAAGGCTCCTGCACTAACGGCTCGGTCGCGTACGCCCATTTTCTGCTTTTCCATTTGCTCACGGATATCGCCCAGTGAACGATCAACCACTTCATCCGTATACGGGGACATATAATCTTTATACGCACTGGGATCAAAATCTCGACCCGCGCCTCGATATATGTCTGCGGCTTCGCCCGTTAGCTCGGCTCCTGCGCCCGTGCCTTTGCGTAAATAATCAGTGGCTTGCCCTAATAAACTGGATTGTGAACCTAAATAGGGACGATAACTGCCAATCGCGGCATCAGACATTTGCATTCCCCTTCTTTCTCTGGGGTCAAAGCCCGCTACTCGGGGTCCCGTATAGGTATACGGACTGCTATCGGGGGCTCCCATATTAGCAAACTGTCCGTGTAAAAAACGCTGAGCGTAAGGGAAAATCCCACCCTGTAAAAACTGTCCTACATAGGGGGCAGGGGCTTGTGTGCTAAATTCGCGTACTGATCTATCAGCCATATCTTCTGTTACCCATATTATTAAATTGTTCTAAATTAGCAATCCCTCTGGCGTGATTGCCTCCGCCCGCCTGATCGACAGCGGCTTTCGAGAGCATATACTCTCCGTCACTCGCCATCACGGGTATTAAATCGTCTTTTGGACCCCCAGGACCCTGCATCGCTCC
>Ga0256381_1000033_pt1 | contig 14354 bp, 16 predicted proteins | sample LS1160viralmetaG_FD_189070 | JGI IMG/M metagenome (GOLD analysis project Ga0256381, IMG submission 189070) | Seawater viral communities from deep brine pools at the bottom of the Mediterranean Sea - LS1 1600m | ecosystem: Environmental > Aquatic > Marine > Bathypelagic | place: Mediterranean Sea...
GGCGTCAGTGCAACGGTGCCATCCCTCTTGAGAAACTCTGCACCTTCAACACCATCGAGCTTGTCAGCATCGAGGTTATCGACCTTTGCCGCACCCGAAGCCACTGCAAACGGCGGATTCGTCGTTCGGTTATAGGTATGCAGCCCAGTAATGGTATACGCTTCCTCTTCTGTCAGGAGCGTATTCCCTGACAAATCGTCGTCGCTGTTGGCAACTTGAATATCAGCCATTTATGCCTCGATGTAGACCAACACACCATCCACTGACTGAGCCCCTCCCAGTTCCAGATTCAGGAGTGTCGCGGCACTGGTCTCGAACCAGCCCACCGGATTAAACGGCAACGTCACCGTCTGCCCCTGCGTCGGCTGCATCTGTCCGGTCAACGCGGTGCCCCCTGCCCCATCCTCGAATCGAATCGTAACGGCAGTGCCCGTCATCGTGACCGTGAGCGCCAGCACGCGAATCTTCTTTCCTGTCACGGCAGCGACGAGAGTATTGTTCCCACTGGAGGCGGCATCAATCGCGGCCCGCTTGACAAGCTGCACGTCGCGAAAATCTTGGAAATCTGCTTGGCTACTCATCTCGCCTCCTAGATGCTGTGGTAATACCGATAGTCATAGCCCGGAGCACGATCCCGATTAAATCGTCCGGCCCATTGGAGAAACGGTCCAAAGGTCTTTTGTCCAAATGCGGTCAAGGACTGCACCTCATCATCGGTGCCAATCTTCAGTAGCTCAACCGCGTATTGCGCCACAGGCAACATCGCAATATCTGGGAACCCAAACGTCCCGGAGGCCGTAATGTCCGACTTGGCCACCAGTCCGTAATACCGCACCGTATGCACCGCATCCGGCACCGGGTCCCAGAGGATCACAGTCCCATTCGTCCAGTAGCGGCGGGGCTTCCCCGTTGTGCTGACATCGAACTGGAGACTGGGATAGGTCACGGGAGGACCATATTGGTCGCCCGTATACCCGACGAACTCCAGATCCCACCCAGGCCGACTAGTTGTCGGATTGATGTATTGCAACCGATCTAGCCGCAACAGCCCGGAGGGGAAGGTCGTCGATTCCGTATCAGCAGTCGTCGCGACTGTGGCAAACGTCGACCCGTAGTTATTCGGCTGGAGCGCAAGGATCGATTCGAGGTAATCCTGTGCGGCATTGGCCGCAATCAGTCCCTTGGTCACCCCCGACTCCGAGGCTTGGAGTTGAAGGCTCGCATCGAGACCTTCCATCAGGTCAAGAATCGTCTGGCCAGTCGCCATAGCAGTTAGTCTCCGGCATGATGCTGGACGAATTTACTGCCATTAGACGGTCCCCGCATACTGACCTGGATCTTGGTATGGTCCCACCGATCAGACCCGACATCGTCGAGGAGTTGCTCGCGGTCTTGATCGCGGTCATCCCGCTCCCGCTGCGCTTCCTGTTCGACTCGCGCCCAATACTCGCGCCCAGTGCCCCACTTGAAACCACTCTGCTCATGAATGGCCGCAAAGGTGCGAGCATCGAGAGGCACATACGTGCCTTGGGAATTTTCCACCACAAACAACAGGAGCCACCCCGGACAGAGATGATGTTGAATCCGAGGGCGTTTGTACCACACTAACCACCGCTCCCGTGTCGGATGCCACGTCACGTCCAGATCCGGGTGCATCTGGTGTAGCTCCATACGGAACCCTTTCGGCGCAAAGCGCACGCCGAACCGATTCGGGTGCCAGAACTTCAGTTCTGCCTCGATCGGTGGGGTGGGGAGGTGACTCATCGGCTAAACACCTTTAGGCCGAACTCCTGCACACGCGGATCTTTACTGCTCCGGCAATGCCGGGCCATCCGCGCACGCGCCAGGTTATATGCCTTGCGCGATTCGGGGTTCCAGTTTGTCGCGAAACCGTCAATGGGACAGGACATCACCCCTTTTTCGGCATCTTCGACACATGCGTCAGGAATTGGTTCGTCCGCCGCAGCGTGCCACGGAGCCGAAAACGCTTCAACGGATACCTCGACTAATGGCACCGCAAACGGCTTCCGTTTTCCGCCATCTACGAAATACGTCAAGACCTGACCAGCATCAGACCCGATGCCTCCGCGATGCGGCTTGCCCTTCCCATCCCACGCAAACATGGAGGGAAAGGTAGGGGCTCCCTGCGAGGTAAACTCCGTCCACTTCTCTCGTTCAATCAGATACCGACTAATGGCTTCGGAAACCTTCTCAATCCCCACCCAGTGTATGCCGCGGTGCTCTTGAAGCTCCGCAAGCTCATAGACACGTCCCAACGCAGTCTCGACCGCATGGCGCGTGACCCCATTGGGCAGCGGGTTCTGGAGCACCGCAAGCGGCGACTCTCCCAGATGCTTCAGGAAAAATGCGTTCTCTGCGAGAGAATACTTAGCCGGGTCAAAGGTTTCCATACGACTCCTTAGTAGTCAGTATTGGTCCTCACAGGTTTCAACACGACACAAATCACGCCTTGATAGGCCGTGACCGTGCCCGTGAAGTTAATTGAAAGCTGTGAGTCCTTGTTGATGAACCGATTCAAGACCGTCGTCGTCAACGTGGAGGTCACGGGCGTATTCGCCGTGCTATCCAGTGCCAACGTGGACGACAAGACCGTGGTCCCACTGGCTGGGGCAGTGCCGGACGTGGCAATGACCACATCAGCCGTGGTGCTGCTGGCCCCCGCCGTATCATGCGCTTCACGCACCTCCATGACTTCATAGTCCTGGTCGGCGACAAAAATCGGCGTATCCGCCGCTTCTCCTGCCGTAAAGTGCGCCTGCAACCGGGTGGGTGCAAGTCGAGCAATCGCTTTGAGTCCCATCATGTGCTCCTGGCGAAGTGACAGGAGGGGACCGGAGCCCCCTCCCCACCTACTCAGTGTTTACGATTCGGCGACATCTTCGATCTTCGCGCCCGCAGCGGGGTTGTCACTGAGCAGGTCGCCCTGCCAGTACCACGCCACCTCAAACGTCGTATTCGACGTCTGTCGGAAGAACGGTGTGTTGTCGAAGATTTCTGACACAGGACGCGGTGTCGCGTTCTCACCATGCCCAATGTAGAAATGCTTCGTATCGAGACCAATAATCGTATTGGCCGCGAAGTAGGGATCGACATGCCACGGGTTGCCAGAGAAGCGGTAGATGGTGCGTCCATCGCCACCATCTTTGCCCTTCTGCTGGGCTCCCCCATCACGTCCGACACCCACATTCCCGTCAAACGGCTTCGGTGACCCCATCGCGAAGTAGGTGTCTTCACGGAGGAGGTCATGATACCGCCGCACAATGGCGAGATTGGAGATGTAAGAGTTCAACGACGCGCCGCCCTTCTCACGGACGGAGTCTTCGAGCTGCATCATGAGGTCTTCGGTGAGCGCCCGGTTCGTGCCGCTATTGCTCAGCACGACCGACTGCCAGAACTCATTCCCCGCAGTACTGCGGTTGATGCTGCCAAAATTCCCCTTGGGTGATGGAGGATTGCCGTTGTCGATGATCCCAAGCAGGCCATTCGTGTGATACGAATAGCTTGTCGCCACCGTATCCTGAATAACCACATAGTCTGATGCAGCCGTACCACTTGGTGCCCCACTCAGCGTAATCGTCCGATTAGGAGCATCCACGGCGGTGACCGTCAATGAGTTGCCATGCTTGGTGTTGTTATCCCCGGCATCCATGACATCGACCACCATTCCGATATCCACACTCGGAAGTGCGTTCACGGTAATGGTCGCTTGATCATCGGCTGCTGGAAGGATTGCCAATTTCCCCAGTCCATCAGAGAGCAAATCGGCATTGATGAGCTTGAGCACCCGTCGCCGGAAGCCCGCCTCCATCATTTTGAGGGCCGTCTGAAAGGCAAACTTAGAATTCCGGGCATCTTGGAGCAGTTTCCAAGACATGTTGTACAACCCGGCAAATTCTGTAATCGAGAATGCCGCCTCAGTCGTATCGGGGTCCAGATTTGACGGCAACGCGCCGCCTTCGGCCAGACCGGTCCATGCGCCAGGATTCTTCACCATGATGGGCATGATGAACTGGCCGCGCCCACCAATGGGCTTGGCCATCTTCTGGAACATATTCCAGCACACGACCTCTTGGTTGACCAGATACAAGACCTGATCCACCCCGTACGTGTACTTTAGGGCTTCAATGACATCAGTTGTACTCGCCATGATTCTCCTGCACTTCCAGGAGACAGGCGCTATACGTCAGGTCCGGGGTTCAACATCGGCCAGAGTTCGTTGGTACGTTGCTCTGGCGTTTTGTAGCCGCCGGTCTTACCACTGGTCAAGGACGATTCGCCGCCCCGTCCGGGGAGCACCGATTCTCGGGCCTTGGCCGCAGTTTTCCGATCCTGCTCGCGACTCAGCTTTTTAAGCGCGTCCCATCGCTTGGCGAACATATCCGGAAATGCGGTATCGAGATCGTCTCCCTCATGTGAGTAGTAAATATCCCGCATGAGTTCGTTGACGACTTCCTCGTCTGGCAATCCATGTTGTTCGCGCAGTTGAATAAACCGCGAATCGAGGTCTTTTTCGGCCTGTTTCCCCTGCGACTGTCCGACTTGATCTCGCAGGCCCTTGTAGTCCTGATAGATTGTCGCCAGTGCGCGATCCCGCTGCTGAAGTTGCGACCGTAGTGGTTGAATCCCTTCGCTCACCAACCGCTCCACCATCTGTGCCGCCGTGTTGCCATCCAGATACGGCATCTTCCGTAGCTGGTCGACCATCGACGGTCCACGCTGTTGCGGCTGTTGCGGCTGTGCGCGTTGCTGCTGCGCTTGGCTATATTGCTGCAATTGCTGGGCGTATTGCTGCAACTGCTGCTGCTGCTGTGTGCGTTGAGAATCCCAGTTCTTTCGTTCTTCAGCTAGGGCTTGGGTCTTTTTGGTGTATTCGGCCTGGACCTCCGCTGGCCACGCTGACCCCCCGCTGCCTGCGCCGTCTCCGGTGTCAACGATGGTGTCACCGCCCTCTGGTGCGGCAACATCAATTACGTCTTCTGCCATGTTTTCCCCTGTCGAGTGGGTCGTGAGTCGCCAAGCCCGTGTTCACTTGCCAATGAATGGTCTTGCCGGTGTTCAGTTCCCGTATTCGCCGTGGTATCGGCAGTGCTACCCGTAGTGTGACACAGACATCCTCCAGATGTCTATTGTGCGTCCGGTCACGGACGCTTCTTCGGCCTCCCGGATTCACTGGCCGCAATCGCTTTGGCCTGTTGGGGATTGGTCACCACCTGCCCACTGGAGGAGTGGAGGTTCCCATCGTGATACTCCTGCATCACCGTGCCGAACTTGTCTGGCTCGGACCCAGGGCGTCGTACCCCTTTGCCGCCGCCATTGTGTGTGCGTCGTCGAATCACCGCCCCTACCTCCGAAATCGTCGTGCTAGAGCAGACTTTACCTTGTCGTATGTACCTTCAATACCCGACGCCTCATCAATCTGCTGACGTATCTCCTCTTCCGAGACATGTCGCCCTAGCTTCTCCGACGCTTCTGCGGCGAGCGCCTGAATGAACTCTTCACCTATTAACTGCGCCCCAGTTCCCACATGCGCCTTTATGGTGTTCGGTCTGTGACGTGTGAAAACTTCTTCCGGTGGACCGCCTTCTCTTAGTATCCGAAACGCAGGTCGTCCAACTGGATACTGACTTATCCTGCGTTTTATGTCCTGAAAATTCTTCCATATCGGGCGAGTAGCCACACCTTCGGCGTAACGCGACATCATACCAGTGTCTGGAACTTGTGGAGGATGCCCAAGCTCGGCCCACGCAGCCCTCTGACGCTGTGCAATAGCATCCTCGATATCCCATTGAATCTCTTTGTTCGCCATTATGTCAGGGTCATATGGATCCCAAATAGATTCGGGAACCAGTTCACGCAGTTTCTCTTTAGCCCCAGCATAGGTATCCGCCTCTTCTGGAGTCGGATTCCCGAGTTCCACCCCTGTTCTTCCAATATCAGCAACCTTCTGGAGCGGAAACAGCGATCCCAGAAGCTCCCGTCGAGTCTTTTGGGCTCCTCCAATCCTCCCCACAGGTGTTTTTGCCACAGCAACAGAATCACCTGTACGCATCGCGTTCCTGAGCGTTTCTGGTATCCTCCGGACCACAGCTCCCGCTTGGGGAAGATATTTCGCGCCGCCAAACAGGGCTGGCATCATTCCGGCAATCGCCATTAACGACCCTGGGCTGAGCGGCATCTCACTGCGGACAGGCGTCTCTGTGTGTATGCGCCGTCGCACATCACGTCGTTCTGGCCCAGAGAGATCCTCGGCTCCTTGTCCAAACGGACGCAGCCAATCTGGTGTGCTTAACTGAACCTGTGTTGGCATTACTGCGGTCCTTGGCGTATCTACAGTCCGATTCTACCAAACTGGAGACATCTGGAGATTGTGCAAGTTCTTTCAGAAAGATAAGGCGCTCCAGTCGGCAAGATTACTCTCGTCTGCTTGACCTATCAGCGAATAAAGGTACTGCTCCCACTCGGCCATCTCCTCCCACGGTTTTGCGACACCCGGAGGAACGACTCCGCTCTGTAATATATCGTCCCAATAGGCCGGATTTTCTACTGCATGTCGTTTTGCCCAATGCTCGCCTCCGTGCCACGCGCCTTGACGATGGTATCTCTGTGGTTTATTTCGGTTTTTCACGACAGGGCGACCAGAGCGGCGCCTCACCTTATTGGGCGACATCCCGAACGCCGAGTGACCCATCGCATACCAATCTCGTGCTGGATGCTCCCCGAGTTCTTTCAGATGTGTCAAATACGCAACTTTTTCGGTCAGTTCTTTGACGCGTGACTCCGCCAGGCCGAGCGCACCGGGATGGCGTGTGGTTATAAGCGGCTCATGTTCAAATTCGGGAATCGGGCGCATCCAAGAGCCCCTTTGGATGTATCTGGGTCTCGGATCCTTTCGCGGCCTCGTTGAGAGATGGTCACGATATCTCGTCCACTGTTCCAACTCGTCGTACGCGTCCAACCACTCACGCAATATCCCTGATTCATCTGCTGCGTATTGACCAAAATGGGTTAACTCATGCGATGGAATCGACGCGCCAATCGCGAGATACGATTCTAATCCCGACTCACTCATTAGCCGATCCGTGAGAATCTCCTGCAACTCGTCTGGGGTGGCTCCCGCACGAAGGGCTCGTGCGTATCGCTCGCGATTTTCTGGCAAATCTTCTAGCGCCTCACGCGCCCATCGGAGTTCCCTTACGGGCTCTGGCGTGAGCAATATCGAGCTGCCGAAGGGCACCTCGGCATGAAACTCCTGGTCCAGCGGTAGTGATCTGGGACGCGGAGTCCACTGTGGGGTCTCGCCCTTGGATATCGCTCTGAGATACCGCGCTTTTTCCGCGGACGACCGCCTGCCCCAACCAGAGTAGAACGCTCCTAGCGCATCCTCCAGTTCATCGGCTGACCCCTCGGCAATCCGACCACCGCTATGCTGAAACGCGCCCGCGACACGTGGATGCGTCTCTGTTAGATCGTACGCGGCTCGCCGCTGTACCCCCGGGGAGAGATGGTCAATCTGCCTTCGTAGTTTGTCGAGCATCTCCCTGAGATACGCTGGGTCTCGGAGCGGATTCGATTCCTTCATCATGCCGAGCGCCGCAACCTGCTCGACCAATGGAAGCGCAAGTTTTGCACCCGTTGACACAAGCTCCGTTCCCGGAACCAACGATTCCATCACCTGCTCTTCAGGATCGTCTGATATCAGGAGGTCCAAGGCTGGTGCGATGTAGGTCTCGCGATACGGCTCAAGTGCCTCTCCCACACTCCGAATGCGTGGTGATATCTCCTCGTCCATGAACCGTTCGAGCCATGACCGGTCCTCCGCACGGAGACTGCCTTGATGGTCGTCCGGTGGTACGGGACTCTCATTCCACGGCCTTCGCCACAATTGATGCAAGCGGTCAGACGCACCTGGTGAGAATACCGGCCTTGGCATTACTGCGGTCCTTGGCGTTGTTGGGCAAAGGCTTCCATGATCTGGGCCGGAGCCTGTGGGGCGACCTGTTCAGCCGCCCGGATTTGCTCCATCGCCTGATCGACCGTCTCAGCAGCCGCCTTCGCCGCCGCTTGCTGGGTGGCTTGGGCTACGGCACTGGCTGTTTGCGACTGTTGTGCGCCCTGTTCACGGCGTTCGGACGCCTCAAGGAGGATCTGGCGACACCGGTTCCAGAATTCGACAAACCCCTCTTGTAATTCCGCCGAGGCGCTCAACCACTCGGTTGTCGCCATCTGTGACTCTAATTCGTCCATGATGACGCGCAGATTCCAGAACGGCATGGGCAAATGCTCGGGAATACGCTCTCCATGCCATAACCGCTCTACGAGGGCCATGCCGAGCTTGCGATAGGTCGTTTCTTGGCTCTCGCGCCCGAGATCGCCCATCTCCAGGTCTGCGGCGATCTTCTCTTTGTCGATTTTGCCCGTCCGCTCGTCCAGATAGAGCACATTGAGCGGCGATTGCAGGTGTTCGCGGATCCGGGCCTCTCGAAGCGCCCGAAACTCGGGCACAAGACTCCCGCGCTCCACCGTAATCGAATAATCCGTCCCCGCTTGCAAAATCTCGGAGGTCTGGAAGACAAACACCTCATCGCGCATGGACCGATCGGTGTAATGCATGGTCCGGAAGGGGGGATAGTACTGCTTCACCCGATTGACCCGCATTTCCTTCACGGCGGACATCTGTTTGCCGATATGGAGGTAGAGATTGCCCCATTGGCTGTCGATCATCTCCTGCAAGAGCGGCACTGCCGTGGGTCCGCGCAATTGGCCGGGGAATTTCTGTTCTTGGAACAGATCCACGCCCCCGGCAATCTCCCGCATGAGTTTGACGACCAGATCAATGGAGGGCATGTACCACGCGGGCAGATTCGGCGGGTCACGCCGCTGGATCATCTTCACGCCCTGCTCATTGAGGCCGTTTTCAATGGGCGCTGGGTAATCTGGCGGGATATCTTCTCGTTTCAGCCCCTGCCCGAGCAATTCGTTGGCATAGAGCGAGGCATTGGACTGTTCCCCGAGTTGCGAGAGGCGTTTATTCAAGAACCGCTGCGGCGGAATGAGGTCGGAGATGTAATCGCTGTTCCAGAAGCTCACCGTGGTCGGGGCCCAGTGGAAATCTACCAGCGGAATCGACTCATAGGGGTTGTCTTCTTCGATCAAGACCTCTTCGTCCGGGATAAAGACGCAATAGCGTCCACGCGGATGCTCTTCGGAGATGGGACTGTAGCGTTCGACCACCACCGTGAGGTCGGGGTCATTCTTATCGCGACTCCCCTGCACCCGTGGGATGAGATCCTGTAAATGCACGGACCCGGTGGGCGCGCCGAGAGAGTTCAGGTCCGTCGAGAGAATCCGCACATCACTGATGTCCTTCAGGCTTTCGACCGTCTTCTCGCTCAGGTCATAATTCTCCTTGAGCCAGCCGACCGTCCGAATCTTGGCAATATAGACCGCCTGATCGGGGGCCAAATCCGAGACCGAGCGTACCGAGGCATCAATGAAGACCTGTAACGGACTCAGGACTTCACTCCCGACGTCCCCGGCGAGGACCATATCCTCGATGACCACAAATTGCTCTTGTGGCGCGCCTTGCGCGAGGCGTTCCTGTCGTTCGGACTCGGAAATCTCTTCCGTCGAGATGACATCGGTCCACTGCAACTCATTGGTTTCTGGATCGAAGCGCGGCAGCGGCTCCATGCTGGCGTCCTTGACCCAGGGCACATACTCGAACGCCACCCCGCCAATCGCCATCCACCAGAGCAGTTCCCACGTCCGGGAGGGTTGGTCAAGCTTTTCATCGAGTGCTGTGATGAGTTTGTTCACCACGTCACTTTTCGCTACAGATTCTGGGTCTTGTTTGTCCGCCCGCGCCTTAAAGACGGGGGCCACGCTCGTCAACCGCCCGAGCATCTTGTGGAGCATCTGCCCCAACAGATTGAAGACGAGATGCAGCTTGTTGGGGTCACGCTTTCTGGTGAAGAGCGCCCGTTTCTCGGACCCCACCCAGTGTTCCCCAGAGACAAACGCGAGGTTCGTCAGAATCCGCAGTTCGACGGACGCCACCTCTCGCGACTTCTGGGCACGCAGACGGTTGTAGTCTTTCGTATAGTCAACGAGCACTTCCGCTTTGGTGGGCATCGCTTAGACCCTTCGTGGCCCCGGCATTGGGGGCATCCCCTGTGGCATGGGGCGGCGTTGCGGTCCCATTGGCATCTGGGGGGGTGGACGCATGCCCGCTTGGGCGAGGAGCTGCTGCGGCCCTTGTGGTGCGCCTCCCATGCCCGGCATTGGGCGGCGTGGGGGGCCCGCGGTCGGCATCGGGGGACGCATCCCGCCTGGAGGTGCCTGGGCCATCCCTGGTGGAGGGACAGGCGGGCGCATTTGGGGTGGGCGCATTTGTGGACGTGGCGGCATGGCGAGGCCCGGGGGCCGTGTCAGCGGTTGCGGGGCACCCGGTGGTGGTCCCCCTTGCGGGGCACGCATCTGGGCTTGCATCCCATCCAAGACCGGGCCTTGACTGGACGGGGGCGGCGCACTGCCTTGAAAGGGTTTCCGGCGCACACGCTGCTGTCCAAGATCGGGTTGCGGTATTTTCCCATCATCACGCACATTGGCCTCCCGTCGCTTGTGTTCGAGATCGTATCCTCTTCCCGCAGGCATCAATTGGCTCCTAAGTGGGCGTCCATATCTGGGGCTGTCCAGTTCGCCATTGCTTTGGATGTGCCCTCATCTTCCAACGCGGTTTCAAGCACCGTCACCCGCGCTTCAAGGGCTCGTACCCGTGCGTGGGTCTCAGCAAGCGCCTCTTTCCACACCGTCTCGTAGGGTCCATACGGCACCAGCCCTCTGTGCTCAGGAGTGCGCGGCATCAACAACCGCGCGAACCATCGTCGGCAACGTGTAATCATTGCGTCCCCAGATGAGCATCAGCGGGCTGTCTCCGCTTTTTGCGGAGTGGTGACCCCATCGGTTGAATGTTGTAGAGCGGCGACATCGTGGGCGTGGGGGCGTCGACGCGTCCCCGTGGATGGCGGGAGAGCACATGTTCCACGCAATCGAGGACGTGGTCATGGATCTTGAGGCGCTCGTAGCGTCCGGCGCTGCTGGTCTTGTCCGGCCATTGCGCGTGCTCCAATTCATAGGGGAGCATATCGAGCCACGGGGCCAAGAAGATTTCGTTGTGCTGGAAATATTGTCGAGCGGCTTCGGTGCGGACTTCCCGACCACGATGGTTGGCCATGAGGTGCAGCCCATGATGGGCGCACTCGGCCTTGAACTGGGAGTTCGCATCGACCCAGGCCACCGGACGGGCCTTCCAGCGTTGCGCCATGGCCACCACTTCCTGCACCCACCGGACAATCGAACTATCGGGATCGAGTTCCGGCGTATTCGCCACATACCGATAATTGGTCACTTCATCGAGGACGACCGCCTGTCCGTCAGGCGACACAGCCACAGCCACTGCCGCGCAATAGGTGCCGGTATCCGCCCCTAACACCACAACCCACTCGTCGCCGAGGGTGACATCAGCGCGAGTCACGGGTGTGCGCGTGCAGAGCTGCGACTGCGTCTCGGGTGAGAGTTGGCGGTCTCCCCTTTGGTAGTTATACACGCGCCCCACGAAATCGCCAAGTTTTCCGAAGTAGGCAATCGAGAATTTTTCGCGGGTCAGCAGGGTTTCATCCCGCTTCATCGCGGTTTCGTCGAAGCTGTAGGGATTGACCGTCGCCGGAATCCCGCACTTGCAGACCCAGTCGGTGAAGTCGGGATGCCCGTGTCCGTGTTCGTGAAAGACGCTGACCCAGGGACGGTCGGGGGTGGTCGGGAACACGGCGTAGCCTTGCCGCACCCGCAGGTTCTGGGAGACCGAGGTGAAGCATTCGATGCCGGGGAGTTGATACGCCTCGCAGTAGATATAGGCATCGACTTCCTTGCCTTTCAGGGATTCGGAGCGTTCCCAGCTCCGGGCCTCGAAGCGGGCCCCATTATCGAGTTCCAGCCAGAGTCGCCCATCCTTGGGTCGGTTCTGGAGGGCTTTGGGTTTCTGGTTCAGCCCCCGATCGGAGCAGAGGGCTTCGAGGAGGTAATCAAACTCAGGGACGCACATATCGTATTCATTCCCGACCAGATACACCCGCGCATGGGGGACGGCCCCAAACGCCGCCGCCCAGATCCCGGCTCCTGCCGATTTCCCGGATTTATAGGCCCCGAGTTCCGCCACCACCCGTGCCCGTCCGTATTCGCGTGGGATCTGTCCGTACCACGCACAGTCCCCGTCAGGATCTCTCGCATAGATGGCGTTATAGGTGCCCTCGGGCACGGGGTCGTCGGTTAAGTCGTACCCATCGGTGGTCGCCCACCACGCGGCTTGATGGACAAACGGGATGAAGCCCATCTGCTGACAGAGAAACGCGCGGAACTCGGTAATGAGCTGGTCACGCAGGGGGACGGGAATCGCGGTGACAGGCATCAGGGCGTTGACAGGTCCGGTGTGTTGGATACGTATCCATCAATGCAGACGTTGCGAGGCGCTAAAGATCGGCTCCGGGGCCTGGGGGGTGTCGGTGAGCTGCCCGGTCTCCTTGTCAATCCCACACCCCACCTGCGCCAGCAACGCATTGGCCATCAAGAGATGTAAGTCGCGCCAGATCGCCTCCGGGGTATTCGAGTGGATACACCCCGAGACAAACGACACCGCCGCATTGGCCGCCGCATTCGGGGGGAGTTCGAGTCGCTCGGCTTCACGCGCCAGATGCTCCACAAACACCAGGGTGCTCTTGAGTTCCTCCACATCCACCCCGAGGGTGAGACTCGCCGCCTCGAATTCCTCGTCTGTCGTGGCTGTGGATAAGGTGAATTTCTCAACTACTTTCTCGTCGTTGGCCATGTTCGTCTCCTATTTCCTTCTTCCACCGAGACTTCGGCAGTAATGGATGTGTATCCAGTCGTGGTCTCGATGGACATGACCACCCGCCTCCGGCTGTCTCGCCATCATAGTCCCATCCGGCAGCACGCAATGATCCCCCCCCCTCGGAAGGGAGTGTGTAGGTATAAATTCTGCGATAACCCAATGCTTTCGCGGCTCTCCATGCACGACTCAGCAGGAACGAGCATACGTTTTTCTCTCCATTCGTGCAGAGGCGTATGACTTCAGCCGTTACCCCATCCTGCAATGATCGAGAAAGAGGACGAGCAACAACAACCACACCAATCAAAGCCTCCTCGTCATCAACCGCAGCAATTCTGAAGAGGTCACCACGCGGCGGAGCGTGGTGCCTATGGTGCTCTTTTATCCAGGCAAACGCAGTGCGTTGCGTAATTGGTCGGGCTCTCATCCGTGCAGGTTTCACGTGGAACACTTACTGCACCGTCGCCTTTTCCCGGTCATAGCGCGTCAGCAGATCATGATAAAACTGCGCCAGAGGACTCTCGCGCCCCGCCATCCCCGCCACCTTCGCCTCAATCGCCGTCCGACACGTATCCGCCTTCAACTTCGTGCCCCCGTCCGCCTCCGCATAATTCGTCGTCCAGAGGAAATACGCCAGCTCGTTATAATGCTTCGTCACCGCCGCGTCCAGCCGTTGGGGATCCGTCATCCGATGCCACGCCACGCCCCCCAGCATCACCTCCAACGCCTCCACCACCTCCCGCTGCGCGGTCCACTGCCGCTCGCACGCGATCCGCTGCGCCTCGCTCTCCGTCCCGTCGCAAAAATAGGGCACGACCTCCCCGACCGGGGCCCCCGCTAACACCATCTGCGCGAATTCCTTCGCCTCCGCCTCCGTCAATCGTCGCAAATCCTCGCCCGTCCCCATAGACCCCCCCTCGACGCCCCTCCGGTAACTCCACCACCACCCGACACCCACACGCCTCCGCATACCGCAACAACCACCGCGTCGAACTCGTCCCCCGCTTCCCCCGCCGTCGATACAAATACTGATGCACCGCCCCCTGACTCACCCCCATCCGCTCCGACACCTCCCGAATCGTCATCCCCGCCGCTTCCCGCATCTCCTGCAACACCCCCGCAAACCCCGCCTGCTCCGCCACCTCCCCGTAGCCCAAGACTCGTCGCCGCATAACGCCATCCTACCACCAACCGGCTCCGGAATGTAGGGGGGATATATATATCTATAGAAATTTTGGACTCCCCCCTCCCGGGTCTCTGGCGGCGGCTGGGCGTTTCGCCGTTTCTTCGCTTTCGCCTTCCCTTCGCTTTCGCCGTCTGATCGCTTTCGCCTTTTCTTCGCTTTCGCCGTCGCTTCGCTCAACCGTGTCGGCGCGACTATTTCCGCCTATGTCGCCAAAATAGTTGTTGACATACAGCATGTATATGCTAG
>Ga0256381_1000037_pt1 | contig 13526 bp, 17 predicted proteins | sample LS1160viralmetaG_FD_189070 | JGI IMG/M metagenome (GOLD analysis project Ga0256381, IMG submission 189070) | Seawater viral communities from deep brine pools at the bottom of the Mediterranean Sea - LS1 1600m | ecosystem: Environmental > Aquatic > Marine > Bathypelagic | place: Mediterranean Sea...
ATTTGAATGCGCATTAATAGGTCGTCTGCATCCTTCACACTAATTTTAAGACAATAAGAATCTTTCTGTCTACCATGTGTCCATTGTTTCCACTTCATTTATTCTTCTTTTCTAATTGTGGCCGAAGCTTGGCGCTTGAAGCTTGTATTTTTAATTTTATTTATTCTTAGCATGCGCAGCTGCGAGCTGGACAGAGTCCTGCCTTTGTTAATATTTAAAAAATTCTCAGGCCGCATGACGCTTCCATCATGGGCCTGGTACAGGAATGAATATTTAGATTCTTTCATATTTTTATTTTATCCTTGTGATTAAATATTATTGATTGTGCTTTCTTAAGAGTAATTGTTTGTTTCTTATTGCTTTCCGCAGCCTTTAACATTTTTTCCAGAATTCGGATCTTGTCATGTCGGCTATGATACTTGTCTAAAAAGTTTGATAATTTCATAATCCTACTATATCCTATTTTAAATCTCTGTCAAATTTTTTCTTGAACCAGTTAATCTTGCCGCTTGAAGCTTGCGGCTTGTCGCTTGCTGCTTGTCGCTTGAGGCTTATTTCTTTTAGAAATTTTTCACAGCTGCGGACATAAGCGGGAGATAAATCCCGCTTATCGTGTATGAAGTAATTTAATAAATTATTATGTTTGGACCTGATCATCAATCCAGCACCACCATGTATTGCTCTGCAAAATGTTGCTTGAACCAATCCAGCCCAGCGCGGACTGTGTCCCATTGCTCAAATTGCTCAGCTCCAATAATGGTATCATAAACAGCGGCCGCATAGCCAGGCATCGTGCATTCCTGGCCCGTGAACCTGTTAGCGATGGTTACCTGCTTTTCAGGATATATTTGACAATCAAATGGGACGCTCACTTTGGATCCGTACCAATCAATCGTTTTCTTTTTTGGTTTTTCTATTTTCATATTTCTCCTTTGTTAATGCATCCTATAAGATCCCAGATCCAGTGTCAAGCTTGAAAGCTTGCGGGCCCACCCTCCCGCTTGAAACCTTACATATTATATAAATATATTTTTTTTCAACCAGAAGTTGTGCTACGTAGGCGAGGATTTTGGTTTGCAACCCTACTTTCCTATCTCAATACTGGATCGCGACCTATGTTATAGAGGTTCAAATCCCTCAGCTAACAACTTCTGATCCCAGGGCCTACAACCCAGGTTTTTGCGAATAGGCCCAGGGATCAGCTTGAACCCTTATTTTATATATAAATATAAAAAAATTTTTTCTGCAACTTGCGGTTGCGTTTTTGTACTGCCAACCGCAAGTTAGCTTAAGTTATATTTAAGTTTTTATAAATAAATAATATATCTTATATAATCCTATTGACATCAATGTCAAGATAATATAAAACTTTATTTTTAACCCTTAACATAAAGGAGAATACATGGGTAGAATAAGACTAAATCAAGAGTTCCGAAATAAGATTGGAACTCGTATGAGAGTACACCTTGAGGCAGAAGACACTCAAGAAAAAAGAAAGTATGATGATCTTAAAGCAGATCAAATTGAGATCAATGACAATGCTTGGACTTTGGCAAAACAAATTGTTCGTAGGCATTATACAGAAGATGATGTGGCAAAAGCCTATTATCTTCAAAACAAGTTTGAAAATGTTGACAATGTTCAACCAGATAGTTGTTTTCATTTTCATTACATGGGAGAAAAAGAGGAACGAGATTATGACAACAATGTCAAAATTGTTCCAGCGACTATTGAAAAACATTTTGACTTTCGTTTGAATGGCTCAACAGATGTTGAGAATAATTCTTCTCACTCAACCGATAGTGAATATGGATATGCTTTATTGCGTGATGAAATAAAAGCGCAAGAGGGTTGCAATCCTGATATTTTAATCGAGCAAGATGGCAAAGACCAAAATCCACATCTAACTAAATATAAAGACGCAAACGACAAATATTTGGGTGATGATGACAAAGGTTATGGCAAAGAGTGGAATGACAAATATAAACTCGATTTAATTGGTCGTGAATATTGTAGAGATCGTTCTATTGCTTGTAGTGAACAAGAGTTTAAAATTCTTGTTGCATGGAAACAGGCGAAAGGTCAATTCATCATGGCACATTATAAATGGATTAAATCTGTTTTAGAGCAGATGAAATTTGTCAAAGATGTTGTTAAAGGATATAAATATCTTGATGAGGCGATTGAGTTTGCTAATGAAAGTGGGTTGAAATTAACTGACGCAGAAATTATAAGAACTAACTCAACGGGATTAGCTTTTTACAATCCAAAAAATGCGGCAGAAATGCTAAAATCCATGAAGAATAAAAATATCAGTAGAGAACAAAAAATTGCTGATAGGGCGATTTATGACAAAAACGCACAATCTCAAGTTGTAAATTAATCATTTATTTAGGTGTTGCGTAATAGCAACACCTAAAGTTTATTTTTTCTAACTATAGACATTAATTAAGTTTTCCTGTAGAATCCTACTAATTAACATATAGAAAGGTTATAATATAATGACAATAAAAAACACATACAACATGAAAGACGGTCAAACTTTCATAATTTCATACACAAAAAAAGATGGAGAAGAAGTTACTAGAAATGGTAAATTTATTCTTGGTAAATGTGGAGAGTGGGTTTCCAAAGCTGGTAACAAACTTTTTACATATTTTGATGTAGATCAAAGCAATCATATGGGTGGAGATCAATACCGTATGGCTAAAGATAATTGGGAGATCAAATAATGGAAAGCTTAAAACTAGAAATCATAAAAAAGATTATGATGTTAGATACCAAAGAAGAACTTAAAATTGTTCGTCAAAATGTTTCAGACGCAATGAGTAGAGAATTTGATTTGGAAGATCAAGAAGAACAAGAGTTCAAAAAATGGAAAGCAAATAGAATAAATGTTTAAAGATTTACTTCTTATAATTTTAGGCGCAACAGTTAGTTGCGCCTATTTTTACTGGCAAGATTACAAAGATAAAAAAGAAATAAAAAAACAAGAGAGGTTAAATGCAATTAAATAAAGAAGAAACAATAAGAATATTAAATAATAATAAAGAACTATTATTAGTTCATCAAAAGGTAGTTGACAAGTTAGAACAAAGAATTGCAACACTTGAAAAAGTTTTGGCGAGCCATGCTAAATGCATTGGAGAAATGAGAGAGGTAATAACAGATGAGTGATTTAAAATATTGTCAAGGTCCGAAATGTCATACTTATCATACGCAGGATAGGCTCAAAGGAATTAAAGGCAGTAAGACTTATCAAACTAGAAGAAGAAGTAATTTATTGTTTGATGAGTTTTGTGACAGAAGATGTTTTGAAGATTGGTTTCGAAAATATGGTACCCAGGCTGTTAATCACTTCGGCAGATTAAAAGAGGCAAAACATTTAACAGAAAATAACGCGTGGCAGAAAACTTATGATTGGAATAGTAATCATGATATGATTTATGTTTATCGCAATGGAATAACAAAGGAACAAAGACCATTGACCGAGCAACAGTATCGTGATACCAATTACACATTAAATACAGGAGAATAAAACATGACAAAACAAAAACAAAACTTTGGTAGAGATTGGACTGACGGAGATTTAAAATTTCCAGAACATTTAACACCAAAGACAATTCATTCGGCTTTGTTTATTTATAATGCAAAGAGCGCAGAAGAAACAAAACAAAGGGTCGAGTATTGTGAAAAAGAAATCGGGGACAAAGCAATGTCTTACGCAATGGCAATGTTAATGCTACCAACATTAATGAACAGTATGGCGCAGTCCGAAGAATATAAATCTTGGAATGAACAAAGAATAAAAACATTAAATTAATTAGAGAACTATCAATCCGATAGTATAACCTGTGAACAGGGCGCAAGAAATTGCGCCCTGTTTTTTTTATTTTATATCCCATTTAATCCCATGCAAAAACTGCATAGCTTTTTTTATAGAGGTACCACCTCAGGTTGTGCGCAGCTTGAAAACTATCGGGCCCACCCCCCCATTAAGAAAAAAAGGGGTCCCAATCTTACCCTTTATTGCTTAATTCAGACGGTTATGGTAAGGTTTTTTTCATTTCGGTTTTATATGAACGATGCAAAAAATATTATAAAAAATTTATCAACAGAAGAAGCCAACGAATTAGCTACTATAGAATTAGATGAAGCATTAGATCAGATGCAGAATTTGATCAAAAATGACTTTTTGAATTTTGTGAGGTATATGTGGCCTGAATTCATTGAAGGGGACCATCATAGGCTTATTGGTGAAAAGTTTAATGCCCTGGCTTCCGGTAAAATTAACCGATTAATCGTGAATATGCCTCCAAGACACACGAAATCTGAGTTTGCCTCCTATCTACTCCCGGCATGGATGATAGGAAGACGTCCTGATTGTAAAATTATTCAAGCAACCCATACCGCGGATCTTGCAATTGACTTTGGTCGTAAGACCAAGAATCTGGTTGACGAGCAAAAGTATGGAGAAATGTTCAACACGAGACTTCAAGAAGATTCTCAGGCAGCTGGGAAATGGAAAACCCAACAGGGCGGAGAATATTTCGCGGCCGGTGTTGGCGGAGCGATAACAGGTCGTGGTGCCGATCTATTAATCATTGATGATCCTCACAAAGAACAAGATGTTCGGGCTGATGGCAAGTCTTTTGAGAAAGCGTGGAGCTGGTATATGGCAGGACCAAGACAAAGACTTCAACCTGGTGGTAAAATTGTGATTGTAATGACTCGTTGGTCTACCAAGGATCTAACAGGTCAACTTATTCAATCTATGTCAGACGACGAGGGGGATAAATGGGACGTTGTTGAGCTTCCAGCTATTATGCCTGACGGTAAACCCGTGTGGCCTGGTTACTGGTCCCTGAAGGAGTTAGAAAAAACCAAAGCCTCGATCCCTGTTTCCAATTGGAATGCCCAATATATGCAATCCCCGACAGCAGAAGAAGGGGCGATTATCAAGAGGGAATGGTGGAAAGATTGGACCAAGAAGGATCCGCCTAAAATAGAATACACAATTCAAAGCTACGATACCGCTTTTCTTAAAAAAGAATCTGCCGACTTTTCGGCGGTTACTACTTGGGGTGTTTTTAAAACAGAAGACACCGGTCATAACATGATTTTGCTAAGTGCGTTTAAGGACAGGTACGAGTTCCCTGAACTGCGGAGAGTTGCTCAGGAAGAATACATATACTGGCGTCCGGATATGGTCATAATCGAGGCCAAGGCATCCGGGATCCCGCTTACGCATGAACTTAGACAGATGGACATACCAGTAATTAACTTTACGCCGTCGCGAGGAAATGATAAGCATGTAAGAGTGAATTCAATCGCCCCTTTATTTGAAGCGGGTAAGATTTGGGCACCGAAACACGAACACTTTGCTCAGGAAGTGATCGAGGAGTGTGCGTCGTTTCCATATGGCGATCATGACGACTATGTGGACAGTACCACACAGGCGATCATGCGTGTAAGACAGGGAGGACTCATCCCACACCCTGAAGACTACAAAGAGGAAAAAATTGTAAGGAGTAACCAGATAAAATATTATGGCTAGAAGATTCATTGTTGAAAACATCGTAAATTTAATAAAAGCTATTGGCGGTAATCCCAATAAATTTATGGGAACCAAAAGCAATATTACTTTTTTAGGAAAAGGTCCGAAAGGATCCCTGTTCCAGGGTCAAGTGGACATTAGAGGTCTGGCGGATTCCGGATTCCCGATAGAACAGGTTATCTCAGAGGCGGAAACGGCTGGAGGCTACGCGGTTGCGAACAAGCTTAACTCTATTCAGCTCCAACGACTAGAGCAAAATTTAACAGCACTTAAAAAACTTTACGCTCCTGAGCCGGTTCCTAACATTACGGACATGGCAACGGGAACCAGGGACCTGACTGCCGAGGGTTTAGGATCTTTGAGAGAAGGCCTAAGAAGATTTCCAGAAGAAACTCATCAATTTATGGGTCGACCGCTCAAGGAAGCAGATTTTGCTAAAATTGATCAACTGGTAGCTGAGGGAAAGATTCCTGATGCAGAAGGAGCGGCACCTTTAATGACCCGTATTAGCGATCGGATGAAAAATATTAAAGAAATGTCCGATGAGTTAGGAAATATTGCTAAAGGTGAGACGACTGCACCTGGAACTTTTAAAGTGCTGGATCCGACAGCTGAAAAAACATCTTACGCAAGCAGATTTAATCCAAGAAATGAAATTCACGTTAACAAGGCAGAAGCTTTGTTAAAAGATCCACAGATTAAGGGACTTTATACCGAAGCAGAAGTAAAAAACGCCTATGATTTTGAAGGTTTGTACCAATCTCATTTTGACAAGGGCCATGTCGACGTTGCGAGGCTTTTAGAGATCGAAGGACACAACATTCCGCAGATGAGAGCGTCTGCTAGAGACGCATTACTGCAATTATTGAAAAAAGAAAAAGGATTGCCGGGAGCAGAGAGCGGTTTAAGAGATTTTGTAAGCGATATCGACTTTAAATTCATAAGTGAAGGCGGAGGAGGCCGAGCCGGCGATCCAATTAACTTAATGGTAAAATATTTTGGAAAAAATGCTACAGAAAACTTACCGAAGAACGCAACGAAGGAAAATATCGACGCATTTACCGATTTTATCATGGCTGCTAAAGATTCACGTGGAAGAGGCATTAACGATCCGTTTTTTGACCGAGAAGCAATTGACTTTTCACGACTTACTGGAATCGTTGATGATTTACCTCTTTTTGAATCTGGTGGAAGAGTGGACACAGGCGGACTGGGAGAAATTCTACAGGTTCCGAGAACTAGTTTTAAATGGGGATCAGGTTTGTCTAAAGCTTTACTAAAAAGAATTAATAAAAAGATGATCAAAGACGCTGTCGACGATATTTTTCCAACAGGTAACTATAAGATGGATGCAGAAATAGCAGCAGAGGCTCTAGTTGAAAATAATCCTAGACTTTTTGGCGGTAAGCTTATTGATGATCTTGATGATGCAGCACGATCGGATGTTTATGGTCTGGTACTAGGAGAAGTAACCGCAAGATTTGGATTGAACCTTAAAAAGCAAAGAGGCATAAAAAGTTTATTAAAAAACGTTAATGAACAATTTGGTGAAGGAACACTTAAAAGAGCATCGGAACTACCTAAAGGAACTAAGTATGAAACTCTAGAGGCTATTAAAGATTTTGAAGCACGAAACAGAACTTTTACACCAAATAGAGAAATGATAAGAACAAAATATCAAGGTAAAATTGATGACGATCTTTTAGATAAGATATTAGTAGATAATAATCCTCAAAGAATAGCAGAAATTTTAGCAACGATTGATGAAGCGTTGTTAATGCAAGGAAGAGGCATGGGCTCACAGGATATTATGGCAGCTTTAAGAGGCTCCTGGGGAAGAAAGAAAAGTGCATCCGGTGGCCTAGCTAAGATTCTGGAGGTTTAATGGCTATAGCTTTAGAGTCCAGACTTCCTGAAATTAAAAGACTTTGGTTACAAGGTTTAAGCGCATCAGATATTGCGCAAGAACTTGGAGATATTAAATTAACTTCTTCAATTAAAAGAGCCATTCAACAAATGAAAGATGGAGAGTTGGCGGTTAAGCTTTCTTTAACAGAAATATCAAGTAGGTCTGATCCTAGTAGAACAGCTAAAGCTCAAGAAGCAGATAGAGCTTATTCAAAATTAAAAAGAGGGTACTCACAAGAACTTTTAGATAAAACTGACGAGTTTACTAAAAATCCAAAATATAAAAATTTATCTCAAGTTGAAAATGCTTTATATAAACATTTTAATAAATCAAAATATACACTAGCCCCTGCTGGAGTTCCGAATAAAGAACTTACAGCATTTTTTAGACCGGCGGATAAAATATTTAATATTCCAGAAAGTTTTAAAATATATGGTGGAGAATTTGGAAAAAGAAAAATACGAGAAAAACAAACTGCTTTAAGGCAGTTAATAGGAACTAAATTTTTTGCTAATAGCACACTTCCAAAATACAACGAGTTGCGTGAAGCAATGGTTAAGTTTTATTCTATACCTGAAACTAAAAGGGAAGATTTAAGTGCAACGACCAGAAATGCTATTCGTAAATTTAATCAAGATTTTTCTATTTCAACTGCGCGACAGGCTGGTCAAACAACAGGGATTGTAAAAAACTTTTTTGATGAGAAAGGTTTTGATTTTAGTAAAAAAATAAAAGATTGGAGAAAAATCTGGACCACTAAAGAAGGATTACAGGACTTACTTAAAACACCTAATCTAAGTGAAGCTGATAGAGCTTTTTATCAACGACAACTTGATAAATTAAATAAAACAGATCGTGGTTTACTAAAAGCATTAAAAGAAAAATTCCCAGCTATGTTTAAAAAAGGTGCTGCAGCAGGCACCATGCAATTAGAACACAGAGTGGCAAGAGCTCTCGGTGAAACAAAGGGCATGACATTACCTACAGACTATATTGCTAGAGCTTCATATGTTCCCGGTAGGTTTAATCAAGCTAAGTTTGAAATGTATGATAAACCATTATTCGAACTTATCGCTAAGTACAATTCTGGAGATAAATCTGCTAAATCAAAAATATTAGAATTAACTAAAGACTTTAATAAAAGATCGAAAGGATTTTTAGATAACGTAGATTTTAAATGGGGTGATAAAGTACAAATGACTGATTCTACTCCGGTGTTTACTAGAAGGTCGGATGTTAACATTCTTAAAGATATTGGAAAAAATATTGAAAGCAGTCAGGCTTATTTTAAAAGTCTTGGGTCAGAAAGAATTTCAGGAATGCCTAGAGGTGCTGTAGCAAGTGATTTTGTTGCTGCTAGTTCAAACATAGCACCTCTTCGAAAGTTGATTAATGCAGTTGAGCATTCGCCACAAACATGTAGAAAAATTTTAAATTACCAAACAGGTGGGATATCTACAACTTGTGTAGCAGCCATTAACAGAGATCCAGTGGGGGCTGCAAAAAAATTATCGAACCTTGAAGCAACTAGCGGCCCGGTTGCAGCAGTTAAAAATGCAGCCAGAGGATTTTTAGGAGCACTCGGAAGATTTGGACCTAAAGCCGGCATGTATGGCGCAATAGCTGCAGCCGGAGCAGTTGCTCAACCGCTCGTTAAACAATTTAGAAACGATGATCCATCAACTTATTTAACGGATCCCGATCAACAAGAAGGAATGCTTTTAGCGACACTCGAGGCACAAGAACGACCAAAACCTAGAAATGAAATTCTTGATTGGGGTATAGGAGCAGGAGCAGTCGGTGCAACAGCAGCCGCGGTCCCTGGTACCCGCGCCTTGTGGAAAGCAAGACGGCTACCTACTTTAAAAAGAGCGGGCATGGGTATGCCTCGTGCTGCCATGGGTCCATTAATGAAATATATTTCCGGGATGTATACTCCCGCAGGACTGCTTGCAACAGAGCCATTACGAATTGCACAAAAAAGAAGTCAAGGAGAAGGCTGGGGAGAAATAGCTAAAGATCCAACGATGTGGATGGGACCAGCATTCGCACCAGGAATGACAAGACTAGCAACTGCTGGGATGAAGAGCAAGCCATTACTCGCTAAAGCTTTAAGACTGGGTATGAGTAAGCCTGCCTTAAAACTGTTGGGTAGAACAGGTGGATATGGACTTCTGGCGTCATTAGGATTAACAGGTTACGATAAATATCAAGACTGGAAAAATAAGAGGGGGTGGTTTGCAAAAGATTAATAAAACATTAACTAAAAATATGCCCCATGTAAAATGGAAAGAAATTCCACCTGTAAAAGGGCCAAATTCACAAGGGTTGAATGTTCCTGTAAAACAAGCTAAAACATTGGAGAACTCGAGGAAAATAAATGGCAGATATAGACAAAGTTCTACCTAACGTAGAGCAAACAATAACAATTCCACCTGAAGAAGAAATCATCGCCCACAAAGAAACGGGAATAACTCAAGTTGGTGAAGATGATGTTAGAGTAGAACAACAAGAAGATGGAAGCGTTGATATAAATTTTAATCCCAACGCGGTTAATCAACCGGGCGGAGAAGGCCATTTTGACAATTTAGCAGATTTACTACCAGACGATGTCCTAGGAAAATTAGGATCAGAATTAAATGAAAATTATATGCAGTATAAATCTTCCAGAAAAGATTGGGAAGATACTTATACTAAGGGCTTAGATCTTTTAGGATTTAAATACGAAAATCCAACACAACCTTTTCAAGGAGCTAGCGGTGCAACACACCCAGTCCTTGCAGAATCAGTAACACAGTTTCAAGCACAAGCTTATAAAGAATTGCTGCCAGCAACAGGTCCAGTCCATACTCAAGTAATGGGTAGACCGGACCGACAGAAAGAAGATCAATCTGTTCGAGTAAAAAATTTCATGAACTATCAGCTCATGGATGTGATGAAGGAGTTTGAACCCGAGTTCGATCAACTGCTTTTTTATCTCCCTCTCGCCGGCTCTGCGTTTAAAAAAGTTTATTACGATGAACTTTTGGGCAGAGCCGTATCAAAATTTGTTCCGGCAGATGATTTAGTTGTTCCATACACTGCAACTTCACTTCAAGATGCAGAAGCAGTTATGCATACAATTAAATTATCAGAAAATGATTTAAGAAAAAAACAAGTAGCCGGATTTTATAGAGATGTAGAATTAAAACCTGGTTATGACGAAGAATCAGAAGTTAAGAAAAAAGAAAGAGAATTAGAAGGACTTAAAAAAACTAAAGACGAAGATGTTTTTACATTAATTGAATGTCATGTAAATTTAGATCTAGAAGGGTTTGAAGACATGGATCCTGAATCTCAAGAACCAACTGGAATTAAACTTCCATACATTGTAACTGTAGAAACAGCTTCCAGAGAAGTTTTATCAATTAGAAGAAATTATCAAATTGCTGATCCGCAAAAATTAAAAATTGAATATTTTGTTCATTTTAAATTTTTACCGGGTCTAGGTTTTTATGGACTAGGTTTAATCCACATGATTGGTGGTTTATCTAGAACTGCAACAACCGCGTTACGTCAACTATTGGACGCAGGTACATTAAGCAATTTACCTGCAGGGTTTAAGCAAAGAGGTATTCGTGTTAGAGACGAAGCTCAAGCAATACAACCTGGTGAATTCAGAGATGTAGATGCCCCTGGTGGAAATATCAGAGATGCATTTATGCCTCTTCCTTTCAAGGAGCCCTCTCAGACACTGCTCTCATTAATGGGTATTGTTGTACAGGCAGGGCAACGATTTGCCGCCATAGCTGACATGCAGGTCGGGGACGGCAACCAGCAGGCCGCTGTTGGTACGACTATTGCCCTCTTAGAGCGTGGCTCCAGGGTCATGTCAGCCATACATAAAAGATTGTATGTGGCGATGAAGCAGGAATTTCAGTTATTAGCTGGCGTATTTAAAACTTATTTACCACCAGACTATCCCTATGATGTTGTAGGGGGACAGAGAAATATTAAAGTTTCTGATTTTGATGAGAGAGTAGACATTATTCCAATTGCAGATCCAAATATTTTTTCTCAAACACAAAGAATTACAATGGCACAAACAGAATTACAACTTGCGATGGCAAATCCACAGTTGCATAATTTATACGAAACATTTCATGACATGTATCAAGCAATTGGAGTGAAAGATATTGATAAAATTCTTCCACCACCACAACAACCTACTCCAATGGACCCTGCGGTTGAAAATATTTTAGCAATGTCTAATAAACCTTTTCAAGCTTTTAAAGGTCAGGACCATACAGCGCATATTACGACCCATTTAAACTTTATGTCGACAAATTTAGCGCGAAATAATCCAGTTGTACTTGGTGCACTCGAAAAAAACATTTTTGAACATATTTCTATGATGGCACAAGAGCAGTTAGAGGTCGAAATGAGAGAAGAAATTGCTCAATTGACACAATTGCAGCAACAATTGCAAGCGAATCCAATGATGCAGCAAAATCCGCAAGTTCAACAACAATTAATGCAGATGTCAATGGCGTTAGAGTCTAGAAAAGCTAAATTAATTGCAGAAATGATGCAAGAATTTATGGAAGAAGAAAATAAAATTATGGGACAGTTTGGAAACGATCCAATTGCTAAATTAAAAGCAAGAGAACTAGATTTAAGAGCTATGGATAATGAGAAAAAAAGAGAACAAGACCAGGAAAAGATTAACTTGGACAGATCTAAGCAATTGATGGGTCAAGAACAGTTTGACGAGAAATTAGAACAAAATGAAGATCTGGCTGAACTTAGAGCTGAGACATCTTTGGTCAAACAAGAAATGTCTAATGATGCTAAAATGAGACAAGATAGGATGAAACAAAGAGATGTTCGTATCTTGAAAGGTCCAAGAAGATAGTATACAATTAAACGAGGAGAAAATATGACAAAACAACCTACTGAAAAAAAATTGCACACTAGTGGTAAAGAACTAGGAGTGGGCAAAGATGGTTATCAAACAGGTGGTATTAAATTTAAAGCACCTTTAGGGCAACCAACTAAAAACAAAGTCAAAGGCCAAAGAGCAATGCTCGCTTCTAAAAAGTCTGAAGTAAGCTGGTGGTAATATGTGGTTTTCAGCAATTAAACTTGCTTTAAACGCAGGTACGCATATATACAAAAAGCGTCAAGAGACAAAGATGGCTATGGCTGATGCACAGCACATGCACGCCGTTAAAATGGCCCGAGGTGAGGAAATTTACCAGGGTAAGCTTTTAGAATCCCGGGACAAAGATTATAAGGACGAGGTCGTTTTAGCGATTCTCACATTGCCCATAATCGTGCTTGCCTATGGGGTATGGTCAGACGATCCGGCCGCTATGACCAAGATAAATCTCTTTTTTGAGCATTTTAAAGCGCTCCCGTCATGGTTTACAAATTTATGGATACTTGTATGCGCCAGCATATTTGGTATAAAGGGAACACAAATATTTAGGGGTGGTAAAAAATAAGGTGGACACTAAGTAGCAAAAAACATATAAGGAGATATTATGTCTAAAAAATCAAGACGAAGAAATAAGAGGTTAGCATTGCTGCTTACATTAGCAGGTGGTGCAGCTTTGGCTGGAAGAGGTAAAAAGAAGTTTGGAACTGATGCAGGATTTTTAAAATCTGGAGCAGCAGGTGGTGCTAGTTTATCATCTCCTCCTATACTCGGAACCGATCATATCAAGGCACCTATTAGAAAAGATGTGCCAGATGTAGCGGTAGATAAAAAAGTAATTATTGGATCAGGCGAAGTTCCTATTGGAAGAATGCGTGGAGCAGGTACCGACGAACAAGCAATAGAAAATCAAAAGATAAGAGCTGCTTATGCCCAAAAAGGAAGGGGAATAAATCCATTTGAACAAACTGCAGCAGCAGCAGGAGCAGCATACGTACCTATAATTCCAAGAGTTATGAAAAGAGGTGTTAACTATCGTATGAAAGCTGGTGGAAGAATTGGTGCTAAGCATGGTGGTCGTGTTACTGGAATTGCAAAACGTGGTTTTGGTAGAGCATTAATGAAGGGGAAAAAATAATGAG
>Ga0256381_1000038_pt1 | contig 13416 bp, 22 predicted proteins | sample LS1160viralmetaG_FD_189070 | JGI IMG/M metagenome (GOLD analysis project Ga0256381, IMG submission 189070) | Seawater viral communities from deep brine pools at the bottom of the Mediterranean Sea - LS1 1600m | ecosystem: Environmental > Aquatic > Marine > Bathypelagic | place: Mediterranean Sea...
GGACTGCTGCTGGGATTTCGTTAGGTCACAGGCGAAGAAATTGAGGTGACTGCCGCCCTCGTAACGATGCATTACAACGTCGTGCCCGGAGACAAATACGCCATCCTTTGTTTTCCATGCACACGCCCTATATCGCCATAATTCTATTTCGTTTTCGAGATCGCGCACTGTTGTGTTAACCACTTCGTTCGTTTTCATGTTTCTTTTCCCTTCCCTGATCCGTCCATTCGTTTCGTTGCCATTGCAGCATCTCCTTGCCCGTTCGGGCGGTTGTCATTGCGAGCACTTATCGCAGATCCAAAGGCCGCTTTCGAGATCGCCAGGCATGGGGCCGGTCTCTGGATCGCAGCACACCACGCGGGTCACATGAGAGCCTTTTTCGCCATTGGCGCCAAAGTTGCCGCAGTCGTAACAGAGGAACTCATAATAATGGTCATCCGTATCGTCCCTAGGGGGCGAGTCGTCAGCTGTGAGGAATGCGTCGAGATGTGCAAGTCTTGGGTCCATTTCCGTGGCTCCTTGTTGTTGTTGGTGGTGTTTATGCCCACTGGACTGGCGTTTCCGCCCGCTCGGCTTCGTCGCACAATTGTCGAAGATTTTCGATGTAGTAATCAATCTGCTCATGCGTGATCCCGCAATCGATGAAGTTACCTTCAACGGTACCTGGCCTCGCCATCAACGCACTCGGCATCGCGTCCACTGCTCTCCTCAGAATCCTGGCGTCCATCTCGCCGTCGAACTCCACCTCGAACCCCAGGGAACTCCAGAGTGTTGCAAAGTTCCTGCTGGATACGTTTAGAGACACATCGCCCAGCCCGTTGTCCACGTTTCTGGTGTAGATTGTTACGCTCATGGTTATGGCTCCTTGCGTGTGGTGGTGGTGAAATTTTCTACTACACATATAATAACATACATATCATGGTAGTAAAGGGCTTCCTACGATTTTGCTGAAAAAAGTGAAAAAAGTCCTAGCCAACTTTCGCAGGCCAGGACCAACCACCCGGCAACAAGCCGAGGGCAAAGAGATCAATATTCGTCCGGAAGCAGGAACGTCGTCGCGCTCCTATCAGCCTCGGTTATGACCCAGATCTTCTCTCCGCAAACATAGTACACGGAGAAGATCCGGCCTCCATCATCCACCGCCCTGTCGTTGGTGCGTGCATCATCAGGGTCGCACTCACCCCAGTTGCCGTGCAGATGGCGGTCAAGAAACACCAGAGGGTTTACCTCGTAGTGCTCGAACAGTGCCTGTGCGCCAGGCGTAGACACAATCGCCCCCGGCTTAAATAGTATTGCACCTGGTCCTGGGCACGGCGGCAACTTCTTTGAAATCGAAAACGCCTTGTCAACTTGTGCTTTCAGTGTTCCCATTATTCGGCTCCCTGTGTTTTGACGCCATCGGCGTACTTGTTAACGACCTCAATCGCTACTTCCTTGTTCAATACATTCTGTTCAATAACAATATCGAATCCTGCCTTATCCTTTTCGGGAATATCGCATGGCGACCCCCATCCTGAAGTGCATTTCTTCGGTGCCATCCTCGCGCACGCGTTCTGAATAACGCCTCGGTAGAATCCAATCTCTGATAACGCGAACGCCAGCGATGCCAGATCCATCGGAGCGCCTGACTCCTTAACGATCACCTTCGCAAGTGACCGCCGATTTTCCAAACGGCACCACATCCCCCTAACTACTCGGAAGGCGGAAACCTCAACGCTGTAGCCTCGATCCGCTAGGGCGTCTGCTAGAGCCGCTGCCGCAGCTCCGCGATACAAGAGATCTTCGGCCTTTCGTCCAGCATGACAGGACACGTTGACCCCGATGCGGACAACTTGGCGCGGGTCTTTGACCCTTCGCGTTTCAGACCATCCGTTCGGATCGCGGCGCAGCCAGGCGTCTGGGCACAGCTCATCTCCCATCTCCAGATTGCGAACCAGCCTGCGGCGCTGGCCAACCATCTCCATCGTCGCTGACTCGATGCACTCCTTCATGCTCTCGACTTGCATAACCAGCTTGTCAGGCGGCTCCGAGATGGCGTCGATCAGCTTCTCCCTTGTATAGTAGTTGTACCACCTCGGTTTTATCTCAGCCGTTGAGCGGCCCATCTTACTGATCCTGCGATCAACGTAGTCCATGTTGTAATCATCCCATGCCTCACCTTGTGCAGTGGCGATCCGGACCATCTCGCCCACCGATTCGATCTCAATCCGATACACACCGTCGCTGCCTTCTTCATACTTTGGAATATTCACAGCGCCACCTTCGCCTTCTCGTCCTTCGTCCAACCTAGGAAATAGGTTTCGGTGATGTCCTTTTGACTGCCACCGTGTGCAATTCGGTCGGCTGCCTTCTCGATGGTTCTCGTACTCATTATCCTTCGCAGGCGGTTTTTGCCGATCTTCTCGCGGGTTCCCCATGCCCAATTAAGCAGGCTGGCCCTCTCTTCGTCAGTAAGACTCTTGCCTTCCAGAATCTTCGTTTCGAGTTTCTGATCGTAGTCAACCTCAATTGTTCCCATCGTAAATCTGTCGAGCGTGGCAGCATCCAGCTGATTCCTGCCAACATACTGACGGTTCGCTCCATGCCCGAACGTGTTCGCTGCCGCGATTAACACTGTGTCTGGGTGGAGCTTTATCGGAGGCATCTCGGAAAATGGTATCGACACATGCCCGTTGGCCATCGGTGCATTGATCAGCACCATCAGGTTCGCATCCGCAGCGTCCATCTCATCGAACAGATGAACACCACCGTTCTGGCACGTCTTGATGAACGGGGCTGGCCGGTACGTCCAGTTGCCATCTCCGTTGGGCAGCATCCTGCCCAAGATCGAGGACTCGCTGACTCCTGCGGACATGCTATTGAAAGTAAAGGCCCTGCCGAGTGCCTTCGCTACCTGTTCGGCCAGCCTTGTTTTTCCGCTACCGGCAGGGCCAACCAGGAGTATCGGAATGCCTGCCGATGCCAGCTGTAGCACGTCCTTGAATCGTTTGTGAACTGTCTCGCCTTCAATCTTCACTGTGGGCCGGTTCTTGACATGCACGTTGATGGTCGTCCCCCTCTCGACGACTCCAATGGTTTCGCCGGACTTGACTCGCCTGGCCAGCTCAACCGTCACTGCTGACCGGACCAGATAAGAAAAACCGGCATCGTTCACGCCGGGATCGACTGGCTCAGGATCTGCGACCTTAATAACGCCAGGCTTGCCATTGAACAGACGGAGAACCTCCATCTTCGGCATATCCCAGATGGCCGGTGAATCAATCAGCCCCCGAAACCTAGCGAGCCGTCTCAGCTGTATTGCCGAAACTGACTCGTAATCCTTGAACTCCGGATCTCTGTACTTTGTCGGCAGGTGCTCTTCGCTAAACATAGTGGGATCTCCTTGCCCGTTATGGGCGGTTAAATGGCGTTCATTCGGTTTTGAAGAACCAATTGTTCGAACCTTCGGTTGGCCCGTTCGTAACATGCGTTCTTGAGAGCATCTCCCTGCGTGGCAAACGGGCCTTGCCAATTATCTATTTTGCACATAAATGTCCAGTGCCATCCTGCTTCCAAGCCGTCATTCCCAAATGAATACGTTGTTTTGGCAGGTAGTTCTAGCAGTTTCATTTTCGTTTTCCTTTCTGTTAGCTGTGCGGTGTTGTTCGCGTCTGCACTTATTATACTAGTATTTATTGACATGTCTACAGTTTTATATCATTCTTGCGAAAAAAGATCAGATTTATTTGCCAATAAAAAGCCCCCGCCAGGCTGTAACACCGAGCGGGGGCTTCGAAAGAGGGGGCAAAATACGGCCAGGCGGGAATCACTCCCACCTAGCCATGCGCGCCCCGATATCAGGCTATACCGTTGTCGCTACTGTCTCCGCAACTTCCACCCAGGCAAACGCGCCGTGCGCGTTGGCGATCGCATCCGGCGTAGCGAACCGAATCTCCAGCATGTCACCCTTCGCCATTGCGGTGGTCGATAATGATCCTGCGACCGGCGTATTATCGGTGTCGGCTGCGTCCAGAGAAATTGAGCCAGACAGTATCGTCGCCAATGATTCCGACCCAGCTGTCCCCTTGAAGCAGTCGAACACAAATTGCTTGGCGACATCCTGCGTGCCGAGGTCAAGGATAACCGCCTTGAATAGGCGTATCGTGGCCGCAGCAGATGCCACGTACACACAGAAGTCGTAGGTTTGGTCGGTCGCATGATTCGCCAGGGCGCTCAGGCCGAAATTGGTCCCCGCCTTAACGAGCCGAATACCCTTCGCCACATGAATATCCGCAGCCCCTGCAACCTCGCGGTCGCTGACAGAGCCAGCGTCCAGCGTGTCCATATTCAGGCACGACAATCGACCGTCGATATGCAGGTCGCTATCTATCTTCATTATCAGTTCGCGCCTTCGGATAACTCAACCCACGCGAATATGCCGTGGGTGCCAGTGATCGTGCCAGGAGTTACCAGCTTGATAACCAAGCTCGCGCCCTCGGCCAGGCTGGTGGTCGTGAGCGAGCCAGCCACCGGCGTGTTGTCAGCGATGTCGCTGTCAATGCAGACCATTGGCGACGAACCTGCGTTGGTCAGGGTTTCATTACCCTTGGTCGAGTACTGCAAATCGAAATCGAAATCGAACGTATTATTTTGCGAGCCAACATCCAGGATACAAGCCTTGAACTGCCTGATCGTTGCTGCGCCTGATGCGACGTAGACGCAGAATGTGTACGTCGTGTCTGTCCCCGGAGCGGTGTCAACCTCGATGCCAAAGTTGGTGCCGACCTTGATCAGATGGTTCGATTTCGTGACCGCTATCGCAGCGGTGGTCGCCACCGTACTGTTCGTCACCACGCCAGCGGGCAGACTGGCGTTAGTGAACGACACCATTCCGTTGACGTGCAGGTCGCTGTCAATCGTACTAATGGCCATAACCTAGCTCCTAGCACACGCCGTCGTGTGAGTTTCGTTCGGTAAACATCCACTGGATTTTGCCATTCGACAGTGGCATCTGAAATAAGAACACCTCATAATCGACCTTGTGGTCGTTGCTGGTTCCGCTGCCGCCTATTGGCCGAACTGCAAAGCCATCTGGATAGTCCGCGCCGTGCGCGTTGATGCCGGATAGGCTCCACTCGACAGATGAGCCAGGCTCGTTCGCGTGGTGCATCTCGTTCGTGTTTAGCGCGTAATCATTCCCGTCCGTTGTGCCAGTCAGGCCGCCTGGCTTCACTCGCGTGCCCTGCCAATTGTGCCGGTACGATTCTTGGAGTGACAGAAACTCGATCTCGGACCAGCTATATTTCCATCGCGCGACGAACGTCGTCCCCCTGATGATCAGCGAAGCGTTGCCTGTTATCACGACCGGCAACCCCACGACACCTGACATTGTGCTCGCTGGCGCAGCCGCAATAATGTGACGCATCTGAGTATTGAACGACGTGCCCGTCAGCGTCTGATTCATGGTGGCGTTGCCCATCGCCGGGCCTGTCATGGACATCTGACTGAGCGGATTTAGCCGCGATTGAATCTGATTCAACCGGCGCGTCGTGAGTGTTTCGCGCGGCCTGAACGGTCGCATTGGTTTGCCGATCAAGCTCATCCCACCACCAGTGCAGCGAAGCCGATCGGCATCGGCATCTGCTTGAATGGATTGATTAACTTTCTTGACGCCGATGAAGCCACCCCACCAGCTGTGTCGATAACAAACTGGCCGTCGCGTGGGTTGGTTCCAAGTACCACGATCGGCTGCCATCCCTCTTCCTTGAAACTCAGATCGTAGAAGAATCTGGCCTTGGTCAAGGCGTACGATAGGTCTACGTTGTTGTAGGTGTACTCGACCGGCTCCATAGATACGCTCGTGCACATCTGCGTATCAGCGTCGTTCGCGCCTTCTGATGACCTTGCGTTCGTCCGGTTGGTGATAAATCGGACATGCGCCAGCAGCTGTGCCTCGTTGCCCGACAGCACGTTCATGAACTGTGTCGTCGCTCGCGGCATCCCTGCTGTATATGCAGCGCCCTGCAAGCGCAACGGCTCTGTGCCCGTATCAGGGGCAGCCTCCGCGACGGTGAACTGCGAAGGCGTAAAATCTGGATGCGGCCCCAGGATAATGGGACGGCCTGGGCCTTCAAAAACCTTGCCGTTGGTGTTGGGCACCTCAGCGTTCGGCGTATGGCCCTTCGGGTAAATATTAGACGTGACCTGCTCGATGCCTCCAGCCGCCGAAAGGAGTATCGGGATGTTGGATTGGTAGCGGTACGTCACAGCAACGCTCATGTTGTACGGCCCGGCGTTGCCAGAGATGCTGTAATCTTCGACGAACAACGAAGGCAGGTCTGGGTGCGGATCTCCAAATTCCATATCGGCATCGTGAAGCTCCCCCTCCACCGTCAGCAGCTGCGACTTGTCCGCCGCAAGGCCAGTGACCTCGACGATCCTGGTCAATTCGACGATCCGCCCGCCAACGAAACTCACGCCGGAGCCTTCGATAATGTCCTTGATGACTTCGACGGCCACTATGTAGCTCCTGCCGGAATGCCGCCGATTTGCGAGCTTACTAGCGTGCCCAGTTTCGAGTCGATTTTATTCAGGATCGACACCTCTGGTGTTTGCTGTGCCTTAAGCCCGGTCACGGCAGTAAACGCACCCAATTGTCGGCCTTGCCCCAGGCTCTGCGCACTGGCTGCTGTACCTGCCGCACCTTTCAATTTCTTGGCTGCACTGCTGCCTGTATCCATTGCCCCCAACCGCCCCGCTGCATCTGCGGTCACCGCATCCCTCTGAGCCTTCAAAGCAGCAACAGCCTCGCCGCCTCCGAACTTGCCCTCGTTCCGCCTTATTGCGTTATCTATAGATGCCAGCTCCTGGTCCCGCGCTCTCTGTATCCGACGCCGCTCCTGCTCGACTTTTTTGAGCCCTCTTATGGATGTCTCGAACCTCAACTCCTCGGCGCGTTTCTGTGCTGCATTGAATACTGCACCCGTTGCCGTCCGCTCCCTCAGCTGATCCGCCGCTTGCGATGCTATCCTTTCCGTTTCCTCTCGGATGCCAGCTATCGCAGCGCTTATGCCCGTCACCTTGCCCAGGACACCTTCCAAGGCCGTTGCGAACGGGCCAATGCCCGCTGGCAACGTCTTAATCATTTCGGCGGCCCCTTCAAAGTTTCCAGACACCGCCTCGCTGATAGCGTCGATGCCTTTGACGGCCAGTTCAAGGCCACCGAACGCCGCTGTGGCTTTCATGGCAGCGCCAGCCATGCCGCCGAGCGATACTTTGCCGCTCTGCTCGGCAACCTTGCCGGACTTCTTGGCCATCGCTTCGGCCTTTTTTAAGTCCTTTTGCAGCTCATCAAGTTTGGCGCGCAACTTGATATTTAGTTTGCCGACTTCACCTTCGGGCATTTCGCAGCACCTCTCGGCTCGCGCTTGGCTTCCCGGCCTCAGCCGAGGCCAGTGTTTCGATACAGCTCAGGTACTCGTCCCATTGCCAGTACGTCAGACTGCCTGGATCGATACCTGGGTAAAACCTTCGCAGCATCGCGGCCTCTAATTGCCAGTCGCGCTTGCCTCGATCACTAAAGGGTCGGGGGGTTCCTCCGTATTGCCTCTGCCTTCACTTGCCTTATCAGGATCGCCTGCAAAGCAATCGGATATAAGATCATTGACCAACGATGCGGCCTCAGTGGCCGATAAATTCATAATCACCCACTGCGGCGTCACGCGCTCGCAGGCATGTGCCAGGCAAATTGGGATGCCAGCTGCACTGCCACAAAACGCAATCACATCTGATAACGAAATGAACGCGCGATATTTTGCTGGCAACAGTCCATCCGGAATCACACCTTGAATCTCTGCGAGAGTATCCAGGCGAATCTTCCATGATTTCCCGTACCGCTCAGTACCGGGTGCCATCACTGCTCTGAAGTCGCTGACTTTCAATTGCTGCTCATCCTTAATACCTCCGCGCCATGCGGCGGCGGCGGTAACTCATCGTTAGGCGTCAGGTCAGGCGATGCGCCTTTCCGTTTGCATCGGTTAATGTAATGGGCAGTCAGCCCGATGCCGCGACTCTTCGCCTGCCCGTAGTCTTTGTGCTCGTCATGGTTCGGCTCGGAGTCCGGTATATTCGGACAAAATACCACCCACTTATCCATACATTTCATCACCCATACTTGCCACTGCCGTACAATCATGCCCATGTCTGCGTGATATTGCCGTTACTGATAAACGAATAAGTGCCGCGCACCACATCCGTCGCCGATGCTGTCATGGATACACCCGTCATGATTCCATTGAACGCCCAGGTATTTCCCGACTCTGCTGTCAATGTGATGTCGCTGCCTGAGGAGTACACAGACGCAACATCGAACGGGCCACCATCCAAAAGCCCGCCGAACGCCAAGGGCTCGGCTGTGAGATCTTCGGCCACACCTTCCGCCGAACCAGATAGACCCATCACGACAGGAGCTTTCTCACGCCAACCCACATTGTTCGATGTCGCCCTGGCGTCAAATGATGAAACGTCCACGGTCTGTATCGTCAGATCAGCGGACCACGATTGGATATCCAGCGCCCAGTCAGCGTTCAGTGCGTTCGACCACGCACCCGTCAAGCCGCTTACTACTGCCATGCCTATGCTCCGTTATGTGGACCATGTTTGGGTGATCGTGCCAGAGGACTCAAACGAGTATGTGCCAGTCCCTGCCTCGCCAACACCCATCGCCAGGCTCACGCCAGTAATCACCCCTGCGAACGCCCATGTGTTATTCGCCGCAGCCGTCAGCGTAATGGTGCCTTGGCAATGCCCTGTGGCAAACGCACCGGACGATAACAGAGCAGCGGGAACAGGTTTTACCGACCCGCCTTCGATGAAGCCCGACGCGCTGCCTGACAATGATCCCATAACAGGGATGTGCTGTTGGAATCCGACATCGCCACCGGCCTCCTTGGCATCGAACGAAGTCACTTCAACCGTTTCGATTGTGACATCGCCAGACCAAGAGGCGATATCCAATAAGTAGTCGAGGCCGCTAACCCCGAACGACCCGCCAAGACCGTTAATATTTGCACCCATATCTGGCTCCTATGCAGCGGCGAAGATCGCCCACTGCGAGGTCTGTCTTAATGTGTCCTCCTCAATTACCGGGGCCCCCTGATCTGTATTCATGATATTCACGTTCAGGAACTCACCCGAAACTGTGCCAGGGTTAACAAATGCCGATAGGTCGGCACGGTCCAGCAGTGCCCTTAGCTTGTCCGCTATTACTACCAACGCCGCTGATCCCTTTGATCGTTTCCCGAACAGGTCTATCTGGAAGGTTAGATTCCAGGTGTCGCTATGATCGAACGTCGGCTCAGGAATAGCCGTTATCATGTGCATCACGGCTAACGGATGAACGGTATTCTGTGGAGCCTGGCCCTCGTAAATTCGACCACCCAACATGCCATAAAACGAACCCTGAGATGTGTCGTCGATCAGCTTGCCCCGCAATCCGTTAACGATGTCCTGCTGGTTCGGCATCACGCCACCCTGCCCATCTTGGCCATCTCTTTCGCAAATTCTCGGTTCGCCCTCCGTTGCATCCTCGATATCACCCTGCTGTCCTTTAGCGTTTTCCTCCAATACGGGTGCGGGTTAATCGTCACCTTTTTAACCATCACCAGATGACCCGCCAGCCCGATGAACGCCAGGAACTTCTTGACCTTGGGAACGATCACGCCGCCGAACTCCAAGATACGAGCGTACACCAAGTTGGTGCCCACCACAGCGAACGGCGAGCTTTCCTTAAGCCCCTTCGTGCTTATCTGTATCGACCTTCGTAGGCTGCCAGTGCCAACACGCGGAGGCGCGCCCTTGGTAGCTGCCACCGATGGGCTGCTCGACCCCGCTGATGTGAGCGTGCCCTTGACGGCAAGCTGTAACTCCTGCGCCATGCCCAGTGTCGCCTTGGCGGCCGCTCTCTGCAAGACCCTTTTCGCCTTGGGGTTGGCAATGTATTCAGCCATCAGTCTCCTCGCAGTCAATCTCCAGGTGATCGCTTAAGTTGTTCGGATTCCTGACCGACTGAATATCGAACGTCCTGAGCCTCTCTCGGCCCGGTATTGTCTGGTCCAACCAAAAGATTTGATCGTCGTCGCCTATGTCATCGACATTCGTAAACACCAGCCATTGACGCCGGTTATTCTCCCGTCCGCCCCGTATTGATTCACCACCGCTCAGCTGTTGCACCCTCGCCGGTATGTTTTGCAGGTTATCTGACCACAAATCGTATGGACTTCCGCCACTGTCCAACTGCGGCGAATTTCGGCGTACCGTTATTGTGGTCGTTAGCAGGTGGGCGGGCATTCTCAACCAGACATCCCCCCCACAGGTATCTGCGCCCTGTGCCGCAGCTTCTGGCGAAGTATTTCGTCAAGTTGCAGCTCGTCGATGTTCGACACGGAATGGCCGCCGATACCCTCACTGGACGATGATCTGTCCTTTGTCTGCTGCGCGAACAGCGTGGCAACAGTCTCGACAGCAACGCCCATGATGTCGTTCGGTATGCTCCCATCCTCGTACCCCGCACGATATTCAATTAGAATGTTTGACCACCCGCGCGGCACGCCTGTGAACTCTTCCCCCACCCAGCCAGAGAACCTGTCGAACTCCAGCATCCCTGCATCACGGTCAACCCGGTATGCGCTGGCGTCGTTATCTGGATAAGTGAGCATTATCGCCGAGTCTTTGGCATTGAACCCGCCTACCGGATGCAGGTCGTAGCTCCTGGCGTCGTCGCCCTGGGCCGTGGCTGTCCACCCGCTCAAAGCGTTCAATGTCGTTGCCATAGTTGACATCGTTGGGCTGGACGCGAATGTTGAGCTGGTGGCCGTCTGAGAACCGCTGGCACTGGTCGAGACAGTACGCACGCCGTCAGCATACACTTGCACCAGCGCCCTGATGTCAGAGCCCGTGTACTGGATCTCTATGGCGTTCGTAATGCCATAAGAAACCCTCTCCACATATATGATCGGACGGTGGCGAGTGATTAGCGTTCGCTCGTGATCTCCAGAATACCACTCTCGATAATCGGCTGCCTCCACACCAGTATCGACAATGTTCTCGATCCTGGCCGTAACGATATTTATGATCTCTTTTATCTCTTCGTCATGCAGATTATTAGTGATGCGCAGAGCGCGCTTCGCCTGAGCTTCAGAACAAATGGCATCGCTGACAAGTGAAACCGCCATGACTCACGCCTGCACTGCCCCGGAAATGTAAATTTTTAGTTCCAGGTTATTCGTTGCGGTTGCGATGCCTATAAACGTAGTGTAATCACCAGACGATAGCTCGCCAATCACACCGATGCCCCCTGCCGTCGTGTGAATAAAATACGGGATGCCAACCGCCAGCGTAGCGCCAAGGTTCATCGTTCCTTCTTTGAGTACCCTCAGCGGCTGCCCCGTTAGGCTCCCGTGCAGAGCAATACCGTCGCATACCGCTGTGGCCTGGCCGTCAGCGTCTGACAACTGCCAAGCTGAATTGGCATCTTCGTACACAGCCTGCCCGGCAGTGATGGTCAGTCCTGCATTCAGCGTTCGGACTGTGCCCGAATTGAAACTGACATTACCGACCGTGATAGAGAGAGCGGCCATAATTAAGCTCCCGCAGCCACCTTCATTCCGTTCTTGTTCTTGGAACCTTTCGGCCTTCCTCTGGATTTATTGTGCGTCGGAGCTGTCACCTGCTTCGTAGCTTTGACAGCGAACCTTTTCTCAATCCACTCGTCCGCAACTTTATCGGAGACCTCTCGCTCTTCGCCTATCTCTGCCCCGCGAAAGTCTGTGATGAACTTAACGACAACCATAATTGCCCCCTTGCAAGAGTAACAGCCAAGCCAGCTCCGCACTGGCTTGGCTGTTGTAGTCAATCTGATTAGGTAACAACCGGATCAAGGATCGCGCTCAGATCCTCGGTGTGAACGCCGTAGTAATTTTCGGCAGCTGTCATGTCTCCGGTTGTGACGCCGTTGGCCTGGGCCGCTGCACCGCCGCAGAGGTTGCGAACGCATACACCAGTAGCAGTGCCAGCGAAGTTAATGCAAGAATCGTTATCGCTCGCCTCGTTCATCACTACGTTGTCGGTGCAGGTACAGAACGTGACCACGCCAGCGCCGCCTATTGCCATCGTGCCCCAGTCACCCATCAGTACGTTACGACGGATAACGTGGCCTGTCCCGGTCCCGCCCAGGTTGATGAAGTGGGTATTCGCAGCATCGAGCAGACCCACGGCGGTGCAGTCCTCGACAGTGATGTAATCGGACGTGCCGCCCGCAGCGTCCTGAATCCAGATCAGGGCGTTCATGTCCGTGGCTGTTTCTGTGAACCGGCACTTTCTGATAGTGAACCCGTCTGCGTTTACATCTATGGCCGCTGTAATGTCGGCGTAATTCGCTGAGAAGTGAATATTCTCAATCGTGACATCGGCTGCGTCAATGTCGATATCGGCGGACGCAGTAGTGTCAAGAGTGACAAGGGGCTGTTGCCCATTCTTGCCAAGCCCCCTGACAGTGATACCGGCCACATCAAGATCCAAAGCGCCCGCCGAGCTGATGGTTTCGCTATGGTTCTCCATGACGACAACCATGTCGCCTTGATTGGCCGTGCATTTGCCAACAGCTGCATCAATCGTGGCCAGGGCATCGTTCGGGTGATTGCCTGAGTTAGTCGTCGCGCCACTGGTGCTATCCACCCAAAAGATATTGCCGGTGCCTGTGTCTAGCAGGTCCGTCACTACTCGCACGCCTCCAGGGATCGTGCTTGAGAATAATGCTGTTCGGTTTGGTCGTGCCATCGTCGGGATCTCCTATGGTTAGGGGTGCCTTTGTTAACCGATGAACTCTAAAAGCCAGCCGGGGCGAGCTATCGCCCCATTGGCTGGTCGCTGTGGTCTTTATGTCACTGTGATGACATAAAATTACGATGTCGCAACCACATTCACGTCGTGCGCGAATCTTGGCTGGCTCAGGAGGATCAAAATCGCCCCGACTTGCGGGTCGTTGGTGGCTTCGACGGAATGAAGCCTGACGCATGGCCCGTCACTGCCTAACGCAGCGGCTTCGATTTCAATCTGGTAAATCTGGGCGTCTGCTGATGTCGTCGTGAACCCTGAAGATGCCGATGCAGTCAGCGCCCCCTGAGTGTCCGGCGTGGTGACTATCTTGTAATTAAACGCCTTCGCGCTGGTCGTGGTCGGCGTGAAGTCGTCGCACGCCTGGACCGTCAGCACAGTGTCGGCGGTCGTGCCGGTCCTAGCTCCAAGGTAGAGGAAGAACGTACACAGGCCATAATTCTCCATAGATACGATGTCGCTGTTTACCGTGCCGCTCAATGCGTCCGCAATCGGTGCCAGCCCGTTGACGGCGTGGGTCGTTTCAAAAGTTGTCATAGCCATTGG